>JABAOG010009471.1_pt1 | contig 38770 bp, 26 predicted proteins | sample 7062131 | NCBI WGS metagenome assembly JABAOG01 (sample SAMN14538629, study PRJNA623070) | marine sediment metagenome | biome: marine biome [ENVO:00000428]; feature: marine pelagic biome [ENVO:01000023]; material: deep marine sediment [ENVO:00002113] | place: India: Arabian Sea | collected... | reverse complement strand
CCCATCTCCCGGGTCATCAGCTCGGCCCAGGTCCGCTTGTCCGACTCCAGGATCCCGGCGGCCCGGCGCATCCACCCGGCGCGCTTCTCCATGGACGTGTGCCGGAAGCTCCGGTAACGGTCCGCGGCGCGCTCGAGCCGGTCCTCCAGCTGGTCGTCGGTCAGCGACTCGTGCTCGGCCAGCACCTCCCCCGTCGCGGGGTTCACGCTCTTCATGCGACCCATCCCGGACCTCCCGTATCGGTCAGGGGGCGGCCACGATCCGATGGACCGTGCCGGCGCCCGTCAGCACGTACAGCTCCCGGTCATCGTCCTGCCCGAATGAAAGTATGGTGCCGATGGACCCCACTTCGTGCTCCACCAGGTCCGTGGCGCTGCCGTCCTCCAGTCTGAGGCTCCGGATCCAGCCCTCGCANNCCTCCAGCCGGAAGCTCCGGATCCACCCCCGGCAGTAGTCGGCGAACAGGTACCGCCCCTCGAGGGAGGGGACGGCGGCGCCACGGTAGACGAACCCACCGGTGATGGAGCAGCCGTCGGCGTGGGAGTACTCGTGGACGGGCAGGACCAGGCCGGCGGTCGAGCACTCGCCGTCGTAGCAGTGGCTGCCCTCCATGATGCTCCAGCCGTAGTTGAGCCCCGGCTCGGCCGCCGGCCGGGCGTTCACCTCCTCCCACTCCGACTGGCCGACGTCGGCGATCCACAGCAGCCCCGTCGTCTCGTCGAACGCCCACCGCCACGGGTTGCGAAGCCCGTAGGCCCAGACCTCGGGCGCGCCCCCCGCCCCATCGGCGAACGGGTTGTCCGGCGGGATGCCGTACGGTGCGGCGCCGTCCACGTCGATGCGCAGCATGGCGCCCAGGAGGGTCTCCGGGTCCTGTCCGTTCCCGAACGTATCGCCGCCGCCGCCGCCATCCCCCATCCCGATCCAGAGGTAGCCGTCGGGCCCGAAGGCCAGCAGGCCGCCATTGTGGTTCCGGGCGGGCTGGTCGATGACGAGCAGGGTACGGACGGGCTCGGGCTGCGCGACGTCGGCGTCGGAGGAGACCCGGTACTCCTCGATCCGGGTGGCGCCGCCGCCGGTGTAGTTCACGAAGAAGCGGCCGTCCGCCGCGTAGTCCGGGTGGAAGGCGAGCCCGAGCAGCCCTCGCTCCCCGCCGCTTTCCACCCGGTCGGTGATGTCGAGGAACGGGGTCGGCGCCAGGGCGCCATCCCGGATGACCCGGATGCGACCGTCCTGCTCCACCACGAAGAGGCGGTCATCCCCCGGCGGCGCCGTGAGGTGCACGGGCGCGTCGAGGCCGCTCGCGACGGCTTCGAGGGCGATGGACGGGTCGCCCGGCGGCACCGGCGCGCTCGAGCTGGCGCCGCAAGCGATGAGGAACAGGACCCCGACGAGCAAACGGTACACCGGCACCTCCCGGCCGTGAGGGTCGGCCGCCGACCGCGGCCGTTCCGTCCTCAAGGTAGAGGCCGCTCCGGCGGCCGACCAGCGCCGCCAGGGGGTGGCGGCGCGGCGGCCCGGAGTGGAGACTTCAGGCCATGAGACCCGTGGAGCTGACCCCGTCCGGCGTGTTCGCCAGCCTCGCGATCCTGGGGGTCGTGGCGGCGTGCGTCCGGCTGGGGATCTGGCAGCTGGACCGCCGAGCCGAGCGGCTCGAACGGAACCGCGCCGTGGCGGAACGGCTGGATTCCGGGCCGATCTCGCTCCGAGGGGCCCCGGCGGACACCGGGGGGCTGTCCTACCGCCGGGTCCGGATGGAGGGGGACCTGGACCGCGACCGCATCGTCCTGCTGGCGGGCCGCAGCCGCGGTGGGGCCCCGGGCGTCCACGTCCTGGCCCCGCTCCGGGCCGCGGATGGCGCGATCCTGGTGAACCTCGGATGGCTGCCGGCGCCGGACGCGGCGACGGTGGACCCGGCGGCGCTCCCCGGGGACGGTCGGTTCCGGGTCGAGGGCGTCCTGCTGCCCTTCCCCGACGTGGACCTGGACGCCCGGCCGGACACCTTCCGGACCACGTGGTTCCGACTGGACGGCGAGGCGGTCCGTGCCCAGTTCCCCTACCGGATCGCGCCCCTCTACGTCCGGGCCACCGACCGGCCGACGCCCGCGGACGCCCCGGCCCGGGACCTCGGGGGACAGAGCGAGCCGTCCGGCCCCGCGGGGCCGGTGCCTCTCGATCCGCCGGCGCTGGACGCGGGGCCCCACCTGTCCTACGCCGTGCAGTGGTTCAGCTTCGCCGCGATCTTCGCCATCGGCTGGGCCGTGCTCGTGGTCCGGGGGATCGGGCGGCCGGCCTCCCCATCCCGGCCCCCCATCCCGCCGGGAACATCGGAGCGCTGACGGCGATACCAAGGCGAGAAGCCCGAACTCGCTCCACGGAGGGATCCATGCCCCATCGTTCGCTCTCCGCCGCCGCCGGGCTGGCGGTCGTGGCGCTCTCGGCGGGCGGCGCCGGCGCCCAGGTCTGCCTCGGTCTGCCCACCTGGGACGGCCAGGTCGCGGTCGCCGGTACCGGTGAATTCGCCGAGGTCGACCGGTACGGCGCCGAGTTCGACGTCGACGTAAGTGGCCCCGCCGCCTTCGGCTTCGGCTACGCGAACTCCACCTCCGGCGGCGACAGCCAGGTGTTCACCGGCCGCCTGAGCTACGACTTCTTCCTGGTCGAGCCGGCCGTGTGCGCCGTGGCCGGGGTCCGGTACGCCACCGATGAGGCTCCCGGCGTCGATGAACGGTTCGGGGTCCCCGTCGGGATCGGCATCGGGAAGCGGCTCCGGGGCGAGCGGGTCGACGTCATCGTCTACGGCGTTCCCCAGTACGTGTGGCTCCGGGAGAAGCTCGCCGCGGCGCCGGACGAGGACACCACGTCCAACGCGTTCCAGGCCGAGGCGGGACTGACCCTCGGGTTCCTGCCCTTCTACGTCGGCGGGGCGGTGATCGTCTCGACCTTCGACGACGCGGACCCCGCCCTCCGGATCCGGGCCGGCCTGACCTTCTGACGAGCAGGCCCGCCGGGCGGATGCGCGGTTGACCCGGCGGGCCCCACCGACTCTCTTACCCTCCGGTCCCGCACGACCCACCGGGCCGACCGGCGGGTTCGCCACGACCCATGACCCGAATCCACGACCGACCGATGACGGCTCCCTGCCCGACCGCGAAACGGCGCACGCTCCTCACGGCACCCGGCGCCGAAGGACTTCGATCCGCCGGGACGGGGGATGACGGGACCCGGCCGGGATCCCATCGGCCACGGGCCGACGGACCCGGAACTCGCCGAGCCGGTGGCCGGGGGAGGGTCCCCATGATCACGCTCGCCACCCTGCTCCTGGCCGTGGCCGGACCCGCCGGCTGCTCGGACGACGGCTCGGGTCCCGGCGCGCAGGAGCTGCTCGGGCTGTGGGGCGCCGTGGAGTACGAGTACACCGCGGACGCGGACGCCACGGTGACGGAGGACCTGGTCGACGATCTCGCCGCCACCTACAGCATCGAGCTCATCGCCGGCGGTCGCTACAGCGAGCGGCTCGCCACGCTCCAGTCCACGGTGATCTCCACCGGCACCTTCGACGTCGGCGAGCACCGGCTGACGCTCCACGCGGACGACGGAGGGACGACCGTCTACCGGCTCACCTTCAACGAGGTGTTCCTGACCCTCCACGACGACGAGGTCCTCTACGACTTCGGCGGGGATGGAACCGAGGAGCCGGCCGACCTGAGGATCCTCCTGGACCGGTTCTAGCCGGACGCGGGACCGGCGGCGAACAGCCGCTCCGTGGGGTGGGCGGGTCCGCCGTCGGCGGTTCGCCCGTCAGCCGAGGTCGATGTCGGGGTCCACGTCCAGGGCGCCCAGGAGGAGGGCATCCTGGGCCGTGACCAGGACCTGCCGGTGCGCCGCGACCTCCCCGAGCAGGGACCAGACCGCCCGTGCCCGCTCGGTGTCCAGGTGAGCGAACGGCTCGTCGATGATCAGCGGCGGCAGGACGCCGATGCCCGCCAGGAAGTCGCCCGTCCCCAACCGTACGCCCAGCAGGACGGCGTGGTACTCCCCGCAGCTCAGGGGCGGGGACCGGAGCGGCACGGCCCGATCCCCGATCCGGACCCGGGCCTGACCGAGATCCTCCTCGACGACCAGCGGGCCGATCCGGCCGGCCGCGAGCCCCTGGATGCGCTCGGACACCCGGGCGACGAGCCGCTCCTGGTCCCGGTCCCGGAACGCGGCGTAGGCGTCCGTGATCAGGGCATGCGCCGCCTCCAGGACCTCGGCCTTCTGCGCCAGCGCCTCCCGACGGGGCTCCAGGGACCGGAGCAGCGCCTCCAGGGACGCCACGCTCTCTGTCGGCGTTCCCCGCTCGAGCAGCTCCTGGGACAGCTCGTGCAGCGTCCGCCTGGTCTCGTCCCGCTCCCGACGTCGGGACCGGAGCGCCTCTCCCATCGCCGCCTCCGTGGGAGGAACATCCTGCGGCAGCTCCAGGGTGACCTCCCCGATCTCGTCCAGCTCGACCTGGTCGCGAACGAGCTCCAGACGGGTCCGCTCCGCGGCCGCCTCGAGCCGGGCCTCCAGGCGTCGTGCCCGGGAGGCGCCGGCGGGGGGCGGGGCGGGCATCGCCGCTCCGGGATCGCCCGCCGGAAGGCCCGCGCGCAGCACCGACCGGCCATTCCGTAGCGCCTCCGCCAGCCGGCTGCGGGCGAGCTCCCGCCGCTCCCGGGCATCGCACTGGGCCCGGTACCGGGCAAGGTGACGATCGCGCGTATCGGGGGACACGGCGTCTGCGTCCGGCACGCGTTCCAGGGCGCTGCTGACATCGGCCCGGGCGGTGGCGCGGCGTCGGTGGAGGCCCCAGCGTGTACCCACCCAGGCCGCGGCCAGCACGCTGGCCACGGCCAGCGCGACGCCGCCCAGGGCGGGCCGGCCCGCCGCGAACAGGGCCCCGGCCGCCGCCAGCGCCAGGGTCGCCGCGACGGGCAGCGCGGGCGCGGGGGTCCCCTCCAGCTGGGCGAGATCGCGCCAGCGGAGCTCGGCCCGGGCCAACCGCTCCGGGAAGTCGTCGGGGTAGGTCCCTCCCCGCGAGGCGTCGGCCAGCGAGGCCTCCGCCGCGCTCAGCTCGGCGACCGCCGTGCGGACGGCCGACGCCGCGTCCTGCTCCTCGGCCAGCCGCTCGCGGAGCTGGCGGGTGCCCAGTCCGGCCGCCTGGGAGCGGGCGAGGGCCGAGCGGGCGTCCTCGAGGGTCTCGATCTCCCGCTCCAGGACCGTCAGCCGCTCGGCCGCGCGGTCCCGGTCCAGGGTCAGGGGCCCGCGCCGCTCCGCCGCCGCGCGGGCCGCATCGAGGCGCCCCCGGACCCCGCCGATCTCCTCCCCGAGCTTCTCCAGCTCCCGGGGGTTGATGGCCGGGGCGGCCCCCTCGTGGAGCGGCCGGCGGGTGACGGTCCGGTGGAGCCTGCCGATATCGCGCCGGGCCGCCTCCACCCGCGCGTGGCCGCCGGCCGCGACGCGCAGGAGGTGCTCGCCCAGGGCCGTTTCGGTGAGCTCGCCCTGCCGGATGAAGAGGGTGCCCCGATAGCTGTCCAGCTTGCGAAGCCCGAACAGCTCGGCCAGCAGCCGCCGATAGCGGCGGGCCTCCTGGTTGCGCGCCGCGGGGTTGCCGTCGCCACGGAACCGGTCCGTTCCCCCGACGAGATCGACGATGCGGACCTCGCCCGTACGGAAGTCCCTCTGGATCTCGTGCCGGTCGCCGTCCCCGGCCAAGACCACTCGCCCGATCACGTCCTCCCGGTCCCAGGGCCGGACCGCCTCGTAGCCGTCCGCGTCGGCGGGACGGCGACGGTCGAAGCCGAACAGCGTTCGCACGATCCCATCGACCAGCGTGGTCTTGCCGCTGCCGTTGGGCCCCGCGATGACCAGGGGCCGGGCGACGTCGGGGAACGACCAGCGGTCGTCATGACAGCCATAGACGAGGGCGGCCTCCTCGATGCGGGCACGCAGCATCACTCCACCTCCAGCGCCCGGAGCGCCGCGCGGAGGGCCCGCTGGGCGATCTCCCGCTCCCGACCATCCGCCGCCTCCCGGATCCGTCGGCGACCCAGCCGGACGACGTGACCCGCCACCGTGTCGCCCTCCGCGAGCTCGTCCAGCCGCTCCGCCGCGAAGTACCGCGTCTCGTCCACCACGGCGGCGTGGCCGTAGCGCTCCCGCAGCTCGGCCGTGACGGCATCCGTGTCCAGCGGGAAGGACGGCTCGCCCACCAGCCGGATCGCCGGGATGGCCCCGTCCGGCAGCCGCGCCGCGGCGGCTTCCGATACGGCGACGTCGTGGGCCAGCCCGGATACGTCGAGCTCCACGGCGGACACGGCCCGGACCCCCGACGCGCGATGCTCGACCTCGGGCGTCCGCCCGGGCGCCACCTGCACCAGCACGTAGCCCCGCTCGCCGGCCTCCGTCAGGTCGGTGGCGGCGAACGAGCCGGGATAGCACGCCGGCGGCCCACCGAAGTCGTCGGGCATCCGGGGCCGGTGGTGGTCGCCCAGGGCAATGTAGTCCACGGCGAGCCGGGCCAGCGCGTCGCCGGTGACGGCCAGGGCGTCGGGCGATGGCCGCCAGTGGGCGGCGTCCCGGACCGAGGCGTGGAGCAGCGCCACGTGGACGCCGGGCGAATCGGCCCGGGCGAAGGTGTGGATCGGGTCCGCGCATTCCGCCCCGTCGTACGCCACGCCGTACACATGGAGGGGACCCGACTCCGTCTGCACCGTGACGGGCGCCGCGAATCGGGGGCGGGCCAGGACGTAGACCCGGTGCTTCTCCGCCAGCTGCCGGCCCCGGTCGTCGGCGACCGGCCAACGGTGCCGGGTCGCCGTGTCGTCCCGCTGCACGATGACGCGGGAGCCCCGGGCCAGCTCCCGGTACGGGTTGAGCCGGAGGGTGACGGCATCGTGGTTGCCCGGGACCATGAACACGGGGATGCAGGCGTCCACGAGCCGGCGCAGCACGTCCCGCACCGCGGCCAGCGTGTCGGCGTCGGGACGCGGGCCGTCGAACAGGTCCCCGGCGACGAGCACGGCGTCCACCCCCTCCCGCGTGGCCGCCTGGGGCAGCCGTCGGAACGCGTCCAGGACCTCGCGTGCGCGATCCGGCCCCAGGTCCCCGAAGGAGGTGTAGGGGGCCCCCAGATGCAGGTCGGCGACGTGGAGGAGCTTCATGGCGGACCCGGGCCGTGCATTCCGCATGCCGGCGTGCGCGCTCGACGGGCGGCACCCGGGTCGCTACTCTTGGAGTCACCATGCGTCGCCTGATCACCTTCCTCGCCGGCGTTACCCTGGTGCTGGTCCTGGGCCTGACCGTGGGCACGCTGCTGGAGCGCGCCCGGCCCTCGGACGAGGCCATCCGGGAGGCGCTGTTCACCGCCATCCAGCGCGAGGCGCCGGAGGCCTTCCTGGTCACGGGCCGGCTCGAGGTCACCACCACCACCCGGGTGGAGAACAGCAAGGTCTTCCTGCCCGGCGTCCTCGGAATCGACCTGGGCACCGCCCGCGCCACGGTACGGGTGCCCGGCCGCGTATCGTACGGGTTCCACGCGGACTCGCTCCGACCCGACATGGTCCGGCTGCTGGAGGACGGCGCCGTCGAGGTCGAGATCCCGCCGCTGGCCGTCTACTCGGCGGAGCCCGACCTCTCCGCGCTGGAGGTGGAGACGGAGCGGGGGTGGGCCCGGCTCGGCAGCACCGAGGCCGCCGTGGAGCGCCGGGCTCTGGCCATCGTGACGGGGGCGCTGCGGCGCCAGGGGCTGGCGCACCTGCGGTCGTCGTACCAGCCGCGCATCAACACCGCGCGGGCCCTGGAGCGCATCCTCGGCCCCGCCCTGGTGGGGCTCGGGATGGAATCGCCCGAGTTCCGTTTCCGGGTCGCGGAGGACCTGATCGTGCAGCCGGTGGGGGAATCCCCCTGAGGCTCGAACATTGCGCCCCCGCTCTGGCTGCATAGCTTGGGAGGCGGGAACCGTTCGTTGATTCATCACTCTAGACGGAGGTAATCGGGATGGCGAAGGCACGCGGTGGTCTTGCTCAGAAGGTCCAGCCGGATGCGCAGCTCGCCAAGGTGGTGGGCGGCCAGCCCATGACGCGCAGCGAGATCACGAAGAAGGTCTGGGACTACGTCAAGAAGAACAACCTCCAGGACTCGCAGAACCGGCGGATGATCAACGCCGACGACACCATGCGTCCGATCTTCAACGGCCAGAGCCAGGTGTCGATGTTCGAGATGACCAAGCTGGTCAACCAGCACGTGTCCAAGACCTGACGCGACGCTCCCCCCTGACTTCTACTGGCGGGGCCCGCCGATCCCGGGATCGGCGGGCCCCGCGCACTGGGGGATCCGGGCCCGCAGGCGGCCGCCCGGCCGTCCTCCGGGCGCGCGTCCCTACCAGGCCACCCGTGCCTCCGGCCCCGCCCGGGCGGTGAAGAGGAGCACCCGCTCCTTCACGGGCTCCCCCGTCAGCTCCTCCCAGGCCGCCGCGTACAGATCCACCTGTCGGATATACGACTCCCGCCGGGCCGGGAAGCCCGGGTCGGTGCCCACGTCGGTCTTGTAGTCCACGATCACCCAGCCGTCCGGCTCCCGGAACGCCAGGTCCACCACGCCCTCGAGGATCCGCGGGGCGCCCGCCGGGGTCTCGGGGTCCGGGTCGTGGAACCGGCCGCGATCGTCCCGGTACGCGAACGGGACCTCGGACAGCGCCCGGCCGGCCGCCTTCGCCCGGGCCCACGTCTCCGAGGCGCGCACCGTCCCGACCAGTCCGACCAGCTCCTCCAGCTCCACCGGCTCGCCGGCCTCCAGCGGCCGCTCCAGCTCCAGGAGCAGGGCCCGGCAGATCCGCTCCAGCTCGGGACCCGTCGCCCCCCGCGCCGCCGCGTCCAGGGCCCCGTGCACCGCGCTGCCCCAGCTCCGGCCCCGATAGCCCGGGTCGGGTCCGTCCCTCGGGTCGGGGAGCGGGTCGGACACCACGGGTCCCGGCCCGCCCACGCCGCCGCCGGCCTTGGCGAGAGCCGTGGCGGTGCGGACCGCGTAGCCGGGCACCGCCCGGGACTCCCGCTCGGCCCTGAGGCGGGCCACCTCGCGGATCAGATCGTCGGCGTCCCGGTCCATCGTCTCGGGCTCCGGCGCCGTCGTCGGCTCCAGCCGGAGCGTCTCGCCCTGCGCGTCGATCCAGTCGTAGAGCCCGGCCCAGTGCGACTTGCCCTCGGTGCCGGCCTGGCGCGCCACCAGGAGCTGGTCCCCGGCCCGGGTCGCGGCCACGTACAGCAGCCGGTCGTGCTCCGCCTCCTCGTAGCGCCGCTCCTCCTCCTCCCGGTCCTCCCAGCCCCGGGGGCGGGCGATGATCCGCGTCCGGTACCGCTCCTGCTCCTGGACGATGAGCCAGCCGACCGCCGAGCCATCCGCCCGGCGCTCGATGTGCCGGGCGACCGGGTGCTCGCGCCGTCCCACGGGGTGGACCAGGGCCACTACGGGCGCTTCGAGCCCCTTCGCCTGGTGCAGCGTCATCACCCGGACCACGCCGGACCGGACCGGCTCCAGCGGGGCCTCCGCTTCGTCGGCATCCAGGGCGGTCCGCACCGCCTCGGTGGCGGCGGCCACGGACGTGTCGCCGGCCAGCGCCGCCACGCGGATCGCGTCCAGGGCGAAGAGCAGCGACCCGGCCCTCAGCTCCCCCAGCTCGCGGGAGGCGGCCAGTGGCACGAGCCCCACCTCGTCCACGATCCGGCCGACCAGCACGTCCGCCGGCTCGTGCCGTGAGCGCTGCCACCACCCGTGCAGCGTGGCCAGCGCCCGCTCCACGGGGTCCGTGGCGTCCTCCCGGGGCAGCGTGATGTCGAACCGGCGCGGGCCGTCCCCGGCCAGGACCCAGTCCACGAGCTGGTCGTGGTCCAGGCCGAACAGAAGCCCGACGAGGGCCGCCACCACCCGGACCGGGTCCGTGGGATCCGCCAGCGCTTCCAGCAGGACCAGCAGCTCCCCCAGCTCCTCCGTCCGGTCGACACCGGCGCCGGTGACCTGGACGGGGATCCGCCAGGCCTCCAGCGTCCGGGCGTAGGTCGCCAGCTCCGCCTTCTGCCGTGCCAGGACCAGGAAGTCATCGGGGCGGCGGCCGGCGTCGATCTGGCGCGCGATCCAGGGGACCAGGCGGTCCGCGCCGTCGGTGGCGGCGGCGGCATACGACCGACCGTCGGGATCGATGAGGTACTGGGCCACACCCTCGCGCCCGGGGTCCGCCACGCGGCGCGTGCGGAGCGGCGCGAACGGCGCCTGGTACGGGGTGGCCACCGGGCCGAACCGGCCCGCGCCGAACACGGCGTCCACGAGCTCGCCGATGGGGGGCAGGGACCGGAAGTTGGCCACCAGCTCCAGGACGTCGCCGAACTGCTCGAAGCGGGCGCGCACGAGGTTGTACACGGCGATGTCCGCCCGCCGGAACCGGTAGATGGACTGCTTCGGGTCGCCCACCACGAACAGGGCGCCGGGCCGGGGCTCGGCTTCCTGCCAGGGCCGGTCGTCGGACGGGGAGGACAGGAGGAGCAGCACCTCCGCCTGGACGGGGTCCGTGTCCTGGAACTCGTCGACGAGGAGGCGGCGATACCGGAGCCCCAGCTCCTCGCGGGCGGCGGGCCGGGTCCGGAGCAGACGGGCCGCCAGCATCAGCAGGTCCTGGAAGTTCAGCCGCCCGGTCCGTCGACGCTGCTCCTCGAAGGCTTCGGCGGCCCGGTGGGCGAACCGGAGCGCGATGGGGTAGCGATGGGCCCACCAGCGGTCCAGCACCTCCGCCGCCGCACCGTCCCGCAGCTCGCCCCACGCCTCGCCCAGCGCCTTCGCCGCGGGGCCGTCGGGCCAGCGGTTCTGCACGACCCGGTGGGACCGGCCGTGGAACTCCTCCCCCAGCTGATCCAGGAACGCCGTCCGGTCCTCCCAATCCACGACCCGACGCAGGAAGAGCAGCAACCGGATCCGGCTCTGGAGATCGTCCCACCCGCGTTCGGCGGGCTCGTCCGGGAGCAGCGCCCGGCCCCGGTCCAGCAGCCGGTCGAGCCGCCGCCGCACGGCGTCCACCGCCTCGTCCGTGGGCGGATCCACGGCCTCGGCCGGGAAGCGGACGTCGGGGTTGGCCACCAGCGCGTCGAACAGATCTTCGAGCTGCGACGGCGCGAGCCCCACCGCCGCCAGCTCGGCCACCGCCGGGTCCCCCGCCGCGGCCAGCCGCTCCAGGTGGGCCCGCCAGAACCCACGCCGCTGCCGGACCTCCTCCGGACCCAGCAGCTCCCGGAACCCCGGGTCCAGCCCCGCTTCCACCGGGCGCTCCCGGAGGAGGCGGGCACAGAAGGAGTGGATGGTGCCGACGAACGACCGGTCGATGTCCCGCAGAGCGGCGTCCAGGCGCTCCGCTTCCGGACCGTCGCCGGCGGCGCGCGCAGCCGCGCTCCCCGACTCCAGCGCCGTCTGGAACCGCTGGCGGAGCTCCGCCGCCGCCTTGCGGGTGAACGTCACCGCGGCGATCTCGTCGACGACCGCGGCCCCCGTGCGCACCAGCGCGATCATGCGGTCCACCAGGGCCGTCGTCTTGCCCGAGCCCGCCCCCGCCTCCACCAGGAGATTGGTGTCCAGCTCACGGACGATCCGCGCCCTCGCCGCCCGGTCCGGGAGGTCGCCTTCGATGAAGCGCGCGGGAGCCCGCGGCGCGGCGGCTGCGGTCGGCGCGGTCCGCCGCGCCGCGGGGGCAGGGGTCATGGCCGAATCGGTCCGGGGCGCCGCGGGGGCGGACGCCGCGGCCGCTCCGGGCTCCGGCACCCCGGGCTCGCCGCGCTCGACGGCGGGCTCCCGACCCGTCGACTCGAAGAGCCCCAGCTGGTCCGGGTCCCCCGCCCGCTTCGTCAACGGTCCCCTCCGAGCTCCGCGAGGAACGTGTCGTCCCACGACCGGACCTCCCGGAGCTCCCGGTACTCCGGGAGCGTCTCCAGGCGCTCGGCCGCCCAGTCGGCCAGCGGGGTCTCGCCGGTCCAGCCGTCCACGCTGTGGCGGCAGATCGGAGCGTAGTCGCAGAAGCGGCAGTCGTCGCCGTCCTCCGTGGGCAGGAACCGGCCCAGCGCGACCGCGTCCAGGAGCCGGTCGATCAGCCCGAGGCCGCGCCGGAGCTCGTCCCGACGGAAGCCGACCACCTCGTTCTGGCCCCGCCGCGTCGGGAAGTGGTACTCCATCCGCGCCACCTCCCGGCCGAGGAGCGACTCGGCCACCGCGGCGTAGACGGCGTTCTGGAGGCGGCGCCCGCCGTGGAACGTGCCGTGCCGTCGCTCGAACCGGCCGTGGGTGCCCGTCTTGTAGTCCACCACGGTCAGGACGTCCCCGACCCGGTCCACGCGGTCGATTGCGCCCCGCAGCCGGACCGACCCGCCGCCCAGCTCGAGGGCGGCCGGCGGCTCGTCCTCGAAGCCGAAGCGGAGCTCCAGCGCCTCCCAGGCCCCGTCCCGGCCGGTCACCATCTCGGCGAAGGACCGGACGTCGTCCCGGAGCGCCGCCATCTCGCGGCTCCGCACCGCCTCGCCCGGCGATGGCACCTCCCGGGCCATCGCACGGGCTTCCCGCTCCAGCGTCTCCAGGGCCAGGGCGATGAACGCGGGATCGCCCGCCCCGACGCCCGCCTCGCGGGCGGCACGGAGCGTCCCCTCGTACACCGCGTGGAGCAGCCGGCCCCGCTCCATGGCGTCGAGCCAGACGTCGGGGTCCAGCTCCGGGTCGTCGGGCTTCCGCACTCCGAGGGCGTATCGGTAGAAATATCGGCGGGCGCACGCGCCGAGGTCCTCGAGACCGCTGGCCGACAGTACGAGATCCGCGTTGCGCCGGGGATCGAGCCGGTCCGGTCGAGGGGCGGTGGCGCCATGGTGCGAGGTCGCCTCGTCGGCCTTGAGCGCGGCGAGGGCGGCCATCCCCGCGTCCAGGCCGGGATGGGCCTCCCGTACCGCGGTCACCCCACCCCGCAGGATCCCGTCCCGCTCGAGGGCGCGGAACCACGCGTCGGTGGCGTCGATGGCGGCGTCGGCGGGGATTGCCGACGCGGCGTCACCGAGCGCCTGCGCCAGGTCCTCGAAGGAAGCGTCCGGGTGGCCGGTCCGTGCGCGGTGGGCCTGGAGCATGACCGAGGAGGGGGCGACGTGCCGCGCCTCGGTCGGGTCCCAGGCGCTGTAGCTCAGCGTCACGGCGCCGCGGAGCCGGGCCAGGCAGGCCGCCAGCCGGAACCGCGTCGCGGCGAGCCGCTGGCCCGATGTGGGCAGGGCCTCCGGGTCCAGGGCCCTCCGCTGGGTATCCAGGAGCAGGGGATCCTGGAGGCCGGCGCCCGGGAACCGGTCCGCGTCCAGCCCCACGACGAACGTCGCGGGACGGTCGGCCAGCCCGCCGTGGTCGATGTCGGAGAGATGCACGTGCCCGCCGTCGGAGATCCACGGCGCCGACCCCTCTCGCTGGGGCGCCGGGACCCGNNACACCCACGGCGCTGCCCCCTCTCGCTGGGGCGCCGGGACCCGGATCTCCAGGTGCGCGCGCAGCAGGGCGACGGCAGCGGCGGGCTCGGTCCGTCGCGTGAGCGTTGCGGCGATCCGGGCCGTGATGTCCAGCAGGCGCTCGCGGGCCGTCGCCGAGGGCGCGTCTCCGGGTGCCACCCGGTCCAGGAACGCGTGCAGCCCCGACGCCAGCTCCGCCGGGGACACCTTCGCGTCGGGGTCGGCCGCGTCCAGCCGCGGGGTCGCCGCCATGACCGGTTGCAGCAGCGACCGCAACGACTCGAGCTCCCGGCGCTCCCGGCCCTCGCGCTCCTCCGCCTCCGGGAGTGTCTCGCCGCGACGCGGCCGCGGCGGCCCTTCCAACCGCTCGAGTGCCCGGTCGATCGCCCGGAGATACCGGTCCGGTCCCCATCCGATCCTCAGGCTCCTCAACCGCCTCGCCAGGCTCCGGCCGGGTGGAGCGTCGCCGGACGGCCGCAGGTCGCCCGCCTCGAGCAGTCGCCGGATCACGTCGGCCGGATAGCCGCCCTCGATCCAGGTGAAATAGGCCGCGGCCGCCCGCCCCGTACGGGTCCGCTCCACCGGCAGTCCCACCGCGTAGCTCACGGGGATGCCCAGCCGCTCGGCCTGGGCGTGCAGCGCGCCGCCGTAGACGACGGGGTCCGTGGCCACGATCTCGACCTGGTCCCAGCGCAGGCCCGCTGCCATCGCCCGACGGAGCACCTCCCGGATTTCCTCCGAGGGTCCTGACGCGGCGAACAGGTCCAGCTCGACGCCGTCCTCACGTCGGCCGGCGAGGAGCGCGCCGAGCGGACCGGGCTCATCCGCGGGTTCCCAGAGGACGCCAACCGGGTCCGCGCCCTCCACCGGGTCCGCCCGCAGCGGCGTCGCGCCGGCGTCCCGCAGCGCGCGGACCAGCCGCCCGGCCGACCCGCCCAGGCGCAGGCCCGGCACCAGGTACACGTGGACCGGGACAGGCCCCGGCTCTTCGCCCGAGCCGCTCCGTCCCGTCACGCTCCCCCCACGGATCGCCGCCTCCGCCCGGGCCATCACCGCCGCCGTGTCCACCCGGCCTCCCTCCGCCAGGCCGGCCTCGTACCGGTCCAACACCGCCGCGAGCAGATCCCGCACCCGGGTGTTGGACGACCGGGATCCGCGAAGCCGCCGACCATCGACACCGGCCAGACGAAGGGCCTGCACGGCGTTCAGCACCGCCTGCCGGAACCCGGGCGCCTCGCCCAGCTCCCGGAGCGGGCCCGACCCCGGCACCGTGAGCGCCGCGTCCAGCGCGACGTCCACCACCGCCTGCTCCTCGAAGGCGTCGGCCACGGCGAGCCCCTCCGCCGCCAGCCCCGCCGCCACCGACTCCATGGCGAGCCGGCGCAGCGTGGTGATCTCCCAGCCGACCCAGGCCCGCCCGCGGACCGCCAGCGAACGCAGGAGCTCACGACCCTCGCCCATGCTCGCGCAGACGAGGAGCTTGCGGTCCAGCGGGTGACGGTCGGTGGCGGCCTCCAGGTGCCGGAGCACCGCGGGGGCAGGAATCTCAGGCATCTCGGCCAGAAGGTAACCGGACCCTGTGACAACGGCGAGGTTCGGGGGGTGTGAGACGCCGCCGGGGGTCGAGCGCCGGGACCTGGCCGGCGGAACACCTCCTGCAACGGACGCTGGCACCATGAGCCGACGTGACAGCACCGCCTGGAAGATCCTGCAGACGATCCAGCTCCGCTGGGACCGCTTCAAGCTCGAGGTCAAGCGGCGCCTCGACCGGTTCGATCCCCTCGTCCTCCTGGCCTACCGGAGCCACGCCGGGAACGGGAAGATCAGGGTCCTGGGACGTCTCATCGAGGACAAGGGCGTGGAGCGTCTGCCCGAGGACAGCAGCGTCCTCCGGAACGTGCTGAACACGATCCGCAGGTTCGAGAGCGACGAGATCCCCGACGCCGTCGTGGTGGCCCGGTTCAGGGACGTCACCGTGCAGGATCGTACCGACCACGAGGGGTTCTTCGATCTCGTCATGGAGCCGGAAGCGGAGCTGGAACCGGGCTGGCACGGCGTCGAGGTCGAGCTGCTCGAATCCATGGCCGGAGCCGCCGGCACGACGTCCACCGCCGAGATCCTCGTGCCGTCCCCCGACGCCGAGTTCGCCGTCATCAGCGACGTGGACGACACCGTTCTCGAGACCCGCGCGACCGACCGCCTCACCGAGATCCGGCTGATCTTCTCCAGAAGCGCCTCGGAGCGGTCTTCCATGCCGGGAGCCGCACCCCTGTACCGGGCCCTCGAGGACGGCCGGGACGGTGGGGCCTCCAATCCGTTCTTCTACGTATCCATGAGCGGTTGGGGCCTCTACGACCTCATGGCGGAGTTCCTGGACACGAACGACTTCCCGAAAGGCCCCATCTACCTCCAGGACATCGCCATCCTCGAAGCCAAGTCGCCGGAGCTGGGGAGCGAGAACCACAAGCGCGACACCATCCGCCGACTCCTCGAGGACTACCCCGACCTGCCCTTCGTCCTGATCGGCGACAGCGGACAACAGGACCCCGAGACCTACCGCGACATCGTCGAACAGCACTCCGATCGGATCCGCGCCGTCCTCATCCGCGCGGTCACCCCACCAGAGCGGGACAGCGAGGTCCGCTCCATCGTCCAGGAGATCATCGACATGGGCGTCCAGGCCGCGGCCGCGGAGAGCAGCGTATCGCTGGCCCGGGCCGCCGCGGATTTCGGCCTCGTCCCCGACGAGGCCATCGCCGCCGTGCGGGAAGGGATGGTCAAGAAGCGCGAGGAGTAGGGACCGCGCTGTCGCGCCCGGTCACGGCCCAGGGTCCGCCGCCCCGGCGCCGCCCCGGCACCGCCCCGTTCCGCCCCGGATCGCGGGCACCCTCCTCACGCCCCGAAGTCGTTCGCCCGCGAACAATTTCCGGCGCCCGGTCTCCCCGGCCGCATTGGTTCGCGCGCGAACCGTCTCCCGGCGGCAGACGGGTACGCCTGCTTCGCCGGCCGACGCTCCGGCCACCACCCTATCGGCCCTCGTGGCCCCGGACCCCATGTCCCGTCGCCCCGGACCCCATGTCCCCTCGCCGCCCCTCCGGGGGCATGGCCCCCCGACGGCGCTCAGCCGTCGACCCACTCCTTGGCCAACAGGTCCCACACGGCCAGCGCCGCCAGGATGGCGAGGTTCGGGAACAGGAGGGGAGCGAAGACGGGCGCGCCGTAGATGATGCGGTCGGCGAGCGTCGCCCGGGTATCGGTCAGGGAGGGGGCGACGTGGAGGACGAATCCCACGACGCCGGTGGCCGCGGCCAGGGCCAGGATCCCCAGGGCCCCCTTCAGATAGGCCCGGGGCGTACGGCGCAGGAGCGGCAGCAGCAGCCACCCGACGGTCAGCGCAGCGACGGCCACCGGGATCCACTCCACGGGATAGAAGAAGCCGTTCTGGGCGTGGTCGACCAGGGAGAGGACGAAGTTGCCGACGAACCCGCCCCAGGCCAGGAGGAGCACCCACCGGCCCCATGCCGCCGAGTCCGGCGGGACCAGCCGGTTGGCGAGCAGGAGAAGTCCCAGTCCGGTGAACGCGAGCGGCGCCACGAACGGCGCGGAGTAGACGAGGCTGCGGAGCGTGAGCGCCTGGAAGAAGTTGCTCTCGAGGTGCAGGATCAGGCCGGTCGTTCCGACGATGACGGCCGCGGCGCCGACGGCCAGGCCGACCCAGCGGCCCGCGCCGGAGCGATGGGACGATCCGGCCGCGCGGAGGGGCCGGCTCACCGCGAGGTTCGCCAGGAGGGCGAGCGCCCCGACCAGGCTGAATGCGATCGGGATCGACTCCGGCGGCTCGCAGCACCCGTTCGTCGAATGGGCGACGTACACGTCCAGCGCGAGGAACGCGAGGTTCAGCGCGACGAACAGCTCCGCCAGGAACGACCGGTCGCCGGTGAGGCGATTCCACCCCTCAGGTGCAGGGACGGCCGTGGCCGCCGGCGGCTCCACATGGGGCGGGTCGTGCGGCGCGCGGGGGACGCGCCGACGGTCCGGAGGCGGCGTCATCGACCGCTGCCCGTGGCCGCGGGCGCTTCCGACCGGTACGAGGCGGGATGGCCCCGCTCCCGCAGCTCTTCGGCGGCCTCCTTCAGCTCGACCAGCTTGTAGAGCAGCTCGTAGTTGCCGTGCCACTGGACGAAGTCGGCGCCGCCCATGAACGCCCCGTGCTTCGCCGTGCGGCCGAAGTAGTGCCAGAAGTCGAAGTAGAGGAACTCGATGGGCTCGTCGAACGGCTCGGGCGTGAGCAGTCCCTCCGCCCGCAGGTCCTCCACGATGCCGAGGGCCTCGCGGACCTTCGCGTTGGTGCTCACCACCACCGCCTCGGCCTGCTCGTAGAACTCGTCGGTGTGCTGCTCGGTGTGGCAGTTCATGCACACCGCCTTCATCTCCTGCTGACCCTGCAGGTACGTCGGCCGCTTCTCGCTGATCGCCGCGAACAGCCAGTAGCTGAGCCGCTCGGTCACGTCGTGGGTCGAGCTCAGCCCCTCCAGCCCGCTCATGTGGCAGGTGCTGCACGTCGGCACGGGCATGTCCTCCACCGAGAGCTCCATGGGGTCCGCCGCCAGGTTCATCTCCTCCTTCTGCGCCTCGAACAGCACCCCGTGCTTCGACTCCTCGTAGATCTCGATCTGGGAGTGGTCCGGCCCCATGTGGCACTGGCCGCACGTCCGTGGCGTCCGCGCCAGCTCGATCGACGCCGTGTGCCGGCTGTGGCACGCCGTGCAGCTCCCGATGCTGCCGTCCGCGTTCGGTCGGCCGATGCTGTGGCACGCCTCGCACCCCGAGGCAATCGCACTCTCCCCTTCCAGCTGGGCCAGCGCGTTCGCCGGCCGGTCCACCGCCCCGGGGTGGTACTGCTCCGCGAACGCGACCTGCTCCGCCGTGAACGGCTCCGCGCCCCGGACCGCCGCGAACGCCGGGGCCGCATGCCGGCTCCGCAGGAACTCCCGGTACTGCGTCGCGTGGCACTGGTCGCAGTTCAGCGCCGTCACATCCGCCACAATGGTGAAACCCCGATGCTCCAGCCCCACCTGGTCCCCCACCGGCTGATGGCAGTCCAGGCACGTCGTCCCGGAACGCGAATGCTCGCTCCGCTCGAACTCCGCGACGATCGCCGGCGTCTCCTCCCGATGACACGACGCGCATTTGCCCGTCGCCTTCACCAGCTCCGGCGTCGGCTGGGCCACCTCGACCGCCGGCCGCCTCGCGTTGATCAGAAACGCCCCCGCCAACAGCGCGGTGCCGATCACCACGGCCACGAATACGGATCGGAACAACGTCATCTCTCGCCTCGTATCGGATCTATGTCGACCTCGCCCGCCTCGCCCGAAGGAGTCGTGCCATGCCCCTCGGCCGGTGCCTGGCGCCCAAATCGTCATAAACGTATGATGAATCCCGCCGAATGCAACCACGACAGAGGAGTGGTCGATGAGGGGATCGATAGGGGTCGGGGGGCTGCTGGTCCTGGCCGGCCTGGTGGGGGCCCCGTTGGGGGCTCAGGAGCTGGAGGTGGGCGGGGAGGTCCGTCCGCGATTCGAGGTCCGTGACCCGGTCGCGGGTCCGGAGCCGGGTGAGACGTCGACGCGCGAGTTCGTATCGATGCGGACGCGCATCTCGGCCGGCGCGACGCCGGCCGAATGGATCCGGGCCTTCGTGCAGGTCCAGGATGTCCGGGTCTGGGGCGGCGAGCTCGGCACCACGGACCCGTCGGCGGATGGCCTGGACCTCCACCAGGGCTGGCTCGAGCTGGGCGACGCCGGGTCGGGCGCGCTTTCGCTGCGGGTCGGCCGCCAGGAGCTGGCGTACGGCGGGGAGCGGTTGGTGGGCGCGCTGAACTGGGCGCAGCAGGCGCGCTCGTTCGACGGCGCGCGTCTGCGCCTCCGTCCATCGGCGGGGCTGGTGCTGGACGGTATCGGGACGTGGATCGGGGACGAGGATGCGGGTCGTCCGGACGAGAGCCTGGCCGGGCTGTACGGCGCGCTGGAGGCGGTGGGGGCGGTGGAGGGCTACCTGCTGTTCCACGCCCGGGACGAGCTGGTGGGCCCGGAAGAGGAACGAAGCGAGGACGCGTCCCGGACGCGCACGCTGGGCGTCCGGTGGAGCGCCTCGGCCGGGGCCGTGGACTGGCGGGTGGAGGCCGCGTACCAGTCCGGGGAGATCCGGTTCCGAACGACCGACCCGGTGGGTTGGACGGACTACGACGACGTGGGGGCGTACCTGATGGCGGCGCGATTCGGCGTCCGTCCGGTCGACGCGCTCTCGGTGAGCCTGTGGTACGACCGGCTCTCTGGCGACGACGACCCGGGTGACGACGAGTACGGCGTGTTCGACACGCTGTTCGCCACGAACCACAAGTTCTACGGCTACATGGACCTGTTCCTGGACATTCCCCGTCACACGGCACGCCGGGGCCTGCAGGACGGGGCGGTGAAGCTGTCGTACGTCCTGGGGCCCCATGGCACGCTGGGAGCGGCCCTTCACGGGTTCCGTGTGGCGTCCGCGTGGGGCCTGTCGAGCGGGCGGATCGGCGAGGAGCTGGACCTGAGCTATCGCTGGAGCCAGGTCGACGGCGTGTCCGTGGCGGCGGGGCTCTCGTATTTCCTGGCGGGCGCGGCGTGGTCGGACCCGGCGGGGCTGGGTCGAGGGGACGACGACCAGCTCTGGGGTCACGTGATGCTGGACGTGACCTTCTAGCGGAGTCGGAGCACGTCGAGGAGCTCTTCCGGCCGGTCGACGGGAGTCGCCTCGACCGGTCGGATGCGCTCGAGCTGGCGGGCGCGCCGCTCCGGGTCGAGGGCCCAGAGGGCGGCGACGGGCCGGAGCCCCGCTGCGCTGGCGGCCTCCATGTCGCTCAGGGTGTCCCCTACGTAGAGGGCGCGATCGGGCGCCACGGCGAGGGTGTCGAGGGCGATCTCGAGCCCGTGGGGGTCGGGCTTGGGGGCTCGCACGTCGTCATCGAAGACGAGGGCGTCGAAGGGGCCCAGGGAGTCGGCGAGCCGCCGGGTGATCTCCCAGGACCGGCGGCTCTTGCCGGTGACCAGGCCCAGGGACAGGCCGGCGGCGCGGATCGCGGCCAGCGTTCCCGCGACGCCGGGGAAGAGGCCGTTGAACCGGTCGGCGTGCAGCGCCTCGTATACCCGGTAGAACTCTTCGAGGCAGGTGTCGAGGTCCTCCTCCCCGACCACGTCCTGGAGAAAGCGGATCTCCGAGGTGGGCCGGAGCGCCCTGATGTCGTCGTCCGTGAGGTCCTCGCGGACGAAGGGCTCGACCGCGAGCCGATAGGCCTCCATGTACAGGGCTCGGGTGTCGATCAGCGTACCGTCGAGGTCGAACAGGACGGCATCGACGCGGGTGGTCCCGGAAACGGTGCTCATGCCACCCGTTACCCCGGGTCCCGGGGGTAGGTCCGGCACGGGCCGCGGGCAGCGTGACAGACTAGGGGCTCGCGGAGGCCTCGGCCGGCTCGGACGTATCGGACCGGACCTTCCCCTGTTGGGTCAACCGCGCGATTCGCCCCACGCCGCGGTGCACCAGCACCGGGCGGTGGGTCCCCCGTATCACCTTGTCGGCCACGCTGCCCAGCAACATACGGCGGATCCCGCCGCGGCCGTGCGTCCCCAGCGCGATCAGCCCCGCGTCGACCTCCTCCGCCAGCCCCAGGATGGCGGGAGCCGGGTGGTAGTCCACGCGCACCCGGATCTCGGTCTCGCGGTCCGCGAGCCACGGGGCGGCCGCGATCCGCTCCAGGTAGCCCCGCATGTGACTCTCCCGGGCCGCCATCTCGTCGTGGGTGAGCTGGATCGTGTGGGGCAGGTACGGCGATGCCGCCGCGACCGGCGGCTGGAGCACGTGGACCAGAACCACCGACGCGCCATCGGTGATGCCGATCTCGAAGGCGTCCTTCAAGGCGATCTCCGCGCTCTCGGAACCGTCGAGCGAGGCCAGGACCCGGCCGATCGTCTGGTCGCTCTCCGGGCGGATCTCCCGGGTCGCGTCCCCCGGTCGGACCAGAAGGACGGGAATCGACGTGTGGCGGATCAGCCCGTCCGCCGTGCTGCCCAGCCACGCCCGCTGAAGTCCACCGCGGCCGTGGGTCGTCATGACCACCAGGTCGATCTCCACCTCGTCGACATAGCGGGCGAGGGCCGTGGCCACGTGTCCCCGGAGGAGCGTCGGGCGGATCGTCACACCCGCCGGCTCGAGCCGCTCGGCGAGCTCCTGCATGTACGCCGCGTCGTAGTCCCGCAGCTCCGCGTCCCGGGCCTCGAGCGCATCCGCCAGCGGATAGCTCGGACTCGTGGCGTCGGCGGGGACGTGGACGAGGGCGAGGTGGATGCTCGCTCCGGTGCGGCGTGCGATTCCGAGCGCGTAAGGCAGGGCGTGCTCGGCGAAATTGGAGCCGTCGACAGGTACGAGGACCGAGCTGGGCATGGTCACCTCCCGACGCTCCCGGAGAATGGAACGGGGGCCCAACGGCGACTCTCCGGCGAAGCCCCTACCCGCGCGCCGCGGACCCCCAATTCCGAGACGAATTATGCGACGGGATCGGCCCGGGCGCAGTCGGGCGCTCGCTGATAATATTGTGGGGAGATGTCCTACCTGGTCTCGGCGGCCTGGTTCGCCGGCACGGTCCGGCCGTCCGCCCATGCCCGGAGGGCGGCGATGCGCTCGGCGGCGACAACGGAGAGGGGGCGGGTGGCCCGGACCTCGGCGAGGAGCCGGTCATCGTCGAGGGCGCCGTCGACGGCGAACGCCGAGTAGAGGGCGCTGATGATGACCTGCTCGATCTCGGCCCCGCTGAACCCGGCGGTGGCGGCGGCCAGCGCCTCCATGTCGAAGGCGTCGGGGTCCTGGCCGCGCCGCCGCAGGTGGATCCGGAAGATCTGGCGACGGGCTGCCGTGTCCGGCAGGTCGACGAAGAAGACCTCGTCGAATCGGCCCTTGCGCAGGAGCTCGGGCGGCAGCCTCTCCACGGCGTTGGCGGTGGCCACCACGAACACGTCGCCCTTCCGTTCCTGGAGCCAGGACAGGAAGGTGCCCAGCGTACGGGCCGAAACGCCGCCGTCCTCCCCGCCCGCCTGGGCGAAGGCCTTCTCGATCTCGTCGATCCACAGGATCACCGGCGCCATGCGCTCCGCCGTCTCCATGGCCCGCCGGAAGTTCCGCTCGGTCTCCCCGACATACTTGTTGTAGAGGGCGGCGGGATCGAGCTTGAGGAGGGGGAGCGACCACTCGGTGGCCACGGCTTTCGCGCACAGCGACTTCCCCGCCCCCGGCACTCCGACGAGGAGGAGCCCCCTGGGGAACTCCAGCCCGAACTCCCGGGCCCGGTCCGGCTGGTTGATGATGGTGCGTCGCTTCGCCAGCCACCGCTTGAGGGAGGCCATCCCCGCGATGTCGGCCATGGCCTCCTCGGCCGGGTAGTACTCCAGCAGCCCCTCCCGCTCGACGATCGTCCGCTTGTGCTCGAGCACGGCGCCGATGTCCGCGGCCGTGAGCCGTCCGTCCTCCACGATGGCGCGGGTCAGGACCTTCTCCGCCTCGAGGAGCGTGAGCCCCCGGAGGTTGGCGTAGAGGCGTCGCAGCTCGTCGGGCTCGATGGCGACGTCCACGTCCTGACGCCCGCGTACGTCCCGCAGGATCCGGCCGAGCAGCTCGTGGTAGTCGGCGTCCGCGGGTGGCGCGGCCCGGACCACCGCGGCCCGGGGCCGGACGGCCTCGGGGAGCTCCATTGCCGGACCGGTCAGGACCAGGATCCCGTCGTTCCCTTCGTACGGGCGGATGGCATCGGCGAGGGCCGCGGCGGTGGTGGGGTCATCGAGAAACGGCGCCAGCCCCGAGAAGTGGTAGACGGCCGGGAACTCGGCGTGCTGAACGTGGGCCAGCGCCCGGGCCGGGTGCTGCGTGTCGTAGACGGGCCCATCGGCGCCATCCCGGACGAGGCCCCGGGTCCGGCTCCAGCCGAAGTAGGGGACGCCGAGCCGGTCGGCGAGGTGGCGGAGCAGCGACTCGGCCCGGTCCTCGTCGTCGACCACGAAGACCGCCAGGCCGTGGCTGGAGCGAACGAGGAGTGCGAGCTCCTCGACGGGGTCGGGTGCGCTCATGGTGCCCTATCCTACGCGTTGACGGTGGCGGCGCCAGCGGGCAGTATAGACCGGGCCCCCCACCGATCCTCGAACCCGGTTCCCGCATGTCGGTCCTGGATCCCGTACGCGATCGATTCCGCGCCCTTTCCACCACCATCGTTCCCCAGGCGGCGGAGCTCGACCCGGCCGGCTGGGACCGCCTGGAGAGCATCGTCGAGGATGCTCTGGCGGATCGCCCACCGGCGGTGAGGCGACAGCTGGTCGTGTTCATCCGGCTCCTGGACGCCCTTCCCGTCTTCCGCTGGGGACGCCGGTTCCGGAGCCTCGACCAGCGCCGCCGGATCCGGTTCCTCGGCGGGGTCCAGAACGCCCGGCTGTTCCTGGTACGCCGCGGCTTCTGGGGGCTCCGGACCCTCGTGTACATGGGATATTACGGCCGCCCGGAGTCCCACGAGGACGTGGGCTACGACGCCCGGCTCCGGGGCTGGCTCGAGCACCCCGACGCGCCGGCCGCCGCGCGCGCCGCGACCCTCGCCGCCACCGACGGCCCGGCGGGGGGTGCGCCGTGAGCCGGCTCGCCTACGATGTCGTCATCATTGGCTCGGGCGCCGGCGGGGGGACCGTGGCCCAGGAGCTGGCGCCGCTGGTGGAGCAGGGGAAGCGGGTGCTGGTGGTGGAGAAGGGCCCCCGGGTCGACACCCACGAGATGAGCGGCCTGGAGCTGGAGATGGCGGGGGCGCTCTACGAGGACAACGGCGGCTTCCTGACGGCCGACGGAGCCATGACGCTGGCGTTCGGCCGGGCCTACGGCGGCAGCACGGTCGTGTACACCGGGACGAGCCTGCTGGCGCCGTCGCGGGTGATCGAGGAGTGGGCCGTGCCGGGGCTGGACCACGGCGACCTCGCGACGCGGTCGGAGCGCTACGCCGGCGAGAACAACGTCCACCTGTTGGAGCCGCCGCTGGTCAACGACAACAACCGGCTGTTTGTGGAGGGGTGCGAGGCGCTGGGCTGGGACGCGGAGCAGTTCCCCATCAACGTGAAGGGGTGCCACGGCTCGTCGCTCTGCAACCTGGGGTGCCCGAACGGCGCCAAGATGGGCACGCACCAGGTCCAGCTTCCGGAGGCCGAGCGCCGGGGCGTCGAGGTCGTGACCCGGGCGGAGGCGGTCCGGCTCGATCCGGACCGGCGCACCGTCGAGGTGCGAGTGACGGGCAAGCGCCCGGGCGAGAAGGGGCGTCCCGGCGAGTGGGAGCCCGGTGACTACACCATCGAGGCGGGGACGGTGGTCGCGGCCGGCGGTTCCATCGGCTCCAGCGCGCTGCTCCTCCGGTCCGGACTGGGGAGCGCACTCCCCCGGCTGGGCCACGGCTTCACCTGCCACCCGGCCCACATCCTGGTCGCCGAGCACGACCGTCCGATCACCAACGACGTGGGCCACCCGAAGAGCTACTACCTCGACCACTGGCCGCAGCGGTACGTGCTCGAGACCTGCATGTACTTCCCGTTCATCACCGCCAAGAACCTGACGGGGTTCGGGCCGGCCCACAGCCGACTCATGCGGGCGTTCCCGCGGCTCCAGATGATCCTGGTGCTGGCGCTGGACAGGGCCGTGCCGGAGAACCGGATCGAGGTCGACGACCAGGGGGGTCCCGTCGTCCACTACACGTTCACGGACCCGGTCATCGACGCGCTGGTCGCGGCGACCCGGGCCTCCGCACGCATCTTCTTCGCGGCGGGTGCCCGGCGGGTCCACGCGCCGGAGGCGGAGCCGCCCCTCATCGAGCGGGAGGACGCCGACCGGGTCGACGCGCTCATCACCCGGGACCACTTCCTGCCCGGCAGGATCAGCATCTCGGCCGCCCACCTCATGGGGGGTTGCGGGATGGGCCGGGACGCCACCGACTCGGTGACCGACGCCCGGGGCCGGGTCCACGGCCTGCCGTGGCTGCGGGTCGCCGACTCCAGCCTGTTCCCCGACGCCCTGGAGATCAACCCGTACCTGACCATCATGGGGCTCGCCGACCGGGTGGCGGAGGGGATACGGGACGACATGGCGGCGTAGAACCCGGCCCCGCGCAGACGCCCCGGAGCCGCGCGGCGCCCCGGGAGCGGGCGTCCGGGACACCGTCGAGCAGAAGAGCACCGACTCCGGAGGGAAGCAAACACGTGGCGATTCCAGGTGGCAGGATCGTGGTTCGGGCGCTGGAGGACGAGGGGATCCCCCTCACCTTCGGCATCCCCGGCACCCACAACATCGAGCTCTACGACGCGCTGGCCGAGTCCGACTCGGTCCGGCCGATCCTGGTCACCGACGAGCAGGCGGCGTCGTTCATGGCCGACGCCGTCTGGCGGGCCTCGGGCGCGCTGGGCTGTGCCAACGTCGTGCCGGGGGCGGGACTCACCCACGCCATGTCGGGGATCGCCGAGGCGTGGATGGACACCGTCCCGCTGCTGGTCCTGGGGTGCGGGATCCGCACCGACACGGGCCACGGCTACCAGCTCCACGACGTGGACCAGATGGCCATGGTCGCGCCGGTGACCAAGGCCCAGCTCCGCCCCGAGCGCGGCGAGGATCTCTACGCCACGGTGCGGCAGGCGTGCCGACTGGCTCGAGAGGGGGTCCCGGGTCCGGTCTACGTGGAGGTCCCGGCCAATCTCTACCTGTTCACCCACGACGTCGACCTGGACGCCGAGCGGGCCCGCTTCGAACGGCAGCCGCTTCCCCGGTACGAGCCCGACGAGCAGGCGCTGGACCGGGTCGCCGGGCTCCTGGAGTCGGCGACCCGGCCGCTCCTCTATCTCGGGCTCGGAGCCCTGGCCGCGGAGGAGCATCTGGTCGCCCTGGCCGAGCGCCTCGAGGCCCCGGTCGCCACCACGTTCCAGGGCAAGGGTGTATTCCCGGAGACCCATCCGCTGTCGCTCTGGCCCGGGTTCGGCGCCTCGGCCCCGCCCTTCGCCCGCCAGGTCGCGGGACAGGCCGACCTCGTCCTCGCCATCGGCTGCCGCTTCGGCGAGGTCGGGACGGGCAGCTACGGGCTGGAGATGCCCGCCCCGCTGATCCACGTGGACATCGACCCCGACGTCCTCGGCCGGAACTACCCGGCCCGGGAAGCCATCAACGCCGACGCCGCCCTCGTCATCCCGGCACTCCTCGACCGGCTCCGGCCGCGACCCGCCGATCGCGGGCTACGGGAACGGATCGCCGAGGGGCACCGGGAGACCGATGCGGACCGAGCTTCAAGCTCCGGGGACGGCGTCTCGCCGTTCCGGCTGCTCCGCGCGATCCAGTCCCGGCTCGGCCCTGACACCGTGTTCACCGCGGACAGCGGGAACGGCACCTTCCTCGCCATGGAGACGCTCCGGCTCGAGGGGCCCCGGCGATTCCTGGCGCCGGTCGACTACTCGTGCATGGGCTATTCGGTGCCCGCCGCCGTGGGCGCGAAGCTCGCCGCGCCGGACCGCCCCGTCGTCGCGCTGGCCGGGGACGGCGCGTTCCTGATGACCGGCCTCGAGGTCCTCACGGCCGGCCATTACGAGGTGCCCGCCGCGGTCTTCGTCCTGAGGGACGGCGAGCTGGCCCAGATCGCCCAGTTCCAGCAGACCACCATGAACCGGAAGACCGCCAGCGGGGTCCACGACTACGACCTGGCCGGCCTCGCCGCCGCCCTGGGCCTCGAATGCCTGGACCTGCGGGACGACGCCGGGATCCCGGACGTGCTCGATCGGGTCGCCGGGATCACGGCGGCCGGCCGCCCCGTCGTGATCGACGTCGCCATCGACTACGGCCGGAAGACCTACTTCACCCGTGGCGTGGTGAAGACGAATCTGCTCCGGTTGCCGTGGAAGGACCGGCTCCGGCTGGTCGGGCGCGCGGTGGGGCGCAGGATCCTGGGAGGATAGCGGCGGCGCGGATCAGCGGAGCAGGACAGGGACGGCGCGGCTGAGCCGGGTCGGGATCGCGCCCACAGCTCAGTGGGGCCGCCCCTCCAGCCATTCCAGGAGCAGCGCGGCCAACTTCTGCTGCGCCACCGGCAATGCGTAGCCGCGCACGGCCCGTGGCTCGACCCAGGCGAGGTCGGCCCGGCGCGCCTCCGGGCCGGGGGGCGTCTCCGTTCCGGTCTCCGTCCCCTGATCGTCCCCGGCCGCGCCACCAACGGGGGCGGGATCCCGCCCGGCGCGCCCATCCAGCCGCAGCACCTGAGGCCGGTACTCGACCCGCTTGTGAGAGAAGGTATGACGGACCGGGGACAGCGTGGCCACCCGCTCGCCGGCCGCCACCAGGTCCCGGACCGCTGGCGATGCCCCGATCCCGGGGAATTCCCAGAGCCCGCCCAGGAGCCCGTCCTCCGGACGGCGGACCAGTAGGACCCGGGGATCCTCGAGGCCGCCACGCCCGCCGCCCTCTCCGTTCCCACCCGCGCCACCGAACCGGAGCAGCATCACGGTGTGGACGAACTCCTCGGGGATCCGCTTCTTCCCGGGCGGCCGCGGCCGCTGCTCCTGCACGCCGAGGCGCCGGGCGCGGCAATGGTCGGCCCAGGGACAGGCTCCGCAGTCGGGGCTGCGCGGCGTGCACACGGTGGCCCCCAGCTCCATGAGCGCCTGGTTGAAGTCGCCCGGGCGGTCGGCGGGCACGAGCGCGGCGGCCCGGCGCCGCAGCTCCGCCGGCCCGGGGGCTTCCAGGTCGTGCAGGCGGGCGAGCACTCGCCGGACGTTCCCATCCACCGCCGGGACCCGGGCGCCGAAGGCGATGCTCGCCACGGCCCCCGCCGTGTACTCCCCGATGCCCGGCAGCTCCCGCAGCGTCTCCGGCTCGCCTGGGACCACGCCGTCGTGACGCTCCCGCACCATCCTGGCCGCCCGGTGCAGGTTCCTGGCCCGGGAGTAGTACCCCAACCCCTCCCACTCCTTCAGCACGTCGTCGAGCTCGGCCTCCGCCAGGTCCCGGAGGGTGGGAAACCGGCCCAGCCAGCGCCGGTAGTACGGGATCACGGTGTCCACGCGCGTCTGCTGGAGCATCACCTCGCTGACCCAGATGGCGTAGGGGTCCGAGGTCTCCCGCCAGGGCATGGCCCGGCGGTGCGCATCGAAGTGGTCCAGCAGGAGGCGGGCGAGATCGGCTCCGGAGCTCGGCATCCCGGAAGGCTAAAGCGGGCCCACCGATCTGTCGAGGCGCCCCGGGCCGCCCGGGAGTCCCACGGGCGCGGATCCGCCGTGGCGGCCCCTCACCCGGCCCCGTGACGGCCGCCCCCGCGCCACCCGCCCACCGCCCCCATTGCGCGCAGCCGCGATCGGGGTGACCGTTAAGGGCATCTCCGAGGGCACCTCCTACCCCGGCAGCCATGCGTTTCACGACCTATAGCAAGTACAAGGGCAGCTGGCTCGACGCGCTCAACCTGGAATCGCTCCTGGAGCGGCTCAGCGATTTCCTGCTGCAGGCCGGCTTCGACGGCGGCCCCGAGGATCAGCCCTGGTGGGCGTGGGACCAGCCGCCTTCGGGCGACCGGTCGCTGGAGTCCCTGAAGGAGGCGCTGTTGAAGGCGCTGATGGAGAGCGGTCAGCTGACGCCGGAGATGCTGGCGGAGCTGCGAGGCGAGGGCGAGGGCTCGGACGAGGTCCGCGATCGGATCGCGGACCTGCTGGACGAGCTGGTTGAGCGTCTCGTCGAGGATGGATACCTGACGCTCGACCAGGGCCCGACCATGCCGTCTTCGTTCCGGGAGATGCCGGGGGAGGGAAAGATCGATGACGCCGCGGAGGCCGCCCGCCAGGTCGAGTTCGACCTCACGGGGAAGGGTCTGGACTTCCTGGGCTACCGTACGCTCCGGGACCTGCTGGGGGCGCTTGGGAAGTCGACGCTGGGAAGCCACGAGACCCCGCACCTCTCCACCGGCGTGGAGGCGGAGGCCGCGTCCCGGCCGTACCGGTTCGGTGACACGCTGAACCTGGACATATCGGCGACCCTCAAGAACGCGATGGCGCGCGAGGGTATGGGGGTCCCGCTGGACCTGCGACACGGCGACCTGATGGTGCACCAGGCGGAGCACCGGAGCTCGTGCGCCACGGTGCTGATGCTGGACATCAGCCACTCCATGATCCTCTACGGCGAGGACCGGTTCGGCCCGGCCAAGAAGGTGGCGCTCGCCCTGAGCCACCTCATCCGGACCCAGTACCCGGGGGACACCCTGCGGGTGGTCACCTTCGGCGACCGGGCGGAGGAGGTGCCGCTGAAGAGCGTGGCCCGGGCCCGGGTGGGCCCCTACCATACGAACACGGCCGAGGGCCTCAAGCTGGCCCGTCGGATCCTGCGCGGCCAGAAGAAGGACATGCAGCAGATCATCATGATCACGGACGGCAAGCCCAGCGCCGTCACCATGCCCGACGGCCGGGTCTACAAGAACCCGGCCGGCCTCGATCCGTTCGTGCTCAAGGAGACCTTCCGCGAGGTGGCCGCCTGCCGCCGCAGCGGAATCGTGATCAACACCTTCATGCTCGCGCGGGACGCCGCGCTGGTCCGGTTCGTGGCCCGCGTCGGCCGGATGGCCCGGGGGCGCGCCTACTTCACCAGCACCATGACGCTCGGACAGTACGTGATGCGCGACTTCCTGAAGGGTCGCACCCGGCGGTCATGACCGCGCCAGGGGCCGGGCTCCTCCCGACGCTCTCCGCCGTCCAGCAGGTGGGCGACGCGCTGGACCAGGTGCGCGACCGGGCCTCCCAGATCGGGGCCGTCATCTCCGCGTGGGACATCCTTTGGATCCTGGTGGTCCTCGCGACCACCTACTACGTGATCCGCCTGGTCAAGTTCACCCTCGAAGCGCTGTCCGGCCGGCTCACGCGCCAGCGTCCACTCCTTCTCCAGCTCGTGGCCGTGGCCCGGATCTCCCTCTGGATCCTGGCCATCTACGTCATCGTGGCCGGGATCGTCCAGCCGTCCCGGGAATCGCTGATCGCCCTGTGGGCGACCATCGGGGTCGGCGTGGGCTTCGCCGCCCAGGACGTCCTGAAGAACGTGTTCGGCGGACTCGTGATCCTCCTGGACCGTCCCTTCAAGGTCGGTGACCTGATCGACATCGGCGACCACCACGGAGAGGTCGTGAGCATCGGGCTCCGGGCCACGCTGCTCCTCACACGCGACGACACCATCGTCGCGGTGCCCAACGCCGAGGTCGTCAGTCAGCCGGTCCTGAACGCCAACTCCGGGGCCCTGGACTGCATGGTGGTCGTGGAGCTCACCGTGCCCTCGTTCAGCGATCCCCTCGTCCTGCGCCGCATCGCCCGGGAAGCCGCCATCACCTCGCCCTTCATCTACGCCGCGAAGCCGGCCACCGTGGAGACCCGCGAGGAGATCGCCGGCAACCGGTTCCTGACCCGGGTCATCATTCGCGCCTACGTCTACGACCACCGGCTCGAGACGCTGTTCCGGGCCGATGTCTCCGCCCGGGCCAAGCGCGGGATGATGGAGGCCGGGCTCGTGAGCGAGGACGATCTCGCCGGTCTCCGCCGGACCGGCCGCGACCCGGCGGTCCCGGCCCCCGCGGCGGCCCGGTGACGGAGCGCATGACCATGGGGCCGGGCACGACCCCCGACATCGGGGGCAGAGACCCCGTGGCGGTCGTGGAGGAGCGCTTCCGGGAGCGGCTGGAGGAGGGTGTCCGCCGGCCCCTCGAGGAGGCGCTGCGGCGGTACGGCGAGGCGCTCGGCGTCATCGTGGCCGACATGGCCGAGCTCGCCGATGAGACGATGGCCGGGGAGACCGGGCCCCACGCCCGCTACCGCTACGCCGACCGGTTCACGGAGATCTGCGGGCGGGATCCCCTGGGTCCGGCGGACCGGGAGCGCGAGGCGTTCTTCCGCCTCCTCGACGCCATCCCCGGGCTGGAGACGGGCGTCCCGGAAGCCGTGATCACCGGGCCCGCCGACCCCGACGCGGCCCGCCCGGACCGCCGGGTCCGGCCGCGGCCGATCCAGCGGCTCACGATGGCGCTACGGCGGCCCACGGAGCGGGAGGTTCCGACAGGGCCGCTGGCCCGGCTCTACCTGGCCGAGCTGTCGGCGAGGCTCGAGTCCGTGGCCGGCCGGGCGGCAAGCCTGGACAGCGTGGCCCTGGCCGCGATCCGACGGCAGCTGCACGCCCACATGGCCGCCGAGCCGTCCGGCGGCGCGCCTCCCGCGCCGCGGGCGGACGAATCGGCAGCCGGGCCGGAGCCGGCCGCGCGTCCCACGGCGGCTCCGGATCCCTGGGAGCCCGGGGGTGTCGACGCCCATCCGGAGTCCGGACCTGCGGACGGGATCGGGCTCGAGCCGGTGCTGGCGACCGCCCGCCAGGAGCTGGACATCGCCATCGGCGACACGGAGGAGGCGTTCTCCCGCGCGGTGCGCGCCCCTGCCGTCCACGTGGACACCGAGGCGGCGAAGGGTGTTGCGGCCCAGTCGGCGCGCCGCCGGGAGCGCGTGCTCCAGGACTGGCAGTCATTCGAGACGGCGCTCCAGGCGACCGCTCAGGCGGAGGCCGTGCTCGCCCGGGCGCTCGCGGAGCTCGACGCGGCGGCCGGGGCCGCGTCGAGGGAGCTGGAGGAGGTCCTGGACGCCCGCGCCCACCGGCCGCTGGACCGTCTGGCGGCGGGGCTCGAGGAGCTGGCCGGGAGGGCCCCGTCCCGGCTCGATGACGCCGGCGCGGACGCGGTCGAGCGCCTGCGGTCCGACGCGGCCGCCCTCTTCGACCGCCATCTCCCGGCCCTGGCCGAGGGGCTGCCGGCCGACCTGCGCGAGGCCGTGGACCGCTACACCCGGGTCCTGGAACGCATTCCGGAGTCGATCCCCGAGGACCTCCGGATCTCGGACGAGCCGATCGCGTGGGTCCCGGACCGGTCGGTGAAGCTGGGGCTCCGGGACGCGCCGCTGGACGAGCTGCTGACCGCGGTATGCCGGGGCACGCTGCCCCGGTGGATCGAGCGCACCATGAACGCCACGGGCGAAGAGCTGGAGGCCCTGCGGAGCGAGCTGGTGCGCGTCCGCAACGCCGTCGATTTCCACATCCGGGCCCCCCTCACGGGCGATTTCGAGGAACGGGAGGCCATCGAGCTCATCGTGGGCAGCATGGAGCGGGCGGCCTCGCAGCTGGAGGACCTGCGCGACAGCGGCCTGGACTCGGTCGAGCGACTCATCGCGGAGTTGGAGCGCCGGAGCGCGGAGGAAGCGGACGCGGTCGGGTCCGCGGTGGCCGACCGCGAGTTCCTCCGCATGCGGTCGGAGATCGCCGAGGAGCAGGCGGTCCGACGCCTGTCCCGGGGACTGGCGTGGGGCCGCCGGCTCGCCGATACGGGCCTCCGGCTCGGTCGCCGGATCTGGGGTACGGGTCGACGCACCCTCCACAGGACCCAGGACTGGGCGGAGCGGCAGCTGGGCGTGGCGGCCGTCGAGCGGGAGGACATGCTGGAAACGCTGGAGGCGTCGCTCCTGGGGGAGGAGCAGCGGCGCCTCCAGCTCCCGGGCCTGTACCGTCAGCTCTTCGACGTGGAGGAGGAGGTCCCGTGGGAGGAGCTGCTGGTGCCCCGGGACGAGGAGCTCGCCACCCTGGGCCGGGCGCTGGAACGCTGGCGCCGGGGGCAGGCCGCTTCCATCGCGGTGGTGGGGGAGAAGGGGAGCGGGAAGACGACCCTGCTGAGGCTGGCCGCGCCCCTGTTCGCGGAGACCCCCGTGCGGAGGGTGGATCCGGGCGGCACGCTGCCCGACCCGGACGCGCTGGCGAAGCGCATGGCCGAGGGCCTCGAGGTGGACGCGACGGACTGGGAGGCGCTGGCCGCCGGGATCCGGTCGCTCGGCCCCACGGTCGTGGTGGTGGAGGACGCCCACCACCTGTTCATCCGTGCCCTGGGCGGGTTCCGGGCGATGGAAGCCTTCCTCGAGCTCGTCGGCGCCACCCGGGACACGGTGCTCTGGGTCATCACCATCGACGAGTACGCCTGGCGGTACCTGGACCGCGTGCTCGGCGTTGCGCCCCACTTCACCCACACCATCAATACGACCAACCTGTCGCCGGAGCGACTCGAGCGAGCCATCATGGCACGCCACGAGGTCAGCGGCTTCGCGCTCCGGTTCGAGCTCGACGCGGACGGGGACGGCGCGTCCCGCTGGTGGCAGCGCTTCCGGAAGAAGGAGGCGCAGGGCGAGCTGACCCGCCGCGAGGTCGACCGCAAGGCCTTCTTCCGGGAGCTGAATCAGAACGCCGAGGGCAACGTGTTCCTCGCGCTGTTCTACTGGCTGCGCTCCGTCCAACGGGTGGAGGACCACGTGCTCACGCTGCACGCCCCGGAGGCCATCGACCTGGAGTTCATGGAGCGGCTCCCCCTGCCCCACCTCCACACCATCGCCGCCATCATCCTGCACGGCGGGCTGTCGGAGGAGGAGCACCGCCTGGTCTTCCAGCTCAGCCCCGCCGAGAACCGCCTCCAGTTGGCGGCGCTGGCCGACGCGAGCCTGATCTTCCGCTCGGCGGACGGTGAGTACAAGGTCAACAAGGTCCTCTACCGCCCCCTCATCCGGCTGTTCCGGTCGAAGAACATCTTCTGAGCCCGACCGCCGGTGTAGGCCCCCGACGGACGGATCATTTTCCCGGGAGAAGTGGTATCCCATCCGCGACACGAGCCTCGTCTTCCACCGGCTGAGTACGCTGATGCAGTCATACGACCCGGGCGCCCCGACGCGGGACCGCGGTACGCATTCCTCGGGCGCGCGCGCGCACGGTGGCGGAGCCGGCGCGCCGGCCACCCGTGCGCGGGGCCGTGGGACCGGTTCTCCCCCGGCCGCGGCGATGCGGGGCGGCCTGGCGGTCCTCGCGCTCCTCGCGGCCGTTCCGGCCGCCGCGCAGGCGCCCCCGGACACGCTCCGCCAGGACACCGTCTACGAGATCGAGCCCATCGCGGTGCGGGCCGTCCGGCCCTCGGCCACCACCGGGGGCGTGAGCGCCATCGTGGTTCGCCTGGACTCGGTGCGGTTCCGTCCCGCTCCGCTCCTCGAGGACATCCTGCGGGAGCTGCCCCTGGTCCAGGTCCGGACGAACTCCCGGGGCGAGGCGCAGCTGGCGCTGCGGGGCGCGGAGGAGCGGCAGATCGCGGTCCTTCTCGACGGGATCCCCGTGACGCTGGGCTGGGATCACCGTACGGACCTCTCGATCATCCCCATGACGGCGGCCCAGAGCATCCAGCTGGTACGGGGGATGTCCAGCGTGCTCCACGGCCCCAACGTGCTGGGCGGCGTGGTGCAGGTCGGCCTGGGGACCGAGCCCCGGGGGCGGGTGCGGCCGATCCGGGTGGCCGCCGGGGTGGACGACGCGGGCGGCTACTCGATCGGCGTGGTGGGGGCGGCCGACGGCCGCGGCGACGAGGACCGTTGGGTGATCCGCGCCGGGGTGGGCCGCCGGCAGCGGGACGGCTTCGAGTCGGCCCGCGATGTGGAGTCGGTGTATCCGGCCCTCAGGGGATCGAGCCTGCGCGTGAACAGCGACCTGGACCATACGGATGGGTTCCTGTCGGCGCGCTACCAGGGGGAAGGCGGAGGCTGGATCTCGGCCACCACGTCAGGGTTCCGGGCCGAGCGGGGGGTGCCGCCCGAGCTGAACGACGACGGCCCCCGGCTGTGGCGCTATCCGGAGACCTGGCGCTTCCTGTCCGTGGTGAGCGCCGGGCTCGGGGGAATGCAGAGCGATCGGGGCCTCGAGGTGAACGTGGGCGTCGACGTGGGCGGCACCCGCATCCAGGACTTCGCCGCGCCGGCGCAGCCTGATGACCCGGCGCTTCCGGCGACCGCTTTCTACCGCACGGTCGCCGAGACGGAGGAGTCGGACGACCGCACGATCACGCTGCGGCTCAAGGGCACGCAGCGGATCGCCGGCGGGCTGGAGGTCAGGGGGGCCGCCACGTACGCCGACGTGCGCCACGACGAGGTGATCCGGGTGGGCCTGGACACGACGGCGCCCACGTCGTACCCCGGGGGGTACCGGCAGAGGTTGTGGAGCGTCGGCACGGAGGCGGACCTCCCCTTCCGGCTCGGAGGGCTGGGGCCCTTCACCGGCGGGCGGGTGAGCACCGGCTTCGCCCTCGACGGCGCGGACACCCCCGAGGCCGGGGGCGCCGTTGCCGGCCCGTCCATGACGGAATGGGGCGGGCGCCTGGGCGTGAGCACCTCCACCCGTGGCGGCGGGCTCCTGATCCATACGGCCGTCAGCCGACGGGGCCGGTTCCCGGCGCTCCGTGAGATGTACTCGACGGCGCTGGGCCGGTTCGAGCCGAACCCGGAGCTGCGGCCCGAGACCCTGACCGCCATCGAGGCCGGCTTCACGAGCCGCTTCGGGGACTACGACCTCCAGGTGGTCGGGTTCCACCAGCGCCTCGATGACGCCATCGTCCGGGGCGCGCCACCCTCCGGCTCCACCGCCCGCTACCAGCGCCTCAACCGGGACCAGGTCCGGAGCACCGGCCTCGAGGTCATGGCGGGCTACACGCTGGGTCGGGTCGCGTTCGAGACCGAGTTCACGGTGCAGGACGTCGAGGTGGTGGAGCCCGGCAGCCCGGCGGTGCGGGCGGAGTACGAGCCGAAGTTCGCCGGCGGCGTGGGCGGCACGGTCCCGCTGATCGCCGGGATCGAGGCGGGGGCGGAGGTGGAGTACTGGGGTCGGCAGTACTGCTCGGCGCCCCGACCGGGGGAGGAGGACTACGAGGAGCTCGATCCCAGCACCCGCTCGGACGTGCAGCTCGCTCGCACGTTCCGCCTCGGGGGAGGGCCGGGTGCCTTCAGCCGCGTCGGCCTCGAGCTGGCGGTGGACAACATCGCCGACTCGGCCGTCTACGACCAGTGCGGGCTGCCCCAGCCGGGACGCACGCTGCGGCTCCAGGTGCGCGTGGACTGAGACCGGGGGACGCCCCTGGCGGCTCCCCGCTACCGGGAGCCGGCCTCGAGGGCCGTGATCCGCTGGACGAGGGCCGGATCGTCCGGGAACTGGTCGGCTTCCACCAGCCGCGGGATCAGCTCCCTCCAGTTCCCGTCCTGCGCGAAGGCCCTGCGAAACAGCGGCATCGACTCCTCCGCCCGGTCCAGCCCGACCAGCGTCACCGCGTGCCAGAACGCCATCTCACCGTTGCTCGCCTCGTCCGGCACCATGGCCTCCGCGGCGGCGTACTCCGTCAACGCCGCCTCGACATCGCCCCGGGCCAGCGCCTCGTCCCCGGCATTCATGCGGGCGTAGGCCCGGGAAAGGGTCACCAGGCGGCGCAGCTCCTGGACGGGCTCGGGGTGGTCTTCCACCCGCAGCTCCACGACCCGACCCTCCCACGGGCCCGACGCCCGCTCGCCGGAGACCACCAGGATCGCCGCGGACTGCTTCCCCCGGATGTCACCCCCCTCCGCCTGGGCCGCCTCCAGCGCCGCGACCAGCCGCTCCGTCAGGTCCCCGTCCGTAGCCTCATAGGCCCGCGCCATGGCCGCCGGCACGGTCTCGCTCAGCATGAGGTTGGCCTGGACCGAGTAGCCCGGGCCCGTGCGATGGCCCGCGGCCCGGATCGCGCCGTCCCCCGTGTGGACGCCGACGTTGCCCGCCGCATCCACCATGGCGACCTGCCGGACCTCCGGGTGCTCGTCCGCCGCCACCAGGGCGGCCAGCGCCTGTGGCGCCGTCTTCCCCGCCCGCATCAGCTCCAGTCCCAGGGGACCGTAGGCCGGGTCGACGAACGACTGCGTGGCCACGGCCCCGACCCCGGGCTCCGCCCACGGCACCAGCGGACCCACGCTGAACCAGTGCGATTGCACCGCGACCCCGAGCTCTCCTGAGTCGGGGTCGCGTGCGACGATCGAGTAGGTGTGGACGGGCCGTCCCAGGAGGCCCGGCCCCGGGTCGGGGGCGGGGGCGGCCGCCTGGCCGCCACCCCCCTCCTCCCCGCCGTGCTCGTCTCGCGGGACGCGCTTGTAGACCCACGTGTAGGTGAACGGCTCCTTCAGCTTCTCGCTGTAGATGATCGACTCCAGCTCCAGCATCCCGTCGTCCCGGAGCCGGTAGATCATCTGCTTCTCGCCGTCCTCGGAGTCGAAGTACTGATCGATCACGCCCGGCTCGATGTCCGTCTTCACCTGCACCACCTCACCGTCCGCCCGGGTGTACGGCNNTCCAGCAGGCCGTCCTCCCGGATCCGGTAGATCATCTGCTTCTCGCCGTCCTCCGACTTGAAGTACTGGTCGATGACGCCCGGCTCCACGTCCGACTTCACCTGGACGACCTCGCCGTCGGCCCGGGTATACGGGATGTACTCGCCGCTCCGCAGCGACACGACCCACGGCTCGTCCTCCCGCAGCGAGATCCAGATGCTGTCGCCCTGGTAGCGGAGATCGATCCGCTCGATGTGCTCGTTGGCGCCCCGGAGCCGGCGGCCGGCGATGCCCCGGATGAGGAAGTTCATGTGGGAGACCGCTTCCTTGATCTTCCCTTCGATCTCCTCGCTCTCCTCGGGGACGAACACGTAGATCCCCTGCTGGATCGGATCCTCCGCGCCGTCCTGCGCCGCGACGCCGGCCGGGTAGGCCAGCCCGGCCGCGGCCAGGACTATGAACAGCCGTTTCACGCTCGACACCAGTGACCTCGCTTGTACAGGTGGTTCCATGGGTTGGGGGCTGGTTCCATACGCCCGGCCCGAGCCGATGGTTCCCTCAGCCCCGGTCCTCGGGGCCGGCGGAGCCGGTCTCGGCGCCGAAGGCCCGCCGGGTCTCCCGTGCCACAACGCCGGAGAGCAGCAGCAGGCCGATCAGGTTCGGGACGGCCATGGCGCCGTTGAAGACATCGCTGAAGNNCGTCTCCCGGGCCACCACGCCGGACAGCAGGAGCAGCCCCACGAGGTTGGGGATGGCCATGGCCCCGTTGAAGACGTCGCTGAAGCTCCAGACCAGTTCGAATCCTTCCGCGTGTCCCCACTGGAGGACCGCCGCGCCCGTGAACGCCGATGCCACGAACGCCAGGCGGTAGGGGGTCGTGGCCCGCTCCCCGAGCAGGTACTCGACCGCCCGCTCGCCGTAATAGGCCCATCCCAGGATGGTCGAGAAGGCGAAGAAGGCGAGTCCCAGGGAAACGATGGC
>JABAOG010000020.1_pt3 | contig 38935 bp, 36 predicted proteins | sample 7062131 | NCBI WGS metagenome assembly JABAOG01 (sample SAMN14538629, study PRJNA623070) | marine sediment metagenome | biome: marine biome [ENVO:00000428]; feature: marine pelagic biome [ENVO:01000023]; material: deep marine sediment [ENVO:00002113] | place: India: Arabian Sea | collected... | reverse complement strand
CCGAGCCACCAAGGACTCGATGAACGAGGGCAAGGATCTGCTCCGCGGGATGAGCCCCAAGGAAGTGGAGCTCTTCACCCAGCTGACCCAGGCGCCGGCGATCCTGGTCGGCGCGCTCGGCCTCGCCGACCGCTTCCCGCCCTTCAGCACGGTCATCTCCAACGTCCCCGGCCCGCGCCAGACCGTCTACTACAACGGCGCGCGCATCGACGGCATGTACCCGATGAGCGCGGTCTGGCACGGCTTCGCGCTCAACTTCACGTTGATCAGCAACGCCGATCACCTCGACTTCGGCATCGTCGCCTGCCGTGAGTCGGCCCCGCACATGCAGCGGCTCATCGACGATCTCGAGGACGCCCTCACCGAGCTCGAAGAGGCCGCCGGCGTCCGCTGACGGTCAGCCGTAGCGCTCGGCCCAGCGCTCGGCCAGGAAGTCGAAGACCACCCGCATGCGGCGGCTGGTGCGCAGCTCCCGGTGGGCCACCAGGTAGATGGGCACCGGGAAGGGCGGGAGACCCTCGAGCGCCGGACGCACCTTCGGCTCGTTCTCGCCGACCTCGTCCATGGCGATGCCGATCCCGGCGCCCGCCAAACAGAGCTGCCACTGCACGAGGTGGTTGTCGGTGACGATGGGGAAGTGCTCGAGGGTCAGCGGGATGCCCAGCCGCCCCAGACCCTCGATCATGCGCTCGGAGCGATCGAAACCGAACCAGTCGGCCTTCGCCAGATCGGCCGGTCCGTCGATCGGCCCCAGGGACTCGAGGTAGGCCGGGGTCGCGTAGGGGCGCGCGAAGCTCTCGCCGATCTTGCGGGCCACCAGGTCCGGCCGCTTCGGCTGGAAGTTCCGGATGGCGATGTCCGCCTCCCGGCGGCGCAGGTCGCGGGGCTCGTTGCTGGCGACGATCTCCAGCTGGATGCCCGGATGCGCACGGCGGAGCTCGGTGACGATGGGCGGCAGCAGGTGCGCCGCGATCAGCTCGCTCGCGGTCAGGCTGACCACCCCCTCGAGCGCCGCCGAGCGGCCCGCGGCCACCAGCGACACCTGCGCCGCGGCCTCGCCCATCGCGCGCGCCTGCTCGAGGAGCTCGAGGCCGGCGGCGGTGAGCTCGAGCTGGTTGCCCACCCGCTCGAAGAGGGTCACGCCGAGCTCCTCCTCGAGCGCCGCCACCTGCCGGCCGATGGTCGGCTGGGTCATCCCCAGCGCGCGAGCCGCCGCCGAGAACGAGCCCTCCTCGGCGGTCACCAGGAAGGCCCGCGCCCGGTTCCAGTCGAAGGTCACCGATCGCCAGGAGCTGCCCATCAGCCGACCTTGCCATGCATTTTTGCATGCTGCGAGTGCCCTTTTCGCCGTCGACCCAACGAAATGCCGACAATACAACCATCGTAGTCGCTCACGACACCCAGCAACGGCGAGAGCCCAGGAGAGACCCCATGACTGCGAACACCCACCCCCGCCCCATCCGCCGCGTCGCCATCATCGGCGCCTCCGGCAAGCTCGGCCGCTACATGGTCCAGCACTGCCTGGACCGCGGCTACGAGGTCGTCGGCGTCTGCCGGGCCGAGAGCGTGCACAAGCTCGACGACTTCGAAGGCCGCATCACCATCGTCCCCGGCAAGACCAACGACCCCGCGGTCATCCGCGAGGCGGTGAGGGGCTGCGATGGCGTGCTGACCGTGCTCGTCCCCTGGGGCGTGCAGCAATACGCCTCGGGCACGGCCCAGGCGGTGCTCGACCACGCCGCCGCCGACGCCCGCCTGGTCTTCTCCTGCGGCTGGCACATCAGCCTGGACGGCAAGGACCGGTACTCGCTCTTCTTCCGCATGATGCTGGTCATCGCCGGCTTCCTGGCCCGCCTCTTTCGCTTCGCGGAGATCGACGACCAGGTCGAAGCCACGAACCGGATCTTCGCCAGCGACCGCCGCTGGACGGTGGTCCGGGGCAGCGATCTCGAAGAGGGCGCGAGCCAGGGCCTGCCGGTCTGGAGCCGGCACGTCGGCGACCCGATCCTCGCGAGCAACCTGACCCGCCGCATCGACTTCGCCCTCTTCATGGTGGCCGCGCTCACCGACCGAGAGCTCGAGCGGAAGTGCCCGGCGATCGTCGGGTGCAAGACCCCTTCGGCCCTCGAGCACGCCGGCACGCAACCGGAGCCACCGTCGGCGACGGCGCTCGCCCACCGGCAGCGGATCTCGGACTTCGCCTGGGCCTGATTGCCGGTCGCGTGAGACATCGCTCCATCGGTCCGTTAGACTCAATTCACCCCCTGGGGGGCCAATCACGTGATGAGCCCGCAAGCCTTCTTGCCGATGGACGAGATCCAATGACCAAAGCCACCCGTGACTCGTTCGCCACTGCAGGCCCGCGCGTCTTTCTCGTCGACGACGAGCGACGGATCCTCGACGCCACCCGACTCGCTCTGGAGGCGTTCGCGGCTTCGTGGTCGGTCGACACCTTCGTCGACCCGCACGAGGCGTTCCTCGCGAGCTTCGGCGCGCGTCCCGACGTCGTGGTCACCGACTACCGGATGCCGGGTTGCACGGGTGCCGAGCTCGCCCGGGCGCTGCGGACCGCCCACCGAGCCGATTGCCCGGCGCTCCTCTTGGTGACCGGTGAGACCAACCTCCGGCGGCACGAGCGGGCGCTCTTCGACTCCGTCTACGAGAAGCCGCTGGCCCCGCGGCACCTCGCGTTTCACCTGCGGTCCCTCCGAGCGAGCGCCCGCTCCGGCACGATGGGCGCGACCACGAGGGCCACGGAAGACTCGGCGGACACGGGCACCGAGTAGACGGCGCCGACGTCGCCGACAGCTCAGGGCGCATGCTCCGCCTGTGGGCTAGGCGCGCTGGAAGTCGTAGAAGTCGGAGCCGAGCTCGAGGAGCTGGGTGAGCTCGTCGAGGGCGGTTCGGACCTCGAGGACGAGCTGCGGATCGGCCAGGTCGGCGGGGACGAGCTCCTCCCGGTAGTGCGTCCGCACCCACGTCTTCAGCTGCTCCTCCCGCTCGGGCGTGAGCAGGCAGGGCGCGTGGACCGCGGCGAGCTCGTCATCGGTGAGCGGCACCCGCAGGCGCAGGCACGCCGGGCCGCCACCGTTGCGCATGCTCTGCCTCAGATCGAGGGTCTCGACCCGGTCGAGGAAGCCCACCTCCACCATCGCCTCGGTCACCGCACGGGCCCGGTCGTGCTCCGCGACCTCCAGCGGCGCCACGAGCACCCAGCCGCTCGGGGTGTGGAGCAGCTGGGAGTTGAAGAGGTAGGTCCGCACCGCATCTTCGACGGTGAGCTCATGGCCCGTCACCTCGAAGAGCTGCAGCTCGCCACCGCACCCCTCGAAGGCGCGGCAGAGTCGGTCCTTCGCGCCTTCGTCGTGGAAGGCGTCCGCGTGCATCAGGAAGTGGTCGCCGTGGCCGACCGAGATCACGTCGTTGTGGAAGACGCCGGCGTCGATCGCCTCGGGCGACTGTTGGAGGAAGATCGCCTCGCGCACGCCGTGGCGGCGGGCCAGGGCCTCGCTCGCCTCGAGGGTCTGGCGCGCGGGGAAGTCGCGCGGCGACGGCGCGTCCCTGGCGAAGGCCTTGCGACCGTAGACGTGCAGCTCGAGCGCCCGCTCGCTCCCGACCAGACGGGTGTGGTTCGCGGCGCCCTCGTCCCCGAAGGCCGCGCTCGCCGGCAGCGGCGCGTGATGGACGAAACGCTCGCCCCCGAAGAGCCGTCGCAACGCTCGGCCGGTCTGCCCCGGCTCGAGCGACCGGTGAAAGGTCGAGGCGAGGTTCGCCGGCGTGAAGTGCACCTTGCCGTCGATCGAGTCGGCGCTCGCGGAGACCGTCGCCGCGTTGGCGGTCCACATCGGCGACGCGGAGTAGACGGAGGCGAGCAGGTGGGGCGCGGCCTTCGCCGCGGCGCCCAGCACCTCGGCGTCGCTGCCACCGAAGCCCAGCTCCCGGAGCACCGCGAGCTTCGGCCGATCGTGGGGGGGCAGGATCCCTTGCTCCAGTCCCAGCTCACGGACGAAGGCCATCTTCTGCAGCCCTTGCAGCGCGGCTTCCCGGGGCCGCGAGGCCTGTCCCCCGTGCGCCTTCGAGGCCACGTTCCCGTGGGAGAGGCCCGCGTAGTTGTGGGTCGGGCCGACCAGCCCATCGAAGTTCAGCTCCGCCATCGGCCCTCTTGTCCGGCGCCCGCCGCCCGAATGCAAGCCCCGCCGCACGTAACGACGCGCTCGCCGAACCGTCGCTCAAGCATGGATTTGCGACTCGTGCTCGCCGCCGCGCTCCCCCTCAGCCTGCTGGCGTGCGATCGGGGCGATGAGCCGCCGGCCGAGATCGCCACCACCGAGACGACCGAGGAAGGCCCCGAGTCCGAGTCGGGATCCGCGAACCCGGGACCGCCCGACGCGGGGCCGATCCCCGAGGCGTGGGTCGCCGAGCGAGTCGCCGAGGCCCGGGAGCGGATGGAGAGCAGCGAAGCGGGCGATCTCGTCTGGCAGTCGATCCAGACCCACGGCGGACTCGATCAGTGGCTGGCGCCGGGCACCATCGCCTTCGAGTTCGACTACCGGCCCGTCGGCAGCCCCGAGCGGCGGATGCACACCGCCCAGAAGGTCGATCTGTGGCGCGCACGCGCGGTCCACGAGGAGCTCGACGGTGGCGCCGGGGAGGCGGCCACCCTCGGCTGGGACGGCGAGCGGTCCTGGATCGCGCCCGGGTCCGAGGCCTTCCCCAGCCCCGCCCGCTTCTGGGCGCTCACCCCCTACTACTTCGTGGGCATGCCCTTCGTCGCCGCCGACCCGGGCACCCGCTACGAGCTCCTCGAGCCTGCGGAGCTCGACGGCCAGACCTACCGGCTGGTGAAGCTCACCTACGAGGAGGGCACCGGGGACAGCCCGGACGACTACTACATCCTCTACATCCACCCCGAGAGCTACGAGCTCGCGGCGCTGCGCTACGTGGTCGCCTACCCCGGCTTCTTCCCCGAGGGCGGTCACACCCCCGAGAAGCTGATGCGCTACACCGACTATCGGAAGGCCGGCGAGCTGCAGTTCGCCCACACCCTCGACACCTACGCCTGGACGCCGGCCGACGGGGACACCCCGGGCGCGGTCGGCGAGAAGGTCACCGAAGTCACGGTCGCGGACATCTCGATGGGCGACGAGTGGCCCGCGGACGTCTTCACCCCGGTGGACGGAGCGGAGATTCGAACGGCGATCGAGCCCCGCGCCGACTGACGCTGGGAAGCTTTGCGGCCCCTCGCGCGTCTGATGAGGCATGTGGTGGCTGATCCTCAGCGGTGCCGTCGCGCTGGTCGTCGGGATCGCGGTGCCTCTCGACCTCGGTCGACGGAACGGAGGGCGCTGGGGCATCCGGCGGAAGGCCCGGGCGGTCGATCCGAGCCCCTATCGCGGCGCCACGGTCCACGAGGAGTCGGAACGCGGCGCCCCGCTCCTGATTCGCTTCGCCGCCGGCGCGAACGTGGCCTGGGGCCTGCTCACGATGCTGGTCTTCGCGCCGGCGGGCTGCCTCCTGCTGATCCTGGCGAGCGAGGCGCCGATCTTCGCGATCCTCTTGCCGCCGCTCCTGCTGAGCGGCTTCCTGCTCGCCTTCCGACTGATGGGCGCGGCCGGCGCTCTCCTCGAGAAGCGCACCGAAGGCATCGGCCGGGTCGTCGTGTGGAGCGTGATTCACCACCTGGCCGTGGCCGTCTTCTTCGCGGTCGGCGCGCTGGTCATGATCCACCGCTCGCCGCTGGTCGGGCTGATCCCCTCGGTGCCCGCGGCGATCGGGCTGGTGCTCGCGCTCCTGCTGCGGGTGGCCGCGCGCCGGGCCGCGGTCGTCCAACGGGACTCGCACCACCGAGCATAGGCGGTAGACTCCGCCGCCGTGACCCTCTCCCCCGTCGTCATCGTCGTCGCCGTCCTCTTCGTGGTGATCGCCCTTGCCGGGCTCGCCTTCGTCCGGCGCGCCAACAGCACGAGTGGCGCGCCGATCGCCGCCTCGCCGGCCCCCGCGCCGACCACCCGCGATCGGATCTTCTTCCTGCGCTTCGAGGGATCCGACGACGAGTCCTACGTGGGCGACCTGATCGCCCGCCACGGCGGCACTGCCACCGACGCGGAGGCGATCCGCGAGATGGCCCTCGACCTCGTGCGAGCCGCGCCCACCGCCACCCACGTCCACGCCGGCCCCGCGTCCGACGCCCCGGCCGGTCCGGGCGTGGCTCGGTCGGGTCTACCCGGCGGAATCGTCGTCGGCTTTCGCGTGGTCTCCACCCGCGCGCTGGGCACGGTCTCCGACGACACCGATCTGAAGGCCATCGTGGCCGAGCTGCGGGCGATCGCCAGCTTCACCGGCCGGGACGTGCAGCGGGCCGAGCTGGTGAAGGCGACGCCCGACGTGGAGGCGACGGCCCCACCGTTGGTCGCGGTCCGGGTGGAGACCCGGCCGGGGCACCAGCAGTGCACCTACTGCCTTCACTCCTTCCCCGCCCACGAGACCCGCTGCCCCGGCTGCGGCGCCCGGGTGGGCCAGTGAGCGGCGCCCGAGCGCTCGCCGCGCAGCTCAACCGGCACGTGCCGCGCGGCGCGCGCGTCCGGCTGGAGAGCGAGCGCGCCTTCGGCTCGGCGCTCGAGCTGCGGACCTGGCGCCTCGGCAACGGCCTCCGGGTGCACGTGCTCCCCGACGACAGCGCGCCGGTGGTCGCCTATCAGAGCTGGTTCCATGTCGGCTCGCGCCACGAACGGCCGGGCAAGACGGGGCTGGCGCACTTCTTCGAGCACCTGATGTTCAAGGGCACCGAACGCCATCCGCAGGGGCAGCTCGACCGGCTCCTCGAGGGCGTGGGCGCCGAGAACAACGCCGAGACCTGGACCGACTGGACCCGCTACTACGAGACGATGCCCGCGGCGCAGCTGCCCCTGGCGATCGAGCTGGAGGCCGACCGGATGCAGGGGCTGGCGCTGGACGAGCAGCAGCTCGAGTCGGAGCGGGTGGTGGTGATCAGCGAGCGGCGCGACCGAGTCGAAGACGACGTCGAGGGCAAGGCCTCGGAGCTGCTCCTCGAGCGGGCCTTCCGGAAGCACGGCTACGGCTGGCCGACCATCGGCCGGATGGCGGACATCGAGGGCTACACCCTCGCCGACTGCCACGCCTTCTACCGGACCTTCTACGCACCCAACAACGCGACCCTGGTGATCGTCGGCCACCTCGACGAGCCGACGCTGCTCGGGCTGCTGCAGGAGCACTACGGCTCGATCCGAAAAGGGCGCGAGTCGACCGACCCGGTGGCGCCGGCCGAGCCCGCGCAGGCGCGGGCGCGGCGCCGGCAGGTGACGCTGCCGACGGTGACGGAGAAGCTCTCGGTGGGGCTGAAGTCGCCGCGCCTCGGCGACCCCCGCTGGGTCGCGCTGGCGGTGATCAACGACGTGCTCTTCGGCGGACGCAGCGGCCGGCTGGTCCGCGAGCTGGTGCTCGACGACGAGCTGGCGACGACCTGTTGGGGCTACGTGACCCCGTGGGCCGAGCCGGGGCTCTACGAGATCTGGGTCAGCCTCCGCGAGGGGCTCACCGCCGAAGCTGCCGAGGCGCGGGTCTGGGCCGCCTTCGAGCGGCTCCGCACCGAGGGCATCGGCGAGGAGGAGCTCGCCAAGAGCCGCCACCGGCTGGAGCTCGCGACCGTCGCCGCGATGGAGACGGCCGGGGGCAAGGCCGAGCAGATCGGCATGGACGATCTGGTGGTCGGCGACCCGGTCGCCAGCTTCGAGCGCCTGGAGCGCTACCGGACGATCACCGCGGACGAGGTGCGATCGGTCGCGAAGGAGCTCCTGCGGAAGAAGCACTCGACCACCGTCCTCGTGCGCCGGGGGACCCGCTGATGGAGGCCTTCGAAACCAACGCCGGCTCCCGGGTCCTGCTCGAGGAGGATCGGGCGCTCCCCCTCGTCGACGTGGCGATCCTCTGGCGCCTGGGCGCGATCGACGATCCGGAGGGCAGCGAAGGGCAGGCGCGGATGCTCGCCCGGCTCCTGCGCAGAGGCGACCGCAAGGGTGAGCCCACCCTCGACGAGCGCGTGGCCCAGCTCGGCGGGCGGCTGGCGATCACCATCGGGCGCACGACCATCCGCGTCTACGGCACCGTGCTCACTCGGTACCTCGAGCCCTTCGTCGCGCTCCTGGGCGAGCTGCTCCGATCCCCCCGCTTCCGGGAGAAGGACCTGCGCCGCGAGAAGCGACGGATCCGAGCGGAGATCGAGTCCACCCTCGACGAGGACGGGAGCCTCGCCTACCGGCAGCTGCGCCGCGAGGTCTTCGGCGACCACCCGGTCGCCGCGCCGGTCGGCGGCACCCTCCGCTCGGTCGCCCGCATCGAGCGCAAGGCGATCGAGGCGATGCACGGCGAGGCGCTCCGCGGACGGCGGCTGCTCTTCGGCGCCGCCGGCGACGTCGACCGCGAGACGCTGGCGCCGCTCCTCGATCGCGCCTTCGGCGACCTGGCCAAGGGCCGTCCGAAGACGCCGCGGCTGCCCGCGCCGAAGCTCGCGCGCGGCCGCCGAGCGGTGATCGTCGACAAGCCGGACCGCACCCAGACCCAGCTCGGCTTCGGCACCCTCGGCGCCCGGGTCGGCGACCCGGATCTGGCGGCGATGGTGGTCGGCGACACCGCGTTCGGCGGCCTCTTCTCGTCACGGTTGATGCAGGCGGTGCGGGAGGAGCGCGGCTGGAGCTACTCCGCCTACAGCCAGCTCGGCGCCGCGCGGCAGCGCGAGCTCTGGGCCATGTGGACCCACCCCGCGGTGAAGCACGTCGGCCCCTGCGCGGCGTTGCAGATCGAGCTCCTCGAGGGCTGGGTGAGCGGCGGGCTCCGGGAGAAGGAGATCCGCTTCGCCAAGCGCTACCTGGTCGGCTCCCGCTGCCTCGACGAGGACACCGCCGCCCGCCGCCTCGAGCTCGCCCTCGACGCGGTGAACCTCGGCTTCCCGATGGATCGGCCCCAGGGCTACACCCGCCGGATCCGCAAGGTGAAGCGCGCCGACGCGAACGCCGCGATCGCCAAGCACATCGACCCGAAGCGGCTGGCGATCGTCGCCGTCGGCGACGCCAAGACGCTGGCCCCGGCCCTCGAGGAGCTCGATGGGCTCACCGACCTCTCGGTGGTGAAACCGCGCGACCTGCTCTGAAGGCGCCTCAGGTGCCTTCGGGGATCTCGACCCAGCTGCGCTGCAGCGGCTCGCCCAGGTTCGCGATGTGGGCGCGACTCAGCCGAACGCGGATGTCCGTGCCGTCCTTGCAGATGGGGGCCGAGTTCACCGTGTCCGGGGTGAGTCCGCAGACGTCGGTCAGTGGCCGACAGTCGGGGGCCGTCAGCGGGTTGTAGAGATAGATCCAGGCTCGGTCGGTGCCATCGTCGTAGGCGAAGTCGTCGTTGAGATCGGCGATGATCTCGACCTTGTGGTTGAAGCCCGGGTCGACGAGCTCGGGCAGCGCCACTCCCATCGGCCGCGAGCCGGCGCGCTCGAGCCGGTAGAAGCCGACCGGCCGAGTCTCTTCGGTCATCCCGTCGACGGTCGGCACGAAGGTGCCCGAGACACGGATCTCGATGGCCTCGGTGCCATCGAAGGGCTCGATGCTGCCGATGCGATCACCCATCGCCAGGTTCGGGCAGAAGTCGATGTGGACCGTTCCGCCGAGCCCCACCGGTGGCGGCAGGTCGACGAAGTCGGTGTTGTGCGGGAAGGACGGATCACGGTCGGGATCGCACGGGTCTTCGATGCGCCAGCTGTGATCGTCGGGGAAGCCCGAGTAGCGGCCGTTCTCGTCGAAGTCGGCGAAGAAGTCCAGGTTCGGCCGGGGACGAGTGGGATCCACCAGCGCGGGCACGGCGCCCGGAAACTGCAGGTCCATGTTCGGGTTCTGCAGCGGATCGAAGCGGCCGAGGAAGAGCAGCCGCGGATCGGTGCCTTCCAACGACTCCGGCGGGTCCTGCACCAACCGGACCTCGAAGTTCTGGCCGACGTGCGGCGTGAACGAGCGGACGTCGAGCTCCAGATCGCACTTCTCGTCCTCGACGAAGTCGTCGGTGCTGGCGACCAGGAAGCAGCCCGAGCAGAGCGCGAGCGGCAGAGCGAGGGTACGGAATCGAGTCATCAGAAGCTGGTCCTCAGGGTGCCCATGCAGCCGCCCGGACCGCAACTCAGTCCGCCGGTGGTCTCGGCCTCGGCCGAGTCGTCACCGGATCCGCCGCGGCCCAGGAAGAGCACGAGCAGCCCGGCGACGACCGTCGCGCCGCCAGCGAAGAGGAGCACGTCCGCGGCGAGCCGCGGGCGCTCGACGCTCTTGCGCTCGGAGGCCAGGTCGTAGCCGACGACGCAGCGGTCGTCGGGGCAGTTGGCTTCCAGGTCGTCGCGGGCGTTGTTGGCGAGGAGACCGGCGACCAATCCGCCGGCCACGAGCGCGAGCCCGGCGCCGCCGACCGCGTAGCCGATCGGGTTGAGCCCCTGCTCCGCCTCCTCGGCGCGGCGGCGCGCTTCTGCCTCGCGTCGGCGGGCCTCCTCGGCCTCACGCTCCGCCTCCGCGCGCTCGGCGGCGAGGCGCTCGCGCTCGGCCTCACGCTCGGCCTCGGCGGCCTGCTCCTCGGTGAGCGTCTCCCGCATCGCCGCGAGCCGCTGCTGCAGCTGTTCGGCGTCTTCCTGGTCGGTGTCCCCCTCCAGGTAGAGCTCGAGGGTGCGCACCGCGTCGGCGAGCTGACCGGCGTCGCGGTAGGAGAGATAGGCGTTGTAGAGGAGCGAACGGCGACCGGAGAGCCGGTAGGAGCTCTCGAACTCCTCGGCGGCTTCCAGGAAGCGCCCCTCCATGTAGAGCGCTTGCCCGATCCGGAAGCGCGAACGCGCCTCCTCGTCGTCGAGGCCCTCGGTCCGCATCGCCTCGGCGCCCGACTCCTCATCCCCCTCGCTCGCGTCGGCGCCTTCCTGAGCCAGCGCCGAGACCGGCGCCAACAGGAGAGCCAACGCGAGCGCGCGTCCCAAGCTCCGTTCCATATGGGCCGAAGGGTACCGCGAGATGGGTGGCCAGGTCGCGCAATCGACGAATCGCCCCCGGTCGAGTAGGTAGGCCAGCATGGGGCGAGTCCTGGGGTCTTGGGCCACGATGTCCATCCTGCTGATGCTCGGTGCCGGCTGCGGCGGCGAGGAGGAGGCGGCCGAGGAGGTCGAGGTCGAGGTGCCCGACGAGCCGGAGGGCGAACCGAACGATACGACCTCGGCCGAGGAGACCGCCGAGGGTGAGAGCGAGGCGAACGAGCCGGAGCCGACGGTCCTCGACGACCAGGCCCTCGAAGAGCTCGCCGAGCTGCAGGAGACCCTGGGCGAAGCGCGGACCGCCGCGGAGACCTACGAGAGCGGCTCCACCATCTGCGAGGCGGCCCACGCGAGCCTCGCGGCGATGATGGCGGCCGTCGCCGAGCGCTACCCGGACCAGGTGGCCGACGTCCCCCCGAAGGGCGCCTTCGTCCAGGCCTGCGAACGGCTCCCCGAGGAGGCCCAAGAGTGCCTGCTCCCCCGGCACGTGATGGCCCACCAGGACGACTGCCGCGCGATCGCCGAGCGCCTCGACCCGGATCAGCGCGCCTACCTCGAGCAGGTCCTCGCCGGCCGCTGAGCTCGGCGCTTCGGACGAGCTCAGGGAGCCATGCGCCGGTGCGCCTGCGCGAGCTTCCCGTCCACGTCGGTGGCGTTCCAGCGGTCGCGGGCCAGCTCCCAGGCGGCGATGGCCTCGGGGTAGCGGGCCTCGTCGAAGAGCGCGTCGCCCACCGCCACCGCGACCTCGGCCGCCCAGCTCGGCTCGCGGGGGATCGCGGTGCGCATCCGCGCCGTGACGCCGGGCAGCCCCTCCGCCGGGTCGGGGGTCGCGTTCTCGTTCCAGTCGTCGTGGGCGATCACGATCGCCAGGTACGTGACCGCCTCGGCTCGCAGCCCCGGGTCGCTCTCGGTCGGCGCGTGCGCCTCGTACCAAGTCAGCAGCTCCCCGAAGCGCGTGGCGGCCGAGGCGTAGGCGTCCAGGCGATAGAGCGTCCAGGCGAGCTTGTAGAGCGCGTGGGGGTGGAAGCGCGCCTCCGGGTCGGTGGCGGCGCGGGTGTAGGCCGCCGCCGCGAGCTCGAGCGCCCCCGCCGCCGGATCGTCGAAGTGCGTCTCCCCGATCCGGAGCCACGCCTCCGACCAGAGCTCGCCTTCCGTCGCCGTCGCCTCGCAGGATGCGTAGGTCTCGGGCGAGAGCTCGGAGGGCATCGGATCACAGACCGCACCGAGCCAAGCCTCTCGCGCCTCGGCGGTGCGCCCCTGCTCGTAGAGGGCGTAGCCCAGCAGGTAGCTCACCGTCGCGCGGCGGTAGTCGGGAAAGCGCTGGAGCAGGTCGCGGTAGACGGCGATCGAGTCCGTGAGATCGGGGCGCTCCGAGCCCCCGGCTCGCGCGGCCTCGCGCTCGCTGCGCTCGAAGAGGAGCTCCGCCAATCGAAGGAGCGCCTCGGGCGTGTGCGCGAGGTCGTCGGGGTTCTCCTCCACGAAGCGGCGGAACCGCACGATGGCGGCGTCGAGCTCGTCGCCCTCCCCCGCCGAGGTCTGCGCGCCGCCACTGTCCGCCGGAGCGCCGGCACCCGCGCCCGGCTCCGGTGCCACCGACCCATCGGAGCCGCTGGCGCAGCCCGAGCAGAGCAACGCCACCGCGACCCCCACCATTCGATATCCAGCCAGCCGGCCCACCTGGTGAGCGTACGCCCCGGCCCGGAAAAGCTCCCGCCGGCCACGGCAAACGATGCCATGGAGGTCAGCGAACGAGCCGGCGCGCCGCCTGCTCGTCGCCGAGCGCGCGATAGGTCGCGCCGACCGCTTCCCGGGCGAGCGCCCAGGAGTCGTCATGGCTCTGGGGCAGCTGCCGCTCGATCGCTTCCGCTTCCGTTCGAGCGGCGGTGTGCTCGCCCTCGCTCACCCGCACCAGCGCCCGCACGGCGCGGTTGGCCGCGTGCCAGCCGTCGGGGGCTCGCTGCACGTCCATCCCCGCCTCGGCATGGTCCCGTGCCTCGCCCGGCTCCCCCCGCTCCAGGGCGAGCATCGCCAGCGTGGCGTGGGCCGCGGCGCAGAGCATGGGCGCCGCCATGCGCTCTCCCAGGACCAGCGAGCGAACCGCCGCCGTCGTCGCCCGCTCGGCGTTGCCCGCGCGTCGCTCGGCGAGGGCCAGGAAGAGCTGCGCGTAGCCCTCGGTGCTGGGCAGCCGGAGCTCCCGACCGGCCTCCGCCGCGGTGGTCAGCTCGGCGATCGCCTCCTCGATGCGATCGAGCGCGAGGAGCACCTGGCCCAGGCCGTGGCGCGCTCCCTCGGCGCGCCAGCGATGACCGGCTTCGCTCGCCCGCCCGACCGCTTCCCGGTGCATCGCCAGCGACTCCTCCATCCGGCCGAGCGCGTGCAGCGCGCGGCCGGTCACGTGAGCGAGGCTGGTGGTGATCGCGACCGTGCGCGGCTCTTGGGCGACCGCCGCGCGCGCCCGGTCGGCGACCCGCAGCGCGAGGGTGGCGTGGCCCGCGTTGTAGAGCGTCCAAGCGACTTCCGTCTGCAGCTCGCAGGCGGCGTCGGCGACCGCCGGATCACGATCGTCCGCGGCTCCGTCCAGGGTCTTCAGCTTCTCGGTGGCGAAGGTGATGCCCTCCTGCATGCGACCCACGCGGCGCATCGTGCGAGTCGCTTCCACGGCGAGCCGGAGCTCGGTCAGGAGCGTGGCCTCGAGATCCTCGGCGCGCGCCATGTGCTCGAGGGCGTCCTGATAGCGGCCGAGCCGATAGCAGGCCGTCGCGGCCACCGCGAGCAAGCTGGCCCGGCCGGTCTCCGCGGCGTCGCCGGCGAGCCCGCGGCGCACGTGCTCGAGAGCGGTGAGCATCGCGCCCTCCCGAAGGGCGGCGGCGGCCGCCGCCTCGAAGAGCTCGGTGGCCTTCGCGACCTCGCCGGCGGCGCGGTAGTGATGGGCGAGCACGGCCGGATCCTTCTCGCCTGCCGCCTCGAGCCAGCGGGCCGCCAGACCGTGCAGTCGCGCGCGATCCTCCTCGCGCAGCATCGCGTAGGCGACCTCCTGCAGGAGCGCGTGACGGAAGACGAGCTCCCGGGTCCCGGGGAATCGCGAGTCGGGTCGGTCGGCCAGGATCTCCCAATGGGTGAGCACGTCGGCGTCGAGGCCGACCTCTTGGCCCGGCAAGAGCTCGCGCAGCGCTTCGACCCAGACCGAGCGGCCGAGCACGCTCGCCGCGAGCACGGCCTGCTTGGCGGAGGGTGGCAGCGCGTCGAGGCGGACCTGGAAGGCGGACTGGATCGCGACCGGCAGATCGTCCTGGCCCTGACTGGTGGACCGGATCAGCTCCTCGAGGAAGAGCGGGTTGCCTCCCGCCTGCCGGACGATCTGCTCCAGGCGCTCCTCTTCGAGCTCGTCGCCGAGCATGGTCCGCGCCATGCGCTTGGCGGCCCGATGGGAGAGGGGCTCGAGGCGAAGGTGGATGGGGCGCGCGGCGGCGAAGAGATCCGGGTGCACGTGGGAAGGCCGCGGGCGCGAGAGCACGAGGGCGGCGATCGCTCGGTCGCTCAGGCTCTCGAAGGACCACGCGAGGGCTTCGACCGTCGAAGGATCGGCCCACTGCACGTCCTCGACGATCAAGCGCAGCGGCTCGTTCTCGGAGAGCGCGGCGAGGAGCGCCTCGACCGTGCCCTGCAACGCCGGACCGAGCGCGGTGGGATCGGAGCGGAGCGCTTCCAGCCGCGTCGAGGGCTCCCCACCGATACGGGCGAGCTCCGCGAGGACCTCCCGATCGCCGGCGAAGCCGATCGCGTCACACCATGCGTCGAGGGCGCGCCGCTGCTCGTCCTCCGGCGCCTGCGGATCGAGCTTGGCCCGCGAACGCACCGCGTGGGTGAGCACGCCGAAGGGCACCGTGGTCAGGGTCGGATCCGAGCGGAGCAAGAGGATGACGGCGCCGTCGCTGCGGAGCCGCTCGATGAGCTCGTAGCGCAGCCGGCTCTTGCCCATGCCGGCATCGGCCTCGACGATCGCCACGACCGGCCGGGAGGCCCGCACCGACTCGCGGAAGGCGTCTTCGAGGGTCGAGAGCTCGTGCTCCCGATCCAAGAAGAGGGTCGTCCGACCGAGCACCCGAGGCTCGGCCGCCGTCGAGAGCGAGCGCTCGCCGAGGAGCGCCCAGGCGTCGTCCGCCGCCTCGAGGCGGAAGTGCTCGCGGAGCTCGTGCGAGGTCGGCTCGTCCACCAGGATCTGGTCGCCGGCCCGCGCGATGTCCTCGGCGCCCCGCTCGAGGACCTCGCGGGAGACCGCGGACCCGTCGGTGACGGCGCGACCGGTGGCGACGCTGAGCCGTGCCGAGGGGCAGAGCGCCCGAATGGACAGGGCCGCGTGGGCCGCGCGCGGCGCCTCGTCGCCCGTGCGCCGGGTGATCCCGAAGACCGCGACGAAGCCATGGCCGACGAGCGGATGGACGTCGGCGCCGAAGGAGCGGGCGAGCTCCTCGGCCTCTTGGCGGCGCGCCCGCGACTCCTCGGTCTCGAAGTCGACGAAGAGGGTGGTGACCACCCGGCGCTCGAGGAAGCTCGGCCGAAGCCCGGCCGGGGGCGCCCACGAGTCCTGCTCGGTGTCGGGGCCGTCGAGGGGCACGTCCGCGGGCTCGATCGACGCGAGGCGCTCGGCGATCGCCTCGGCGGGCCCCGGGCGCCGGCTCGGGTCCTTGGAGAGGAGCTCGTCGACGAAGCGCTCGAGCTCCTCCGGGACCGCGGGCTCGAGCGAGCGAAGGAGCGGGGCACGGTCCAGCACGATCTTCGCCAGGAGCACCAGCGGCGACTTCCCGGAGAAGGGTCGCTCGCCGGTGATGGACTCGAAGAGGACCACACCGAGCGCGTAGAGGTCGCTCTCCGTGCCGACCTGCTCGTCGCCAGAGGCCTGCTCCGGGGACATGTAGGCGGGGGTGCCGATGCGCATGCCCGCGTGAGTCATCTTGGTGTCGACCGGGGCGCGGGCGACCCCGAGATCGATGAGAACGACGCGGAACGAGCCGTCGCGCTCCTCCACGAAGAAGTTCGATGGCTTCAGGTCTCGGTGCACGATGCCCGCCCCGTGGAGCGCGGCCAGCCCGAGGGCCGCCTGTTGGCCCATCTCGAGGATCTGGGGGAGGGAGAGACGCGCGACCAACTGCCGGGCTTCGAGATCCATGCCCTCCAGCCACTCGAGCGCCATCCACGGATGCGTGCCCTCGGTGCCGCTCTCGATGAGCCGCACCACGTGCTCGCTCTCGATCATCGCCAGCAGGCTCGCCTCCTGCTCGAAGCGCCGAACCAGCGCCGGGTCCGGGTCCCGCTCGCGCAGCCGTTTCAGCGCGACGGTCTCGCCGGATTGCAGGTCGGTCGCCCGATACACGTCGCCGAAGGCGCCCGCTCCGGCGAGCCCCTCCAAGCGGAACCGGTCCGCGACGATCTCCTCCACTTGGGTGATGATACGCCATCCGTTGGCCGGACGCGCCGAGCTACGGGTAGTCCAGGTCGATCTGCATGCCGAGGCCGCGCATCGGGCTTCGGCGGCGTCGCCGGATCCGGCGGCGGCGGGTCGGTGGAGGCTCGCTGACCTCGACCTCCGGAGCCGCCTCCGAGACCTCCGGCACCGGCTCCGCCGCGGTCGGGAGCGTGAGCGGGGGGAGCTCGACCTCGGCCTCCGCGCGAAAGAGCGCGTCGTAGCGCCAGAGCTCCTGACCGTCGTAGACGGCGCGCACGTGGTGCGTCTCGTCGCTCGGCACGACCTCGAAGACGTCGCCCTCGATGGGCTCGCCGTCGACTTCGATGGTCACCCCGTCGGGGACCCCGGCGAAGCGGATCGTCACCGGCTCCTCCGGCTCGGGCTCCGGCTCGGGCTCGGGCTCCGGGTCCGGCACCTGCTGCCGAGCGATCGGCGGGGGCTGCTCCGGCGGGTCGTCCTTGCGGAGGACGATCGCGGTCACGATGAAGGGGATCGCCACCAGGCCCACGGCGAGCGCCGCCCAGCGCCACCACGGGGGCAGGCGGCTCCGCTTCTTGGTGGGGACGGCGCCCGCGGGCGCCACGACCCCGTCGGTCTGGCCCAACGAGTCGGGCGAGGTGTCGACGCCGATGAGGCTCGTCTCCGCCGAGAGCAGGGTCGGGTCGACCGGGCGGTCCGGCGCGTAGAACTCGGCGTCCTCGGACTCGGGGATCGTCTTGGAGAGCAGCCCCTTGACCAAGCGCTCCTCCGGCGGCGCGCCCGCCTCGGTGAGCCAACGGCGCAGCGCCAGGGTGAGGCTCTCGCAGCTGTCGTAGCGGTCGGTGGGGTCGCGCTGCAGCGCCTTCATCACGATCGCCTCGAGGTCCTCCGGCACCGGCCGGACACTGGACGGCTCGGGGACGTCGTCGTGGAACATCGCCGTGACGGTCTGGAAGGCGTCGTCGCGGGCGAAGAGCCGCTGACCGGCGAGCATCTCCCAGAGCACGACCCCGAGGGCGAAGAGGTCGGCGCGGTGGTCGACGTCCTTCCCCCGCGCCTGCTCGGGCGCCATGTAGGCGAGCTTGCCCTTGATCACCCCGGACTCGGTGCGGTGCTGCTGGAAGGCGCTCTTGGCGATGCCGAAGTCGAGCACCCGCACCTGACCATCGCGGGTGAGGAAGAGGTTGTGCGGCGAGATGTCCCGGTGGACCAGATCGAGGGGCCGGCCCTTCCGGTCCCGCTTGCGGTGGGCGTAGTCGAGGGCCGCCGAGGCCTGGGCGATGACCGCCGCCGCCGCCTGCGGACCGACCGCCGCCCCGCGCTCACCGAGCCGGGCGAGCACCGTCCACAGGTCCCGCCCCTTGAGGAACTCCATGACGATGCAGGGCCGCCCGTCGAGCACCGACACGTCGTGGATGTGCACGATGTTCGGGTGGTTGAGCATCGCGGCCGCCCGCGCCTCGCGCAGGAAGTCCTCCACGAAGCGCTCGTCCTCCACCAGGTGCGGCAGGATCGCCTTGACCACGACCGGACGGATCACGCTGCCCTGCATCCGCTGAGCAGCCAGGAAGACCTCCGCCATGCCACCGGTGCCGAGCTTGCGCACGAGCCGATAACTGCCGAGGGAGCCCTCACGAGCGCTGTAGTCGGGAGACGGCAACCCGCGCAGGGTAGTCTGCCCGGGCTCTCGGCTCACGTTCCTCGCGACCCGGGCCGGTCGATCGGTGCCCCCGAAACCCCCGCTTCCGGTGGTATCGTCGCGCCGATGGCTTCTTCTCGCGCGTCGGCCGCGCTCCCCCGTGGCCGCTCGTTTCGCGGTCCCTGCGGCATTTGGGTCGCCGCGCTAGCGCTGGCGATGGTCGCGTCGAGCGCACGGGCTCAGGACGACGAGGCGCGGGCGAGGGCGCTCTTCGTGGAGGGCGCCGAGCACTACTCGGCCGAGGAGTACGAGGCCGCCGCCGAGGCCTTCGCCGCCTCCCACGCCATCCGGGCGGTGCCGGTGGTGCTCTTCAATCTGGCCCAGGCGCTGCGCTTCGCCGGCCGTCCGGGCGCCGCGCTGCGCGCCTTCGAGGCCTATCTGGTGGAAGAGGAAGACCCGGGCGCCGCCCGCCGACGCGCGGTGGAGGCGGCCATCGGCGAGCTGCAGGAGGAGGTCGGCAGCGTCCAGCTCGCGCTCACGCCGGACGTGCCCGCCACGGTGGAGCTCGACGGCCACGAGGTGCGGGGCGTCGATCCGCGCGAGCCCTTCGCCGTCGGCCCCGGCACCCACGAGCTGCGCATCCTCACCGAGGGCCGTGACCCGGTCGTGCGTTCGGTGACGGTCGAGAGCGGCCGCACCGCCGTGGTCCGGCTGCGCCTCGGCGGTCCGCAGGCGACGCTGGCGATCGCCACCGCGGTGGAGGGGGCCCGCGCGACCCTGGACGGCGAGCCGCTCGGGGCCACACCGCTCGAGGAGCGGGTCGAAGCCGGTGAGCACACCCTCCGGCTCAGCGCGCCGGGCCACGAGCCCCTCGAACGAACGATCGCCTTGGAAGCCGGCGAGACCCTGCGGCTGGATCTCGATCTGGAACCGGCCCGCCGGCTCCGCGACCAGTGGTGGGTCTGGGCCATCGTCGGTGGCGGCGCCGTGTTCGCGCTCGGGCTGACGCTGGCGATCGGCCTCCCGCAACGCGATCCGGACCCGCTCGAGGGGACCCTGCCGACGGTCCAGGCGATCACCTGGAGCGGTCCATGAGACGGCCCTGGTGGCTGCTGGCGCTCCTGCTCCTGTCGTGCGGCGACCCGGAGCTGACCGAGCTCTTCGTCTGCTACGAGATCGACTCGGAGCTCGTGAGCGCCGGAACGACCACCCGCGTCTGCGCGGTCGACGACTCCGGAGCGATCCTCACCGGCTGCGACGAGGGCACGCGCATCCAGCTCGGCTCCGATGGGCGGCCCCGGAGCCAAGCCTTCGTCCAGCGGGACGCCGAGCGAGTCCAGATCGAGCTCGAGGCCGTGGTCAACCGGCCCGGCGTCGGCGAGACGGAGCTCAGCCAGTCGATCGACATCGCCTTCTCGCCCGGGCGGGTCATCGACGTGACGCTGCGCCTCGAGAACGCCTGCCTCGACCGGGTCTGCCCGGACGACGAGACCTGCGTCGATGGCCGCTGTCTGCCCATCGCGGTCACGGGCGAGCGCTGCCTCACCGACCACGGCAGCACTCCGGACCCCTTCTGCGAAGACGCCGACGCGCGCCTCACCCGCGGCTGCGTGGCGCCCTCCGAAATGGGGGAATGAGCCGACCCGGCCCTCGACGAAGCCGCTCGGCGATGCCATGACCTCATCCGTGGCCGACGACTCCGAGACGGCAAAGAAGGCAGAAAAGCACGAGGGCCCCGCGCACGCCGCGCCCTATGGCCTGAGCACGCTGGCCCCGGCGATCCGCCTGGTCGACGTGGCGGCGGAGATCGCCGAGGCCGACCAGATGCTGGGCGCCGTCGCGAGCTCCAAGCTCGAGACGATCGCCAAGCAGATCCGCGCGCTGCAGGACGAGGCGCGACGGGTGCTGGAGCGGACGAAGGAGAACCTCGACCTGCACCGGGCCGAGTGTCGCTTCGCCCGGCGACCGGGGCACGTCTACCACCTCTACCGCAAGGGGGACGGGCTCACCTGGTCGATGATCGGGCCCGACGAATGGCGCGGGGAGCCCCCGCACGAGTACGTCGGCTCCTACCGGCTGGAAGCGGACCAATCCTGGACGCCGATGGGCGAAGAGGACCAGCGCGACGAAGCGCTGAGCAGCGAGGCCATCCTCGGCCACCTCCTCTCGGAGGGGTAGCCGAGAGGGTCGCCGACCTGGCATGGTCGCGACCGTGAGCGTCGACCAGTTCTTCGTGGGCCGCAGCAACGCGGCCACCGTCACCATCCACGTGCTCGACCCGAAGGAGGCCGCGGCCTTCCTGGAGGCCCGCAAGACCTACGCGCGGTGGGCGAAGGTGCACGGCTTCAAGCCCAAATCCGGTCGCTCCATCGAGCTGCCGGCCCGCGACGGCGGCCTGGGTGCGGTGCTCTTCGTGCGGAGCGACGACCCCGACCCCTTCGGCTACGCGCGCCTCCCGGGGAAGCTCCCGAAGGGCCGCTACCAGGTCGACGGTTGCACCGACCCGGCGCACCTCGAGGCGCTGGCCCTCGGGTGGTGCTTCGCCCAGTACCAGCTGACCAAATACCGCAATCGCCGACGGACGGCGCGGAAGCTCGTCTGGCCGAAGGAGCTCGACAAGGCCCGGGTACGCCACATCGGCGAGGCCACCTTCCTGGTCCGCGACCTGATCAACATCCCGGCCGAGGACATGGGGCCGGACGGCCTCGAGGCCACCGCCCGCGAGCTCGCCGGCAAGCACGACGCCGAGCTCGAGGTCACCACCGGCGACGCGCTCCTCGAGGCCGGCTACCCGGCGGTGCACGCCGTCGGTCGCGCGGGCCCCGTCGCGCCGCGGCTCATCGACCTGCGCTGGGGCCCCGAAGACGGACCCAAGGTGACCCTCGTCGGCAAGGGCGTCTGCTTCGACACCGGCGGGCTCGACCTCAAGACCGCCGACGGGATGATGCTGATGAAGAAGGACATGGGCGGCGCGGCCCACGCGCTCGGCCTCGCCCATATGATCATGCGTGCCCGCCTGCCGGTGCGCCTGCGGCTGCTGATTCCGGCGGTGGAGAACGCCGTTGCCGGAAACGCTTACCGCCCGGGCGACGTGCTCGCCTCGCGCAAGGGGCTCAGCATCGAGATCGACAACACCGATGCCGAGGGGCGGGTGATTCTGTGCGACGCGCTCACCGAGGCGGCGGCCGAATCGCCGGAGCTGATCATCGACTTCGCGACTCTGACGGGCGCCGCGCGTGTCGCTCTCGGCACCGACCTGCCCGCGATGTTCTGTAACCGCGACGAGGTGGCCCAGTGCCTCGCCGATTCGGCGAGCGCGGTGCGCGACCCTGTGTGGCGCCTGCCACTGCATCGGCCCTACCGCGAGCTCATCGACAGCCGCATCGCGGACATCGCCAACTCCGCCTCCGGCCCCTACGCCGGCGCCATCACCGCGGCGCTGTTCCTGGAGGATTTCGTCTCCGCGGACACGCCGTGGATTCACTTCGATTTGATGGCCTGGAACATCCGCTCTCGGCCGGGACGCCCGGAAGGTGGCGAGGCCATGGGCTTGCGTGCGGTGTTCGACTATCTGCACAAACGCTATGGCGAATCCTGATTCGAGGGCCTGCCCGTGGCTGGTCACGCTGGCGCTGCTCGTGTCCGGCTGCAGCGTGTGGCAGGTCGGCGACGTCGCACCCGACTACGTGGACGACTCCACGCACCGGGGTGCCGAGGTGCTGGCGTTCGACGACGCATCGCGAACGCTCGCGAGCGGCGGCTGGGAAGGCAAGATCGCGACCTGGACCCTGGACGGTGACAAGCCCGCCCGCGTGTGGCAGGCCCACGATGGATTCGTGCTCGGCCTCGCCTTTGCCGGCGATGGCATCGTCTCCGGCGGCCAGGACGGACGCCTCATTCTCTGGAGCCGCGAGGGCGAGCCGCGCCACAGCATCGACACCGGCAGCGGCGTCTGGGAGCTGGCGGTGTTGAACGGCCGCGCGATCACCGGCCACTACGACGGCAGCGTGCGCGCCTGGAAGCTGCCCGGATTCGACGACATGCAACAGCTCGCGCAGCACTCGGGCGGTCCGGTCAAGGCACTCGCCGTCGAAGCGCAGAGCGCACGCATCGCGTCGGCGGGAAACGACGGGCGGATCTTTCTGATCGAAGATCTGCGCCGCCACAGGGAGCTCGAGCGTCCTCCGACCGACGCCACCAGTCTCGGCTTCGTTCCCGGAGGCGAGGTGCTGTACGGCGGCGGATGGCTGCGCGTTTTTCGATGGGACCTCGATGCGGGGGCCTTCGAGACCATTTCGACACCGCACTGGGGGACCATCGCCGGACTGCAGTACCTGCCTGCTCACGGTGTTCTCGCGAGTATCAGCCGCGACAACGACAGCTCGGTGTTCTTTCTCGACCCGCTGACCGGCGCCGGTGTGCGCCACTTCTACAGACAGTCGATATGCGGCGGCGCCGTCAGCGTGTCGCCCGATGAGCGCTACATGGCGACCACCGGCGACGACGGCATGGTGCGTATCTGGGATCTGACGAGGAAGATCGACTAGCGTCGATCGGGCCCACCACTAGGGGGCGCCGCCCTCGATCTGGCGCAATCGCCGGCGCGCGAGCTGCAGCCGCTCTTCAGCGAGCCTGATACGTTCCGGTGTCGCGCTGCGCTTGCTCTGCCTGGTGTTGGCGAGATTACGCTCCGCCTCGACGACTTCGCGGCGCGCCTCGGCCAGGCGCTCGGCGCGCTCGCCTTGCTGTTTCGCTTCCTGCGCGCGTTGCTCCTCGAGCTGCTTGCCGATGTCTCGCATTTCCTGTTTGCGCTGCTCGCCCTCTTCGAGGCGCGCCGAGTCGGATCCGGGAACGTTCACGGACGTGACCGACTGCGCCGATTCGGGGCGCGTATCCGAGTAGCTGACGGTGCCGTCCGCGTGCACGGCCTTGTAGGCGTGGATCGACGCTGCGATCGCGCCGCCGCAGAGGCCGCAAAGGAGCAAGGCGAATATCAGACGCACAGAATCGTACCGGTAACCGGCCAACACTGAGACCTAGTTTAGCCAATTCACACGGCCTCGCCGCAGGGAACGAATCTACTCGAGCGTGTGTTGCGGGCCATTCCCGGCGGCATGCGCCCACTGCCCGGTGAATTCGTCGATGGCCGCCAGCGCCGGCGCGCAGAGCGCCCCCAGCGCCTGGGCGCGCAGACGGATGATAACGAGCGTATAGGCGGTCAGCGCCACCTGATCCATGCGCCGCCGCGCTTCCCGGTGCAGCGACTGAAAGCGATAGAGAACCTGCTCGCGACCCTCGGTGTGGGCCTGCAGATGCTCGTCGGCCTCGCTGAGATGCTCGAGCGTCATGACCGCGATGTCGCGAACGCGCTCGATGGGAAACGAGCGGGTGGCGGAATCGATGATCGTCGCCGCGTCCCGATTGAGCCGCTTTGCCTCTCGCTTCGGGTTATGGAAAAGCGATTTCAGAATCGCGAGCACGGCCGGCTACTTGATAAGACCCTTGAGCAGACCCTTGACGGCGTCGTCGCCGACTTTCTTCTCGATCACTTCCTGAACCTTCGATTTGGCAACGGCTTCGGCGAGCGCCTCGGTATCCAGCGCATAGCTCGGCTCGGCGAAGGTTCCGGTCACGTGGATGGGAATGGGAATGCCCGCCAGATCCTCGAGCCCTTCTCCGCCCTGCCCCTTGAGCGTCTTCACCACGGTCGCCCTGACGCGGTAGTCCACCGTCTCGGTGACGATGTTTGCCGTGCCCTTGCCGTTTATTCGCATCAGCGGCGTCATGACGATGAAATCATCATTGGTGGCGACGCCCTTCTCGACACGCATGGTCCCGCGAAGCTCGCTGAAGTCCGTTTTCTGCTCCGCTTCCTCGGGAGGCAGCTTGATACCCTTGATGCGCGCGTGCGCATCGCGAATCATGCGCGGAATATTCACCCCGTTGATGGCCCCGTCGGTGAACGCGAACTTTGTAACGCCGTTCAGCGACTTCTTCACCTCGTCGGGCGTCGCGCCGGTTGCGCGCATGGCGATGCTCACGTTGCCCGTGCCGGTGATGCGGTCCTGCCCCTGCAGATCCTTGAGCAGCGGCCCGGCCTGGACGCCTTCGAGATTCTCGTCGACGCGGGTGCGAAGAAGCTCGCCGCGTGCGTCCACGGTAATATCGCCGCGATAGGTGCCGTCATAGAGGCGCGCTCCGATCGGCTTCAGTCGAATGAGCCCGTCCTTGGCCTTCACCGACATTTCGACCTCGGTGAGGTTCAGCTTCGCCGCCTTGAGCTTGGCGATTTTCACGCGGCCGGCGACGTCGAGCCGGCGCAGCGCCTCCTTCGGCACCTCGGCCGCGCCCGCCGCCGCCGTGCCCGGGGTCGCCGGCTCGGCGCCCTTGGCCTGCTTTTTCTCCGGCGGCAGATAGCGATCCACGTCGATGGCGTTCATGGCCAGATCGAAGCGCAGCGCCTGTGACTTGAAGTCGGCAACCGCCACCTCGCCCGTGAGCGTTGAATCATCGAGACGCAGGGTAAGCGGCTTGACGCTCAGCTGATTCGGCCCGCCGCCGAGGGTCGCCTCGAGCGAGGCGCGCGTCAGCGCTTTCGGATCCGCTGTTTCCGGTGTCTGCACGGACAACGCCGCGAGCAGCTTTTTCGGATTGAACTCCTCGATGCGCACGCTTCCCTTGGTGGTGGGTGACTTGCCGAGGTCGCTCACGCGAAGCTCGCCGGCCAGCTCGAGGTCGGCGGCCGCGACGCGCAGATTCTCCACCAGCAGCGACTGGCTCGCGCCGTCGTGCTCGACGTCGGCTGCCAGGCTGACGCGGGTCTTGCCGCCCGGAAGCTGTGCGCCGGAGAATTCACCGTCGATCTCGAAACCCTGCACGCGCGCGCGTTTGCGGGCCTGGTCGTAGTCGACGCGTCCCTCGGCGGCGATGTGCCCGGATATGGCGGGCTCCCCGAGCGCCACATCGAGCGCCACGGCGAGGTCGACCGGCTCACCGGTGGCGATGGCGCCGGTCTGCACGCTGAGCCTGCTGATCTCGAAACGCTGGCCCTGACTGGCATCGTCCCAGCTGAGATTGGCGTTGCGGATGTCGAGACCGCCGATGGCGAGCGCCGCTGCCGCCATCTCGCCACCGCGAGCCTCGCCGGCGCCGCGCGCGCCACCGCCGTCCCCACCGCCGAGAGCGGCCAGATCGTCCCAGTTATTGCGACCGGCGCTGTTGCGGGCGAGATTGAGGGTCAACCCGTGAACGGTAATGGTGTCCATTTCCAGCCGACGGGACAGGAGCGGCAGCAGCTTGACGCGAATCGACACCTCGTCGGTGCTCGCAAACACCGGATCGGCGAAGCCGGTCGCGTTGCTGAGCACCACCCTGCCGACCTCGACCCCGATCCACGGGAACACGCTGAGCTCGATGTCGCCCTCGATACGCAGATCGCGGCCCGTGCGCTGTTTCACCTGTTCGACCAGGGCCTGCTTGTGATCGTTCGGATCGATGAGAAGCGGCAGCAGAACCGCGGCCGATATGAAAAGCACCACCACGACGCCGACGACGATGGCGGTCCACTTGAGCAGGGTTTTCATGGATCTCCTCCTGGAATCACCCGTATTGTACACGGGCGCGCACCGCCGCCATCGTCCCTACCAGCCGCCGCCGCCACCTCCCCCGCCGCCGCCGCCGGAGGATCCGCCGCCGCCCGAGCCGGAGGACGAGCCCGGCGCGGTGGACGAGGACGCAACGGCTCCGCTCAGGCTGCTTCCGAGCGACGCGGCGAACGCCCCGGCCGAATGGCCGCGCCAGCTCGAACCGCGGTACCAGCCCGGCTGACGATAGCTGCCGTCGCGCCGGGCCGCGGCGATGACGTCGCTGAACTTCTCACCCCAGATCGCCTCCACGTCCAGAGCCAGGGCGTAGGGCAGATAACGCTCGAACAGCTCGGGGGTCTTCTCGGGAGGCTGTCTGAAACGCAGCTCGTCGCTCTCGGCCACCATCAGGTAGTCGAGAAAGCCATCCACTTCATCGAGGAGCCTGCGCCCGAGGTGCGTCGGCGCCTTCATGAGCTCGTAGAACAGCCAGTTCACGGATACGAGCAGCACCAGGCTTACCACGATGGCGACGCCCGCCGCCTGGGCGAGAAAGAATATGCCCATGATCTCGGCAGCGAAGAACGGCAGTGCGAACAGCGTGAGGAACATGGCGCCTCCCGCGCCGAGGATGCCATCGGCGTTGCGCCAGGCGCCATAAACGGCTCTGCTCAAGGTGAGCACACCGAAAGACCAGATCGACAGCCAGATCACCATGAATCCGGCCACCTGGATCTGCGGGATCCCCGGGTTGATCAGCACCGAGGCCGCCAGCGCGACGAGACTGACGAGCACGCCGAACACGGTGTAGCCGGCGTTGGTACTGAAGTAGCGTTTCTCGTAGTCGGCTTCCAGCCGGTTGCTGTGGGCACGGATGGCCGACTTGATACGCTTGTGATTCTTGCGCTCGAGCTTCAGGCGGTCGCCGGCGGCGAACAGACGCCGCAGCACCACCGCCTCTCCGGGAGCGAGATCGCCCGTTGTAACGGCACCCTTCTCGAGCACGTAATCGCCCCCGTCGTCGTCGATCACGAGCCTTCCCTTCACGGCGAGATTGATCAGTGCAGCCGCGAAGGTCCTGTCGTCGTAGCCCATGCGGCGCACGTAGCGCATGGACGCGGGCGAATAGCCTTTCGGCGGCTCGTAGCGCGGAATGACGATCCCCGGCTTCGGATCCCTGCCAACCCGGCTCCAGGCGACCGAGTAATAAACGAGCAGAATCAGCAGACCGGCGCCCGCGGCGACGAACCCGCCGTTGTCGTCGAGAAACCACGCGAGACGCGTTTGCGAGCTCGGCTCGACGACGTGACCCTTCGGCCAGGCGACGACGATGGTGAGCCCCTCGTTGGCAGCGAGCGCCCGCGTGGTGCGGAACTGCGCCGCGCTCTGCATGTCGAGCGACGCCAGGTAGTCCTGTCCCTTCGCGCCTTGCGGGCCGGTGTAGGCTTCCATGCGCATCTCCGCACCGGGCACCGTCGGCGGCAGGCGCACGCTGGCGCTGGCCTTGTCGATGGGAAAGCGCCAGCCGTTGCCGGTCACGTTCCAGTAGAGCTCGTCGTGATCGTCGAAAAAGCCGAGCTGCCGGTCGGTGCGGTAGGAGAGCGTGTAGGTGTAGTCGCCTTTGCCCAGAAAGCGATTCTCGTCGCCGATGTAGATGCGGATGCCGTTACTCAAGCGCTTGCGATGGTGGGGCTCGGGCCTGCCGTCGCGCAGAACAGCGATGTCCGTATAAGCCACCGTCACGCGGCGACCGAAGTCGTTGTGATAAGTCGTCGGCAGGTCGCGGAAAATACCGCGCCTGATTTCGCGGCCTTCGGCACGCACGCGAATCGTCTCGGTGAGCGCGATGGTGCCGTCCGCGTGCACGACGATGTCGGCGTGGAAATCGAGGATGCGCTCCGCGGCGGGCAGCGCGAGCGGGACAAGCATGAGCACCGCCAGCAGAAGGCGTGCGAGTGTCGTCATATCCATCGCCTAATCGAGTGGTGGCGAGCTACGTTGCGTCGCGTCTTCGAGCTCGAAGTAGTCCGCCTTGATGAAGCCGAAAAGCCGTGCCACCAGCATGTCCGGGAAAGAGTCGATCCGGGTGTTCAGCTTGCGCACGGCGCCGTTGTAGTAGCGCCGGGCGTACTGAATAGTGTTTTCGACATCCGTGAGGTCTTTCTGAAGGGCCAGAAAGGCATCGTCGGCCTTCAAATCCGGATAGGCTTCCGCCAGCGCGACCAGTTCTCGGACGCTGCCCGCGAGCGCCGACTCGACGCCGCCAATCTCCGCGACGCTCGTCGAGCGCTCGCTGCGATCGCGCAGCTCGGTTACCTGCGAAAGCGTCGCGCTCTCGTAGGCCGCGTATTGCCTGACGGCGGCGACCAGCTTGGGAATCAGGTCGTGGCGGCGCTTGAGCTGGACGTCGATGTCGCTCCAGGACGCCATCACGCGGTTCTTGTCACCGACGAGGCGGTTGTAGATGACGATCCCCCAGAGCAGACCGACGAGCGGAACCGCGGCCAGAACGATGAGGGAAGCGGTCACGACGCAGCTCCCGTGGCCTCAATCGAGATCGATCTCGACCCAGATCGGCTGGTGGTCGGAGCCTGCAGCCTCGGTGTCGATGCCGGCGGCGGTGATGCGCCCTGCAAGGGCGGCGCTCACGAAGCAGTAATCGAGGCGCACGTCGCGACCCTCGATGTCGGCGGTGATCCCGTCGAGCTCGCTGTTGCCCGCCGCGACCCAGGCGTCGACGAATCCCCATGGGTTGGTGATGCGCCCGCCGTAGGGAGACACCGGTCCCGCCATGCGCACGTACTCCTCGGAGTCCGGCTCCATGTTGAAGTCGCCCATCAGGATTGCATCAACGGGGAGCTCGGCGGGCGCGCCTTCCCGAATCCACTCTTCCTTCAGGCCACGGCCCGAAATCGCCGCGCCCTCCACGGGCGCCTGACGGTGAATTTCGAGCAGCCGCTCGACCTGGGGCATGCGCGTCTCGGCGCAAAGATGCGTGAGGTGCACGGAATACACGCGAAGCAACCCCTGACCGGTTTCGATGACGCCCTCGAGCGCACTGCGCTGGACGCTCATCGGCCCGAGGCTCGCGTACTTGGGTAGCAGGTGATTACGCGATGACAGTATCGGGGTTCGCGAGAGCAGCATGTTGCCGAACTGCCTTCGCCGATTGCGAAGACGACCGCCTTCGTCGCGGCTACTTGCGTCCAGGTCGACGCCGGCGCCGTAAACCCAGTGATAGTCATGCAGAATATCCGCGATCGCTCGAGGTTGATCGCACATCCCCGATCGCTGCCAGAAGCGCTCCACCTCCTGGAGCGCAATCACGTCTGCTCCCGCTACCGCCGCGGCGATGCGCTCGAGATTGAACTCGCCGTCGCGGCCACGTCCGTATTGAATGTTGTAGCTGGCAAACCTCACGAAGTGCGCCCGGCGAGCGATCCCTTTTCCGCATCGCCGAGAAGCGCTCGCCGGAATCGATGTTTCAGATAGGTTCCGTCGCGCGGCGGCAGAACGGTCTCGTGGCGATCGCCCGAGACCTTCACAGAGGCAAAAAGCGGGCCGCGCGTGCTGTAAAGCGACGCGCACAACGTATCGAGATCGCTCTGCGTATACACGGTGCAGGCACTCTCGAATCCCGCGGCGGCGGCCATTCCCGCCAGGTCGACGCCGAAGTGCGTGTGGGTGGGCTGCATGCCGGTCTCCCCATAGACCTCGTTGTCGATGACGACCACCGAGAGATTGGCCGGATGCTGCACGGCGATGGTCGCGAAGGCACCGAGCCCCATCAGCATCTCGCCGTCACCGGTGATGACGAGGACGCGCCGCTCGGGCTGCGCGAGCGCCAGACCCAGCCCGATCATGGCGGCGCCGCCCATGCCGCCCCATACGTAGAAGTTTTCCTCCCGATCGCCCACCGCCGCTGCATCCCAGGTGGTGCTTCCGAGCCCGGTGATGAGCAGCGCGTCGCCCCGCCCGGCGAGCAGCTGCGCGACCACCTCGCGCCGATCCAGGTTTCCCGAGGATTCACTCGAGGACATTATTTCCACACCTTCGAGCCAATGACCCGCTGGGAGATTGACACCGCGACTGCCCTGAACGCGTTGAATGCGAGCTCGGCCGCAGCGGCCACGGTATCCGCAATCTCGTCGGCGGCGTCGACGGGGTGAACGATCACCCCTGCGTTGCCGAGCGCATCGCTCACGCTTTGACCCATCGGCACCTGCCACGGATTGAACTCGCCCCACTCGCCGCGCATGGTGACGATCACGAGCAGCGGAAAGCGGCATTCCTGCACCATGGACAACATGTTGATGCAGTTGCCGACGCCGCTCGACTGCATCAGCAGCACGCCGCGGGCGCCGCCGAGCCAGGCACCGGCAAGCAGCGCGACGCCCTCTTCCTCGGTGGTCAGTGCAACGCTTCTCATGCTGCCGTTGGCCTGGCACAGCTCGATGAGACGGGCGTGTCCGGCGTCGGGAACGTACGCCACTTGTGTGACTTCAGCGTCACACAGGACGCCGAATATTTCCTCGGGCCAGCGTGGGTATTCCCCGATCTGCGCGTCGTCTGTCATTGCTGATTTTGTTGATCGTGCTTGCGCTTGAGGATTGTCTCCACTTCTCTTGCCTTGTCAATCGCCTCCACCTGATCCTTCCAGACGTGCTCGGCGTCGGACTTCGCGTCGTCAGACTCGGAGCTGCACGCGCCGAGCGTGAGCAGGGCGACGCCGAACACGACAGCCATTGATGTGTAGCGCATGGACCGCACTCCGTCGAATATCTGCTACAAAGGTAGCCCAGGGAGACGGCCCCGGGTGAGGCCCGGGTCTCAGACGAGACCGTGCGTGGCGACCGCCTCGGCAAAGCCCTGCGCGTCGTTCGATGCCACCACCCGGTAGCGGGCCTTGAGCGGCGGCGCCGCGTTGGCCACCACGTAGGCGTGCTCGGCCCATTCGAGCAGATCGCGGTCGTTGTAGTCGTTTCCCACCGCGACCACCTCGGCGCGGGCCACGCCGTGCCGATGCCGGAGCCACTCCGAGGCCTGGGACTTGGAGGCGGCGGGCGGAAAGATCTCTATCCAGCGCGAGCGATGATCCAGGGGCGAGGTGGTCAGGATCACGTTCAGTTTATCGAGCTCCGTGACCAGGCTGTCGTAACAGGAGTCGCGGTGCGGCGCCTCGATGGCGAGAAACTGGCTCACCTGCATGGCGCCGAGACCGGCGGGGGGTAGCGGCTCGGCGAACTCCCGGTAGCGCGCGCAGCGCCGTTGGAAGTCGGGATTGGCGCCGTGCGCGGCGGCGCTCGGCTGGTGAAAGTAGAAGTAATGATTGTCCGGAATGCCGTGATGCACCATGAAATCGAGCTGCCTGTCGAGCAACGCGCGGAGTGCATCCGCGGCATCCTCCGCGCGCATGCCGTGCGAGGTGAGCAGCTCGCGGCTGTGCCAGTCGAGAATGCCTGCGCCGGAGGAGAACACCAGATAGTCGATGGGAAAATCGGCGTCGAGCACGCTCTCGGCCGAGTGCAGGGAGCGACCGGTGGCGACCACGCGCAGGCTGCCGGTCTCTCCGAGACGCTGGAGGGCGCGCCGGTTCGCGGCCCCGAGGCACGCCTGCGCGTCGAGCAGCGTGCCGTCGAGATCGGTGACAACCATGGCCACGCCGGCGCTCTCAGTGCGCCCTGGCGACCACGAGGGTGAGATCGTCTGCCTGCAGACCATCGCCCGCATGGGCGAGGACGCGCGCCAGTATCCGATCGCGCAGGGACTCTGCGGCGTCTCCTGCGCCCTCGGCGATGCACGCCTCGAGGGCCTCGTGCTCGAACATGCGTCCCTCGGGGTCGCGGGCCTCGGTGACGCCGTCGGTGTACATCACCAGCACGTCGCCGGGTTCCCACGGCAGCGTGCGCTCGGCGTACCCGCCGGCGCCCACGTCGAGCGCGCCGAGAATCGGGTCGAGGGCCTCGAGCCGCTGCAGGAAGCCCTCCGCGGCGCGGTATAGATAAGGATAGGGATGGCCGGCATTGGCGTAGTGCAGGCGCCGCGCCCGGGACTCGAACAGCACATAGCAGCAGGACATGAGCAGACGCCGCTGAAGGGAAAGATCCAGCGTGCGCCGGATCGCCTGCATGACCTCCCGCGGCTCGAAGCTCAATCGGGACTGGGTGTGCAGGCAGCTCTTGGCCATGGCGACGAACAGCCCGGCGTAGAAGCCGTGACCGGTCACGTCGCCGACGATGAGCCCCGTCGAGTCGGCGTCGGGACAGAGGTAGTCGTAGAAGTCGCCGCCCACCTCCGACGCCTGGCTGCAAATGCCTGCAAGCTCGATGCTCTCGGTCAGCATCCGCGGCGCAGGCAGCATGCCCTGCTGAATTTCCCGCGCGCGCACGAGATCCTGACGCCATCGCTCCCGCTCGCGCTCCAGGCGCACGGTGCTTTTCACGTCCTCACGCAGCTTTCCCGTGAGCATCTTGAAGATACCCCGGGCAATCTCGGGATCCTGACCGAGCGTCTCCTGGAAGTCGCGGCGCTCCCAGCGCAGCAGCTTGACCGGGGTCTCGGCGATGGCAGCGGCGCTGCGCGGCTCGTCGTCGATCAGCGCGATCTCGCCGACGCAGTCACCACAGTTACGTTCGATGAGCGTCATACCGCCGGACTCGAGGCGCAGCCTGCCCTCGACGACGATGTAGACGGCGTCGCCCTCCTCGCCCTCGCCGAAGAGCACCTCTCCGGCCTGCAGCTGCACCTCCTCGAGGCGCTCGTCGATCTTGGCCACCAGGGGCTCGGGCACCGATGCGAGCAGCTCCGTGCCTCGAAGAAACGTCAGTCTGTCGCTCACGCGGCGCTCCAACCGGGGCCCTTTGCACAGGCTAGCCGATGGCAATGACTCATGCGACACATTACCATGCGCTCACGCAGAATACGGGAACCCCGACGATGCCGGCGTGGTCATCCTTGGAAAGCCTCTCCGACATTGACCGATATGCGTAGACTCGATGCCGCCGCGGGCGCGGCGATAGCCCTGGCACTGATCCTGTCCGCGGCGACGGGCCCCGCCGGGGCCGTTGAGCCACGGCCGGTTCACGGCATCGCCATCCACGGCGAGCCGAAATACGAAGCCGGCTTCGCGCATTTCGACTATGTCAATCCCGACGCACCCAAGGGCGGAAGTATCCGCGTCGCCGCCCAGGGAACCTTCGATTCGTTCCACCCCTATATCGCCAAGGGGAACGCGGGGCCGAGCACCGACATCGAATCGCTGCTCCAAACCAGCGCCGACGAGCCTTTCACCGCCTACGGCCTCATCGCCGAATCCCTCGAGGTGCCCGAGGACCGCTCCTGGGTCATCTTCAATCTGCGCCCCGAGGCGCGCTGGCACGACGGCAAGCCGATCACCGTCGACGACGTCATCTGGTCGTTCGAGACCCTGACGACCAAGGGACACCCGTCGTTTCGCTTCTACTACAGGGGCGTGGAAAGCGTCGAGAAGCTCGCGCCGCGGCGCGTGAAATTCACCTTCAAGGAACGCAACAACCGCGAGCTTCCCCTCATCGTCGGCGACCTGCCGATCCTGCCGAAGCACTATTGGGAGCAGCGCGACTTCGAAAGCACGACGCTCGAGCCTCCGCTCGGAAGCGGACCCTACCGCGTTGCGGATTTCGAGCCGGGACGGCGCGTGGTGCTCGAGAGGGTGAAGGACTACTGGGGCCGGGATCTGCCCGTCAACAAGGGCCAGTACAACTTCGACCGCGTGCATTTCGAGTATTTTCGCGACGCCACCGTCATTCGCGAAGCCCTCAAGGCCGGCGACATCGATTTCCGCAACGAGAACCAGGCCAAGGCATGGGCGCTCTCGTACCTGCCCGAGAAAGTGCCCGCGATTCGCAAGGGGTGGCTCAACAAGGAAAACATCGGGCACCACCGCCCCACCGGCATGCAGGGCTTCGTCTTCAACACGCGGCGCGCCGTGTTCGCCGACCCGCGCGTGCGCGAGGCGCTGGCGCAGGCGTTCGATTTCGAATGGACGAACAAGAACCTGTTCTTCGGGCAGTACACGCGCAGCGAGAGCTACTTCTCGAACTCGGAGCTTGCCTCCACCGGCCTGCCGAGCGGCGAAGAGCTGGAAATTCTCGACAGATACCGTGGAAGAATTCCCGAGGCCGTATTCAATAACGAATATCGCGCCCCGAGCACCGACGGCAGCGGCTGGCCGCGGGAAAATCTCCGCAAGGCGTTCGCGCTTCTCGAGCAGGCGGGATGGGTGGTGCGAGATCTCAAGCTCGTCAATGCCGAGACCGGCGTGCAGATGCGCTTCGAAATCCTGCTGGTGTCGAAGGAGTTCGAACGCATCGTGCTGCCCTTCGTGCGCAACCTTCAGCGTCTCGGCGTCGACGCCCGGGTGCGCCTGGTCGATTCTTCACAGTTCATCAACCGCCTGCGCAGCTTCGATTTCGACATGGTCGTGTCGGTCATCGGACAGGGCGAGTCACCGGGCAACGAGCAGCGCAACTACTGGACGTCGGCGGCAGCCGATTCCCCGGCGGCGCGCAACCTGGCCGGCATCAAGGACCCGGTCGTCGACGAGCTGGTCGAGCTCGTCATCACCGCGCCCACCCGGGAGAGCCTGGTGGCGCGCACGCGCGCACTCGATCGCGTGCTGCTGCACGGTCATTACGTGATCCCCAACTGGCACCTGCAGTCGGATCGGACGCTGTACTGGGACAAATACTCGCGGCCCGAGGTGGTTCCGAGGCGCGGCACATCGACCGAATACTGGTGGTTCGACGCCGCCAAGGCGGCGGCGCTCGAGGAGTCGCGCCGCGCACAGCCTCAGACGACGGAGGATCGGACCTCCGATACCCCGGGACCGGTCATGACCATCGTTGCCGCAATCGCGCTGCTCAGCATCGGTTATCTGGTCTTCCGCCACGCCATGCGCCGCCCGCCGATCTGAGGTCGACGAAGCGTGACCGCCTACATCATCCGCCGTCTGCTGCTCATGATTCCGACGCTGTTCGGCATCATGCTCATCAACTTCATCATCATCCAGACGGCACCCGGTGGCCCGGTCGAGCAGGCCATCGCGGAGATCACCGGCGAGGGCGCCGACATCACCGGTCGTATCACGCAGACGGGCACCGGCGAGACGCTGGCGCCGACGACGCCCCAGACGAGCACCGAGAGCCGCTACCGGGGCGCCCAGGGCCTCGATCCGGAATTCATAAAGGAGCTCGAGCAGCGTTTCGGCTTCGACCAACCCATGCACGAGCGTTTCTTCCACATGATGAAGAGCTACATCGTGTTCGACTTCGGCGAGAGCTTCTTCCGCGACCGAGACGTGGTCGATCTGGTCCTGGAAAAGATGCCGGTCTCCATCTCGCTGGGCGTGTGGACAACGCTGCTCGTCTATCTCATCTCCATACCGCTCGGCATTGCCAAGGCGCGCCGCGACGGGAGCCGCTTCGATGTGTGGACCAGCTTCGCCATCGTCATCGGCACGGCCATCCCGAGCTTCCTGTTCGCCGTGTTCCTGCTCGTCGTGTTCGCGGGCGGCAGCTACCTCGACTGGTTCCCGCTGCGCGATCTGGTATCGGAGAACTGGAGCGAGCTGTCCCTGTTTCACAAGATTACCGATTACCTCTGGCACATCACCCTGCCGGTCATGGCCATGGTCATCGGCGGCTTCGCCACGCTGACGATGCTGACCAAGAACTCGTTCCTGGACCAGATCCACCAGCAATACGTGCTGACGGCGCGCGCCAAGGGCCTCGCCGAGAAGCGCGTGCTCTACGGCCACGTGTTCCGCAACGCCATGCTGATCGTCATCGCCGGCTTCCCGGGCGCGTTCGTCAGCATCCTGTTCACCGGCTCGGTGCTGATCGAGATCATCTTCTCGCTCGACGGTCTCGGGCTGCTCGGCTTCGAGGCGGCGTTCAACCGCGACTATCCGGTGATGTTCGGCACGCTCTACTTCTTCTCGCTGCTCGGGCTGCTGCTCAATCTGGTGGGTGACCTGATGTACACGATCATCGATCCCCGCATCGACTTCGAGGCGCGCGAGACCTGAGATGCTCGAGCTCGGTCCCCTCGGTCGGCGACGCCTGCACAACTTCCGTGCCAACCGGCGCGGCTTCTGGTCGCTGTGGATCTTCCTCGTGCTGTTCGGCGTGAGCCTGTTCGCCGAGTTCGTCGCCAACGACAAGCCGTTTCTCGTCTACTACGACGGCGGCGTCTACATGCCGATCTTCAAGGCCTACCCGGAGACCGCTTTCGGCGGCGAGTTCGAGACCGAGGCCGACTACCGCGATCCGGTGGTGGCGAAGCTCATCGAGGAGAAGGGCTGGATGCTGTGGCCGCTGGTCCGCTACAACTACCGCACGGTCGCCTGGAACCTGCCCGAGCCGGCGCCCTCGCCGCCCGACGCCGAGCACTGGCTCGGCACCGACGACCAGGCCCGCGACGTGGTGGCGCGGCTCATCTACGGCTTCCGCATCTCGGTGCTGTTCGGCTTCACCCTGACCGTCATCAGCGCCATCATCGGCGTCGCCGCGGGCGCCGTGCAGGGCTACTTCGGCGGCTGGACCGATCTGCTGTTCCAGCGCTTCATCGAGATCTGGGCGGGCATGCCGACGCTGTTCCTGCTGATCATCCTGGTCAACATCGTGGAGCCGAACTTCTGGTGGCTGCTGGGACTGCTGCTGCTGTTCAGCTGGATGGGCTTCGTCGGCGTGGTGCGCGCCGAGTTCCTGCGCGCGCGCAACTTCGACTACGTGCGCGCCGCGCGCGCGCTCGGCGTCAGCAACGCCCGCATCATGTTCCGCCACGTGCTGCCCAACGCCATGGTCGCGACCATCACCTTCATGCCCTTCACCCTGGCGGGCTCGGTGACCGTGCTGACCTCGCTCGACTTTCTCGGCATCGGCCTGCCGCCGGGCTCGGCGTCGCTCGGCGAGCTGCTGGCCCAGGGCAAGGCCAACCTGCAGGCGCCGTGGCTCGGCCTCACCGGCTTCTTCGTCATCGCCATCATGCTGAGCCTGCTGATCTTCATCGGCGAGGCGGTGCGCGACGCCTTCGATCCGCGCAAGCTCTTCGCGGGTGCGCCACCGGGCGAGGACGCCGCCGGCGGCGATCGGGCCGGGCCGCTCGGCGCGCAGCCGCGGGGCAGCGAATCATGAGCCCGACGTTGCTGGAAATCGACCGGCTCGGCGTCGAGTTCCGCCTGCCTGAGGGAACCAACACCGCTGTCGACGGGCTGTCCATGCGTATCGAAAAGGGCCAGACGGTGGCCCTGGTGGGCGAGAGCGGCTCGGGCAAATCCGTCTCCGCGCTATCGGTTCTGCAGCTGCTGCCCTACCCGGTGGCGCGCCACACCCCGGGCAGCTCGATCCGTTTCAAGGGCGAGGAGCTCATCGGCGCCACCGAGATCCGCCTGCGCGCCGTGCGCGGCGATCAGATCTCGATGATCTTCCAGGAGCCCATGGTGTCGCTGAATCCGCTGCACGTGGTGGAGAAGCAGATCGGCGAGGTGCTGCTCGTGCACAAGGGCCTGAGCGCGGGCGCCGCGCGCCAGCGCATTCTCGAGCTGCTCGACATGGTCGGCATCCCGGAGCCCGAGAAGCGGCTCGGCGCCTATCCCCACCAGCTCTCCGGCGGCCAGCGCCAGCGCGTCATGATCGCCATGGCGCTCGCCAACGAGCCGGACCTGCTGATCGCCGACGAGCCCACCACGGCGCTCGACGTGACCATCCAGGCGCAGGTGCTGGAGCTGCTCGCGAAGCTCCAGGAGCGCCTCGGCATGGCGCTGCTGCTCATCACCCACGATCTGGGCATCGTGCGCAAGATGGCCGACCAGGTGTGCGTCATGCAGGGGGGGCGGCTGGTGGAGAGCGGTGCGGTCGAGAAAGTCTTCGCCGCGCCGGAGCACCCCTACACGCGGCGCCTGCTGGCCGCCGAGCCCGAGGGCGCACCGCTGCCGGCGCCGGCCGACGCCAAGCCCCTGGTGCGCGCCGAGAACGTCAAGGTGTGGTTTCCCGTCAAGCGCGGCGTGCTGCGGCGCACCGTGGATCACATCAAGGCCGTGGACGGCATCAGCGTCACGGTGCGCGAGGGCCACACGGTCGGCGTCGTCGGCGAGAGCGGCTCGGGCAAGACCACGCTGGGGCTCGCGCTGCTGCGGCTGCAGTCGAGCGAGGGCGTCATCGAGTTCGATGCCCGCGACATCCAGGGCGGACGCGTGCGCGACCTGCGCCCCCTGCGCCGGGAGATGCAGGTGGTGTTCCAGGATCCCTTCGGCAGCCTGAGCCCGCGCCTTTCCATCGCCCAGATCGTCGCCGAGGGCCTCGAGGTACACGGCATGGGCGGCAGCCCCGAGGCCCGCGAGGCGCTCATCGTCGAGGCGCTGGAGGAGGTCGGCCTCGACCCGGAGACCCGCCACCGCTATCCGCACGAGTTCTCCGGCGGCCAGCGCCAGCGCATCGCCATCGCCCGCGCCATGGTCCTGAAGCCCCGCTTCGTGGTGCTCGACGAGCCGACCTCGGCGCTCGACATGTCGGTGCAGGCGCAGATCGTCGACCTGCTGCGCGACCTGCAGCAGCGGCACCGGCTCGCCTACCTGTTCATCAGCCACGATCTCAAGGTGGTGCGGGCGCTCGCCGACGAGCTCATCGTCATGCGCGACGGCCGTGTCGTCGAGCAGGGCGAGGCCCGGCGCATCTTCGGGTCGCCCCGCGAGGCCTACACCCGGGCGCTGATGGCGGCGGCCTTCGACCTGGAGGTGCGCGAGGCCGGCGCCGTCAGCACCTGAGCCGCCGGGGCCGCCGCAGCGGGAATTCTTGACGGTTTTACTGGGTTAACCGTACTATTCCCGAGTAAATCACTCAGGAATAGCCATGAGCAGCCAAGCCCAGGACCTCGAGCACCTGGTTCACCGGGAGTACGAGGCCGGATTCGTCACCGAGGTGGAGTCGGACACGGTTCCGCCGGGGCTCGACGAGGACGTCATCCGGCTCATCTCGCGCAAGAAGCGCGAGCCGGCGTTTATGCTCGACTGGCGGCTCAAGTCCTTCCGCCACTGGCTCACCATGAGCGAGCCGGTGTGGGCGCACGTCCGCTACAACCCTATCGACTATCAGGCGATCTCGTACTACTCGGCGCCGAAGTCCGAAGCCGACGGGCCGAAGAGCCTCGACGAGGTCGACCCGAAGCTGCTCGAG
>JABAOG010001966.1_pt1 | contig 39306 bp, 33 predicted proteins | sample 7062131 | NCBI WGS metagenome assembly JABAOG01 (sample SAMN14538629, study PRJNA623070) | marine sediment metagenome | biome: marine biome [ENVO:00000428]; feature: marine pelagic biome [ENVO:01000023]; material: deep marine sediment [ENVO:00002113] | place: India: Arabian Sea | collected... | reverse complement strand
GCCCGGACCAGTACATGGTCTTGGCGGCGTAGTCGGTCGCCAGGTCCTTCTTCTTCGCGTAGCGGCTCTTGCGTGCGTCCCGGTTGCGGCTCCAGAGCGAGAAGGCGCTCGCCAGGTGCGCGCCGAGCGCGGCCAGCAGCGCCAGTCGCGTGCCCCAGAGGAGCGCGGGGACGGTGCGGAGCCAGACGGCGTATTCGTTGAAGGCTTCCGGTCCACTGAAGACCTTGAGGTTCCCGGCCAGGTGGCCGACGACGAAGCCGAGCATGACCACGCCGCTGAGGGCCATGATGGCCTTCTTGCCGATGGTGGTCTTGGTGAAGGTGAGGGCGCGTTCCATACGTTTCCAGGTAGGGGTGCGGGTCGGTCCCGAGGGCCGCGTGGGCGGTGGGCTCGGGCGCAGTTACGGGCGTTTGCCCATGGGAGTCAAGCGGTCGAGGCCTCCGAGGGGAGGTCGGGAGGATCCAGGTAGTCCACCTCTTCGCCGCGGAAGGTCCGCAGCGTGTGCCGGCCTCCGTCGCTCGCGACGATCGTCTCCGGGCCGATCGGGACCTTCCCACGGCCGTGGGGCGTGTCGCAGATCAGCTTGGGCAGGGCGATCCCGCTGAGCCGTCCTTGGAGCTTCTCCATGATGTGGATACCCGTGGAAATCGGGGTCCGTAGGTGGCCTGTGCCGCGAACGACGTCGGCCTGCAAGAGGTAGTAGGGTCGGACCCGCCAGCGGACGAGGCCTCGGAAGAGCTCCTCCAGGGTCTCGGCGCGGTCGTTCACGCCCCGCAGGAGCACGGACTGGTTCATCACCGGAAGCCCGTGATCGACCAGGAGCTCGCAGGCCCGGCGGCTGGCCTCGCTCAGCTCCTTCGGGTGATTGAAGTGGGTCATCACCCAGACCGCCGGGTGGCTCGCGCGCAGCACGCGGCAGAGCTCGGCGTCGATCCGCTGAGGGATGGTCACCGGCGCGCGAGTCGCGATCCGGATCGTGTCCAGCCACTCCATCTGGCCCAGGCGCTCGAGCAGCCGAGCGATCCGTGCGGTGCCCATGACCAGCGGATCGCCGCCGCTGACGATCACCTCGCGCACCTGCCGGTTCTGCTCGAGCCACCGGAAGGCCTCGTCGAGCTTCGCCAGCGATCGCGGTCCACCGCCGTCGCCGACCATTCGCGATCGGGTGCAGAAACGGCAGTAGACCGCGCAGCGATCGGTGGCGAGCAGGAGCGCCCGATCCGGGTAGCGGCACACCAGGTTCGGGGCGACCTCGTTCGACTCCTCGCCGAGCGGGTCGCGCAGATCGCCGGGCACCTCGGTCGCTTCGGCGGCGGTGGGCACGAATTGCCGGCGGATGGGGCAGCTCGGGTCCTCCCGGTCGATGAGCGAGAGGGTGTGGGGCGTGATGGCGATCGGGAACCCCTCCGCCTCGGCCCGCTTTGCGCCCTTGCGCTCGGCGTCGGTCAGCCGCAGAGCTCGATGGAGATCGTCGACGCTCCGCAGCGCGCTCCTCGCCTGCCAGCGCCAGTCGTCCCAACGCTCCGAGTCCGCGGGATCGCGAACGATTTCGAGACGCCTGGAAACGAACGAGGACATGGCCCGCGAGCATAGCCCCGAGCGCCGCTCGGGCAAGGATTTACAAAGCGTGCATCCGGTGCACTTCGAGCGGGGCCCAAAGGCGGGCGCAAATCGTGCGGATCCGCATGGGTCGGGACGCTTCTGCTGGCACTTCACCGGACCCTGCGCTAAGGGCCAGCCGTCTTTACTGCTTTACAGCACGCCCTGGAGGGAAGAGTAGAAAATGGCCGCCATCGACCCCCGTCCTTTCGATGTGGAGTACCTCGAGAACCCCAGCCAGGGTGAGCTTCGCGAGCTGGCTCTGAAGCACACACCGTGCGTTCAGCAGTCGGCGGTCGGGAGCATCAACAAGGTTTCCCGGAACAAGGCCCGCATGGCCAAGTTCACCTACGTCATCGACGAGCGCGGTGACGACGCGCCGTGGAGCACCAAGGTCATCGACCCCGCGAAGGCCGAGGAGCTCATCGCCCGGCAGGAGGCGTACATCGCCGAGCAGGGGAAGCTGGTCGCCATCGACGGCTACGTGGGCCTCGGTGAGCGCGCCTTCGGGGCGACCTGGCTCTACACCGTCGAGGGCGCCAACATCGCCGGCATGCAGCAGGTGCTCACCTTCCCGCGGGAAGAGGTCGAGCCCAAGGACGCGCTCGAGCAGCCCTTCAAGCCGACCTTCCGGCTGATCTACACGCCCAACCTCTTCCTCGACGACATGCCGGGCCGGCAGGCCATCCTCGTCGACCTCGAGAGCTGGACCACCTACGTGATGGGGGCCGACTACTTCGGCGAGTCGAAGAAGGGCGTGCTCCGCATGCTCAACATGTTCGTCCATCAGAACGGCGGGCTCGTGCTCCACGCTGGCGCGAAGGCGGTCACCAAGAACGACGGTGACCGCGTGACCATGACGGTCATGGGCCTCAGCGGCACCGGCAAGACCACCACCACCTTCTCCAAGCAGGGCGAGATCACCGAGCCCATCCAGGACGACATGGTCGTGCTCTGGCCGAAGGGGCAGCTCTCGATCACCGAGAACGGCTGTTTCGCGAAGATCGACGGGCTGCGCCCCGACACCGAGCCGGTCATCCATGCCGGCTCGACCACCGGCGACGCCTGGCTCGAGAACGCGTTCATGAACGAGGGCGGAACCTTCGACTTCGAGAAGGGCGTGCTGAGCCCGGCGGAGGTCGCGCGGCTGAAGGACATCCTCGTGGCCACCGGTGCCGACGAAGCGAACCTCGAGAAGTACGTCGCCGGCGAGGTGACGGCCGACGACGTCATCGACGACGCCGGCGTCCCGAAGGACGGCTGGGACTTCGTGAAGTGGACGCAGAACGGGCGCTCGATCATCCCGATGAGCGCCATCCCCGGTGCGGCGAACCTCCACGACATCCCGGAGGTGAAGTCCATGGGCATCCTGAACCGGGACGAGGGCGCCGACGCCGCGACCCCGGGCATCCTGCGTTTCACCTCGCCGGAGCAGGCGGCCGGCTTCTTCATGCTCGGTGAGACCTCGAAGACGAGCGCCGCCGGCAAGGAGCGCGGCAAGACCCGCTCGCCCTTCACCCAGCCCTTCTTCCCCGGCAGGCATGGCCTTCAGGCCGAGCGCTTCTCCGAGCTCGCGGCCACCATGGCCGACGTCACCATGTGGCTGATGAACACCGGCTACGTCGGCGGTGACAGCCGGGACGTGAAGGCCGGCAAGGCCCTCAAGGTGAAGATCCCCCACTCCTCGGCGATGCTCGAGGCGCTCCTCTCGGAGAAGATCGAGTGGACCACCGATCCCGACTTCGGCTACGAGGTCGTGGACGTCGAGGCCACGGCGAACGCCGACCTGGTCGAGAAGGTCGGCGCCGAGATCCTCCAGCCGCGGCGCTACTTCGAGCGTGCCGGTCGGATGGACGAGTACCGCGCCTGGGTCGACCAGATGAAGACCGCACGCCGTGACTTCCTGAAGAAGTACGACGTCCCCGAGCCGATCGTTCAGGCCACCTGTGGGTGAGCGATTCCTACTGGTGCTCGCGCTCGGCCTGATCGGCTGCGCGGCGCAGCGCCCGGAGTCGGCGGCGCCGGCCCGGGCGGACACCACCACCGAGGCGGCGCCCGCCGACGACACCGGCGGCGAAGCCGAGAGCGGCGCCGCGGAGGAGATGGTCACCCAGGAAGAGGCGGGCGACGACTCGGTGCAGCTCGTGGACGAGCAGGCGCTCGCCATGGGCGCCCTCGAGGACGCCCTTCGCCTGGCCAACTGCGATGACGCCTTCGGTCATCGGGACGCGATCTGCGACCTGAGCGAGCGGATCTGCGCCATCGCCGATGACCACCCGCGGGCGGCTCGGCGCTGCGAAGACGCGACCGATCGGTGTGCCAACGCACGTGAGCGGGTCGCCGACGAGTGCGACTAGAGCACATCCAGGCTCCGGGGCGAACCGTCGCTCTCGGGGGGTGAGCCGTCGCATGTGGAGGGCGAGCCGTTCCGTGGTCAAATTGCTGGAATTGCTCACGATTCATTTGTTGGCGCCACCCGGTCGCGGCTGATATTCGTCGAATATGGCCGCGCTCGTACCGCGCTCTCTGCTCGCGCCCGCGCATCCCGCCGGGACCTGGCGGGCGCAGTGGCTGGTGCAGCTGCTCCGAGCGAGCGCCCGGCACACCGCCGGCGAGCTCTCGCCCGCCGAGGCACGCGCCCGCCTCGAGCGTCTCTCGCTGCTCGCGCCGATCCCCGCCGGGGTGCGCAGGCGACGCACGACCCTCGCGGGCATGAAGGCCCGCATCTACCGTCCGCGGCGCGTCGACGGCAGCCGGGTGGTGCTCCACCTCCACGGTGGTGGCTACGCGCTCTGCTCGGGTCGAACGCACCGAGGCATCCTGGGTGAGCTGGCCCTGGCGACCGGGCACGAAGTCTGGGCCGTCGACTATCGGCTCGCGCCGGAGCATCCCTTTCCGCATCCGATCGACGACGGTGTCCGCGCCTTCGAGGCCCTGGTGGCCCGGGGCGTCGCGCCCGAGCGGATCCTCCTCTCCGGCGACTCGGCCGGCGGGGCGCTCGCGGTCAGCGTCGCGCTCAGCCTGCGAGACCGAGGCCGACCGATGCCCGGCGCCCTGGTGCTGCTCTCGCCGTGGGTCGATCTGGGCGCCACCGCCATCGATCGCGGCGAGGACTACCTCATGCCGGACCTGATGGAGCGCTTCGCGGACCACTACCTGCAGGGCACTTGCCCGACGAACCCGCTGGCGTCGCCGGCGCGCGCCGACCTGACCGATCTGCCCCCGATGCTCGTGCAGGCGGGTGGGGTCGAGGTCCTCCGGGCGCAGATCGAGGACTTCGCGCAGAACGCGCGGCGCGCCGGGACCGAAGTGCGCCTGGAGGTCTGGGACAACATGTTCCACGCCTTCCACGGCTTCCCCTTCGTGGTGCCCGAGGCCCGCGCGGCCTTCGCGTCCATCGGTCGTTGGACTCGTCTTCGGCGCGGCTGAGGCGGCCAGAGCAGCAGCCACCCCCCGTGAATGAAAATTCACGGGTGCGGACCGGCGTTGGGGGGCCGGGCAGGGCGTCGTTCGGTCGAAACATGCCCGAATTCCCGCGCTTTTTTGGTGCGCACATGTAGGCGAATGTAAGGTGGCACGACTGCTGCTTTCGAGGTCCCCCATGTCGTCGCTCCCCACCATCGCTCCCCGACTCGCGTGCATCGCCCTGGCGGCGTTCGCCGTGTTGGCGGCTCCGACGACCGGCGAGGCCCAGCGCCGCGCCCGCCTCGACGCCCAGGTCGGGGCGCACCTCACTCGCCAGACGGGCGACATGAGCGCTCGCCCCGCGACCCGGCTCCAGCTCTCCGTCGAGGCTGCCGGGCCCGTCGAGGTCGGCGTGTACATGCAGGCGGTCGCTCGCGATCTGCCGCTCAAGGCCCCGCTCTTCGGCGGAGGGCTGAGCCTCGCGGTGCGTCCGCGCATCCCCGCGGCCCGACTCCGACCGCTGATCCAGGCGAGCGCTGGCTATGCGGCGCTGCCCGGCGACCAGATGCGCAGCTACGGCACCCTCGACGTCGCGATCATCGCGGGTCTCGCGATCGAGCTCACCGACGTGGTCGCCCTGGAGGTGCGCGGCGGTCACCACTGGCTGCTCGGCCTGCCGGACGCGGCGACGCTGCATCACCGCCACTGGTCCGCCAGCGGCGGCCTCAGCTTCTCCTGGAGCGGCGGCCACTCGCTCTAGTGGCCCCCATCCGCGGGGTCGGCGTAGGGGTCCGGCACCTGCTGCGACACACCCTGGTCCGGCTTCTCGTCGTCGAGGCAGGCGCACTCCTCGATGCCGCCGCCGTACGAGTGGCAGACGAGCTCGCATGAGCCGCCGTCGCTGGGCGTGCTCGAGCCGCTGCCGCTGCTGTCGGGCGTGGCCGTACCTCTGTCGGTCGTACCCGTGCTGGTGCCGGTGCGGCCCGGATCGGGCTCGGCTTTCTCCGAGCAGGTGAGGGCGAGTAGGCTGATCGTGAGCGCGATGGTCTTCATGGGGTCCCTCCGTGGCGGGCGTCGGCGCCGCTGGGTGCTGGATCGACCCGCGAGGGACCACGAATGGCTCAGGAGATGATGCGAGGGAGAGAAACCCGATGATCGGTGAGCCATTCGTGGCCGCTCGCGGGTCGTCATGAGTGTGGCCGTCCCCAAACGCGAGAGTGACCCTCCCGGCGCCGGGGTCGTGCGGCCGCTGCCGGTCGCCCCGGGGGACGCGGAGCTCGTGGCCCGCTGCCTGGACGGGGACCGCTGGGCGGAGGAGGCGCTCTACCGCAAGCACGTGCACCGGGTGAGCGCGGTCGTCGCCCGGATGCTTCGGCACGGTCCGGACGTGGAGGACGTGGTCCAGGACACCTTCATCCAGGCGCTCGACCGGCTCGACAGCCTCCGCGATCCGGCGAAGCTCGAGCGCTGGCTGCTCCGGCTGGCCATCAACCGGGTGAAGAAGCGCTTCCGTCGTCGCCGCCTCCGTCGGCTCCTCGGGCTCGAGCGGAGCTTCGACGACGAAGGGCTGGCGCTGCAGGCCACTGCGAGCTGCTCCCAGGAGGCGCGGGCGGAGCTCATGCTCCTCGATCGGGCGCTCGACCGTGTCGCTCCGGCCGACCGGATCTGCTGGGTGCTCCGACGGGTCGAGGGCTACCCGATGGCGGAGGTCGTGGCCTTCGCCGGCTGCTCGCTGGCGACCGCCAAGCGGCGCATCCGCCGGACCGACGAAGCCATCGCCCGCATGCGCACCGAAGGGCTGGCCGAGGAGGAGTCGCGATGAGGCCGAAGGAGCTGCTCCGCTCGCGGCAGGACGAGGCGCGGGTCGGCCGGATGTGGCGCGCCATCGAGGCGCGGCGTCGGGCCCCCCGGCGACGGATGCCGTGGCTCCTCGGCGCAGTGGCGGCGGCGATCGCATTGCTGGCGCTGCTCGCGGTGCTGGTCCTCGGGCGTGCGCCGGAGCCGCCCACCGGGGCCCTGACCCTGGCCGATGCCGAGGCCGTCCCGAGCACGGTGGGCGCACGGAACGAGCTCCGCTTCGCCGATGGGTCGCGGATCGCGTCGGGGGCGGAGTCGCGGCTCGACCTCCTCGAGAACACGGCCGGGGAGCTCGCCTTCGCGCTTCGAGAGGGGCGTGCGCACTTCGAGGTCGAGCCCGGCGGTCCGCGCCGCTGGCGGGTCGCCGCCGGTGAGGTGGAGGTCGTCGTGGTCGGCACCGTCTTCGACGTGGAGCGGACCGAGGGGACCGTGACGGTCTCGGTCGGTCGCGGTGCGGTGCGCGTCCGCGGCCCCGGCGTGCGCGATGGCGAGCAGCGCGTCGAGGCGGGCGAGCGACTCCTGGTCGAGCCTCCGACCATCGAGCCGGTGGAAGCGCCCGAGGAGCCGCCCGCGGCGGCGAGCGTCGAGCCCGTCCCCGAGCTCGTGCTCCAGCCGCCGCGCCCACGCCCGGTGGAGCCCACGCCGTCGCCGACCGATCTCCTCGGCGACGCGGACGCCGCCCGCGCCAGCGGGGACGTGCGCGCGGCGGTGCATTTGCTGGAGCGGGTTTGGCGCGAGCACCCCCGAGACTCGCGGGCGCCGCTGGCGGCCTTCACCCAGGGGCGGCTCGAGCTCGACCGCCTGAACGACGCGGCGGGGGCGGCGGCGACTCTCGGCCGGGCCCTCGACCTCGGGTTGCAGGCGCCGCTCCGGGAGACCGCCGAGGCGCTGCGGATCGACGCCTGGGGCCAGATCGGTGACGCGCGCGTCGCCCCTGCCGCTCGGCGCTTCCTCGCCGCCCACCCGGCGAGCGAGTACCGCGACGACGTGAGCCGCTGGCTCCCGGCGGGGGACGAGAGCGCGGAGCTGTCCCCGGAGGAGACGCCGTGATCGCCCGGGGGGGACTCGTGCTCGCCCTGGCGCTGCTCTTCGCCGCGCCGGCGGAGGCCCAGACGCTCATTCTGTGCGACGCGGACTGGATGGACGCGGAGCGCGTCCTGGCGCTCATCACCGTCGAGGTCGAGGAACCGGGCCGGTACGTCTTCAAGGTCACCGACTGTCACGAGGAGTCGGCGCACGTCTCGGTTCGCGGTCCGGAAGGTCTCGACCGGCAGCGAGACGTCCGCCTCGGCGGAACCGCGCCCGAGGCCCGTTCGCGCCTGACGGCGCTGGTGCTCGTGGAGCTGGTCCGGCTGGGCGTGCGCCAACGGCCAGCCGACGAACCCGATTCCGACGCCGACGCCGACGTCCGACGCCGACGCCGACTCCGACGCCGACGCCGACACCGACGCCGACGCCGACGCCGACGCCGACGCCGACTCCGACGCCGACTCCGTTTCCGACACCGACTCCGTTCCCGCCTCCGACTCGGAGCCGGAGGCGCTCCGTTTCCCCCCGGCGCCCGACCCCTACGGACCGCCCGCCGGCGCCGACGCGGAGCCCGGGGCCCTCCGCTTTCCGGCCGCGGTCGACCCCTACGGACCGCTTCGTTTTCCCCCGGCGCCCGACCCCTACGGGCCGGTGGAGAGCGCCGCCCGAGTGGATGCCCCGCCGTCGTCGCCCTGGTACGAGGGGGCGAGCTCGGATGCCGACGGCACCGAGCGCGGGCGATGCGAGGGCGAGGGGATGGCGGTCCGGTTCAGCGATCGCGGCTGCTCGCGCTCGCTGGAGTTGGCCGTCGGGACCGCGCGGCATCAACTCGGCCAGACGGCCGCCGCATCCCTCTGGCCATTTCAGCTCCGGCTGCGCTACCGCTCGCGCTTCTTCTTCGTCGGCGTGCGCGCCGCAGGGAAGCTCGGCCAGACGGCATCCTGGACGGGAGCGTCCGTCAACGTCGCCAGCTACACCGCGGCCTTCGGCCTCGAGCTCGCGAGCAAGCGCTTCCAGTCGGCGCTGCTGGCATTCGCGGCGAGCGCCGAGGTGGGCTTCTTCCGATTTCGTGAGCGCGACAGCGGAGCGGGCTGCACGGCCTTCGGCCCCTGCGGCGACCCGTCGCAGTCGCAAGGGACTCGTGCGACCTATGGCGCTCGGCTCGCCCTTCGGCTGGAGATCCCGGTCCGCGTCGGCGCCCTGCTCGTCGACGTCGAAGGGGCCTGGACCCGGGGGCTCATGATCTCGTCCTTTCACGATGCGCTCACGGGGTTGGGTGGCGGCCAGATCTCCTTCCTGATGGGGGTCGCCTTCGGCGCCGGAGGCGAGTCGTGAGAGCCGTGGCGCTGCTGCTCCTGCTCACGCTCGCTTGCGAGACGGAGTGGGTGGAGCTTTCCGAGCCGAGATCCGAATTCTCGACTCCCTTCGACCTCGGCATCCCGCCCGATCTGGGGCCGGACCCCGGCGTTCATCCGGACTTCGGCTCCGGTGAGGCGGTGCCCTCCGACGGTGGAGCGGGCTCGGACGATCCTCTCTTCCGCCTCGGTCAGCTCCTCTTCTTCGACCGGGTCCTGAGCGGGAACATGAACGTCGCTTGCGCGACCTGCCACGTGCCCTTCGCCAGCACGACCGAGCCGTTGCCACTCTCCATCGGTGAGGGGGGCTCCGGCACCGGGCCGACCCGCCGGCTGGCCGAAGGACGGATCCTGCCCCGCAACACCTCGGCGCTCTTCCTCCGGGCGGACACGCCAGCGCTCTTCTGGGACGGGCGCGTGTCGAACGTCGGTGGTCTGCGGACGCCCGTCGCGCAGCCGCCGGGGATCGAGACGCCGCTCGAGGCGCTCGTGCTCGTGCCCATCGTCGACCGCGCGGAGATGCGTGGACAGCTCGGCGACCAGCGAGTCGATGGGCTCCCGAACGAGCTCGCCGCGGTCGAGGACACGGTGGCCATCGCGGACGCGGTCTTCGCCCGCGTGCAGGCGCTCGGGGAATACGACGCGCTCCTGAACGCGGCCTTCCCCGGCGAGGACCACGGCTTCGCGCACCTCGCGCGCGCCATCGTGCACTTCCAGCTGGAGCTCTGGGACCGGCCGGACTCTGCATGGGACCGCTTCCAGCGGGGCGAGCCACTCGAAGCGGAGGCGGAGGCGGGGCGCCAGCTCTTCTTCGGCCGTGCGAGCTGCGTGACCTGCCACTCCGACAGCGACCTCGGCAGTCCCAGTTTCCACAACCTCGGCGTGCCGCCCTTCGGCCCGGGCATCGGCGACGACGGGCTCGACGAAGGGCGCTTCGAGGTCACCGGAAGCGTCGGCGACCGCTTCGCCTTCCGGACGCCGCCGCTGCGCAACGTGCGCCTCACCGGTCCGTGGATGCACAACGGCGCTTACGGGAGCCTGGAGGGGGCGCTGCGCCATCACCTCGACCCCTCGGCCGCCTGGGACGGCTTCGACCTCTCCCAGCTCCCGGATAGCCTCGCTCGCCAGGTGCGCCTAGACGCCGAGCGGAAGGCGGAGGTCTTCGCCACCCTCTCCCCCGAGCTCGACCGCATCGGTGCGCTGAGCGACGCGGAGATCGCCCAGCTGCTCGCCTTCCTCGCCGCCCTCGATGGGGACTCGGAGCTGTTCCGCTCACCGGACACCGCGGTGCCGGCCTCCGTGCCCAGTGGCCTGCCCGTCGATGTCTGGCCCGGCGGCCCGCACCCCTTCCGCTAGGTCGAATCGGGAGGAGGCGGGGACGAATCGCTCACGGTCCGCCCAGGTTACCCGGTCCGGGGGGCCTTTCGTCCTCGCCGCTGGACCCAAGGGTTCCAATTGGCGCGACTTGCCGTCGACCCGGCCGCGAAAGGTCTGGTCGGATGTGAGAACCGTCCTATCATTAGGGGGTCCATGCTGCCGTCGATTCCGCCGGTCGTTCCCAGGGGCGCGTCCTTCGCGCTGGGGGAGAGTCCGTTTCGCGCGAAGGGCCAGCTCTACCTCGGGACCCAGTCCTTCTTCGAGGAGAACCTCCGTGGCGGCGCCCAGGAGCTCTACGACGACATCGACGATCCGGAGCTGAGGGCGTTCATCTCGCAGCGCTTCCTCCCCTCCGGTTTCTACGACGTGATGCCGGTCCCCGCGCTCATCGCCTACGAGGCGCGCGCGCTGCGGATGGACCTGCCCACCTATCTCCGGCACCGCACCCGGTGGCAGGCGCAGCGCGACGTGACCGGCGTGCACCGCTGGCTGCTCAAGCTGGCCTCGCCGCGGATGGTGGCCACCCGCCTGCCGAAGGTGATGACCCAGATGTTCGACTTCCCCTCCGCCGAGGTGGTGGAGGCTGACGACGGACGGGTGCTCGTTCACCTCGAGCCCATCCCGGTGGTGCTCAACGATTGGTTCCTCAACGCGCTCGGGATCTACGGCGAGACGGTGCTCAAGCTCGCTGGCGCGACCTTCGTGGACGTCACCATCGACTCCACGACCGCTCTCGAGGCGGAGGCCGGCGTGCCGCTCAACCGGCTGGCGATGGTCATGTGCTGGCACTCCGCTTCCTGAGGGCAGCCGCCCGCATGACCCCGTTGACCCCGACGGACGCCCTTCGTAGCGTCCGCCCATGACCGCCGCAGCGGAGGACGAGGCCAAGGAGCGGCTGGGGCAGGTCTACGGAGACCGCTTCGAGCTTCGCGCCATCCTCGGGGTCGGTGGCTTCGGCGCCGTCTACGAGGCGCACGACGGCCAGACCGGCGCTTCGGTGGCCCTCAAGGTGCTCCACCCCGAGCTCGCCCAGAGCCGGGAGGTGGTCGTCCGCTTCGAGCGGGAGGCGCGCGCGGCCTCGCAGATCGGCCATCCGGGGATCGTGCAGGTCCTCGCTCAGGGGAAGGAGCCGCTGCCTTGGTTCGCGATGGAGAAGCTCGACGGGCGCGACGCCGCCGAGGTGCTTCGGGAGGAGGGGCCGATGGTGCTCGGTCGCGCGGTGCGTATCGTGCGCTCGGTCTGCGACGCCCTCGACGCGGCCCATCGGGCCGGCATCGTCCACCGCGATCTGAAGCTCGACAACATCTTCCTCGAAGGGCCGGAGCAGCGGCCGAAGCTCCTCGACTTCGGCGTCTCGAAGTTCCTCGAGGTCGTCGATGGCGAGTCGCTGATGACCCGCACCGGCACCGCCGTCGGGACGCCCTTCTACATGTCGCCGGAGCAGGCGCAGGGGAAGAAGAGCGTCGGCGCGCCGGCGGACATCTATGCGCTCGGGGTGATCCTCTTCGAGCTGCTCAGCGGTCAGCGCCCCTTCGAGGACGAGTCCTATCCGATGCTCGTGCTCAAGATCTGCACCGAGCCACCGCCGCCGGTCAGCCGCTACCGCGACGACGTCCCGGGGGCCTTCGCCAAGGTGATCGAGCGTTGTCTCGACAAGGAGGCCTCGAACCGCTTCGGCAGCGCGGCCGAGCTCGCCGAGGCGCTCGCGCCCTACGCGGACGCCGACCAACCGGTCAGCCTCCGCAACGCGCCGCGCACCTCCGACGCTCGCGCCAAGGCACTCGGTAGCGCGCCGACGGCGCTCTCCATCGACGCTCACACCGGCGAGCCACTCGCCCGCGACCTGGACGAGGAGGCGGAGCGCGCCGCGGACTCGGTCCGCAAGGGGGGCTTGGGTCCGTGGGTGATCGTGGGCGTGCTCGTGCTGGCGGCCGTGGCCGTCGTGACCGCTTTCGTGGTGCGCGCGCCCGACGAGACGGCCGAGTCGAACGAGTGGCTCCCGGTGCGCTTGCCGACGCCGGGGGTGCCGGTGATCGCCCCGCTCTCCGCGCCGGCGCCGACCGAGCTCGGCTGGCGCTGGGAGAATCCGCGACCGCGGGCGATGCCCACCTGGCGGGACGTCGAGGTCGCCTCCGCGGAGATGGTGGCCATGGTCGGTCCGCGAGGACGGGCCGCCAAGCTCACCGGCAGCCAGCTCTCCTGGTGGGCCACGGGCACCGAGGCCGATCTGAACGGGCTCGCCTTCATCGGCCCCGCGCAAGCGCTGGCCGTCGGCGACGCGGGGACCATCATCGCGCTCCTGCAGACCGGACCACGGGCGATCGAATTGGCGTCGAACGCGACGCTCCACGACGTGGTCGCGCTCGGGCCGACGGACGCGGTGGCGGTCGGCGCCGAGGGGACCGTGGTGCGGCTGCAGACCCTGCGGCCGACGATCGTCGACACCGGCCGGGAGGACCACCTCTTCGGCGTCGACGAGGAGGACGGTGTGATCCGCGCCGTCGGCACCGGCGGGGTCGTCCTGCGCATCGACGAGGCGGGGGTGAGCGTCGAGCACGAGGGCGGACCGACGCTCCGCTCGATCGCCCACTGCATCGGTCGCTGGATGGCGGTCGGCGACCACGGCACCGTGCTCCGGCTGGCCGACGGGCAGTGGCAGCGGGTCTCCGCCGGCATCGACGAAGGGCTCACCGATCTCGCCTGCGACGCCGACCGCTTCGCGGCGAGCGGTCGCGAGGGGCGGGTCTACCTGCTCGATGGTGAGCGTGCGGTGACCTTGGAGAGCGGTGACAGCCTCGGCTTCCGAGGGATCGGCGGCGGCGAGGGCACGGCCACCTGGCTCGTCGGCGACGGCGGCCGCCTCGCTCGCGTCGACGGAGACCACCTGCGGATGCTGAGCGCCGGACCGGTGGCGACGCTCTTCGACGTGACCGACCTGGCCGGGGTGTTGGTGGTGGTCGGGCAGTGGGGCACGTTGGCGAAGGCGACCGACGGCCGGCTCGCCGCGGTGGAGACACCGACGGAGGTGGCCCTCGCCGCGATCGCGAAGCTCGAGGAGCACCGCTTGATCGCCGTCGGTGACGAAGGGCAGCTGCTCGAGGTCACCTTCGACGCGCTTCGCCGCCACGAGCTCGAGGGCGACGACGCGGTGGCCCTGCGCGATCTCGTCGCCGGCGAAGGGGTGCTCTTGGCGGTCGGCGCTGGCGGCGCGGTGGTGCGTGGCGCGCCCGGGGCCTTCGTGGTGGACCGGGTGCCCGAGCTGGGCACGCTCTGGGGCATCGCCGGCGACCCCGACCGCGCGCTCGCGGTGGGCGACGACGGCGCGGTGGTGCGCATCGAGGGTGCGGTGGAGACGCGCGTCCTCTGTCCGGAGGGGCCGACCCTGCGGGATGTGATGGTGCAGGGGGAAGCGGCGGACGAGCGCTACTGGGCGGTCGGCGACGGTGGCCGCATCCTCCGCATCGATGGCGAGGGATGCGTCGTGGAGCGAGAGGCCGCCGAGGACGAGAAGGTCCTCTACGCGGTCGAGCTCGGGCCGGACGGGAAGCCCTTCGCGGTGGGCGAAGACGGCGTCGCCCTCGAGCGCAGCGAGGAGGGCGAGTGGGCGCCGGTGGAGCTCTCGGTCGGCGGTCTCGAGCTCCGCGGGCTGCACCGGACGGACCACGACGTCTACCTCGTCGGCGCCGGCGGCCTGGTGATGCGCCACCGCCGCCTCGACTGACGCCGGCGACGGCACGTGGAGTCGGCCCATGGCATGGTGAGCCCATGCGTCGAATTCCGGTCCTTCTCTTCCTGACCTGCCTGACCTTCGGTTGCTTTGGTTCGTCGGTCCCTTCGGTGGATGGCGGCCCGGCGGCGGACGCGGCCACCATGGCGGACGGTGGCTCCATGGACGGCGGTCCGAGCTGCACCGAAGAGGCGTGCCTCTGCGAGGACACCGGCGGCAGGTGGGACGAAGGTTCCTGCGGGCACTACAGCTGTGGTCGGCCGCCCCTCTGCGACGCCCTCATCCCCGGCTGCGACTGCGGCATGGACGCGACCTTCGCCGAGGGCGCCGGTTGCGTCGCCGACCCGGGCTGCTGACTCAGACCAAGAGGATGACCAGGCCCCCGGCGCCGAGGGCGAGGGCGATCGGCACGCCCACGTAGAGCCCGAGCTTGGGGCCGCCGAGCACGGTGGCGATCCCCACCTTCGCCAGACTGTTCGTCGCCGACGCGAGAGCCAGCGCTCGGGTCGCCGACTCCTGGCCGAGCTGTCCGCTGTCGTGCAGCCGGGCGATGCTCAAGCTGATGGCATCCACATCCGCGAGGCCTGCCAGGAAGGCGGAGACATAGACCCCGGCGTCGGCGAAGTAGTGGGACGCGGCCTTGCTGGCCAGCAGGACGACGAGGAAGAGGAGGGTGAACTTGAAGGCGCTCTTCAGGGAGAAGGGGTTCTCCAGCTCCAGCGTCATCTCGTCCTCGCTGGTGCCCTCGCCCCTTCGGCCGCTGCGCAGATGAATGGCGACGGCAGCCCCGAAGGCGGCCAGACCGGCCGCACCGAAGGCCCAGAGGGTGTTCTGCGCGAGGCTGCCGGACACCGCCCAGACCTCGATGACGACGCGGGGGAACATCGTCGCGGAGGCGAGCACGATGGCGACGGCGCAGGGGCCGAGCAGCTTGGGGAGCTCCTTCGCGCGGCCGCTGAAGGTGAAGGTCACGGCGGTGGACGAGGCCAGCCCACCGAGCAGCCCGGTCAGCCCGAAGCCGCGACGAGCACCGAACGCGCGGATGGCCACGTAGCCGGCGAAGCCGATCGCCGAGATCAGCACCACGAGGATGCCGATGCTTCGCGGGTTGAGCGCCGACCAGGGGCCGATCTCCCGATCCGGCAAGAGCGGCAAGACGATCGCCGTGAGCACGAGGAGCTTGGTGGTCGCGAGCACGTCCGCGTCGCTGACCTTCTCGACCCACCGGTGGAGCGGGCGTTTCACCGACAGGAGCGCGAGGGTGCTGGTGGCGCCGGCGGCGACCACGAGCAGGCGGTCGGTGCGCTCGAGGGGGAGCGAATCGGCCGTGCAGACGGCGCCCAGACCGAAGGTGACCAGCGCGGCCACCTCCGTGCTCGTGCCCGCGTCGTGCTTGGCCCGCTTGCGGTACGCCAGGCCGACGAGGGCGGCCACGCCGAATCCCAAGACGGCGAGCGCCCAGGGCCCGAGGAGGCCGCCCAGCGCGCCGGTCAGCCCGATGAGCGGAAAGGTGCGAATGCCCGCGAAGGTCCCGTGCTCGCCCTGCTCGCGCTCGGCTCCGATCACGAAGCCGGCCGCGAGCGCCGTCACGAGCCGAAGGATCACGTCGAGGCCTTCCTCGGTCATCGCGCCCATCCTTTCACGACGAGCCCGGCGGTTGAAGCGTGCGCACCATGAGCGACCACCCCGGTCTGCCGGAGCTCATCGCCACCAAGCTGCGCATGGAAGGCGACGCCGTCCGTGCTCAGCTCAGAGCCCGCCGAACGATGTGGTCGAGGCGATGGGGATCGATCGGCTTCCCGACGACGGACAGGCACCCCCGACGCACCGCCTCATCGGTGGCCCACTCCTTGCCGTGGCCGGTGCAGATGATCACCCGCACCTGGGGGTCCAGCTTCTGGAGCTCGACGAGACACTGGAGGCCGTCCATCCCGGGCATCGACATGTCGAGGAGCACCAGGTCGATCTCGGAGCCGCGCGTCCGGTAGATCTCGATGGCGTCTTCGGCCCTGGCGGTCGCGTGCATCTGGTAGCCGAAGTGCTCCAGCAGTTGGCTCATCGCCGCGCGCAAGAGCTCGTCGTCTTCGACCAGCAAGAGCGTCGGCCGCTCTTCCTCTCCGCTCGGTCGCGCCGACGCCGTCCGGCGGTCGGCAGGGGCGGCGGCCGTCCGTCGCTCGGCTTCCTCGACGACCGGCATCCACAGACTCACCCGGGTGCCTTCGCCCGGGCGACTCTCCAGTCGGATCGTTCCGTGGTGGCGGTGGAGGACGCCGTACGCCATCGAGAGGCCGAGCCCGGTCCCCCGCCCCACGGCCTTGGTGGTGAAGAAGGGCTCGAAGGCCTTGGCGCCTACCTCCTCGCTCATTCCCTCGCCGGTATCCGTGACGTCGACGCGAACATAGGGCCCCGCGGGGAGCTCCGGAATCTGGGCCGTGTCGACACGTTCGGCGCTGGTCTCGATGGTGATCGTTCCGCGCCCATCCATGGCGTCCGCGGCGTTGATGCAGAGGTTGACCAGGACCTGCGAGATCTGATCTTCATCGATGAAGGCCGGCTCGAGCTCGGCCGCGAGCTCGGCCTGAAGCTCGATCTCCTCGGGGACGAGCGGCGCGAACGTGGCATGGAGCCTCTCGACGACCGCGTTGAGGTCGACCGCACGGCGCTCGAAGCGCCCTTTGCGGGCGAAGTCGAGCAGATTCGCCACCAACGATTTCCCCCGATTGGCGGCGGTCATGACGCTCTCGAGGTTGGCTCGCGCCGGATGGACCGGAGGGATCTGGCGTTCGATGACGACCGACGTCAGCGCGACGACGGACGCGAGGACGTTGTTCATGTCGTGGGCGACGCCCCCCGCGAGCGTCCCGAGGGCCTCGAGCTTCTGAGTTTGGAGGAGCCGGGCTTCCAGCTTCTTCTGCTCGGTCACGTCCTGACCTGCGCTCAACGTTCCGCTGAGACGCCCGGCGTCGTCTCGAAGCATCCGGTTGTGCCAGGCGATCTCCCGTATGGATCCATCGGCGGTGACGACCGGGTTCGAGTAGTGCGCGACGGAGGGCGCGGGCGCGCCGGCCATCGCGTGCCGAAAGAAGCGCAGCAGCTCGGGTCGGTGTGTCTCCGGGATGCAGGTGTCGAACCACGACCGGCCGAGCAGCTCGTGCTCGGCGTACCCCAAGATGTCGCAGCCCTTGCGATTGATGAGAGTGATGCGGCCTTCTCGGTCGAGACTCACGATGAGCGCTTCGACCGTGTCCAGCACCTGCTGTGCGCGGTCCCGTTCGCGCTCCAGGGCCGATTCCTTCGCTCGACGCTCGGTGACGTCGGTGGCGAAGGCCATGAAGCGGCCGGGAGCGAGCGCGACCGCGTCGAGGACGATGAGGAGCTCGGCACCATCCTTGCGGCGCATGAGCTGCTCCACGCTCACTCGCCCCTCGTCCTTCAATGTGGCGAAGGCCGCCATCGGCGGCTCCCCGACGGAGAGGTCGGCGATGGTGCGCTCGAGCAGCTCCTCCCGGGTGAAGTCGGAGAGCCGGCACGCCGCGGGGTTCGCGTCGCGATAGCGCCCCTGCTCGTCGACGACGAAGAGCGCGTGGGGGCTGCGCTCCACGTAGGCTCGGTAGGGGTCCGCCAACGTCCGTGGAGCCGTCGATCCGGCGGGCGGCCCGGTCCCCTGCTCGTCGTCCTCGCTCACACCCTGCCCCGGCTCGTCACCGAGAGCATACCAAAGCGTCGTCGGCGGCCATGGACGAAGAACGCGTCCTTCTCCGGGGAGCTCGTGCTCAGAACGAGGAGCCGGGCTCCTCCAGGAAGGCTCGCTCTTCGTCCGTCGACTCCCGACCGAGCAGCTCGTTGCGGTGGGGGAAACGACCGAAGCGCTCGACGATGTCCCGGTGCATGACGGCCCATTTCGGGTCGAAGCGATCGGCGAGCGCCTCGGGCAGCCGCTCTTGCTCGCGCTCGAAGAGCGTGACGCAGCGCTCCTGCGCGTCCCGGTCCTCGGCGTGCATGAAGGGCATGTAGAGGAAGTAGCGCTCCTGGCAGGCGAGCACCTCGTCGTCGCCGGCCCCGAGGGCCTGCCGAGCGATGGACAGCGCCTTCTCGTCGTTTGCGTACATCGACGGCGTGCCTCGGTAGAGGTTCCGGCTCATCTGGTCGAGGAGGATCACCAGGGCCAGTCGGCCGCGCGGCNNTCGAGCTCACCGCCGGTCGCTCGGGCATGCAGGACGCCGAAGCGCTCCTCGATGGAGGCGTCGAAGGTGGCGTTCCGTTCGAACCAGCGGCTTCGGTGGTCGTCGTCCGAGAAGCCGTCCTCGTCGAGCGGCCCGAGCCAGAAGTCGATGACGGCGTTGGCGGCGGCGGGGGTCTCGCTCATGGGTCGACGGTACTCGAAGACGCCTGCTTCGACAGCAGGTCCCGGCGGATCACCAGCGCCGCGGTCACGCCCATGATCCCGTTCGCCAAGGCGATGCCGCCGAAGAGGCCCGCGACGCCGAAGAGGACGGATCCCAGCCAGGCGAGGGGCACGGCGAGGGCGATGAGGCGGAGCGCTGCGAGCAGCGTCGCCTTCAGCGGCATCTCCATCGCGTTGTACATGGCGGCCACCAGCAGGGCGAGGCCGTAGGGGATGTAGCTGGCCGGCACGATCCACAAAAAGAGCTTCGTGTACTCGACGATGGCCGGATCGTCGTTCAGCAGCCGCGCCAATGGGGGGGCCAGCGCCGCCAGCAGCGCCGCGGACCCGAGCCCCCAGACGGCGGCCGCCTTCGCGTTGAAGCGCAGGGTCTCGCGGATGCGCTCGATCTGGCCGGCGCCGTGGTTCTGGCCGACGAAGGGCGTGAGCGCGGCGGTCATCGCGTAGATCCCCATCATCGCCAGTCCCTCCACTCGCGAGCCGGCGCCGTAGGCGGCGACCGCCTCCGGACCGTGGGTGGACACGACTCGGGTGATCGCGCCGGCGGCCAGCGGCGTCAGCAGGTTGGTGCCCGCGGCGGGCAGTCCGATGCGGAGGATCCGCCGCCAGGAGGCCAGCACGTCCCGCGGGTGCGGCGGCTCGAAGGTGATCAGTCGGTCTCGCTTCACCAGCACCCAGCCGGAGACGACGAAGGCACCGACGAAGGAGCCGATGGTCGCGTAGGCGGCGCCGCGGAGACCGAGGGCGGGGAAGGGGCCCCAGCCGAAGATGAGCAGCGGATCGAGGCCGGCGTTGAAGAGGCCGATGATCACCATCACGATGCTCGGCGTCTTGGTATCGCCCGTCGCTCGGATGGCGCCGTTGCCCACCATGGGGATCACCAGCAGGCCGATGCCCAGGTACCAGGGCTCCATGTACTCGTGGATCAGCGGGAGCGTCTCTTCCTGGGCGCCGAGCGCCCGGAAGAGGGGGTCGATGGTGAGGTAGCCCGCGGTGGAGACCGTGATCACCATCACCAGCGCGAGGAGAACCGCGTCGGTGGCGAGCCGGCGGGTGCTCTGGTGCTCTCCCTCGCCCAGCGATCCGGCAATGGTCGCGGTGGCGCCGATCGACAGGCCGATGGTGAGGTTGGTGACCACCATCACCACCGGGAAGGTGAAGCCCATCGCCGCGAGCTCGAGGCCGCCGAGCTGACCGACCCAGAAGGTGTCGACCAGGTTGAAGAAGAGGACCGCCGCGATGCCGATCATCATCGGCAAGGCCAGATCGATGAGCGTCTTGCCCACCGGCCCTTCGAGGATCCGCCGCCGCCGATCGGCGCTCTGCGACGGGGGCGGCACGCTCGGAGACTGGGTGGACAAGGTGCGGCTGTCGACGGGAGACCCCCAACATCGTTACCGAATCGATGTGGCAGCCGCCGTCCCCCGGAGGCTATCATCCCGGCCGATGCGTGCCCTCGCTCTTGCTTCGTTGGCGGCCCTCGTGATCCCCGGGGCGGTCGCCGCCGCGCAGGACGGCACCGAGGAGGCCCGCGTGCACTTCGAGGCGGCGGTCCATGCCTACGATCGCGGGGCCTACGAGCAGGCGGAGGTCGGTTTCCGTCGGGCCCACGAGCTCAGCGCTCATCCGGACCTGCTCTACAACGTCTACCTCGCCGCCGAGCGAGCGGGTCACCTGCCCGCGGCGGCCGAGGCCCTCGAGCAGTATCTGGCCGAGGGTGAGATGAGCGACGACCGCCGCGAGGCCTTCGGGCAGCGGCTGGTGCGCCTGCGGGCACGCATCGAGGCCGCGGAGGTCGGTGGCGAGACGGGGGAAGTGCCCCCGAGCGAGGTCGGCGACGAGAGCGACGAGCTGGCCACCCCGGTCATCTTCGTGAAGCGCAGCCGGATCCACCCCGCCGCGACGGCGCTCTTCGTCACCGCCGGGGCGCTGGCGGTCTCCTTCGCGGTGGCCGCGGGGCTCTCGGAGGCCGAGGACCGCTCGCTCGCCGGCGACTGCGGGCGGGACACCGACTTCCCGAACTGCGCGGACGGTGAGCTCGATGCGCTCCAGCGGCGGAACCTGGTCGCCGACATCAGCTGGATCGGCGCGGCGCTGGCAGCGACGGCCGGGCTGATCGTGCTCTTCACCACCGGCGGTGACGAGGAGGCGCAGGTCTCCGCGAGCGTCGGGCTCGGGTCGTTCACGCTCCGGGGGCAGTTCTGATGCGCTGGTGTCTCGCGCTCGCGCTCGCCTTCGGCTGCAGCGTGGTCAACGACCCGGACGATCATCGCCCGGGCGGTGACCTCGAGCCGATCCCGGCGGAGCGTTTCTGCGCCGAGGTCGTGCAGGTGCTCTGCGAGGGCCACGTCGACTGCTGCAGCATGCCGGGCATGGATCTGGCCAGCTGCGTCGCCGACCTCACGCCCAAGTGCAACGAACGGATCGGCCCCTTCCTGCTCGACCCCCGCACCGGCTACGACTCGCGGGTCGCCGCGGAGGTGTCGGAGGAGGGGCAGGGCTACGTCGCCACCTGCGACACGGCGCTGGCGCCCTGGGCCGGTGACCGGATGGGCCTGCTCCGGGTGCTCCGCGGCACGGTGGAGCCGGGCGGAGAGTGCACACCGGACGACTGGCTCGACTTCGCGGCGCTCTACTCCTGTGAGGACCTGAGCCAAGCCTGCGTCAGCAGCGGCCTGGGCAATCCCTCCTTCTGCGTCGATCTCGGCGAAGAGGGGGACAACTGCCGGCGCAACGACGACTGCCTCGGCTCGCTCTACTGTGCAGGCTTCCAGGCCTTCGTCAGCGAAGGCACCTGCACCCCCGAGCTCGCCAACGGCGCCGAATGCGACGAAGCGAGCGACTGCGCCAGCACGGTCTGTGGCGAATCCGGGACCTGTGAAGCGCTCAGCCAGGAATCCCTCTATTGCTCTCTGATCGACTCCTTCGACTGATCCCCCTCGCCGCGCTCGCGGCCTGCGCGAAGGGCCCGGTCTGCCCCCCGCCCCCACCGATGCTGACGGCGACGGTGACCGGGGGCGAAGAGCCCGAGCCCGAGCCGGAGCCGGAGCCGCACGAGGGGCTGAGCGCGCGCCTCGCCGGTTTCGACTACCCCTTCGACGTGCAGGCGCTCGAGCTCGACATGCAGGGGCGCGAGGTCGAGTTGGTCTACATGGACGTGCACCCAGCGAGCGAGCCCGAGGGCACGGTGCTCCTGCTGCACGGGAAGAACTTCAGCGGCGCCTACTGGGAGCGGACGATGCGCGCGCTGGTCGAGCGCGGCTATCGGGTGATCGCGCCCGACCAGATCGGCTTCGGCAAGTCGAGCAAGCCGACCGACGTGCAGTACTCCTTCCACGCGATGGCCCGGCACACCGTCGCGCTGCTGGACGAGCTGGACGTGACGAAGGTCGTGGTCGTCGGTCACTCGATGGGCGGCATGGTGGCCACGCGGCTGGCGCTGACGGCGCCGGAGCGGGTGGCGGGGCTCGCCCTGGTGAACCCCATCGGCCTGGAGGATTGGCAGCGGGTGGTGCCCTACCGGAGTGTCGGGGCCATCGAGCAGGCGGAGCTCGCGCGGGAGCCGGGCGCGGTGAAGCAGTACATGCAGGCGGCCTACTTCGCCGGCGAGTGGGACGAGGCCTACGACCCGCTGCTGACCATCCAGGTCGGCTGGATCCGCGGGCCGGATCGCGAGCGGATGGCGAGGATCTCGGCGCTCACCTACGACATGATCTTCACCCAGCCGGTGCTCCACGAATGGGCGGACCTGGAGGTGCCGACGCTGCTGATCATCGGCCAGCGGGACCGGACGGCGCTCGGCCGCGACCGGGTGAGCGAAGAGGTCGCCGCCACCCTGGGCGACTACCCGGCGCTCGGGCGCCGTGCGGCCGAGGCGATCCCCGACGCCGAGCTGGTGGAGCTCGACGACGTCGGCCACGTGCCCCACTTCGAGGCCTTCGACCGCTTCCTCGAAGCGCTCAGCGGGTTCGTCGCCGGCCGCTTCCCGGAGTAGGGCGGCTCAGTCCTCGTCGCCCACGCCGGCGAGGGTTCGGGCGAGCTTCTTCTTTCCTTCCAGATCCATCATCCGGCGGATCTGGATCCGCTGTGCCTGCGGTGAGCCGGCGCCGTGGAGCGACTCGGTGAGGTAGCCGACGGCGTTGCGGCCCATGGTCATGTTCTCGATGAGCCGCAGCACCCGCAGCCGCCGCTTGGTGGGCACGCCGGGCCCCGCCTTGAGGAACTTGTCGACCAGCGGACCGATCTCCGGGTGGTCGAGGTCCTTCTCCGAGGGACAGGTCGCCACCAGGCCCCCGGCCAGGTCCTGCGCGAGGCGGCCCATCTCGTAGGGGAAGCGGGTGACGTTGTGCTTGCAGACGTTGGCGAGCATCGCGTCGCACTCCCAGTTGCCAGCGGGGCGCTGGGTCGAGCGGTGCGAGGAGGCGATGCCGGTGCCGTAGATGGTCTCGTTGAGGTGGGCCATCTCCACCAGCTTGTCCTTGATGTGCGAGGCGTTCGGCACGCCGTTGTCCTCGGCGATCTGAGCGGCGGCGCCGATGAGCACGTCGCCGAGGCCGGTCTTACAGACGTAGCTGCGCCGGTGGTAGGTGGTGAAGCGCTCCACCAGCTCGGCGGCCCACTCGGTCTCCCCGTCCATGAAGACGTGGTGGTCCGGGACGAAGACGTCCTCGAAGACGATCATCGCCTCCTGACCGGCAAAGCCCGCGTTGCCCTGGTCGACGCCCTCGAGCGCTCGACTGTCGCAGGACTGGCGGCCGACGATGTAGGTCAGCCCCTTCGCGTCGACCGGGACCGCGCAGCTGATGGCGTAGTCCTCGTCGCCCTCGCGCAGGCGCATGGTCGGCATGACCACCAGCCAGTGGGAGTTGAGGCAGCCGGTCTGGTGCGCCTTGGCGCCGCGGATGACCACGCCGCCGTCTCGGCGCTCGACCACGCGCACGAAGAGATCCGGGTCCTCCTGCTCTCGCGGGCCCTTGCTGCGGTCGCCCTTCGGGTCGGTCATCGCGCCGCCGACCACGTGGTTCGCCAGCTGCCGCTCCCTCAGGAAGGCGCGCAGGCGCTCGTGGTAGCGGGGCTCGCTCCGTTGCTGATCGATGTCGTAGGTGAGGCTGTAGAGCGCGTTGAAGGCGTCCATGCCCACGCAGCGCTGGAAGCAGGTGCCGGTGAGCTGGCCGAGGCGTCGCTGCATCTGGTTCTGCATGACCACGTCGTCGGCGCTCTCGGTGACGTGGAGGAAGCGGTTCACGCGCGTGCCGCTGATCGACGAGTGCGCGGTCGCGAGCTCGGGGTCCTTCAGGGCCAGGTCGTAGGTCATGGCCACTGCGGCGACGGAGGGCTGGATCACCGGATGGTCCACCGGCTCGTCGATGCGCTCGCCCTTGTAGAAGACCCGCAGCCCACGGCCACGGAGGCTCTGGATGTAGTCTTCGCCGCTCTCGATGTGTGCCTGGCTCATGGCGCCATCATCGACCCGGGATCCGGGGTCTGTCGAGGCACGGGGATTTTTCGGTGAATGATGTTCGATTTGGCGTAGCCTCGGGCCACTGCCGGGGGGAACGGCAGGAGGTGTCATGGCCGCCAGGAAGACTCGCAAGCCCAGAAAGACCATCCGGCAGAAGCCGCTCTCGATTCCCCCCGAAGTCTTCACCGCCTTCGGGCCCAAGGCCCTGGAGTTTCTGGAGAAACTCGAATCGAACAACGATCGGGAGTGGTTCAACGCCAACAAGGACCGCTACGAGGCCTACGTCCGTGAGCCCGCGCTGGCCTTCATTCGGGCCATGGAGCCGAAAATCGAGGCGATCTCCGAGCACTTCGTCGCCGACGATCGGAAGGCCGGCGGATCGCTGATGCGGATCCACCGGGACACGCGCTTCTCGAAGGACAAGACGCCCTACAAGACCAACATCGGCATCCAGTTCCGCCACGAGCAGGGCAAGGACGTCCACGCCCCCGGCATGTACGTGCACATCGCCCTCGACGGCTGCTTCTTGGGCATGGGTATGTGGCATCCGGACTCCGATTCGTTGAAGGCCATCCGCGCCAAGATCGACGCCGAGCCGGAGCGCTGGGCCGACACCCTCGCCCGCGAGAAGCTCAGTGAGCACTGGCGTCAGGGAGGCGAGTCGCTGAAGCGCGCCCCCAAGGGATACGATCCCGATCACCCGATGATCGAGCAGCTCAACCTCAAGGACCACATCCTGGTCAGCGACCTCACGAAGAAGGAAGCCACCGGCCCCGACTTGGTGAGGCTCGCCACGGAGCGCTTTCGAGCGGCCATCGAGCACACCCGCTTCCTCTGCGAAGCCATCGGCGTCCCCTTCTGAGGGGGAAGTATTCGCCGGCATTCGGGGTACGATGAAGGCGATGAGTGACGAGAGCCCGTATCTGAAGGGGATGGCGCAAGACGCCTACTTTCCGCCTGCGTTGGTGCGCAAGGGCCAGCAGATCCTCGAGCGACTGGACGAACGGCTCGCGGAGGACCCGCCGACCGACGTGGAGGGGCTCCTCGAGCTGACCCACGCCGCGACCGAGGAGTTCAACGAGCTCGCCGAGGAGCTCTACGAGCACGAGAGCGAGATCGAGACCGCGGCCCGGGAGGACATCGCCGAGAGCTTCGCCATGCTCCTCGAACGGCATGGCTTCGGCAGCGTGGACATCGAGGACGTCATCGCGCCTCGCGATTGGTGAGACGCTCGGGCCCGTCGGCTATGGTCGTTCCGCCGACCGGATCAGCTCCTGGACCGCTCGTCGAAGGGAGCTGGGGAGGAGCGGTTTGGTGAAGCGCTTCACGTCGGCCAGCTCGGGGGGCAGGTCCGGCGGATCGGAGTAGCCAGTCACGAAGAAGAAAGGCACCGCGGCGGTGGTCAGCGCCTTCGCCACCGCGAAGCTGTCGCCACCACGTAGGTGGATGTCCAGGATCGCCACGTCGCCCAGCTCCACGGCCGCCAGGGCGTCCGCGGCGTTGGTGTGGGGGCCGAGCACCGTCGCCCCGGCCCCCTCCAGCGCCCGCTTCATGGCCATGGCGGGCAGCATGCTGTCCTCGACGAGCAGCACCCGAACGCCCTCGAGGGAGCAGTCGTCGTCCCGATTCACTCTTCCAATGATAGGGTAATTTCACAGCGCAGGCCGCTCCCCGGATAGCGGATCGTGACCTGCCCACCGAGCTCCTCTTCGATGAGCCCCCGGATGAGGGCGGTCCCGAGCCCCAGCTCCTTCGGGGGGGTCACCGCCGGGCCGCCGCTCTCGCGCCAGTGGAGCTGCACGCGTGCGTCGTCCAGCCGACTCCAGCGGACCTCCACCGAGCCCTCGTCGCGGGAGAACGCGCCGTACTTGGTGGCGTTCGTGGCCAGCTCGTGAAGGGCGAGGCCGAGGGGCACCGTGGCTTCTGGGGGAAGGACGACGGGCGGCCCCTCGAGCTGTAGCCGCGGTCCCTCCCGGGCGACCGGATCCAGGGTGCGCCGCACCAGCTCGTCGAGCGCCACGCCCTCCCAGCGCGACGCGGCCAACGCTTCGTGGGCCAACGCCAGCGATTGGATGCGTCCTTCGAAGGCGGCGGCGAACTCCTCGGGCGAGTCCGTGTCCGCGAGGGTCTCGCCTGCGAGCGCGAGCACCACGGCCAAGCTGTTCTTCACTCGGTGATCCAGCTCGGCGACCATCAGCTTCTCCCGCCGCCGCTGTCGCTCGATCTCGCCGGCCATTCGAGCGATGGCCCGGGAGATCAACGCCAGCTCGTCGGCGCCCGAGAGTGGCTCGACCTCGTACTCGCCACCGGCGATCCGGTCGGTCGCTTGGACCAGCGCCTGGGCACGGCGAGTGAGGTAGGTGTGGAAGAAGAGGGCGATCGCCAAGCCGATGAGCCCCACCGGCAGGAGGCCGAAGAGGACGTCGGTCGCGGCGTCGTCGAAGCCGGCGGCCTTGGCCGCGACCAGATCGTGGCGGAGCACCAGGACGCCGACCTCGGAGGGGAGGAGGTCGGAGCGCTCCCGGCGCAGCAGCACGGGGTGCGTCGTGAAGAGGGAGCCGCGGTCGTCGGAGACCCAGGTCAGGTTCCCGGGTGCCGCTCGCGCCGCGGCGAGCCGGTCGCTCACCGGCGCGAAGCGGGTCTCCTCGATCCGGTCCCCCACGCTGGTCAACGTGGTGGCGAACACCACCCGACCGTCGGCGTCGAAGAGCGCGGCTCCGTCGAGCTCCCGGTCGGCCGAGCTGCGGATGATCATCGCCCGTGCGTGGAGCGGATCACCGGTGCGGAGCGACGACTCCACGTCTCCGGCCACGATCTGCATCAGTAGCTGGGCTTCCTTGGCGATCCGGTTCTCGACCTCCTCGTCCAGCCAGGCGATCCGCCACGCAAAGGAGAAGATCGCGAGCGCGAGCGCGCTCCCGATGAAGGCGATCGGGACCACGTTTCGCAGCGAGAGGGAGCGCAAGCCCATCACGGCTCCGCGGCTACGAAGCTCCCGTCGACCAGCGTGCGGGTGTCGAGAGCCTCTTCCAGAAAGCCGCGCTCGACCATCACCCGCATCACCGACTCGATGGAGCGTCGGAGGGCCGGTTGGTCGCCGCTGAGCATCTCCAGGTTCTCTTCGCGGCCATGGAGCCGGACCCCGTCGAAGGTGGCGACGAACTCCTCCGCGCTGAGCCCCTCCCGCCCGCTCACCTTGCGTGCCGAGCCCAGCGGATCGGCGCGGTAGGCGTCGACGGCCCGCAGCCAACCCTGCACGAAGATGGTCAGCTGCTCGCGCTTTGCTTCGCGTGTCCGGCCGTTCACCAGGACGATGTCCACGATCTCGCCGGGGAGCTCCGCGCTGCTGAAGAGCTCGCGCGCCCCGTCCGCCACGAGCCGAGACCGGGTGGGCTCGTAGGTGACGACGGCGTCCACCGTCCCCGAGTCGAAGGCGTGCTCCTGATCGGGGATGTCGACGAAGACGACCTCGACGTCGTCGACGCTCATGTCGGCGCTCTCCATGGCGCGGGTGAGCATGTAGGCGCCGAGGACGCTCGACTCGATGCCGACTCGCTTGCCCCGGAGGTCCTCCAGCGTTGCGAACGAGGGATCGGCGATCAACGCGTCGCCGCCGAGCGAGACATCGGGCGAGAGGATCACGTGGTGGTTCCCCGGGTCTTGCTCGAACGCCTTCAGCGCGTAGTCGATGGTGAACATGACCACATCGACCGACCCGTCGTGGTACGCCCGGAGCACGTCCGCCGGCGACTGGTAGTCGATCAGGTCGATGGAGGCGTCGTCGTAGTAGCCGAGCTCGCGCGCCAAGAAGGCCATCTCGTAGGGCGGCCAGACCAGCACCCCGACACGAAGTGGCTCATCCGGGGTGCGCTGGTAGAAGGCGGCGAAACAGACGCCGCCGACCACCATCAGCACGAGCCCGACGACGAGGAGTGGCCCGATCCGGCCACGGGAGGCATCCGCCAGTGCTGTGGGGGGCGTCGACATCCGATCGAGGGGCTGGGCTACCGAGGCGGGTGGGCATCCGTTCGCAGAGCGCTTCCATCGCGCCGAGCTGGTGAGTCAAAGGTGCGGCGGGGCGCGGCCGACGCAAGGGAGTCGCTGACTGGGCTCACGCGGGTCGCTCGGCCGCGGCGAGGGCGGCGGCGTAGATGGCGTCCGGGGTGTCCAGCACCTCGAAGCGACCGCCGACCGGCTCCACGGCTCACTCCAGCGCGCGGAGGAAGGCGATGAGCGCGTCGCGCTCGGCGACGGTCAGGCTGGCGACGTCCCCGTGCAGCCCGCCGCCGTTGCGGGTGACCAGCACGTCCATCAGCGTGGGCGCGCTGCCGTCGTGGAGGTAGGGCGCGGAGCCGTGGACACCGCGCAGGGTCGGGGTGTCCAGGCCGTCGAGGGGCTGGCCGAGCCGCTGACCGCTCGCCGCGGTGAGCGTGCCGACGTCGTGGCGTAGGCCGAGGGTGCTGTCGGTGTACTGGGTGCCGGAGTGGCAGCCGTCGCAGCCGAGGGCGAGGAAGTGGGTCTCTCCCGCGGCGGCGGTCGCCGGCAGCGTGCCGTCCGTCGAGCGATGGGGGCTCCGCGGGACTTCGCTCAAGCTGGTGACGTAGGCGGCGAGGTCGTCGAGGGCCGCGCTCCGCCCCGCCTTCGGCGCGCCCAGCGGATCGCTGGTGGCCGCCCAGTCGTCCGCCGGGAGGAAGCCGGTGCCCCCGAAGGCGTTGCGGATGTCGTTCTCGAAGTCGTGGACCTCGTCGAAGTTGCCGGTCCAGTGCAGCGGCCCTTGGCCGAGGCCGGCGCGGCCGCGCAGGTCGGTGGTGTTGCGGAGTCCTTCGCCGCGATCGGTGAAGTCCCAGACCCGGCCGTCCTGGTCGCCGTCCAGGTGGCAGGTCGCGCAGCTGAGGTAGCCATCCTGGCTCATGCGCGGGTCGGCGGCGGCGTAGAAGATCCGCTTGCCGCGGAGCACCGCACCGGTGAGCGTCTCCGCCCCCGTCGGGTCGAGCACCCGCAGCAGCCTCGGTGCGTTGCTCTCGTTCGCCAGCAGGGCGGTCCCGTCGTAGACGCGGACGGTGCGTGAGAGGAAGTCGTGGACCACGATCCGGCGCCCGTCCGGGGTGACGCGCACCGCCTGAGGCGCCAGGCCGCTCAGGCCGTCCTCCGGTGCGCCGATGGCGCCCACCGTCTGGCCGGTGTAGCCGTCGAGGATGGCGACCTCGTCGGAGGCGAGGAGGGCCACCAGCGCATAGTCACCGAGGGGGCTGGTGGCGAGGTCGACCGGCAGGGCGCGGTCGTTGATGTCGAGGCGCGGCCGCTCGGTGCCCGCACCCAGAGCGACGCGACTGACCACCGCACGGACGGTGCTCTCGAACGTGAGCGCCTGGCCGTCGCGGGCGAGACCGCGGCCCACGTTGTCCTGCTTGCTGGGGATCCAGAGCTCCGCCCCGTCCGGGCTGGGGCTCGGCGTGCCGAGGTAGTTGGGCACCCCGCGGCTGCGGTCCTCCGCGTCCACGGTGGTGGTGTCCTGAGCCAGCGTCAGCACGTCCACGCTCGAGTGATCGGCAGCGACCCGCGCGACCTCGCCGCGAGCCTCCGGTCCGACGCCGGGGCTGATGAAGCGGCTCGCGTAGAGCGTGCCGTCCGGTCCGCGAGCCAGCCCGCGGGCGCCGGGGAAGACCGCGACCCGGCTCCTCTCCTCGAGCCCCATGCGGTGGAGGCGCACGAGCTCACCGGTCCCTTCGAGGAGCACCTGCACGTGCGCCCCGTCGGCGTCGACGACCACGCCGGCGGGGCGGGCGCCCCAGCGGAAGCCGTGCCGGCCGGTCTCGACGCCGGTGTCGGCATTCAGCTGCACCAGCACATCGTCGCGGCAGCTCACGTAGAGGACACGGTCCGCCAGGGTCAGGCTCGCCGGCTGCGCGCAGACGGCGGTCTCGAAGGCGCGCACCCCGTCGTCGAGGGAGAGGGCGGAGACCGTCCCTTGGTCGCGGTTCAGCACGAAGGCCTCGTCGTTGGTCACCGCCAGGGTGGAGCTTCGCTCCGGCGTGCCGATGATCGGACGGTGCACGGTGATGGTGGTGCTCGCGGTGACGCTGGCGTCGCCGTTGGTCACCTCCGCGATCACCGTGTAGTGGCCGGGCGCGTCGAAGGTGTGACTCACGGCGAGGGGACCGGCCGCGCCCCGGCCGCCGCCGTCGCCGAAGTCGAAGGAGGCTTCGGTGCCGTCGAGGATCGAGGGGCGCACGGTGAAGAGCACCGGCTCACCGACCGCCGCCGGCGCGCTGCTCTCGAGGGCGGCGACGAGCCGGTCTTCGTCCGCCGGCCCGGTGCGGAAGGTGCTCCGGAAGTCCTCGGCGATGGCGTTCTCGGCCCAGTCCCGGACGCCGCCGGTCGGGAGCAGCACTTCGTACTCCGTCTCCGGCTCGAGCGGCGCGTCGGGGGTGAAGTTCACGTAGCCGTTCTGCACCGCGTAGCGTCCCAGCACCGGCTCGCCGGGGCCATCGGTGCGCAGCGGGCGCACCACGAAGCTCGCCTCGGTTACGCTCTCGACCAGCACGTTGTCGGTCAGAGTGACGCCGATCCGGCTGCCCAGGCGCTGGAAGACCGCCCCGTCGGCCGGGTTGACGAAGGAGACCGCCGGCGGCGTGTCGTCCGGCGCACGCTGATGCGGGAAGAGAGCGCTGCCGGTCCCGTGGTCGTTGCCCACGAAGAGCAGGTTGCCGAAGGGCGTCACCTGCCCGTGATCCGCGCCCTCGCGGCCGAGCTCGCCGCCGCCGACGATGACCGGTGCCCCCGGATCGCTGACGTCGACCTTGGTCCAGTCGGGCTCGTTGCCCTGGAAGACGAAGCCGTCCTGGCTCGCGTTGTAGAGCTGCTCGTCGATGACCGGTCCGGCGGGGAAGGCCTCGATGCGCAGCGGATCGCTGGCGTCCCACATCAGCAGCCGGGCGTCCGCGCCTCGCTGGCTGGCGACGATCCGGCCGCCGCTGAAGCCGAAGGCGTAGATCTTGGGCAGGTCGCGCGGCGAGGTCCCGAGGAGCGTGGGCTGCGCGGGGTCGGAGACATCGAGGACGCTGAAGCCCGAGCCGTTGTCCATGGAGGCCGCGACCAGCAGGTTCCCGACCGCGAAGAGCGGTCCGATGCGGAAGCCCCCGAGCTCGCCGGTGGGGATGGTGCGGATGAGGCGCGGGTTCGCCGGGTCGGAGGTGTCGACGGCGTGGATCCCTTCCTCGCTCGCGCCGACGTAGAGCACCGACCCCTGCCAGAAGAGCTGCCAGGCGACCTTCACGTAGTCGCCGCCGTTCACCTCCGGCAGGTCGAGGCGGCTCAACCGCTCCGGGGTGCGGGTGTCCTGCAGATCCCAGATCTCGATGCCCTCGGCGGTGTGCAGCGCCACCAGCTCCATGCCCTCGTGGTCCATGAAGCCCATCGAGTGCGCCTCGCGGAAGTCGGCCGTCCGGCCCCGCGGCTCGTAGATGCGCTGGACCAGCACGGGGTTCCGCGGGTCGGAGACGTCGTAGAAGAGCAGGGCGCCGCCCCGGACGCCGCTGTCCGACGCGGCCAGGGTCAGCAGATAGCCGTGATGCATGTACGCCACGTTGGTGCCCATCGGGTTGAACTGTCGCGATGGGCTGTCGGGCGGAGGCAGGCCGTTGTCGTGGTCGATGAAGGCGATCGGCTGATTGAGCTCGCCCATCTCGTAGCTCAGGTTGCCGAGGCCCGGGCCGGGGGCGGCGCTCTCCGGCAGGCGGATGTCGACCCCCGGTCCCATGTCGGCCGCCGCGGCATCCGCGCCGCCGTCGGCCATGGATGCGTCGTCGTCACCGCAGGCCACGAGGAGGGCGCAAGCGGCGGAGAGGGCGAGGAGGGAAGAGCGCATGGGCGGGGGCGAGTATAGGCGGGTGCCCCGACGACGGCACCTCGCCCCTTCAGTCGCCCGTGAGCTCACCGATGAGCTCGATGTCGGCGATGGCGTCGGCCCACCACCGCAGCTCGCGGCGGAGCGCGTTCGCCGGCCCCTCGAGGAAAGGGCCGAGCCAGCGGGCCACCGCCGGGGCCAGCGCCGACGCGGCGGCGACCCCCAGGGTCCCCGAGAAGGCCTGCGTCAGCGCGAGGGGGCCCAGGGGCTTGCAGCCGAAGAAGTGGCTGACCCCCGGCGTCTCCACGATGGCCAGGAGCAGCGCCAAGGACCCGAGGGCGGCCGCCAGCACCACCGGGCTCCGCGGCGCCACGAGCACCGTCTGCACCATCTGACCGCCGACCATCGTCAAGAGCGCGATGGTGTCCGCGCGCTTCCGGGTGCCCAGCGGTCGGCCCATGGCCCAGGTGAGGCTGGTCCCGCCGCCGGTCACCACCGCCCGCCAGAGGACGTCCCGCGCCAGCGCGTCGCCGAGCGACGCGTCCGGCCCTTCGGCCGCCAGGCGCTCCGGCTCACCTTCGCGTGGGGGCATCACCGCGACGGCGATGGCCGGGATGGTGTCGGTGAGCAGGTTGATCAGCAAGAGCTGGCGCGTGTTCAGCGGCGAGCGCCCGGACACCGCGCCGGTGGCCAACGTGTGGAAGATCTCCCCGAGGTTGCCACCCACCAGCAGCGACACCGCATCGCGCACGCTGGTCCACAGGGCGCGTCCTTCGAGGATCGCGTCGACGATGGTCTCGATGCGCTCGTCCGCGACCACGATGTCCGCCGCCGCGCGAGCGCCCCCGGTCGCTCGTTCGCCCAGGGCCACGCCGACATCGGCCAAGCGAATCGCCGGCGCGTCGTTGGCGCCGTCGCCGGTCATCGCGACGGTGTGACCGCGGCTCTTGAAGGCCTGCAGGATGCGGACCTTCTGCTCGGGCGTGACCCGCGCGAAGACCCGGGTCTCACCGACCGCTCGCGCGAGCGCGTCGTCGCCGAGCGCGTCGAGGTCGCGACCGGTGAGCAGTCCCTCGCCGATGCCCAGCTGGTCGGCGATGGTCCGAGCCGTTCGGGGATGGTCGCCGGTGATCATCACCACGGTGACTCCCGCCTCGCCGATGGCCTCGATGGCCGCGCGCGCCGTGGGCCGGGCCGGGTCGGCCAGCCCCACGAAGCCGAGGAATGTCAGCTCCCCCTCGAGGGCTTCCTGGACGGTGCCGGTCTCCGGGGAGACGGCGCGCCGAGCCACCGCGAGCACTCGCAGCCCCTGGGAGGCGAGCTCGCCGATGCGGTCGTGGAGCCGCTGGCGTCGGGCGGCGTCGAGCGGGCCCTCCCGGTCACGCCCGCATCGCTCGAGCGTTCCTTCCGGCTCGCCCTTGAGGCAGAGCAGGCGCCCTTCGGCGCCGTCGCCGAGCACCGCGTGGAAGCCGCGCTCGGGCTCGAAGGGGATCTCCGCGATCCGCCGCCAGGCGGGCCGCCGGGCCTGGTCGTGCAGGTGGGCGGCGCCCGCGTGCACGGCGCGGTCGGTGGGATGGGCCATGGGCGCGTCGATCGCCGGTCCGGCGCGCAGCGCGGTGAGCATCACCGGCTCGAGCCCATGGTCCGCATCGGACGCTCCGCTGCGCGTTCCGTCGTCGACGAGTCGCAGGGCGATCCGTCCTTCCGTGAGCGTGCCGGTCTTGTCCGCGCACAGAACGCTCACCCGCCCCAGCGCCTCCACGGCCCGTGGGTTCGTCACCAGCGCCCCACGCTTCGCCAGCCGCTTGGCCGCCGAGAGCTGCGCCATCGTGGCGAGGATCGGTAGCCCCTCCGGAACGGCCGCGGCCGCGAGGCTGACACCGGAGCCGATGACCTCCTTCGCGGGGCGATCGCGAGCCATGCCCGAGCCCATCAGCGCCAGCCCACTGAGCACGGCCACCGGGGTCACCGACGAGGTCAGCGCGGCCAGCCGTCGCTCGACGCCGGTGATCGGCGGCTCGCCGGCCAGGGCGAGGCCCCGCCGCGCCTCGGTGTCGTCGCCGACCGCCACCACCACCGCGGTGCCGGAGCCCGCGGTGACCGTCGTTCCCTCCCAGAGCATCGTGTGCCGTTCGGCGACCGGCGCTTCGCTCGGACAGGGGCGTGAGGAGCTCTTGGGCACGGTGTCGCTCTCACCGGTGAGGCTGGCCTCGTCCGCCTCGAGCCCGCGGGAGCGCAGGAGCCGGCAGTCGGCGGGGACCTGCTCGCCGGCGGCGAGCTCGATGACGTCTCCGACGACGAGCTCGGCGACCGGGAGCGCCACCGCGTCGCCCTCCCGTCGCACCTGCACCTGCCGCGCTTCCCGGGTGGCGAGGCTGGCCAGGTCCCGTTCGGTACGGTGGCGCTGGACCGCGCCGAGGGCCGCGTCCAGCCCCATGACGGAAGCGAGGAGCGTCGCGTCCAGCACCGCTCCGGTGAGGGCGCTGAGGCCCGCGCCGGCGAGGAGCACCGGGGTCAGTGGAGTGTCGAGCTCTTCGAGGAGATGGGCGAGCAGGCGCTCGCGATCGCTCGGCTCCGGCGGGGGAGGCTGACGCCGCTCGAGGGCCGCGCTGGCGGGGAGGCCGGAGCGGCTGGATCCGAGCCGCGCGAGCACGTCGTCGCGGTCCAGCGCGTGCCAATCGACCGGCTCTTTCGGGCCGCGCAGGGGACGGTCGCGCACCGCCCGGGCCAACCGCACCCCGTCGAGGAGCGCGAGCGCGCTGGTCACGTTGGCCCCGAGGGCGACTCGGGCCGCTTCCTTCACGCTGAGTCCGCGGATGGAGAGGATCCACCCGGCCGCGCTCTGGAGGCTCGCGATCCGCACGCCGTGCTCGGTGGCTCGGCGCGCACCTTCGAGGGCGTCGACGAGGAAGCGCAGGTCCGCCCACTCGCGCAGGATCACGTCGCTGCCCCAGCCCACGTCGACGTCGAGATCGGCGATGCCTTGCTCGACTCCCGCGGCGAGAACGACCCTGCCATCGGCGACCAAGGACCGAAGGGTCGCGGGGTCGTCGGTCACGGCCAGCTCCAGGCAGAGGTCGCGGGCGCGCGCCTCGAGCGCCTCGAGAAGCCGTTCGTCGGCTTCGAGCACCGCCGGCGCGACGGCCAGCACGTCGACGCGGTCGAGGATCTCGAGCCGATGCAGGTTGGTCACCAGCGTTCCACGGGCGGCCAGCCGCTCGGCGAGGCCGTCGGCGAACCCTTTCCGTGCGAGGTGGCCCGCCTTCGGCATCGCGCCGAAGAGAGGCGCGGACGCGCTGGCGATGCTGCGGCTGGCGGTGAGCCCCAGCGCGAAGGCGCCGAGTCCGGCCAAGGTCGCCCGCGAGGACCACGCCTCGAGGACACCGGGGGGTAGGGTGCGCGGCTCGCGCATCGCCGAGGTGGAGCGCGGGGGACCGGCGGCGACCCCCGCGCAGAGCTCCGCCTCGCGCTCCGCGAAGGCCCGCCGCTGCGCATGCACTGCGCGGAGGCGCAGCTCCCGCGCGAGGACGTCGACGAGGGGCGCCGTGAGGCTCCCCTGCCACGCGCCGACCAGCGCGGCTCCGCCGCTGAGGGCGACGTCCACCTCCGCCTCGCCGAAGCGCCGCTCGAGCAGCTTTCGGAGGCTGGGGTTGCTCGAGAGCAGCGTCAGCAGCGCGGAGAGATCGACCGCTCCGGCTCGGCGCTTGGCGCCGAGCAGCTTGCGACCAAAGGCCAGCGCGACCCCGACCGCGTCGATGGCGCGCTCGACCCGGAGCCGTCGCTCGGCCGCGTCGTCGAGCGGCGCCGGGGGCGCGGCGAAGGGCCGGTCCAGCAGATCCTTCGCGGCGTCGATTCCGTCGAGGACCAGCGCGAGCCGATCCACGGCCGCCTCGCGCTCTCGGGCGACCACGACGCATCCGAGTGAGTGCTCGTAGCGCGCCCAGCGGACGCCGGACACGTCGCGGAACCCTTCGTGCACCGCCCGCCCGTAGGCCTCCCGCTCTTCGAAGGGGAGCACTCGTGCGCGCAGGTAGAGGTGCTCCCCGCTCACCCGGCGCGGGCGAGTGAGGCGCCGATCCCGTCGGCGTTCGCGGAGCTCCCGGAGCCATCGCAACAGTGCTACCTCCCCCGAGATCATAGGCGCCCGGAAGCTCCGCGGGAGCCTCGTCCTCGAGCGAGGACGCTTCATCCGGCCGAACGACGCCGACCGGCGCGCGCGACCGTGGCAGATCCTTCGCGGCCTGCGTGGCCCCCCGCAGAATCTGCACGGAGATCGCTCGTGGGCCCCCGCGTTCTCGGAGTGTGTCGTTGGCCCGCGCATTGCTTTGCTCCCTCGCCGAGAGGCCCATCCCCCGTTCGGGCTCCCGCACGGCTCGGGCCTCGCCGACCCCGGAGCAGCGATGGACGAGAGCCAGGTGATCCCCAAGAACCCCGAAGAGGCGCACCGGCACGTCCTCGAGGACTACGAGGCCACCCGGGCCAGCTTCTCCTGGGAAGCGGCGCGTCGGCAGCTCGACGGTCTCCCCGGCGGCGGGCTCAACATCGCCCACGAGGCGGTCGACCGACACGCGCGCGGCGACACGGCCGAGCGGATCGCCATTCGCTGGCTCGGGGCCGACGGGACGTCTCGGGACATCAGCTACGCCGAGCTGAGCCGGCTCACCAACCGATTCGCCCACGCGCTCGCGGCGCTCGGTGTCGACCGAGGCGACTGCCTCTTCATGCTGATGGGGCGGGTCCCGGAGCTCTACGTCGCAATGCTCGGCGCGCTCAAACACGGGGCGGTCTTCTCACCGCTCTTCTCGGCCTTCGGGCCGGAGCCGATCCGGCAACGCGTCGAAGGAGGCGAGGGGCGCATCCTGGTCACCACCGAGGAGCTCTACCGGGAGAAGGTCGCGGCGATCCGCCCCGAGCTCCCCACGCTGGAGCACGTGATCCTGGTTGGGCCACCGCAGCAGCCGACCGCCGTGGAGGGGACCCACGACTTCTGGACGATCATGGAGGCCGCCAGCGACGAGCCGACGATGGCCGACACCCGCGCGGACGACATGGCGCTGCTCCATTTCACGAGCGGCACCACCGGCAAGCCCAAGGGCGCCGTCCACGTCCATGGGGCGGTCCTCTCCCACCACCTGACCGGTCAGCTGGCCCTCGACATCCAGGCGGGCGACGTCTTCTGGTGCACCGCCGACCCGGGATGGGTCACCGGCACCTCCTACGGCATCATCGCGCCGCTCACCAACGGCGCGACGATGATCGTCGACGAGGCCGAGTTCGACGCCCGCCGCTGGTACGCGACTCTTCAGGGCGAGGCGGTGGACATCTGGTACACGGCGCCCACCGCCGTTCGGATGCTGATGAAGGCAGGGGCCGAGGTCGCCGCCGAGTTCGATCTGAGCAAGCTGCGCTTCATCGCCAGCGTCGGTGAGCCGCTCAACCCCGAAGCCGTCCTGTGGAGCGTCGGGGCGCTCGGCCAGCCGATCCACGACAACTGGTGGCAGACGGAAACCGGCGGGATCATGATCGCCAACTTCGCCGCGATGGCCATCAAGCCGGGCTCGATGGGCAAGCCCCTGCCCGGCATCGAAGCGGCCATCTTGCCGGCGGACGAGCGCGGGAAGGGGCCGATCACCGAAGCGGGCGTCGAAGGGGAGCTCGCGCTGAAGGTGGGCTGGCCCTCGATGTTCCGGGCCTACCTCCACCGGCCGGAGAAGTACGAGAAGAGCTTCGACGGCGAGTGGTACCGCTCCGGCGACATCGCCTACGTCGACGGTGACGGCTACTTCTGGTTCGTCGGCCGCGCCGACGACGTGATCAAGTCGGCCGGCCACCTCATCGGGCCCTTCGAGGTGGAGAGCGCGCTCATCGAGCACCCGGCGGTCGCCGAGGCCGGCGTCATCGGCGTCCCGCACCCGGTCGCCGGTGAGATCGTGAAGGCCTTCGTCACTCTCCACGGTGGCTACGAGGACGACAAGGCCACCCGCCGCGACCTCAAGAAGTTTGCTCGGGAGCGGCTCGGCTCGGCCGTCGCACCGCGAGAGATCGTCATCGTCGACCGGCTGCCCAAGACCCGCTCGGGGAAGATCATGCGGCGGCTCCTGAAGGCCCGGGAGCTGGGCCTCCCCGAAGGCGACACCTCGACCTTGGAGAATGGATCATGACCCCCCTCGACCCCGACCACGGGCGACGGCTCCTGCACGACATGCTCCGGATCCGGCGCATGGAGGAGCGCTGCGCTCACCTCTACACCCAGGAGAAGATCCGCGGCTTCCTGCACCTCTACGACGGCGAGGAGGCGATCGCCGCGGGCNNCGAGCCGCGGGACCGGATCGTCGCTACCTACCGGGAGCACGGACACGCGCTGCTCAAGGGGGTGCCGATGAACGCGATCATGGCGGAGATGTTCGGCCGCTCCGGCGGCGCGAGTCGCGGTCGCGGGGGCTCGATGCACATCTTCTCCAAGGAGCACGGCGTCTACGGTGGTCAGGCCATCGTCGGCGGTGGGCTGCCGCTCGCCACCGGCCTCGCGCTCGGCACGAAGATGCTGAAAAGCGACGAGGTCACCGTCTGCTTCTTCGGCGAGGGCGCGGTCGCCGAGGGCGAGTTCCACGAGTCGCTCAACCTCGCCGGCATCTGGGACCTGCCGGTGCTCTTCGTCTGCGAGAACAACGGCTACGCCATGGGCACCGCGCTCGATCGCTCCGAGTCGCAGCAAGACATCCATCTCAAGGCCGCCAGCTACAACGTCGCGGCGCAGCAGGTGGACGGGATGGACGTGCTCGCCTGCGAGGCGGCCACCCGGAAGGCGGTGGAGGCCATCCGCGAGGGCGGGGGGCCGCGCTTCATCGAGTTCAAGACCTATCGCTTTCGGGCTCACTCGATGTTCGACGCCGAGCTCTATCGGGAGAAGGCGGAGGTCGAGGTGTGGAAGGACCGCGACCCGATCCCGCGCTTCATCGAGGTGTTGAAGCAGCGGGAGATCATCGACGACGCGGCCATCGCCGAGCTCGAGGCTGCGGTCGAGAAGGAGATCGACGAAGCGGTCCGTTTCGCCGAGGACTCCCCCTGGGAGGACGTCGCGGAGCTCGAGCGCTTCGTCTACTCCGAAGGAGCTGCCTGATGGCCACCGTCACCTACCGGGAAGCCTGCAAGCGGGGGATCCGCCAGGCGATGCTCGATGACGAGCGCGTCTTTCTCATGGGGGAGGACGTCGGTCGCTACGGCGGCTGCTACGCGGTCAGCAAG
>JABAOG010000170.1_pt1 | contig 39414 bp, 29 predicted proteins | sample 7062131 | NCBI WGS metagenome assembly JABAOG01 (sample SAMN14538629, study PRJNA623070) | marine sediment metagenome | biome: marine biome [ENVO:00000428]; feature: marine pelagic biome [ENVO:01000023]; material: deep marine sediment [ENVO:00002113] | place: India: Arabian Sea | collected... | reverse complement strand
GGCGCGATGGGCGCGGAAGAAGCCGCTGCGAGAAAGGCGATCCTCCAATTCTGTCAGGGTAAATTGGGTCGGCAGCCGTTCGGTTCGGGTCTGGAGAAAGGAACGGCCGTCTTCCACTTCAACATAGAGGATATCGGCCGGATTGACCAGCGCCACTCGCCCCTCCAGCTTGACCGGAATTTTGAACGGCAGGGCTGATTCTTCCGGCTCTTCGTGCGGCCGTCTTTCCGCCACAATCCGCCCCTGATCCAGCTCATAAATGGTGTGGCATAAATGGGTTAGATAGGAGTCGGTTGAGGCCAATATCAGTACGGCCCCGCCCTCGGCGGCATGACGGCCGATTAATTGGCTCAATAATGTAATCGAATTATCATCACACCGTGCGAACGGCTCCACCAACAGCAATACCTGGGGCTGGTGCAAAACAGCCACTCCAAACGCCAACCGCCGCTTTAAGCCGGAAGACAACTGATCAAATTTCGTCTTTCCCTGGTCGCCTAAGCCAACTAAAGCTAACACCTCATCAACCCGACCTCCTTGCAGCCCCCGCAAACGAGCGTGAAATACCAGGTTGCCGCGTGGCGAACGGGTCGTATAAAGTGAATCTTCCTCAAACAACACCCCCGTCCGCCGGCTAAATGGCAGTCGCTCCAAAGCCGGAACACAATCCGCAATCCGGACACGGCCGCTTGTGGGCTGCGATTGTCCGGTCAACAAGGCCAGCAAGATATCAATACCACTCCCTGTCGGACCAATAACGGCCGCAATCTCCCCCGCCCCAACCCGCAGCGAATCAATTCCCAAAACTGTGCGCCCCTCAACTACCTTCTCCAACTCTTGCAGTTCGATCATTATGATTCCAATTGTAGTAAAAATTTTCAAGATTCCAACGTTTTACCGTTTAAAATAAAAACCGCTGGTAATCAGTTTTGATTATCAAATACGTTCCAACACCACTAATAGTTGATTTAAGTATCGTCAGGATAATATAAGTCAAACTCCCATAAACTGTTATTACAGGTTCCACCTCTATAACGTTGCCCTCACCAAAACCCTGGTTAAAATATGACTCCTCTTTCATGGTAAAACTATCACAAATCATTCTGGGAGGAAACAACGAGAGTAATGAAAACAGTAAATATAGGCGTCATCGGCATGGGATGGATGGGTATGGTTCACAGCCGTTCTTACCTTGCCATAAGAGATAAATTTTTTGATAAGGGGATCATGCCCCAGTTGATAATCTGCGCCGACAATGTAGCCGACCGCCTGGAGGAAGCCAAAGCCCGGTTCGGATTTGAAGAAACAACCACCGATTGGACGGCCGTCATCAATCATCCCGAAGTCGAAGTCGTCAATATTACCTCCCCAAATTTCCTTCACCGCGAAATGACACTCGCCGCCATCAAAGCCGGCAAGCATGTCATGTGTGAAAAACCGGTCGGATTACTCCCTGAAGATGTCGCCGCCGTTTACCAGGCTGCCCAAAAAGCGGGCGTTATGACCTTTACCGGCCTGAACTATCGTTGGGTGCCCCTTGTACAATATGCCCGAAAGATGATTAAAAATGGCCGGCTGGGCGACATCACTAATTATTACGGCCGTTTCTTCGCCATGTACGCCAGTGATCCCCTCGGCCAATTAAGCTGGCGTTTCCTGAAAGAAAAAGCCGGAACCGGGGCCTTAGGCGACCTTATGCCTCACGTTGCCGATATGGCCACCTTCCTGGTTGGGCCTATGAAACGCCTTCAAAGCACCAGACATACATCCATAAAAGAACGGCCGTTACCCGTTCCAGGACGCGGCACTCATTTCTCGCGTGGCAAACCTGACGACCCAAAAGGGGAGGTCACCAACGAAGATTATGCGGCGGCCATGGTCGAATTTGCCAACGGAGCAAGAGGAACCCTGGAAATAAGTCGCGCCATCTTCGGCCCAAAAGTCGAATATCGTTTTGAAGTCTATGGCACCAAAGGAGCCATCAAGTGGAACTTTGAAACAATGGACGAGATGGANNATTTCCTTAAATCAGTCGTTGACGGCGTTCAACAAGAACCCAGTTTCGCCGCCGCCTACGCCTTCGCCCAGGCCCACGACGCCATGATGCGCTCCTGGGAAAGCGGCCGTTGGGAGGACATCAGACAATTGTAAGTAGGGACGTACACTCGTGGTCGCCCAAATAAAAACATGAAATTCGATTTATTAACTATCGGCCGTTGTTCACTCGACCTTTTCTCAGAGCAAATTGGGGCGGACTTCGTCGATATCCAATCCTTTGACACCCAGGTCGGTGGCAGCCCGACCAATATCGCCATTGGCGCCCGGCGCCTGGGTCTACATACAGCCACAGTAACGGCCGTCGGGGCCGACCCCGTCGGCGACTTTGTCCGCAGCTATCTGGCGAAAGAAGGCGTCGCCACCGACTTCGTTTTCACCAAAAACGGCCGTACCCCCCTGGCCGTTCTAGGCGTCCAGCCTCCCTCAAACTTCCCCCTTGTTTTCTACCGCGAAAACCCACCAGACCAATTCCTGACCATTGACGACATCAAAACCTTGCCCTTGAACACCACAAAAATGGTCCTCATAGCCGGTTCCAATTTCGCCAGCCCCACATTACGAGACGCCTCCCTTTTCGCTGCCCAACAGAGCACGACGACCATCATCGATATTGATTTACGGCCGTCACTCTGGGATTCTCCGGATGCCCTCTCTCAAAATATGCAAACCCTTTTCCCCCATTGCCAGGTCATCATAGGCACCGAGGAAGAGCTTTGGGCAGCCTTATCCAACGAGCCGGATTTAGTCTGGCAAGGAAAACCAGTGTTGGAAAACGAGCGACCCACTCTTGATAAGCTCATTCAAAAACAAATTAAGCAAGGTCAGACAATTATACTCAAGCGAGGACCAAGAGGCGTGACCATCTTTGAATCAGACCAACAACCCCAAGACATTGCTGGATTCCCGGTGGAAGTCATTAATACGGTCGGTGCCGGGGATGCCTTCGCCAGCGGTTTAATTTACGGCCGAATTCAAGGCTGGAATTGGAACCAGGCTGCCCGGTTCGCCAACGCCTGCGGCGCCATTGTCGTCACCCGTCATGGCTGCTCCGCCGCCATGCCCACCCTCGATGAAGTACAAACCTTCATTAAAACCAACCACCCGTTAGAGGGACAGGTATAATACCCCCCAAGTTATGCACCTACCTAGAACTTGCCCATTAGCCTGAATTAACTTAACAGGAGAGAAAAATGAACAAACATCTCATTAAACCAGACAAAAATTCCCAAATTCAACTCAACGTCACCCCGGAATCGGCCGAATGGGACTATCTCAGCTTCAAAGTCATCTCCCTCAATACAGGTGAACAATACACCCAGGACACCGGCAGCGATGAAGTCGCCCTGGTGCCCCTCACCGGCTCGGCCGTACTAACAGCCAACGACCAGCAGTTCCAGGTTTCCCGCAAAGGCTACTTTGAGGAACCGCCACACATTTTGTACGCTCCCCCCAGCACCAACCTGCAAATAACGGCCACGGCCGATTTTGAATTCGCCCTCGGCGGCGCACCGGCAGAAGGCAAATACCCCATTCGCCTTTTCCGGCCCGACGAAATGAAGCAAGAAGTCCGGGGGGATGGTGCCGCTGTCCGGCAGGTCAACCATGTGCTGGCCCATCCACTGCCCGCCGAACGGCTTATCTTATTTGAAGTCTATGTCCCTGGCGGGGCCTATTCAGGCTGGCCGCCTCACTGTCACGACCGCTACGCTGGGTCGCCCTATCTCGAAGAAGTCTATTACTACCGCATCGAACCAAAGGACACTGGCTACTGCATCCATCGCAACTATCGGGTAGACAATGATTTTGACGAACTCTTCACCGTCCAAAACGGCGATTTAGTCCTGGTCACCCAGGGCTTTCATCCCGTTGCCGTTCCCCCCGGCTCCCAGGTCTACTTCCTCAACTATCTGGCCGGCGAACTGCTCGACGAAGACCGCCGGACACCTCCCTATGACGATCCCGCCTGGGGCTGGATGAAAAACGACTACGACGGCAACAAACTGACTCTACCAGTTTTCAACTAATAACAGGAACAATGCAATGAACAACCAAAACATCACAGTCGGCATTGTCGGAACCAGCTGGTGGTCAGATGCCATGTACCTACCCGCCCTCCAAAATCATCCCGCCGCCAGGGTAACGGCCGTCTGTGGCCGCAATCCCGAACGCGCCGCCGCCTTCGCCCAACGCTGGCATATCCCCCATGTTTACACCGATATAGATGATATGTTGGACAGCGGCCATTTTGAAGCCCTCATTATCGCCTCCAGCAATGACAGCCATTACCCCATCACGATGAAAGCCCTGGCCCAAGACCTCCACGTTCTGTGCGAAAAACCACTCGCCCTGACCTATGCCCAGGCCGCTGAAATGGCCGATTTTGCCCAACAAAAAGGCGTCATTACCATGACCCCCTTCACCTACAGCTACATGCCGACTGCCCGCTATATCAAAGAATTAATTGAACAGGGTTACATCGGCCGTCCGTACCACCTCAACATGCGCTACTATACCGGCTACGGCCGTGCCGAAAACGTCCGCCCCGGCCAGGCCTACAACTGGCGCTTCGATGTCGGGAAATCCGGTTCCGGCTCCTTGGGTGACATCGCCTCCCACTTCATCTACCTCGCCACCTGGTATTTTGGTGAGGTAAAAGCAGTCAGCTGCAAACTAGGCTACATGGTTGAACGGCCGTCCCTCGACCCCCAGGGACAGCCCTATGAAGTTGGCGACGATACGGCCATCCTCATCCTTGAATTTGCCAACGGCGCCCAGGGCATCATCCACGCCACCACCGTCGCCTACGAAGACACCCCCTTCGGCCAGACTCATCACATGGAATTTCACGGCTCCGGTGGCACCCTTTACTGCCACATCGATTGGGACACCATTCAACAAGTTTCCGGCGCTCGCCAGGGTGAAGGCGCCGTCCGTCCCCTGACCATCCCCGACCACATCTGGGGCAATGTCCGCCGTGATACCGTCCACAATACCTACAAAGACATCTTCCGCGAAAATGACTTCATGGCCCGCGGCTTCATTTCCGCCATAATAGAAAATCAACCCATCCATCCCGACTTTCAGGACGGCGCCAGCATTCAAAAAATCATTGAAGCCGCCCAAACCAGTCACAAAAAAGCCTGTACAATCAAATTATAAACGGACGTAAAAAGCCGTCTGGTCCAACTGGCCCCGGTGGTGGCTCTCATCAGCATTGTCGGGTTTATCGTGCTCTTTATTGTCACCGCTTAACCGATTNNGGTTTATCGTGCTCTTTATTGTCACCGCTGAACCGCCGCTCTAATTTAGTCCGTTTAACCGATTAAAACTGGCTCCTCAGGATAGGTAACTAATTGTTTGTGTCTGGCCCCTCGTTGGGCAATGGCTATTACAATTGTCAACGCCCCCAATCGCCCCCAAAACATCATAATAATGATGACCAGACGGCCGATATTACCCAGCGACCCGGTGATACCTAGAGAAAGCCCGCATGTAGCAAAGGCGGAAACAACTTCAAACAATGCCTCCTCCATTGTGAAATCATGAGCTGTTAGCAATATCCAGGTCGCAGCCATTACTAACGTCAGAGAAATGGTCAATATTGCCCCTGCCCGTCGAACTGTTTCCCGGTCAATTCTCCGATCGCCAACCCTGGCGGTTGTCAATCCCCGGGCATAACCCCACCATCCGGCGACCAGAACCGCAAATGTTCCGGTAGTAATGCCACCCCCCATTGAAGCAGGCGCAGAACCAATGAACATCAACATAATAATTGTCAACGCCGTCTCCGGCCACATCGTCGAAAATTCGGGCAAGGAAGAAAAACCGGCCGTTCGGGTTGAAATCGATTGAAACCAGCTTCGGGCAAGCTGATCCGGAACTGACAAACCCGCAAGTGTCCCCCCCTCCCGAATCTCAGGCATCATAATTGCCGCCCAACCAAATATTGTCAGGGCTACAACAAGAGCCAATGTCAGGCGAGTGTGGAGTGATAAGCGATGATGCCGGTGCCAGGTAAACAGTTCAGAAAGCACCGGAATGCCTAAACCGCCCATCACAATTAATATGCCTAAAATTAAGAGGGTAATTGCATCATTCGGGATACCCTCGGGATAGGCAGACAAACCATTGAAAAGGTCAAAGCCGGCATTACAAAAAGCTGAAACCGAATGAAACACAGCATAAAAAAATGCCTTTTCGGCGACCACAATTTCATTTGCTGTCCAATGAACATAGAGCAAAAGTGCCCCACTACCTTCCATAAGCAAAATCCCAAAGAAAACGCGCTTAAAGATTTGTTGAATGGCCTGGGGCTTGTTTAATCCTAATGAGTGAGATAGGGCCAAACGGTCGATAAGTGAAAGGCGGCGGCCTAATAGGCGTATGGCAACAGAAGCCGCAAACATGTAACCGACCCCGCCCAACTGAATCATGGCTAGCAATGTCACTTGCCCAATTAAGGTTAATTCAACGCTGGCGACAATTACACTCAACCCGGTAACAGTCAGGGCCGNNACTCAACCCGGTAACAGTCAGGGCCGAGGTGGCGGTGAAAAAAGACTCCATGAAGGTGAGACGGCCGTCTACAACCATCACAGGCAACATCAAGATCATGGTCCCCACAAAAATTGTGGCTGCCAGACCCAGAACAATCCGAAATGCTATCGGGATGCGGTACTTTTTTTTATCTTCCTCGTCGGGGTTTTGGAGGGAACCCAGTTCAGGATCATCTACATTGAAATTATCACTCATGAGCGCAAAATGTCTGAACCCGTTCATTACGCCCAAGGATAAAAAGTAAATCCCCGGGCAACAAAATAAAATCTGCTCGAGGGGATACCTCAAGATGATCTCCCCGTTGTACCAACAAAACCGCCACCCCATATTTACTGCGTAAGTCCAGCTGGGCAAGACTCCGGTTGGCCATTGATTTAGGGACAACTAACTCGGCCATGCTGTGATTTGGGCCAATGGTCAATTTTTCCAAGATAGTTGGGGTACTCAATTCATCTGCCAGCCGGCGTCCAGCATCAAATTCAGGCTGGATAACGCGATCGGCGCCTACCTTCAATAATATCTGCTGCTGGCGTCGGGTCGGCGCTTTACAGATTACATGGTGCACACCGAGACTTTTAAGGGCAACCGTTGTCAAAAGGTTCGCCTCAAAATCATCACCAATGGCAACTACAACCGTATCAAATGAAACAATGTCTATTTCCCGCAAAGCTTCCTCGTCGGTGGCATCCAGTGCGGCAACATGGGTAATACGGTCTGATAGACGCTGCACAATATCTAAATTTTGGTCAATGCCCAATACATGATAGTCGTGAGCTTCCAATGTCAGGGCGACGCCGCTTCCAAAACGGCCGAGGCCGATTACGGCAAATTCTCGATGTCTTAATTTATTGGCCATAAATGTCACTTTCCTTGCAAAGATACAATATAACGATTCTACTGAGATTGCTGGAAGACGCCACCAAAATTGAATTTTTTGGTGCAGTTTTGTAATATTGTTATGAAACGCTTTCTCCTGGTTTTTAATCTTCTTCGACAAACTGGTAAATTTCTTGACCTTAGAATCCCAGCCGATTTTTGTTGTTGGCACTCCTCGCTCTGGCACCACGCTTGTCGCTCGAATATTAGGGCGGCATAAAGCAATTCTGGCTGCCGGGGAGACCCATTTTTTTGAGGAAATTTGGGCCAACCACCGGGAATTTGGCTCATTGGATAACCGATTGCAATTGGAAGCGGCCGTTTCTCGCTTGATGACCATCTTTGACCGTTACAATCAGGTAGAAGGACAGGCACTGGTAGATAAATTAGTCCGGCCAGATGATCTTATCAATTTGACTTTACAAAATGGGGGCGGGTATGATGGACTCTATCGGGCATTCACCGGTACTCTGGATGATACGCAGCATGGCCGCCACTATTGTGATGACACGCCCAAGCATCTTTTTTATCTGGAAACTATCCTCAATTTTTTTCCCGATTCCAAAGTCATTATTTGCACTCGCGACCCACGCGATTTTATGTGTTCTTACAAGAATTTCTGGCGAACCTCCAGAACGCCGGAACGAATTAAACAATTGTATCATCCAATAATGACGGCTATGTTATGGGGTCGTTCGGCCGATGTTATTCTAAATAGTCCCATTATTGCTCAACAGTCAAATAATATTATGATGTTGAAGTACGAAAGATTAGTTACAGAACCGGCAAGTTATGCAAGAGCGTTGTGTAATTTTATTGACCTGGATTATGAAGACGATTTGCTAGCCGTCAATTCCCATAACAGCTCATTTGAACAGAGACAGGCCGGTATATACCGAGGATCGGTCGGTAAATGGAAAGATTGCCTGGCTCCTGAAGAAGCATGGTGGATTCAAACAATAAACAGGGAAAGTATGCATAAAATGGGTTATGATCAGGTCCATACTTCACCATCTCCTATTAAATTAGCAGCCATTTTGTTTTCAGCTCCGGCAGCCCTATTTAGAATTTTGAAAGCCAATCGAGGTCGTAGAGGCCCATTATTTCCTTACTTGATGCGGCGAATATTTCCGGCAAATACCACAGGTAAAGGGGTGGAGTCGCACCGGGTTAACGGGCTATTGGAATGAGTGATTGCCGGAATAAAGTATTGATTATCGTCGAGAATTTACCTGTCCCAAACGACCGGCGGGTGTGGCTAGAGGCTAAGGCATTACAAGAAGCCGGTTATGAAGTATCCGTAATCTCTATTAAGGGACGTGGTCGATCCGGTGCTTCTTACGAGCAGTTGGAAGGCGTCCATCTATATCGCTACCCTGCCCCTCCCCCAACCAGCAGCACGTTAAGCTTTATTTTGGAGTTTACCTATTGTTGGTTGGCTTCATTCTGGCTATCTCTAAGAATAGCCCTGAAACAGGGTGTCGACATTGTCCACGCCTGCAACCCACCTGAGACTTTTTGGCTAATCGGCCTATTTTACAAGCTTTTTGGCAAGAAATTTGTCTTTGATCATCATGATCTGTCCCCAGAGATGTATTTTTCACGTTTTGGCAAACGGGGAATCGCCTACCGGCTGTTGTTGTTACTGGAGCGATTGACTTTTCGGACGGCCGACCTCGTCATCACCACCAACCAATCTCACCAAAAAGTCGCTATCGAACGAGGCAGCTTCCCACCTGAAAAAATCCATATCGTTCGTAGTGGGCCAGACCACGATCAGTTTCGTCCTGGCCCAGCAGATAAAACCTTAAAACAGGGCCATCGCTATATGGTTAGTTATTTGGGTGTCCTAAATCCCCAGGATGGCGTCGACGCCTTCGTAGAATTGGCCCATCATATTGTTTATAAATGCGGCCGGTCAGATGTTCTCTTTGTTGTAATGGGCTCGGGAGACGCCCTGCCAGGATTAAAAGCGTTGAGTAAGGAACTGGCTGTAGAGGATAATATACACTTTACTGGATGGGCTAACAAAGAGACCATAATCCGCTATATATCTACCTCAGACGTTTGTGTAGACACCATGCCCAAAACACCTTATGGCGACGCCTCGACAATGAATAAAATCTTGGAGTATATGGCCTTTGCAAAGCCCATTGTCTCATTCGATTTAACGGAGTCACGGGTTTCGGCCAATTCGGCCGCCCTTTATGCCGAACCAGGAAATATTGGAGACATGGCTGGCCAGTTAATATTGTTATTGGCCGATGAAAAAAGACGAGAAAAGATGGGGAATCTCGGCCGTTCGCGCATTGAAAACGAACTCGCCTGGGAACATCAAAAACGTAATCTCTTAGATGCCTATGAGGCATTAAAGTGTTAAAAGCGTTAAAATCCTTAGCCTTATTATATTCAGCCATCTATGAAGCCTTTAGCTATAAATCAATCTTAAAAAATCATGACCAAGCCAAACATCTTACTCATCATCGTTGACTGCTTGCGAAGCGATTATCTCATAGGCCAACAAGGTCAGGCTGAGACATCCTTCCTAAATTCAATAATCAGGGAGGGGGTGGTTTTTACGGATATGATTTCAGCCATGAGTATCACGACGCCGAATTTTACATCAATCTTGAGCGGCCGTTATCCAGTTGAGCACGGTGTCCGATTCCTATCAAGCAGACCGCCCGAAACCTCTGATTTGACGCTCATCCCTCACCTCAAGAAACAAGGGTATCATACTTACGCGATGATGACCGGACCTCTTTTTTTGGAAACCGGGCTGGGGCACGGTTTTGATTTCTATGAGTGTCGCAACCGCAGTGATTATCTGGATGAAAATTGGGGAGAACAGTTTCTCCAACTTATTAAGCAAAAAAAAATAAAGGAACCCTGGTTTATCTTGCTTCACCTCTGGGAACTTCACCAGCCTCGTCACGTTTCGGCCGAATACCACAACCACCCAGGAACGCCTTACGAAAAGGCCCTAGCCAGCCTAGACAAACAACTGGAACAATTGTGGCAGGTAGTCGAGAAAACAACAACGCGGCCAGTTATCGGCTCTTTGACTGGCGACCATGGCGAATGGGTCGAAACAGGTACATTAGATGAGCTTTTACGAAAAGGAAAAGCATGGTTGAGGAAGTTACTCATACCCAACAAGCCAAAGGCGAACTGGCACGGATATCATATTTACGATTACCTGGTTCGGGTTCCGCTGGTAATTTGGGGCGAAACGATATCTGGCAAAAACAGGTTTATCTCCCAACAAATCCGCCAGATCGACCTTCTACCGACTTTAATTGAAGCGACTGGACTCCCCCAACCTGAACCCGTCACCGGCCACTCAGTCTGGCCTTTAGCTGACGGGCAGTCAATCCCGGAGGAACCTGCATTTCTAGAGGCCAGCGGTGACACTATTTTGTTGCAATCTCCAAAATGGGTTTTAGGTGTCAGACATGCGGGTTGGAAATTTTTCTACCGGCCTCAAATGCCTGGTTATGAAAAGCTTTTTGATTTGAAAAACGACTCAGCCGAACAAAACAACCTGGCAAAACAATTTCCACAAAAAGCGTCTAAATTGAAAGAAATGATTGAAAATCGATATATCAACCGCGGCACTCGGCCGACTGAGGAAGACATTGATCTCTCTATCACTGAGCAAAGGCTGCGAGATTTAGGTTATTTTTAATTATGGCTCTTCCTTTCAACGGCCCTCTTTTTATTGTCGGATTGCCCCGCAGTGGTACCAAGCTTATTCGCGACTTGCTCAATCAAAATCCACATATCGGCATCCCCGTTTCGGAAACCCATTTCATTCCTTATTGGATTGGCAAGTTTGGCCAAAAACCGAACTTCAATGAAACAGGCAGATATGATGCATTTTTCAAGGAATTTTGCCAGACCCCGTTTTATGAAAACATGGCTCGTCAGGGTTTGTGGATAGAATCCCAAACATTAATTGAAATGTCTGATTTGAACAATTGGGCGTCTATTCTGGAGGCCATTCTACGATTCTACGCCCCAAAGGAAGGAATGGACTTCATTTGGGGAGACAAGACGCCAGGCTATGTAACTCACATAAGGCTTCTAAACAGTTTTTTCGAGGAGCCTCGGTTTTTGCATATCATTCGGGATCCGCGAGATTATGCTCTTTCGGTAAATAATGCCTGGGGCAAGCAACTTTATCTAGCAGCGGATGTTTGGCAGCAAACAATACTTAAAGCCAGAAAGTCGGCCGCATTTCTAGGTGAACGATACATGGAAATATTCTATGAAAACCTGCTGGCTGATCCTGAAAATGTGCTAAAAGCCGTTTGCGCATTTTTGGATTGTGATTTCGTGCCGGAGATGCTGGTATTGGAACGGCCGTCTGAAAACTTGGGTGACGCCAAAGGACGCACTGATATTATGCAGGATAATACCGGTAAATATCATGAACGCTTGGAAAAAGCCAAAATCAGACGGATTGAGGAAATCGTATGGCCGGTGATGGGGAAAGCAATGCCATATAAAGTGCATTATGGTCAAAAACATCGGCCGCTTTCGCTTTTCACTCGACAAACCCTTCACTTATTTGATGGTTGGGCCTCTGCACTTTTCCACATGCGAGAAAAAGGTATGCGACGTGGTTTGAGTTATTTCTACCGGCTGCATGTGAGGAGCAGTTGGCGGTAGCGAGTAGGTATTTCAACTTGAACATCGTCGTTATTACAAATAGTTACCCAAATAAGTCAAAATCGTATGCCGGTAAGCATGTGGAAAGACACGTCATGATTCATCGGGAGGGAGGATTAAACGTCAGAGTAATCAGTCCTGGAGAGAGCCGGAGCGGGCTATTTTTTACAACCTGGAAATATCTATGGCTTTCCTTTTTGGTGTTATGGACGGCCGTTTCAGAACCAATAGACCTGGTTCACGCCCATTGGGTGTTGCCCTCGGGATTATTTGGGGCATTTCTAGCGGCAATCCGGCGGTCCCCTTTTATAGTAACATCTCATGGAGCGTTTACGAACACGTTCAACCAGAAAAACATTGTCATGCGTATCCTGGTCAAGTGGGTATTAGGACGGGCTGACAAAATAATTGCTGTTGGTAAGGAGCAGCAAAAGAAAATTGAAGAAATAGTTGACCTACCAGCCGGATCGGTTACCAGTATCAGTATGGGGGTTTTGATACCGAAAGCTGCTATTTCCAAAGTTCAAGCTCGCCATCAGCTAGGGCTTTCTCAGGAGAAGAATATTATTCTTTTTATTGGCAATTTACTTAAACGAAAAGGGCCGGATTTGCTCATTCAAGCAGTGGCCGAAATAAAAGATTCGGCCGATTTTCAGGTTTATATTGGCGGGCAAGGGCCGGAAAGTGTCAAATTAGAAGACCAAATTAACAAGTTGGAGTTGGAGGGCGTCATTGAAATGATCGGTTCAGTATTCCCCGAAGATGTCAAAACATGGATGAGTGCGGCCGATATTTGCGTCGTGCCCTCTCGAACAGAACCGTTTGGACTGGTGGCTATTGAGGCCCTTGCCTGCGGAACCCCGGTCATTGCGGCCCAGGTTGGCGGCCTTACGGAGAGTATTAAAGATGGCTACAACGGTCTCCTATTCCCGGTTGGAAATTACAAAGCATTGGCCGGATGTATACAGGTAATATTGACTGACGGCGCCTTACTAGACAATATGGCAAAGGTTGCAAAGGAGAGTGTCATGCAGTATGACATGCGGCTGCAAGCAAATAAGGTAATGGGCATATATCGTGAATTCGAACAAGATTGACCATATATGCCGGTGACGAATGGCAATGACAAACAATCGAGTTAGAAAAGCNNCGGCTGCTGAGTATGGAGCCGGCTGAGATTGTTCACCGGATAGGTAATCAGATCAACTTATGGCGAGAGCGTTCAACCATTAAAAAGCCCAACTATGACTATACCCCCTATCCAATCGCCGTAGAAACCTTTAAAAAGTTTAAGGAACAAGGGTGGACAAACTTTTTTAATTGGGGGGAAGAGGCAATCCGGCGGGAGCAGATTCAAAGTCAATTCCCGGATGGGGTGCGAGCGACATTAGAAGCAGCGGCAGGATTATTAGGTAACAACATAACATTTTTCGGCCAGACATTTAAACTCGATATTCCGATCAATTGGTTTAAGGATCCATTAACAGGAAATATCTGGCCCAAGGCATTTTGGGCAGCGGTGGATATCCGGGATGGAAAAACGGTTGGTGGTGTAAAATGGGTGCGGGAATTAAACAGGCATCATCATTTTGTGACCTTAGGGAAGGCATATTGGTTGAGCGGGGAGGAGCGATTTGCAGAATTGTTGTGCAACCAATTTTCGACCTGGATCGAGCAAAATCCGCCATTAATCGGGGTCAATTGGACCAGCGCTTTGGGTAATGCCATCCGGGTTATTAATTGGATTTGGGCTTTACAATTTATTTACCAATCACCATCTTTGAGCGAGGAATTATTCGGCCGAATTATTTCCGCCCTTGTTGCTCAAGTAGCCTTTATAAGTCATCATCTATCTAAATATAGTTCGGCCAATAATCACCTGATTGGAGAGGCGGCTGGTCTGGCTTTTGTCGGGCTGACGATGCCCTGGTTACATCATGCAAAAAGCTGGCAAAAGCAAGGCATGGCTATTTTAACGGAAGAGATTGAGAAACAAATTTATCCTGACGGGGTTATGGCGGAACAAGCAATTAATTATTTAGCGTTTGATCTAGATTTTTATTTGCTGGTCTGGCAGACGGCCGTTCAGCAAAACCTCCCAATTCCCGCAATCTGGCAAGAACGACTTGAAGCGGCTTGTAATTTTATTGGCCATATTATGGATGAGAGTGGAGGGGTACCGGCGATAGGGGATAGTGATGACGGCCGTGTGCTGGCGCTGGATGATCACCCGAAGGCAAACCGCTTTCAATCCATACTGGCAACGGCAGCTGTCTTATTAAAACGGCCGGATTTCAAAGCGTTAGCAGGTGAATTAGATGAAAAAAGCTATTGGCTATTGGGCGAATCTGGACGAATTACGTTTGAGTCACTCGCCAAAAAGCCGCCACAACTAAATTCTAGAGCGTTCAAAGATGGTGGTTATTACGTGATGCGCCAGGGGAACAGGCATTTACTGTTCGACTGCGGACCATTAGGCTATCTATCACTGGCGGCTCACGGTCATGCCGATACATTAAGCCTGCTGCTAACGATTGGCGGCCAACCAATTCTGGTCGATCCCGGGACCTATGCTTACAGGGAGGAAGGCGACTGGCGGCGGTTTTTCAGAGGTACATCAGCTCACAACACCATCGTTATAGACAGCTTTGATCAGAGCGAAATGCAGGGCGATTTTCTTTGGGGACGGCAGGCAAAGACGCGAATCCTGAACTGGCAGACCAATGACAAATTTGACCTGTGCACGGCCGAACATGATGGTTATTTACCCTTGAAGGTAACTCATCGTCGGTCAATATTATTTTATAAACCGGATTGGATACTGGTCAAAGATTTTTTAGATGGTGAGGGATCACATCAAATTGAACAAAACTGGCACTTTCCTAAACAAGCCCAAGTAGTTAAAATGGCAGAGCATATCATGTCCAATGCCTCAATATCAAAGATCTTCGAAGTAAAGGGCAACAAAAGAGTTATTCAAATTTTAACAAATTACATTCCAACACTCATGGACAATGTTCTCGAAGGGCAAACTAATCCAATCCAGGGTTGGATCTCGAAACAGTATGGTCATAAAGTACCTGCGCCCGTTCTTTCAGTCGCGGGTAATTGCAAGTTACCATTAAATATAACTTCTCTCTTTAATCTAGGCCTTGAAAAAGAATTGCCCGAGTTAATTGGCATAGAAGAAGAACTGCGACAAATTGCCCATGATTCTCAACTGTTGTAAGATACGGCGTTCGCAGGGTTGACTGTCATTTGGGTTCGGCTGTTTAATACTGCAAAACGGAATTGGATTGAGGAAAATATGGAAATTCAAACTGAAAACAGATTCATCGAAGTAGACCTAAAACATTATTTTCGAGTATTTCGAAACAAATGGTGGTTCCTTTTATTGATGACTGTTATTTTTGCAGCGATAGGATTTGCCTATAGTCAGACTGCGGCACCCGTTTATCGAGCTTCGGCTACACTTCTCATTGACAGTAGCGCTGCTTCAAACAATGAGGGTTTAGGTGACTTACGAGCGGATGAAGTACGAGCCTACACCTATTCCCAACTAATTGTACAACGCTCAGTTATAGAAGAGACAATTGAAACACTTAATTTATCGACCGGTGTTGGCCAACTTCGTTCACAAATCACAGCGAACCCTATACCAGGCACCCAACTAATTCGCATCACTGTTGAACGGGATAACCCTCAAACTGCGGCTGTTGTAGCTAACACACTTGGGGAGACATTTATCAAACAATTCGCTGAAATTCAATCGGCTAATTATGCCCAACTCCGGGATGACCTCAACCAGCAGCTTGAGGAGCTGGATAGCCTTATTCAGGAAACCAATGAAGATATTCAAGATCTTCGTAGCAGTACAGATCCGGATGATATTGCTGAACGCAATCGACTGCAAAATATTCAAGCCCAATATCGGCAGTCGTTTGCCACTGTTTTCCAAAGCTATGAGCAGGTACGCCTGTCAGAGTTTAATTCGACCACAAATGTAGCAATAAGCGAGGAAGCTATTGTACCGGGCGCACCTGTCTGGCCTCAAACCCGCCTAATTATGATTGTGGCTACTGTAACAGGACTAATTTTAGCTGCGGTTATTGTCCTGTTCCAGGATTACCTGGATGACAGTATTAAGTCGGCCGAATTTATTCAAAACCATTTTGATTTACCAGTCATCGCCCAAATTGGTCATTTTGACGCCAAACAACAACCATTAGTTACCTATCATCATCCACGTTCGCCCTCGGCTGAAGCTTTTCGAAATATGCGGATGAACCTCAAATATCTGGCAGTGGATCACAACTTGAAAACTATTCTGGTCACCAGTGCGAATGAGTCAGAAGGCAAAAGCACCGTTGCTGCCAACCTGGCAATTGTCCTGGCTCGAGGTGGACAAGAAACAATTCTATTGGATGGCGACTTACGACTGCCCAAAGTAAACCGGTTGTTCAAATTGAGCAATAATCGCGGCTTTAGCGAGGTATTTATCGACAACAACTTATCCTTTGAGGAAGTTATTCAAAAATCACAAATAGAAGGGCTGTCAATCCTCACATCTGGCTCACCACCGCCAAATCCATCGGAGCTCTTGGATACCAAACGTGCCAGAGAGATCGTTTCCAATCTGGCAGAGCAAACTGATATAGTTGTCATTGATTCGCCGCCGCTGTTGGCCGTAACAGATGCTGTTGCATTGTCACAATATGTCGATGGCGTCATTTTAATGGTTCGGGTAGCAAGCACAAAAGCCGGGATGTTGAAAACAGCAATCGAACGTTTACGCCGAGTTGATGCTAATTTGCTCGGCATTTTAATGATCGACATTGATGGTAAAGCGGCTGCTTATGATGATTATTACTTCAGCTATGGAGAGTATTCTGCCTACAAAGTTGCGACAACCCAAGAAGTTGACACACCTGAAAGCAAAAACGGCTATCGCACCCCAAAGACGGCTCCGGAAAAGGCATCATAGGAGCCTCTATTCAGAAAAGAATAAAGTGGCCGAGTAAGGTAGAAAAATTAGATAATTTTCATCAACAATGTTACCCGTGACAATTTCTACACCATCATTGTTCCTTGTGCGCCGGGCAGGATCCCCAACAGTCTGTTGAAACTGTTGGGGAAAGTCAGGTGGTAGCTCCCCGATATTTACTTCCAACCTACTCTGAGTCAAATTAAGTATTAAGGCTGTTTGACGGCCGTTATCATCTTCAAAATGCCAGCCAAGCAATGTTGGATAGTTTGTGTTTGTTCCACGTGGCGCCGGAATATTTGTAAATTCAACTGACCGGGCAGTCGTCATGCCACTCATGGCGTGTCCCAGAATACGGACGGCTCTACCGGTTGCCATCAAATCAAATCGCTCATTTTTGCGTAAAAATGCAGCCCAGGGACGCGGACCCATTAATTGGTGGGGACAAATAAACTCGACCCGCTCCTCACCCAGGAAAACGAGGCTTTGAATCAAGATGAACATAACCTGTCCATATCTTTCCGCTATCTGGACATCACCCTCTGCTTCCTCCGGTATGTTATAGGCTGTCAACCAGATTGGAACATCTTCTGGTAGACTTGCTAGGGGTGATTGATCGCCTGCACTATATAGTCTCCAGGTTTGAAACGGCAGGCCGAATACGGTTGATACCATCGATTCTTGAAGCCTTTGCCCGGATTCTAATCCTCGATTTGGGAAAGGATAGAGTGAAACAGCCAAATCCTGGCTATCTGCTAAGGCGAAGACCGCCTCATTCCAATCGCCAATCCGCCCTCCCCTTTCAATACCCTCAGGGGCAGCCACTACTGAAATTAATACCTCTGGAAATTGTTCCCGGATAGCGATAGCCCATTCTTCGGCAACAGCGGTATAATCGTTCCCAGTTGGAAAAGCTTGTCCATAGTTTGATTGTAACCCACCCTGGTATAAACCATGCCCTAACTCGATATAACGAACCGGCACACCGTTCTCTTCAATTGTTTGCAACATGGTTAATTGATTCTGCAAATCGGCCGTTAACATATTTAAAACAATAATAGGTGTCGTTCCGGTTGCTTTTATTCCCTCAAGATATCGTTCGAGATTATTCTCTTTATTTACAGGTTCAGGTCGTGTTTCGTTCGGGGCGACTATACCGGTTTGCCAATCCCAGTAGGCAGCCGGATCACCTCCAGGAATACGTACCGTATTGACATTTAATCCTTGAACACCTTCATGAATAGCCGGGAAGGTCCAGGGAGCGTCCTCTAAAGCAGACGAATCAAGACAGAGCATATCAGGCCGAATAGATCGATCAGAGTCAGCCAATTGAGCAACAATCCCCTGTGGCCCCTCCTCTCCCTGTTCTCCCGTATTCTCTTGCGTCGTATCTTCCGGGGCTGGTCGATTAGTTAAATACAGGGAAAAATAATAGTAACCAAACCCGCCCCAAATGAGGATAATGATTATATACGAGAGTAGTTTACGCAGCATATGAATTTAATGGAACAACGCTTTAGGTTTCTAATCAGTAACGGCCGATTGAGATTGGGGCTTTCTTCGGCGCCGAATGCGGGAGCGCTGCCACACTGTAAGAAGGTAACCAGATACCTGCATAAAAATTGTTACGCCGGATGCGACCAGAAATACCTGTCTAAAATACCCGGGGGTGTTATTTGGGTTGAAAACCAGGTAAAGATAAATAAGCGTATGGACCGCCACCAGAACAAACAGTGTGTAGCTTTGTTGTTGGAGAAATTTCCATCCTCTGCCAAGTATATTCTGGGCAATATCATTGGAAGTTATAGCCAGAACAACAGCATAGGAAAGAGCCAGAAGACCAAGCCAATTGGAAATTGAAAAGGCATTATCCAATAAGGTAGCATCACCTTGCTGGCTTGTCTCTGTAAAGAAACGAAAAACATCCCACCGAAAATGAGCGGTATAGATCGTTACATGAAGCAAGGCCGCGACAACAAAAGCGATACCAAGCTCCCGTCGCCAGGGAAGCAAAAAACGAAGTGGCGGAACGATTTTAACTAACGGTCCTAAAATCAACGTCATACAAAGGAGAATGTAGGAGGCATCAGCAACATTACGATTAAATAAATGAAGCGGATGCATACCTTCCCGTCCAATCGAGAAAAGTTGGGTCAATCCAAATAAAACGGCAAGCGCTAAAAGGTGACGGATAATAGTTCGCATATAAAATTAATAATTAATAAACTCATGATCGATGAACTATTCAACGGTCAATTTTGTCATTGATAGGCACAAACTAAAATAATTTAGTTGATAAAATAATACCATTTATTGGCTTATTGTTAAAATTTCCGGTATCTTTTGGGTTTATTGTTTGGGGTCTCATTAGACACCCAAAAAATGAAACGTGCAATGGAAAATTCAAATCTGGATCACAACATACTCAGACGAATGTTGCATGATGATCTGAACTTTATTGATCCGTTTGTCTCCCAGCTAATCCAGAACGAAACAGATCAGCAAATGCAAAAACTGATTTTAGTTCCTTCTGTGTCAGCTGCGCCGGAGGCTGTCTTGGAGGCACTTGGTTCGAAATTTCAGAATGTCTGCGCGGAAGGTCAGCCAGCCAGCCGCTTGAGCCGGGGAACGGTAGCGGACTTGCAGGATGTCGCCTTCCATTTAGCCGACAACCGCCGGTACGCTAACCGCCGATTTTATAAGGGCGTCAATTACGTTGACCTCGTGGAAAGCCTGGCCCAACGTCGCTGCGCTGCTCTTTTTGCTCACGGCCGTTTACGCCCAGAACATCTTTTTGTCAATGTGCAGGCTTTATCAGGCGGCACAGCGAATCTGGCCGTCTATCAGGGATTGATGAATCCCGGCGACACCTTAATGGGCATGTCTCTTAATGAGGGTGGCCACTTGTCACACGGCGCAGCCGTAAATCTGTCTGGACAGTTATATCGAATTGTCTCCTATGGAGTAGATAAACAAACCGAACTACTGAACTATGAGGCCATCCGGCAGCTGGCTTTGGAAGAACGACCACAGGTAATTGTCGCTGGTTACACAGCCTACCCTTGGCAGCCGGATTGGGAAGCCTTTAGAGCGATTGCTGATGAGGTAGACGCTTTCCTGGTGGCAGATATTGCTCATACGGCCGGATTGGTTATTGCCGGGGAAATGCCGAACCCTGTTGGCATTGCCGATGTGACAACTTTGACAACCAATAAGACCCTTTTAGGACCGCGGTCAGCAATAGTAATCACCACCGACCGCTCAATGGCTCGCGCAATTGACAACGCCATCTTTCCCGGCGCTCAAGGCGCGCCTCATCCGAATAAATTTGCGGCTGTTTCAGTCGCTTTAGAACTGGCAGCAACGGCCGAATTCCGCGCCCTGCAAAGCCAGATTGTCACCAACGCCAAAGCGCTGGCAGCCAGCCTGGAGCGTTGTGGGATGCGGCTGGTCTACGGCGGCACCAATACACATCTTTTTGTCATCGACCTGAAATCGATCCCATCACCAACCGGCGAAGTTCTTTACGGTGAACCAGCCTCCCGTATTCTGGAGTTAGCCGGCATTATCGTTAATCGCAACACAATTCCCGGTGATAAAAGTTCTCCCCTGGCAACCGGTCTGCGAATGGGTACTCCCTGGATAACACAAAGAGGGTTGAAAGAAGTAGACATGGAACGGTTGGCAAACCTGATCTACCAAATATTGAGTAACATTCATCCTTTCACCTACAACGGCTTAAACGGATTATTACCCCGGGGGAAGATTGACATCGAAATCTTAGAACCAGTTAAACAGGGTATTCAGGACCTGGTTCAACAAAAAGCGTATCAGGTTACCCAAAATCAACCTGCTCTTAAGCTGAATAATAAACCAACAAGCGGTATAAATATCAGCGGACAACGCGCACGACAGTTCGTCCAGCAAATTACAACCATTAATGTTGCCCGACTAGAAACGGGCAACGCTGCCGGTACTTTTTTGTTAGATCGCCATGGCGAATTAATTGCCCCGGTCTATGTCCAATATGAAGGGAAAAGCGGTGATGAAGAGGGTGTTTACTGCCTGGTTCCCTCAAAGAATAAATTTGAAAGGGTTATGAAATGGCTTTCGGCCGTATCTGATGGCTATGTTCTCTTTGATGAAACCGATATCTGGCGCAAAGTTGAGGGGCCGGTTGTCGTGGAACAAGTGACGCTTTCCAACTCTTTGGAAGAACAAAGCCGCGTTTGGATGGAGAAGGTTGCGGAGACTTTGAATACCAAGACCAAAACCATTTCAGCCAAAGAAATAATGAATGCTTTTCCAGAAGCGGTTGAATTGTGCCAGTCTTATTTTGTGGGTCAATCCCATTTTGGGAAACCAACGCAAAAATCTAAGAAGAGAAAATGGCAATTTGATGAATCTGGCGTAGTTGAACAGATGCTGCGACGAACAGCTCTGTACGAACAACATGAATTGTTAGGAGCAAAGATGACCCCGTTTGCCGGATGGGAAATGCCTCTCCGTTATAATGCTGTTCTGGAAGAACATTCGGCCGTTCGTCAAGCCGCCGGTCTGTTTGATGTGAGTCATATGGGCCTAATAGAGATTTCAGGCGTAGCGGCAACCATCTTTCTTGACCTGATTTTTTCCAATTACGTCGCCCGTCTAAATCCTGGTTTGTCCTGCTACGGCTTCATATTAGACCCTGAGGGAGAAGTCTTGGACGATGCCATCATCTACTGCCTGGAATATGGCCAGTATTGGTTGGTAGTGAATGCAGCCAACATGGAAAAGATCTGGGACTGGATACACGCAATCAATAACCGAGAAGTCATAATAGATGAGAATCGACCCTGGGTTGGGGTTGAAGAAACCATTTCAATCAAAAACTTGAAAGCAGAAGACGGCCCGGTTTGGCAACTTTTAGCCTTTCAAGGCCCGGCTTCCTTGAAGACATTAATTGCTGTTTTAGATAATCAGGAGGCGGCACTGGCCTTGCGAACCCTTANNAATTACAGCTATTGATTGGCATGGAAATACGCTGTACATCGCTCGGACAGGATACACCGGTGAAGAACTGGGATTTGAAATTTTTGTAACGGCTAAACAAGCCCCCCAACTATGGCAAGCGATTCTGTCGCGAGGCAAAGCCTTTGGGATTTTACCGGCTGGATTAGCAGCCCGGGACTCGCTCCGGACAGAAGTCGGTCTGCCATTGTGGGGCCAGGAGTTAGCCGGGCCGATGTCAATCTCGCCGGTGGAAGCAGGCTTTGAAGGGTTCGTGAAATATCACAAGCCATTTTTTATTGGCCGTCAACCTCTACTGGAAAAAGAATCTGAACGGGACAGGACAATTATTCGCTTTCTAGTAGACATGGAAAAGGCGCGACGGCCGTACTTAGGTGATCCAGTCCTGGATGATCGCGGGCGCCAGATTGGCCAGGTAACAAGTTGTTCCATCAATGCCGGAAAACGGCTCCAGGGGCTGGCTTTGGTTGATAGAAAATATTGTGATCCAGACACAACCCTGGCAATTGTCCCCTTGCGGGGACGGCCGTTGACAGAAATGGTTACCGCCAAAAACCAGGCTATTCTTCCCATTCCAGTTACCGTCCTACAAAGATTCCCTGGCAGAACCAGGTAATAATAATCAGGCAGTTGCAGTGAACATTGAGCAACATCTAAATCAGGAAGTACCAAAACTAAGGGTTATTGAAGGTGAATCCAGGCCTGTTATTGAATGGTCGGAATTATGGGCTTACCGCGACCTTTTTTATTTTCTGGTCTGGCGCAATATAAAAGCTCGTTATGCCCAATCCGTATTAGGCGTTGGGTGGGCCGTCATTCAGCCCGTTTTTCGGATGATCGTCTTTACCATTGTCTTTGGCAATCTAGCCAGGATAGAGTCTGATGGTGTCCCTTATGCTATTTTTAGCTACACAGCCCTTGTCCCCTGGACTTATTTTTCAAACTCTTTGACCGCTTCTGCTAACAGCCTGGTAACCTCAACGCAAATGGTCCAGAAGGTTTATTTCCCTCGTCTGGTAATTCCATTTTCGCCGGTTTTGTCAACCCTGGTTGATTTTGCCATTGCGTTTATATTACTGCTAGGATTGATGCTTTGGTTCGACATTTGGCCGACTGCAGGCGTCATCCTTTTGCCATTATTTATCTTCTTGATGATGATAACTGCCGCAGGAATGGGATTATGGCTCACTGCTTTAGCCGTCCAATATAGGGATGTTCAATATGGGCTAAATTTTGTGGTTCAACTACTCATGTATGCCGCCCCGGTAGTTTATCCGGCCAGCAATGTACCGGAACAGTTCCGCTTGTTCTATGGACTGTTTCCAATGGCTGGAGTCATTGAAGGTTTTCGTTCGGTCCTATTAGATACAACGGCCATTCCTTGGGATTTATTGGCTGTTGGAAGTGTCTCAGCTTCATTCATATTTATCAGCGGCGCAATTTACTTCAACTTCATGGAACGCAATTTCGCGGATGTCGCCTAATTTAGTTTTCAATCATTTATGAACTATCCTGCAATCGTTGTTAAAAATATTTCCAAGCGCTACCGTATCGGTTTGGTTAAAGAGAAACGAAAAACGCTGGCTAATACCGTCATAAACGCTCTTCGCAGCCCATTGGATAATTTACAGGAGCTGCGTCGGCTTACTCGCTTTGGTAATCATGAAAATTCCGACGATATCATTTGGGCCTTGAAGAATGTTTCATTCTCAGTTGAACCGGGTGAAGTCGTAGGAATTATCGGCCGAAATGGAGCCGGAAAATCAACGCTGCTCAAAGTCATTTCTCGGATAACCCACCCGACAAGCGGCCGTCTAGAATTGCGGGGTCAAGTCTCCTCCCTTTTGGAAGTCGGCACGGGGTTCCACCCAGAACTGACGGGCCGTGAAAATGTGTATCTCAATGGCACCATTCTAGGAATGAGAAGGCGTGAAATTGAGCGCAAATTCGATGAAATTGTCGATTTTTCCGGGGTCGAAAAATATATAGATACGCCAATCAAAAGGTACTCAACCGGCATGCGTGTCCGGCTGGCCTTTTCGGTTGCCGCCCATCTGGAACCAGAAATACTATTGGTGGACGAGGTCTTAGCGGTGGGAGATGCGCTATTTCAAAAAAAGAGTCTTGGCAAGATGAAAAGCGTTGCCAGACACGGTCGAACAGTTTTATTCGTCAGTCATCAAATGGACGCCGTGCGGTCGCTTTGTTCACGAGGAATTCTGCTGGTAGATGGAAAAATTGAAAAAGATGGAGAAACGAATGAAGTTGTTGACCACTATATGAAAATCTCAACCCAGGGATTGGAGAAATCAGTTTGGCAGGGGTCGGCCGTTTGGCCAAGAGGCGATCGAGGAATGACGCTGCAAATGGTATGTGTCCACGATGGCGCCGGTAACCCAAAAACAGATTTCTGGGATTCCGAAGATATCCACATCTCTGTTACCTATAGATTAGATCAACCATTTAAGAGTCTGGGAATAAAGATACACCTAGAAACTGAGAATGGGAGTCAAGCACTAACTACATCAGACTTGATAGCAAATTCATATGAGGAACGCGGTCCTGGAACTTATACCAGCACCTGCACAATTCCGGCACGAACACTGAATGAAAATAAATATATCGTCCAAACGTGGGCTAGAATTTCAAATGGGCAACTGCTGACAGAGGCAAAAGTACCGTTCGTTTCTTTTTCAGTAGCCAACACCCGGTCTACTGTTTCCAGCGTGGAACCCTTCCCTGGCGTCCTCAATCCTGCCCATCCAAAATGGCAAATAAAGCTCACGCAGTAAACAAATGCATCTCTTGTTGACTTTTCCCTTTTCTTTGGGAATATCAGGCGGTGGCACTTATGCCTTTTTGCAAACTGCTCACCATTTGAAAGCCGCCAGAATTGAGGTAACTGTCATACCATTGCAAAGTTCAGGTTTAAAGCGATTTAACAGGAGGAAATTACCTGCTAATCAAGATGGCCAAGAGCAAATTAATTTATTAAGAGAAAAAAATATTAAGGTCATCCCTGTCCAAACAACCCGCTTATCTTTTATTTTCGACCCAATATCTATGCGGAATGCAGTGTCAGATTTCGTAGATGACCAACAGGTAGATGCCATTATCAGCTGGCACCATGAAGCTGCTTTACTAGGCAGAATTTGCGAGAAACATAAAATTTTTTTTGCCTGTAGGGCTGTTGGAAATTATAACCATCTAACCAACCATCGTAGAGGTCGACTTTGGTCGATGATCATAACTCGTTTTTTAAGCCGCGCTTTTACAAAAGCCGATGTTATCTGGACTCCTTCAGCATTTACTCGAAAGGAAGTGCTTAAAACCTTCATGGTTGATTCCCAAAAAGTGAAAGTTATCCCGGAAGGAATTAACCCAATTTTTCAGACGGCCGAACGAAACAGAAAACAAAATGAATCAATTCGTCGATTTTTCTACTTTGGGGTCTGGTCAAAGGCGAAAGGCCTTTTCGATGCGTTGGAAGCATTAGGTCTGGTTAAAAAACAGGGTTTTAAGGCCTTGCAGTTCCATATTGCCGGATGGGGAAACGAGAAAGTCGTAAGACAAGCTATCGAAGACAATGGGTTACAGAACCAGGTCAAACTGCTTGGAAAGCTTGATCATCAAGAATTGGTCAAGGCTTTAGAATGGGCGCAGGTAGTCTTGTTGCCCTCTCAATTTGAATCATTTGGACTGGCAGTTGCGGAAGCCCAAACGGCCGCTTTGCCAGTCATCGCCTACCATAGTGCCGCTGTTACAGAAATGATTGAGGATGGAAAAACAGGTTGGCTGGTTCCCTTAAATCGAACTGACTTGCTGGCTCAGGCCATAATCGAGGCCATTAAAAATCCAGATCAAACCCACCGAATGGGTCTGGCGGGGCGAGAAAAAATAGGTGGACGTTTTACCTGGCCTCAAACAGTCCAACAAATGCTGCAAGATATTGAGCAGGCTATATAATTGCCCTATGCAACATCTTCATACTCATTTTCATTGGAACACACTTTAAAATTCAACAGCTGTTAAAAATTTGTCCGAGCATACCGATCTAGTCCAACAATATTTTGATAATAATGCCCAAAGCTGGCATGATTATTACCAGAGTGAGCAAAGTCTGACTAACATGATTTTGCAAGACAGGATGCATATTGGTCTGTCGTTTCTGACAAAATATTTGCCGCCAAAACAGGGACTGAAAGTATTAGATGCCGGTTGCGGCAGTGGTTTGGTTGGAGTTGCCATGGCCCAACAGGGATATTACGTGGATGGCTGGGACATATCTGAAAACATGATTGCTCTCAGCCAAGAAAACTTTGCAGAAGCGGGAATTTCGGCCGATCAGTACAAGCTCACTGCCGGCAATCTCCTGGAAAGCGATCTTGAAGCTGGTTCCTTTGACGGCATTATGGCCCTGGGTTTTTTACAATACCAACCTGATGAAATAGAGGTCCTGAAATTTTTTCACCAGCTTCTCCGACCCGGCGGGGTTCTGGTAATGTCTGGGCCGGTTGGGGTAAAACTGGCCAATTACTTTGGATTAGGGGAAAAGATTAAGGAAAAGCGAAGAGCAAGAAGACAAAAAAATGCTCCAAAGACGGCCGCGGCCATTGAACGGGAACATTTACAAGCTATATCGACCAACAACTTCTCGACCAATCGTTTTAAGAAGTTGTTAAGAGCGGCCGAATTTGAATTCCTGGCCCATCGTGGTCACGGCTATGCTCACTTTGATTTCCTGAGTCGCCGCCTGCCTAATCGCCACCAAAAACGACTTCATCTGCTGCTGACAAAAGTCAGCAAAATCATACCCATCCAGGAATATGCCAACGATATTGTTGTTGTTGCCAGACGTCCTGACACAATTTAGCTTCAACCATCACATTAAATCGATAAAAAATCCATGATAGTTCGTAAACGTTTCCGCCGGTTAGTATGGAAGGTTATTCACCTTATCGCTCCCCCAGAGATGGTTGTAGCACTGAAATATCGCCAGTCGGTCAATTCAACACCTAAAAGTGGCTTTCCCATTAAAAATATGGTAGTTACATCCAGGGTCTCTTCAGGCAAAGTTTTGGTTCTAGCCCCACACCCAGATGATGAAGTGATCGGCCCAGGGGGAGCGCTCTGTATGCATTTAGAGAATGGCGATCCTGTTACGGTCCTTTATCTGACTGACGGACGGGGCAGTCAATCAGAAAAACCATTGATTCAAATCCGCCGCCGGGAAGCAATGGATATTGGGACACAATTTGGCCTGGAACAAATATTCTGGGATATTCCCGACACAACCTTAGACAATAGCCCCGATACTGTGAATGCTATTATCGATGTTTTGGCTCAAATACAGCCAGACTTCATTTATCTACCCTCATTCTTTGACCGCCAAAATGACCATTTTGCTGCCAACAAACTGCTTGCATCCGCCTTGAGAAAGTTGGACAATCCAGATATAACCATATTGGGTTATGAAATTTGGGACAATATTGCTTATCCAAACTATATCATTGACATCTCAGCCATGTTTGAGATGAAAGCAACGATGATGCGGATTTATGAAACACCGATGCAGGCAACCGACTTCGTGACCCTATTTCGCCATCGCAACGCGCTCCATTTTTTACTTTTTGTAAACAGCGCCTACCGGGAAAAAGAGGGGTATGCAGAAGCATTTTACCGGTTAAACAGCGATCATTTTGTTAACCAATTTGATACATATTGTAGTACATTGATAACCAGCCAAAGCCCAATGGTTACTGGAAATTACTGAACCATAAAACAAAAATTCACCATGGTCATCACCAACGACTTCGTTTTCCTACACTTCCCAAAAACTGGTGGCACCTTTTGCGAAACGCATATAATGCGGCTATACAAGCAAAGAAACCGCGTTCGATTAGCAAATCTTCTACAGCAAAAACCTGTACGCTGGCTTCACTCTCTCCGAAAACATGCCGGCGCCCATGCAATTCCAAGGTATGCCCGGCATTTACCAAAACTAAGCTGCATTCGCAACCCATATGACCAATGGGTTTCCAGGTATGAGTTCAAGATTTACAAGCATTTTCCAAAAGAGGTAAAAAATCTTGAGCTAATAAAACAAGAGTATCCTCATTTTCCAGATGTCAACTTTACAGAATACATTAAAGTAGCAAATAAATATCTCAGTAAGGTTCAATTTTCGTTAGGGAAAAAGGAAGAGGAGAAAATTGGCTTTTACAGTGCCCAATTTATTGGCATGTTTTGCCCCCGACCCGCTGAAATATTAGGGTTGCCAAAGGCAGAAATAACGGCCGACCTGGTTCGCAGTAAAATGATCTCAAATCTCACCTTACTACAGACAAACAATTTGAATCGGGAATTATACAATTATCTCTCGCGTTTTAATCATCAACAGGCAGATTTAGAATTGATACTAAACTCTCCAAAGATATTGCCCGACAAATCTGGACCTGGCTCGCTCCGGCCAGAGGACGGCTGGCGAGCATATTATACCAGGGAAGCGGTTGAGATTATCAATGACAAAGAATCGCTTATTTTTGACCTTTTCCCCCAGTTTAAGCTTGAAACCTACGACGAAAGCTGGCCGTCAACTTTCACAAACGAAGCTACCTAATCAAAAAACCATGTCTTTCCCATTTAAACCCGTTTTTATTATTGGTTTTCCGCGGAGCGGGACGACCTGGACGATGTGGTTGTTGGCTCAACACCCTGAGGTTGTTGCCTCCTTCCATGGAGGGTTTTTTCAAAGTTTACAATTTATAGATTCATGGCGAAAAACACCAGGAAGTTTTGGGAAATTTATTGTTCCGGCACTATCCGCCAATATTGGCAATAACAACCGAAAAATTGACCTCGTAAAAATCCTTCCTCCCAACTTATTCCATTCCCAACTGATTGAAATATCAAAGGAATATTTCAATATACTCTCAAAATACGGAAATAATCCGCAAGCCATTGTCGAAAATACGCCAGAAGATATGGAGCTTATGTTATGGATTTTGGACCTTTTCCCCGAGGCTTATATATTGCATGTCGTCCGCGATCCACGGAGTATCTGGTTATCTATCCGCAATGCCTTAAATAGCTGGAATTATCCTAAAAAATCAGAAACTTTTCCGCCGACCCTCCCTAAAAACCTCCGAAGGTGGTGTCGATATCTAAACCTCGGCCGAAAAATTCAACTAAAAGCCCAACACTATTATGAATTTAAATATGAAACGCTTCATGAAAATGGCGCTGAAGAGCTAGAACGCATTTTTCACTGGCTAGGATTAGAAGCGGATCAAGAATTTTGTGAACAGGCAATGAAAAATGCGACCATTGAGAAATTGAAGAGAGCCATGCCTTCTCCAAAAGGATTTTTTGGTAAAGGTAAAACAAATAGTTGGAAAGATAGTTTATCGAACTCAGAGATTAAACAAATCGAATATCTCGGTGGTGTTTGGCTCGACTATTACAATTATGAACGACAGTTTCCCCCTTCGTCCCGTTCTCCCTGGCAGCTAAGGTTGATTGACGGAATAAGTCATGTTTCCGATTTTTTGAAACGTAGGCTGCTCCATTGGTAAATGATGGAAAATTTACCGGCGATTGTTATTACATATCCGTTTCCATTGGGGGGTATTGAGGGGGGTTCCAGGATGACACGGGAAATTGCATTAGCTTTTGGACGTCTTGGTATTCCTGTTTATTTGTTACCAGTCTCTGCCAGGTTGCGTTCCACTTTTCCTAGACGAGAAAAAGAGAAAATGCTGCTAGAATTCAATTATGATGATCTGTTCTCCAAAAATGGTGTCCAGATCATCCGGGTTAAGCCCCATATTTTGCATTCCTACCTTGATAGTCTTAAGGTCCGAGAATCCTTAACAAAACTTATAAATGAAATACCGGTAGCGGCCGTCTTCAGTTATTTTAATGAGGGTATTTTTCTGCCTAGTTTCCTGAAATCAAAAAACATCCCCTTTGTCTTATTTGCTATCTGGCAATCTTATGAAGTAGCCATGAAACTACCTAGCAAATTACGCAAGCCGCGTGAATTTCTACTTGCCCTTGTAAAGCGTCAAATGATTATTAAGATGTACCAACAAACTGAGCGAATATTTGCTATATCGGAGCATACAAAGCGAGAGTTGGTGACATATTTAGGGCTTAATGCAGATCTCATCAATATTAGTTATCTTGGAGTCGCGCCTGAATTCGCAAATATCCCGCGAAAGAAGCCGGACAAAATCAAACGGATGCTCTTTTTCGGCCGAATTATTCAATCAAAAGGGATCGCTGACGCTATTCAAGCCCTTAAAAAGTTAAAAGCCAAAGGCTATCATGACTGGGAGTATCATATTCATGGTTCAGGCTATCCAGATTGGGCTAAGTCTCTGATTGTTGAAGCCGGTTTAGATAACCAAATCTTTGTTCATAAGCCATCTATTGGCGAAGCGTTGCACCAAATTTTGGCTTCAGCAGACATACTTTTGATGCCATCCCATGCCGAATCTTTTGGCTTATCTTTCGCCGAGGCCCAAACCGCTGGATTACCAGTAATTGGCTATGCGGCCGGTTCAGTTCCGGAGGTTGTTGCTGATGGCAAAACGGGCTGGCTGGCTCCAAAAAATAATATTGACCAAATAACTTCTTTATTAATCCGGGCGATTGAAAACCCCGAAAAGACTTATCAGGCGGGTTTGGCTGGCCGAGAAAGAGCCAAACAAATATTTAACTGGGACAAAACGGCCGAAAACATTCTCACAAACCTACCCTCATTTACAAAATTACATAGCCAATGAAAATATTCGGAACAGGTCTCCAACGAACGGGAACAATGTCCCTGACCACAGCCTTAAAGAAGCTCAATTACCAAGCCAATCAGTTTCCAAAAGAATTGTACTCGGATATTCACCATCCAATAATTGACGAATTTGATGCCTTTACTGATTTTCCAATACCAATTCTTTACAAAGTACTGGACAGGACTTATCCAGGTAGTAAATNNTTTTCCTATACCCATTCTTTACAAGGAATTAGACAAGGCGTATCCAGGCAGTAAATTTATTCATACAATTCGAGATGAACAAAAGTGGCTAAAAAGTGTCCACTGGCTTTTTACAACCGGCAGTATTAAATTTAATACCGATAAAAACGGATATGCCCATGCATTCCACCAGGCATTTTATGGATCCAGTGAATTCGATGAAGAATTATTTTTGACCCGATACCGGGAACACAATCAGGAAGTGGAAGCATATTTTGCAGAACGGCCGAATGACTTCTTAACAATCAACCTGGCAGAGGGGGCGTGTTACGAAAAGATTTGTGCTTTTTTGGGGGTTCCGATTCCTGAAGAACCCTTCCCCTATACAAACCAACGTGAAGGCTTAGTCCGGGTTAGATTTCGTAAAATTCACCGTCGAACAAAAAAGATACTTCGGCGTTTATATCGTCGATTTTCTCAATCTAGGTAATAATCAAGAAAATACGAGAACTGAAGCTAACTTTACAAGACTCATGATAAATGGCTTAATCGAAGTCCCATTCCCAATGGACGTCTGTTTACATACCCAATTTGAAAAACAGGCTGCCCAACAACCAGAAGCATCGGCCATAATTTTCCAGAATGAACAGTTAACCTATGGCGAGCTTAACAGACGAGCAAATCAATTAGCGCACCATTTATGCAATCTGGGTGTTGGTCCTGATGTACCGGTTGCAATTTCCCTTAAACGCTCGTTTGATATGGTCGTTGGTCTATATGGCATCCTGAAAGCGGGCGGCGCCTACGTCCCCCTCGACCCGACCTACCCTGTCACCCGATTGGCTATGATGATGAAAGATGTCAGAGCCCCAGTTTTGTTGACCCAGGCCTCTCTATTGGACTTATTGGACCCTCAAGATATGTCAGTCGTGTTGGTTGATAACGACTGGCCGGAGATTAATCAACAGCCAGATCACAATCCTTTTGTTCCGGTCACACCCAATCATTTGGCTTATATCATCTACACCTCAGGCTCGACAGGACGGCCGAAAGGAGCCATGCTCAACCACCGGGGACGGGTCAACAACTTTGCTGATTTTAATCGACGATACAATATCGGCCGTCAAGACAAAGTGTTGGGTTTAGCCTCACTCAGTTTCGATATGTCGGCATATGATATTTTTGGCATGATGGCCGCCGGTGGGACAACCGTTATCGTTGAGGAAGAAGCCACATTAGAACCGGGGCATTGGGCGCAATTAATGCAAGAACATCAGATAACCGTCTGGCACTCTGTCCCGGCATTGTTAGGAATGTTGGTCGATTACCTGGAATACAGACCGGAACAGACACCTGAAACATTACGGTTGGTGCTGCTCGGCGGTGACTGGATACCGGTTGAACTGCCCGATCGATTAAAAAATCTGCGACCGGGAATCCAGGCCGTCAGTATGGGTGGAGCAACTGAATGTTCAATGGACTCCACCATTTTCGACATTGATGCCCCATCCTCAAGCTGGAAAAGCATTCCTTATGGCTATCCAATGGCAAACCAAACGGCTTTTGTGCTGGATGAGAAACTACATCCCGTTCCGGAAGGGGAGGAAGGAGAACTTTACTTTGGCGGTATTGGAGTCGGCAGAGGGTATTTTAACCGGCCTGCCTTAACGGCCGAACGGTTCGTTCCTCACCCTGATCCACCCGTCCCTGGCGCCAGACTGTACCGGACCGGCGACCTTGTTCGTGAATTTCCGGGAACCGACGGTAACCTGGAACTACTCGGCCGAATCGACTTTCAGGTTAAAATCCGAGGCTATCGGGTTGAAATCGGAGAAATTGAAGCCGCTTTGCGCCGTCATCCAGGCGTTAAGGAATGTGTAATTCAAGCCCGGAGAGATATTGGTCCCGACCAACGGCTGGTGGCTTACCTTTTGCCCGATAAATCCTATACCGGTGAAAACAATGAGTCGCAAGCCTTGCAGGATAACCAGATTTCAGAATGGCAGATGGTCTATGACACCGCTTATAGCCGGCCAGCAGATGGCGTGGACCCAACATTCAACATCGTCAGTTGGGATAGTAGCTATACGGGACAACCAATTCCCCAGGAAGATATGCGCCAATGGGTAGAACAGACAGTAAACCGCATTCAGAATCATAAACCCAAACGGATATTAGAAATTGGCTGTGGAACCGGCCTGCTGCTTTTCCGAATTGCGCCTGATTGCGATTATTATCTTGGCACTGACTTCTCCCAAACTGCTTTAGATTATGTCAACCAGCATCTGGCAGATCAAAACCTGACTGATATTGTCAATCTCGAAAGGCGAATGGCCGATGATTACAGTGGTCTGGAAACAGATAGTTTCGATGCCATTATTCTGAATTCCATTGTCGTTGATTTCCCATCACTCGATTATTTGATGGATGTTCTGAAAGGGGCAGCGCGAGTCGTCCGACCGGGGGGCATTATCTTTGTGGGTGATATTCGTTCGCTACCTTTATTGGAATTGTTTCATACCTCTGTCCAGGCCTATAAAGCACCAGTTGATCTTCCTGCCAATGTTTTGAAACAGCGAATCAGGCGGCAGATGCGTTTGGAGGAAGAATTGGTTCTTGACCCCGTTTTCTTTGCAACCCTACCGGAAAAAATTAAGGGAATTGCCGGAGTTGAGATTAAATTGAAGCGTGGTGACTACACGAATGAGCTTAGCAAATTTCGTTATGATGTTACCCTGTATGTTGGGGAGCAATCGACTTCAGAAAAAGGTCCGGAAAATTGGTTTGAATGGGACTCGGCCGACTTCACCCCAACAACTCTTCGCCAATATCTAATTGATAATGTGCCTGAAAGTCTCGGACTGGCTAACGTTCCGAATGCCCGAACCTGGGCTGATGCCCAATTCATGACTAAGCTAAAAAGCGCCAGTGAAGATTTAACTGTTGGCGACTTAATGGTCCATCGTGACCAATCCGGTTTAGAACCTGAATCATTTTGGCAAATCGCCGACGTTTTACCCTATCATGTCGATATCCAATATCCGCAAAACGGCCGTCCTGGCACCTTCGATGTCCTCCTGATACGTCGCTCAGGAACGGAACGGCCAAAATTTGCTCAGCGAATAACGGCCGATCCCCATACACCAATCAATCACTATGCGAACAACCCCCTCCAGGCCAAGATTTCCCGGCACCTGATTCCCCAGGTGCGGACCTTCCTGGAACATCGACTGCCAGATTACATGGTTCCATCAGCATTTGTTTTGATGGATGCCTTTCCATTAAACCCAAACGGCAAAATAAACCGCCGGGCATTTCCGAAACCGGATACAATCCGGCCGGATCTGGCTGAAGCGTTCATACCGCCCCGTACACCATTAGAGACCGTATTGGCCGCCCTCTGGCTGGACCGGCTGGGTCTTGAGCAGGTCGGCGTCAATGATGAGTTTGTTGCCTTGGGCGGCAATTCTCTACTGGCAACCCAGGTTGTCTCGCGCATTCGCGACATTTTCCAGGTTGATCTGCCGCTAAGTTACGGTTTCAACTCGACAATCGCTATGCTGGCCGAACGGTTAAAAACAGCCGGACAAGAAGTGGGAATTGATGTGCTTGAGGTTGCCGAGCAGCATTTACAAAATCAGGACCCGGCCGAATCAAACACCCAGTCCATCCCCCGCCGTGATAAAGCCGCCTCGCTGCCCCTCTCCTTTCTTCAGGAAGGTCTGTGGTTTCTGGAACAGCTTGCCCCCGGCCAAGCAACTTACAACGTTCCTATCGCTTCCCGGCTTGAGGGGCCACTAAACGTGCCGGCCTTGGAAAAAGCTATCAACGAAATAGTGCGGCGCCATGAAATTTTGAGGACGACGTTTGGGATGGAAGACGGCCGTCTGGTGCAAAAAATCGCTCCCTACAAACCTATACCTTTGCCGCTCATCAATTTAAGCGATTCCGATGCGGCTGAACAAGAAGCGCTTCAACTGATAACCAAAGAGGCCCAAAAATCCGTAGACCTGTCAGCTGGCCCCCTATTCCGGGCTTTTCTCGTACGGCTTAATTCAGAAAATCACCTGTTAGCCCTCAATATCCATCACATTATTACAGATGGCTGGTCTATGGGCGTGATGACCAATGAATTAACCACCCTATACGTTGACTATGCAAACAACCACCCTTCCTCGCTACCCGAACTGCCTATCCAATATAGTGATTATACCCGCTGGCAACGCAAGCAGTTGCAAGGTGAGAGGCTGGACTCATTGGAATCATTTTGGAAGGAACAGTTAAAAGACAGCAGTCTGATTCTTGATTTACCAACAGACTTTACCCGGCCAGAAATACTATCGGGACAGGGCAATCACCTGCCATTTGCCTTAAGCGAGGAGCATACGGCCGCCTTAAGAACCTTTAGCAAAAATCAAGGCGTGACGCTCTTTGCCACCCTGCTCGCCGCATTCAAAGTGATGCTGGCCACCTATGCCGGTCAGGAAGATGTTATCGTCGGTACGCCGATTGCCAACCGCAATCACAGCGAATTAGAAGGGTTAATTGGTTATTTCGTTAATTTGTTGCCGTTGCGCAGCCAGATCATACCCTCGTTAACTTTCCCGGAACTGGTCAGACAAGTTCACCAAACAACGATTGCGGCTAATGAGCATCAAGAATTGCCGTTTGGAAAAGTGGTTTCGGCCGTTCAGCCACCCCGCTCACCTGGCAGAAATCCAATCTTCCAGGTAGAGCTAACACTGCTTTCACCAGAACATGCCCCACCGGTGTTGGGCTATGGCTTCCGCTCCCCGGTGGATCAACGCATTTCATTTGGCGATTTGACCTTAATGCCTGTAGAAATTGAAAGTGGGGTTTCTAAATTTGATTTAACTGTTCTACTCTGGGATATGACGACAACAATACAGGGCACATTTGAATATAATACTAAATTGTTTAAAATGGCTACAGTCGCGAATATGGTTTCGGATTACAGTCGGATACTGGCCCACACCGCAGCCACCCCAAATGTTCGCCTGATGACTTTGATCAGTATCATCTCAGGAGAAAAGAAAGATACAGAAAATGGTCATAGTCAACGTAAGATAAAGAAAATGGGAAAGAAGAAAATGAGCAGTCGTCAATAACCATTTAAAATTTTAAGTTACTGACTACCGGTTAAAGACTGCGCAAATATGGAGAAACAATGCAGAAAAAAAGCCTGATGAAAAAATCGGGGGCGAAGCGAATTGGGGCCGTAAAGCGCAAAACAGTCAGCATGGCTTCTAAGGATTGGGTGAAGATGCGGCCGTTATGGCCAGACAAGCCTTTGCCATACCTGGTAGAAGCCACCGTAGACGGCATAAATCTGGGGGAATGGGCTAAAAACAACAAAGAATTTTTAAACAACGCCCTCTGGCAACACAAAGCCCTTTTGTTCAGGGGCTTCAACGTTCGCAGCCCGGAAGCCTTCGAGGATTTCGTTCTGGCTGCTTCCGACTCTGGCCTGCTGGAATACGTGGATCGCACCACGCCCCGCCACTCTGAGGGCGGCAAGAGTGACCGAGTCTACATCTCCACCATATACCCCTCCGAACAGCGCATTCACCAACACAACGAGGGTACTTATTGGACAACATGGGCCCGAAAAATCTTTTTTTGCTGCCTTATTGCACCCGACTCCGGTGGCGCAACGCCCATAACCGATACAACAAAGGTCTTTGACCAGATTAACCCTGATATTAGACAGCGTTTCATTGACAAGAAATGGATGTTGGTTCGCAACTATAATGACGGCTTCGGGCTGCCCTGGCAAGAAGTGTTCCAGACGGAAGACCAAGACGAAGTCGAGGCCTACTGCGATAGCCATGCTATACGGTATGAATGGAAAGGCGGCGACCGGCTGCGGACCTACTCTGTGCGTCCGGCAGTTTACATGCTACCAAACACCGGCGAGCGAGTCTGGTTTAATCATGCTGCTTTTTACCACTACACATCCCTCGATCCGGCCGTTCGAGATGCCTTAATGGGCGAATACTCACAGGAAGAGCTACCGTATAACACTTTCTATGGGGATGGAACGCCCATTGCACCAGAGGATGTTGAGCATATTCGGGAAGTCATTGAAAAAGAAACATTAGCCTTTCCCTGGCAGCCAGGTGATGTAACCATGCTTGATAACATGGCTATAGCCCATGGCCGGGAACCATATCAAGGAAATCGCAAAGTTATTGTCGGCTTAACAGAGCCGGTTGAAATGGATTCGGTTATTCTATGACCCAGGGTTTTCAACTATCTCCTCGTCAAAAACATCTCTGGTTGTTGCAGCCTGACAACCAATTGGATGTTTTTTATACAGAGGGAACGCTCAATATATCCGGCACGCTCAATTTGCCGGCCTTACAAGAGGCGCTGGCAATTGTGGTTAATGAGCATGAGATTTTGCGGACCCTCTTTGATTTCCCCCCGGCTTTGTCTATTCCGGTACAGGTGATTTTGGACGCGGCCGATCTCACACTTCCCTACCATGATATAGCCACACTTCATGGTGAGGCACAGGCCAAAAAGGCTGATGAGATAATGGCTGAGATACGACAGGAAAAAGCTGTCAATCAGGCCCCGGTGTTCTTTGCTGTCCTCTTTAGACTAAGCAAGTTTCATCACCAACTCCGAATCTGGCTGCCGGCCCTAACGGCCGATGCTGGTTCGTTTATGCGAATGGCGGATCAACTTACAGCCGCTTATGCCACTGTTTTGGCCGACGCTAATCTGGAAATAGAAACGCTGCAATATGCCGATTTTTCAGAGTGGCAGCACGAACTATTAGACAGCGAAGAAGCAGAGATAGAAGGTGAGGAATGGTATCGCAAATTGCTCTCAGCGCCGTTGGATATCCACCTGCCCCTAGAATTTGAGCCGGAGACGGAAGACATTTTTATACCTGCTTCTAATCAGCGGGTTGTAGACAGCCGCCTTTATTCCCTGCTATCTGACATGGCAAATAAGCATGACATCGCTGTCTCAACCGTCCTGCTGGCTGCCTGGCGCATATTACTTTGGCGCCTGGGTCAATCGGAACTGGTTTTAGGATTGGGCTGCGACGGCCGAACCTACGAAGAACTAGACAACGCCATTGGCCTCTTTGACACCACCCTGCCGTTACCAACCAAACTAGACGGCGATGAAAAACTGCCTGACCTTCTAAAAACATTGGAAGATAGTGTGGTTGGCGCTTTTGAGAGTCAGGAATATTTCTCCTGGGAGCAGATGCCGCAAGTGGGCGATGAGGATCCCCGGCGTCATTATTTTCCGGTGGCCTTTAACTACCACGACATTATCATTGGCAATTTCCAAGTCGATGGCGTCATGTTCACAATTAATTCTTTATCGGCCGTTACCAACCGCTTTCATTTGCTGCTAGACTGTTACCATCAGGAAAACGAGCTGGCGCTGACACTACGCTACGACAGCCGCCGCTTTGATTCAGACAATATTGAAAGGCAAACAGAGCGGCTGATCACCTTGTTGGAAAACATGGTCGCTAATCCCGAAGCGGCCGTTCAAGAATTAATCATCCTGCCCAGAACAGAACGCGAACAACTTCTTGAGGATTTCAGCCGGTCAACAACGTTACCGCCGGCAACGACCCCAGTTCATAGTCTCATTGCTGACCAGGCAAAGAAACGACCGGATGAAACGGCCGTTACGCTTGGCAGCCAAACGTTGACCTACGGCGAACTGGACAAACAATCGGTCCAGTTAGCCGCCCATTTGCAATCTTTGGGCGTAGGCGCTGATATACCGGTTGGTTTATTGCTTAATGCTACCCCGGATGCCGTCGCTGCCATTTTGGCTGTCTTGAAAGCAGGTGGAGCCTATGTGCCGCTTGATCCTCAATATCCTCCGGAACGAGTCGCTTTTGTTTTAGATGATATTAAGACCCCGGCGCTCATCACCGATTCTGCCTCGGCTGGTATTAACCATGGAACGGCCAATGTCATCCTGATTGACGATGAGGACGCTTATCCGGACACGGCCGAACAACCAACATCAAATGACACCTTTTCCTTAGATGATTTGGCTTATCTTATCTATACCTCCGGTTCCACCGGCCAACCGAAAGGAGTAGCCGTCAACCATCGCAATTTGGCTCACTCCACTATCACCCGTTTTGAACAGTATCAGAACCAGCCCAAAAAATTCCTACTGCTCTCCTCTTTTGCTTTCGATAGCTCCGTGGTCGGCCTGTTCTGGACCTTGAGTCAGGGCGGCACATTGGTGCTGGCAACGGCCGAAC
>JABAOG010000777.1_pt1 | contig 39425 bp, 36 predicted proteins | sample 7062131 | NCBI WGS metagenome assembly JABAOG01 (sample SAMN14538629, study PRJNA623070) | marine sediment metagenome | biome: marine biome [ENVO:00000428]; feature: marine pelagic biome [ENVO:01000023]; material: deep marine sediment [ENVO:00002113] | place: India: Arabian Sea | collected... | reverse complement strand
GTCCTTGAGATTCTGTTCGGTCTTGCTGCCTTTGAGCACCATCACGTGACTCCAAAATTCATGTGGCGGAAGGTTGCGGTCACCGCGCGGCGACCCCCTCGAAACGAATTTAGACTCGGTCTAAAATTTACGTAAAAAGTATATCGGGTGGCCGCAAAGAGTCAACCGCTGCAGGTCGTTACGCGCCTCCCGGCGTTAATTGNNNAAGAAACAGGAGGTCGATTTCGAGGCCGCCCTGGAAGAGCTCGAAGCGCTCGTCGAGCGCATGGAGGAAGGTGAGCTCAGCCTCGAGGAATCGCTGAAGACGTACGAGCGCGGTATCGCGCTCAGCCGCGCCTGTCAGAAGTCCCTGGATGCCGCCGAACAGCGCATCCAAATCTTGAGCGAGAAGGAAGGTAGCGCCGAAACCCGGGATTTCGAACCCGATGAGGACTAGCCCGCCTCGGAGCAGGCAGCGCCCCGAGCGCATCGACCACCGTCCGACGCCAGCGCCGCTTCCCACGAACTGACATGCAAGCCGATACCGTCGCTGATTACGCGATCGACCTGGGCGGCTACCGTGGGCGCGCCAATCGCGCCCTCGAGGCCTGCCTGCCAGCCGCCGGGCGCGAACCCGCCGGGCTTCACGAGGCCATGCGCTACGCGGTGCTCGACGGCGGCAAACGCGTGCGCGCCACCCTCGTCTACGCCACCGGCGAGGCGGTCGGCGCCGAACCGGCGCTGCTCGACGCGCCCGCCTGCGCCGTGGAGCTCATCCACGCCTACTCGCTGGTTCACGACGATCTGCCGGCGATGGACGACGACGACCTGCGGCGCGGCAAGCCCACCTGCCACCGTGCCTTCGGCGAAGCCACCGCGCTGCTCGCCGGCGACGCGCTTCAAACCCTTGCCTTCGAGGTTCTGGCCGAGGGCGCGGGCGGTGCGCCGCGCGGCATGGAGATGGTGAGCACGCTGGCGCGCGCCAGCGGCTCACTCGGCATGGCCGGCGGCCAGGCCATCGACCTCGCCGCGGTCGGGCGCGCGCTCAGCCTCGACGCGCTCGAGGATATGCACCGTCGCAAGACCGGAGCGCTGATTCGCGCCAGCGTGCGGCTCGGCGCTCTGTGCGCGAGCGGCGTGAGCGCGGCGCAGCTCGAGCAGCTCGACGGCTACGCCGCCTGCATCGGCCTCGCCTTCCAGGTGCGCGACGACATCCTCGACGTGGAGGCCGATACCGAGACGCTGGGCAAAACCCAGGGCGCCGACATCGCTCTCGACAAGCCAACCTATCCGTCGCTGCTGGGACTCGATGCGGCCAAGAAAAAAGCGCGCGAGCTGCACGAACGCGCCATCGCCGAGCTCGCCGACTTCGATGCGCGGGCCGATGCATTGCGGGGCCTCTCGGCCTTCATCGTCAACCGCCCCAGCTGAGCGCGGCCGGGGCCGCGGCCCCAAATTGGCGTTGATCGGGCCATAGCGGGTACCATGGCGCGCTATGAAAGCACCCGGGAAAGCGCTTCCCTTCGTGCGTGAGCGAGCTCGTCAACGACGAGCGAATGAGCCGAGGATGATATGCCCATGAATCCAACGACCGTTGCCGTTGCCGATGTCGAAGAGACCCGCGGCATGGAAGACGTTCAGTCGCGCGCCGACACGCGCCGTATCCCCATCGACAAAGTGGGTATCAAGGGCATTCGCCACCCGGTGCGGGTGCGCGATCGAAGCGGCGGCGAGCAGCACACCATCGCCACCTTCGACATGTTCGTCACCCTTCCCCACGACTTCAAAGGCACCCATATGTCGCGGTTCGTCGAGGTGCTCAACAACCACGAGTACGAGATTACCGTGCAGTCCTTCCGGGTCATGCTCAGCGAAATGACGACCCTGCTCGAAGCGCAGTCCGGCTTCATTCAGATGACCTTCCCGTACTTCATCGAGAAGGCCGCGCCGGTGAGCGGCGTGAGGAGCCTCATGGACTACGAGGTGACCCTCACCGGCACCGTCGACGACGACGGCCCGGTGATGCGCGTGAAAGTGGTGGTGCCGGTGACGAGCCTCTGCCCGTGCTCCAAGGCGATCTCCGATTACGGCGCCCACAATCAGCGTTCTCACGTCACCGTGGAGGCGCGCACCGACGTTTTCGTATGGGTCGAGGAGCTCATCGACATCGTCGAGTCCGAGGCCTCCTGCGAGCTCTACGGCCTGCTCAAGCGGCCCGACGAGAAGTACGTCACCGAGCGGGCCTACGACAATCCCAAGTTCGTCGAGGACATGGTGCGCGACGTCGCGCAGCGGCTGAACGAGGACGAGCGCATCCTCGCCTACGTGGTCGAGTCGGAGAACTTCGAGTCGATCCACAACCATTCCGCCTACGCACGGGTCGAGGTCGACAAGCGCGATCAAGACGCCTGAAGCGCGCCACCGCGCTCACAGAAACAGGGTCAGCACCCCCGTGTAGCCGTACAGGCGGTCGTGGGAGATCTCGCCGTTGGCGAAGAAGCCGACCAGAGGAACGTCACCGAGGGCGTCACGGATACGCGTGAGCTCCTCGGAGTTCGCACCGAACAGGTTCGGCCCGCGCGCGAGACACGTGTAGTAGACACCGCCCCGCGGTGCACCGCCGGCGGCTTTCTCGATCTCGGCGAGCATGCGTGTCATGTCCTCGCTGGCAGCCTCGGCGTCGCGGCGGCAGAACATCAGCCGATCGCCCTCTTCCACGCGCGCGGCGACGGCCAGCGCGCGGCTCTGCTCATCGATGCCGGCGAGATTGCGCACCAGGTAGTCGCCGGTGTCCGAGCCCTTCACGGGCAGACCCGCGAACACCCGGGCGCCGAGCCGCGCGGGATCGGCGGCGAGCGCCTCGCCGATGTCGGCGTAGAGGACATCCAGCGCCGCAAGGCCATCGAGCTCGAACAGGACATTGCCCCGGCAACGCGTGATGGCGCGGCGCGGGCCGATGGGCGTGCATCCCTGGGTGAGGCGCGTGGCCACCCTGACATCGGGGGCGAAAAGCACCCCGGACAGCCCTCCGCAGGTGACGCCGTCGGCGAGCTGGGGATGAGCGCCGCGCGAGCTGGTCAGCCCACCGACCAGGTAGCCGCCGTCCATGCGTGCGCAAAGCGCCGGGATCAGGCTGTCGAGCTGCGCGTTGTGGGGGTCGGCGTGCACCACCGCGAAGCGCGCCCCGCTGCGCTCGCACCAGTCGCCGTGAGCGGCCTCGAAGCCGCGCAGATCGTCGACGATTGCGGGGAACACGCGGAACCCGTGCGCCGGAAAGCGGCCCACGAGCACGCCGAGGGCGGCCTCGCCGAAATACTCGACACCGCCGGCACAGATACCGACACCGACGCTGCCCACCCAGTGCTCGACGCCGGTGGCTTCGCGCAGACGCGCCTCGATGTCGCCCAGGTGCAGCGCGAAGGCGTCGCTGGCGTACACGAAACCCAGGTTGGCGCCGTCGCAAGCGCCGAGGGAGGCGAGACACGCGTCGGTTGCGACCCGCCAGTCGGAGTGGGCGGCATGGGCGGCGCGCATGGAGTTCTCGACCATGCCGGCATCGTAGCGCCGTGGGACGCTGGCCGGTAGCGCGAGCGGCTCAGCCCATGTGAATCAGAATCAGCACCACGCCGCCGAGCACGGCGGACACCACCAGGCCGGCGGCCAGGCTGCCGAGCAGGCAGTGCCAGAGGCCGTTCACGACCACCTGCGTGGTCCTTTGTGAGGTCATCTCGTTTCCCATGGTCACCGCCGCCAGGCGCCCACCGCCCGGCGATGGCGACGCGTGCTCCCGGGTGTCATTGAACGCGCCGCCGCGGGATCCGGGCGGGCACGGCCGGACAACTTCCGGGCGCAATTCTGGCGAAATCATGGAAATCGGGCCGTCGGGCTTTCAGCCTGTCAGGATTGCAGTAAATTTGTCCGTAGCAGCTTCTAATACTGTAGTACGTCCTTTTTCAGGCTTCCTTGAGCGCTCGGAGCCGGCCAGCTACCCGGGGAGAGACATGGGCAGAAAAATCGCTATCGTCGAGGACGAAGAGGCCATTCGGGAGAACTACGCGACGGCGTTCCGCCGCCAGGGCTACGACGTGCGCACCTACGTGGATCGACCGGGAGCGCTGGAGGCCTTCGAGGAGCGCTTGCCGGACCTGGCCATCGTCGATGTCGGGCTCGGCGACGAGGCCGAGGGCGGATTCGAGCTGTGCCGTCAGCTGCGCGGCATCTCCGCAAGNNAAGGACGACGTCGAGGGCGGCTTCGAGCTGTGCCGCGAGCTGCGCGCGCAGTCGGCCGACCTGCCGATCATCTTCCTGACGGCCCGCGACAGCGACCTGGACACCATCTCCGGGCTGCGCCTCGGTGCCGACGACTACCTCAGCAAGACCGTCAGCCTGCCGCACCTGCTGGCGCGGGTGGCGGCCCTGCTGCGGCGCGTGGAGGCGCTGAAATCGCCTCCCGACGCGGCCCAGGTGCTCGAGCGGGGACACCTGGAGCTCGACCTGGATCGCATGTCGAGCGCCTGGCGCGGCACGCCGGTGCCGCTCACCGTCACCGAGTTCTGGATCGTGCACGCCCTGGTGCGGTTCCCGGGCCACGTGAAAACCCGCGACCAGCTCATGCAGGAGGCCAACGTGGTCGTCGACGACAGCACCATCACCTCACATATCAAGCGGGTGCGCCGCAAATTTCAGGCCATCGACCCTGAATTCGACTGCATCGACACGGTCTACGCCATGGGTTACCGCTGGACCTGCGCGGCCTAGCGCCGCCGTGCAGCCGATGGGGGCGCCGGCCTGAAACTCACGATCCGCACCAAGGTGCTTCTGGTCGCAGCGCTGCTGCTGGCCATCCCCTACGTCGGCTACCAGTTCGTGCGCGAGATGGAAAACCACCTGCGCGACGGCCTCGAGCAATCCGTCCTCGGCGCCGCCCAGGCCCTGGCAGGCGCGCTGCACGACCGCGCGGATCTGATTGCGCAGCCGCCCTCGGGCGCCCTGGGCGCCCCGGGACTGCGCGACATCTACGCCCATCCGCTGCCCTTCGACATGCAGATCGACGGCTACCAGGAGGATTGGGGCGCGCACCTGGAGCAGCTCGAGCCCCTCGGCGCAGACCAGGGAGCCGACGCCCAGGCGCGCTTCGTGGCCGGCAAGCGCGGCACCTATCTGTACCTGCTGGTGACGGTGCGCGACGCGCGCATCGTCTACCGCGGCCTGGAAGTGAGCGCACGGCCGGCGAGCGACTATGTCAAGGTGCTCACCACGGGCGGTGGCGAGGCGCCGCGCGCGTTCTACTTCCACACCATCTCGCCGGGGTGGGTGCCGGTCTACCGGACCACCGGCGCCCGCGCCGTTGGGCCGTCGCGGCTGCGCCAGGAAAGCCGTATCCGCGCCGAGTGGCGTGAGACCGCGGACGGCTACGTGGTCGAGGCGCGCGTGCCGATGGCGCTGCTCGGCGATCGCCTCGGCATCGAGGTCGGCGACGTGGACGACCCGCAGGCACGCGGCGGACCCCTGCGGCTATCCACCTCGGGCGCCGGGCCTCTCGCAGAGCCCGGCCACCTGGTGCTGCCTTCCGAAGGCATCGAGGCGCTCATCAAGAGCCTCGGCCGCACCCCCGGGCGGCGCATCTGGGTCGTGGATGCCGCGCAGCGCGTGCTCGCGCGCGGCGGCAGCCTCGAGCGCGAAGGCGAGCCGACCCCGATCAATCCCCTGTTCGGACTCGTGTTGCGGCCGCCGCCGGCGGAGATGTTCGAGGAGCAGCCGATCCTGGCACGCTTCGACGGCCCGGAGGTCAGCGCCGCGCTGGCCGGGCGCGCCACCAGCCACTGGCGCAGCACCCGCCACCCCGACACCTACGTGGTCTCCGCGGCGCACCCCATTTGGAACGATGCCAGCGTCGTCGGCGCGGTGGTCGCCGAGGAAACGACCCTCGGCATCCAGACAGTGCGCCGGCAGGCGCTCGCCAACCTGTTCAATACGACCCTCGTGGTGTGCTTGTTCGGTGCGCTCGTGCTGCTCGCCTTTGCCACCCGCATCAGCGTGCGGCTGAGGCGGCTGCGCGACGAAGCCGCCGCGGCCATCGATCCTCACGGCCGCGTCGTCGGCGCCCTCAGCGCATCCCGGGCCGGCGACGAGATCGGTGACCTGGCGCGCGACTTCTCCGCCATGATGGCGCGCCTGCGCGAGTACAACCACTACCTGGAGCAGCTCGCCAGGCGGCTCTCCCACGAGCTCAGAACCCCGATCACCGTGGTGCGCTCATCGCTCGAGGCCATGGAGCTCGACCATGAGGCCGGTGACCCGAGCGCCTACCTCGGCCGTGCCCGCGACGGCCTTCGGCGTCTCGATGCCATCATCTCGCGCATGAGCGAGGCCACACGCCTCGAGCAGGCGCTGCAGGAAGCGGAGCCGGAGCGCTTCGATCTCGGCGAGGTGGTGGCCGCATCGGTGGAGTCCTACCGCACGGTCTGGCCGGGCCAGGCGTTTGCCTGCCGCGCCCCGGCGCAGCCGTGCCCGCTGCTCGGCATGCCCGACCTGGTGGTGCAGATGCTCGACAAGCTGGTGGCCAACGCCGTGGACTTCTGCACGCCGAACAGCACCATCGACGTCTGCGTGGCTCGCAGCGGCGACGCCGTCGTGCTCGAGGTGTGCAACGAGGGGCCGCCCCTGCCGGAAGCGATGTCCGACAGGCTGTTCCAGTCGATGGTTTCCATTCGCGAGGACAAAGGCCACGATATCCCGCATCTCGGGCTCGGCCTCTACATCGTGCGCCTCATCGCAGAGGCCCACGATGCACGCGCGCGCGCGCTCGACCGCGCGGACGGCAAGGGCGTGTGCATGCAGATCACCTTCCCTGCCTGCACCCAAGCCTAGCCGTCGGTGTCCGCCCGCTTACCAGACTCCCACAAGGCATCCATCTCTTCGAGGCTCGCATCCTCGAGCGCCCTGCCCTGGGCACGGATTCCGGACTCGACGAAACGGAAGCGCTGGTCGAATTTTGCGTTGGCAGCACGCAGCGCACTGTCCGCTTCCACGCCCAGGTGGCGCGCGAGATTGACGCAGCTGAACAGCAGATCGCCGAGCTCCTCCACAGCCCTTTCGTGCCCGGCGCCATGGCTTAGCGCGGCCTCGAGCTCGTCCAGCTCCTCGCGCAGCTTCGGCAGTACCTCTTGCGCATTACCCCAGTCGAACCCGCACGAGGCGGCGGCGCGCTGCAGCTGCGCGGCGTGCTCGAGCGCCGGGCGCCCGCCGCGCACGCCGTCGAGCACGCTTTGACCGGTCTCGCGCGCCCTGGACGCGCGCTCGGCCCTCTTGTGCGCCTCCCAGGCGCGGGATTGCTCCTCGGCCGAGCCGATGCGCTCGTCACCGAAAACGTGGGGATGGCGCCGCTCCATCTTGTCGCTGATGGCGTCGGCCACGTCGCCGAAGTCGAAAGCGCCCTGCTCCTCGGCCATGCGCGCGTGAAACACCACCTGGAAGAGCAGATCGCCGAGCTCGTCGCGCAGCCAACGCATATCGTTTGCAGCGATGGCATCGGCCACCTCGTAGGCCTCCTCGATGGTGTACGGCGCGATGGTCGCGAAGTCCTGCTCGCGATCCCACGGGCAGCCGTCGACGGGATCTCTCAGCGCAGCCATGATCCTGAGCAGTCGTTCGATCGACGTCACCGTTCGTCACCTTCCAATACCCGCGGGGCGGCGTTCATCGAGGAACCGCATTCTACCAAGCGGCCGCGCCTCGACACGCCCCATTCCCTGCCTTCGGCCGACGCCTGATAAGCCTGTGATGAAGCCCGCATATCGGCATGAACGGGTTTCCCTCGATCGGCCCCCTCGGCTAAGCTGAAAAACAGCACCGGAACGGTTACATTGGGCCCGGGGGAGCCGTTCGGCACATCCGCTTCTGCCGGACCCGTCCAGGGTTGGCGAGGCACGCTCTCGATGCAGCGTCGCGTAGGGATTCGGCTATGGTCACGAGACGACGCCTGATGCGAAACGTCACCGGGCCTTCGCTGGCAGCGGTCCTGCTCGCCTGCGCCATCGTCGCGCCCGTGCACGCCATCACGCTTGCGCCCGACACGGGCTACGCGGCCAATCAGCGCGTCGCTGACGATCGCTGGTACCTCATCGAGCAGCGCGCGCGGTTCCTGCAAGCCGAAGAGGCGCTCGAGCACCGCGATATGCAGCGCTTCGCGCGCCTGCGCGACGGGCTCGTCGATTATCCGCTCCATCCGTACCTGGAATTTGCCGATCTCACACGACGCTTGAACACGGCGAAAGCCGAGGAGCTCGAGGCGTTTCTCGAGCGCTACGCCGAGACGCCGCTCGCCTGGCAACTGCGCCACAAGTGGCTGAGCCTGCTCGCACGCCGCGGTCGCTGGGACACGTTCCTCGACGTGTACGTGCCCTCTAGCAAGGCCGCCATGCGCTGCCAGTGGCTGCGCGCGCTGATCAATACCGATCGCGCCGATGATGCCATGCCCCACGTGCAGGCGCTGTGGCTGGCAGGCCGATCCCGGCCACCGGCGTGCGATCCGGTCTTCGAGGCCTGGCGGCGCGGGGGCCACCTGACGCGCGATATCGTCTGGAAGCGCATTGCACTCGCGATTCGCGCGGGGCGTCCGTCACTCGCGTCCTATCTCACACGCTACCTGGACGCGGCAGAACGCCCGCTCGCCGAGGCCTGGCTCGGGGTCCGCAAGGTACCCACCGAGGTCGTAAACGTTGCCCGGCTCGACGCTGATGCCGACATCGTCGAAGCCATTCTGGTCTATGGCATCGAACGCCTGGCGCGCCGCGATCCGGACCAGGCGGCGGACATCTGGCACAAGCTTCGCACGCGCTTCGCCTTCTCCGCATCGGCGGTGGGCACCGTGCATCGACGCATCGGACTTTCCTACGCCTACGCCCACGAGCCGCAGGCGCTCTACTGGCTGAATGCCATCCCGGAGCCGGCGATGGATGATCGCGCGAGGGAATGGCGCATTCTCAGCTCGATGAATCACGGCGAATGGCCGCAGGCGCTCGAGCATCTTCTCGAGGTCGGCACGACCGGGGCTGGCGGGGAGCCAACGTCGCAACGATGGCGTTACTGGACGGCGCGCGCCCTGGAGGCGATGGCCTGGCATGACGACGCAGATTCGATCTACGCCGAGCTCGCCCGTGATCGGAGCTACTACGGTTTTCTTGCCGCCGACAGGATCGGCTGGAAATATCAGCTCAACCACCGCAGTCTCGAGTACAGCGAAAACGAGCTGCGACGGCTCGCCGCCGAGCCGGGCGCGCTGCGCGCACGCGAGCTCTACAGCCTCGGTCGCAGCATCGCAGCACGCCGGGAGTGGCACACGTTCACGCGGGGCATGAACGACGAGCAGCTCGCGCGGGCGGCGAAGCTCGCACATCGCTGGGGCTGGCACGGGCGCGCCATCATGACCGTGGCGCGCACACCGCATCTCGACGATCTCGAGATGCGCTTCCCGCTCGCCTATCACGATCGCGTCATCGAGCAGGCCGAGGCACGCCGCCTCGACCCCGCGTGGATGTACGCCATCGTGCGACAGGAGAGCGCATTCATCCCGGATGCACGCTCTCCTGCGGGCGCGCTCGGGCTGATGCAGATCATGCCGGGAACGGGTCGCAAGATCGCCCGCACTCTCAACAAGCCGCTGCAAAATCGTACCGAGCTGCTCGATGCCGATGTCAGCCTCGAGTTCGGCAGCACCTACCTGCGCATCCTGCTCGACGACCTGGACGAGCACCCGGTACTTGCAGCCGCCGCTTACAATGCGGGACCCCACCGCGTCGAGCGCTGGCGACCGGCGGAGCAGAACATGTCCGCCGACCTGTGGATCGAGAAGGTGCCCTACGGCGAGACACGGGAGTACCTGCGGCGCGTGCTCGCCTATACGACGATCTACGAGCAGCGACTGGGACGCGAACCGGTGCGACTGAGCGAGCGCCTGGCGCCGATTCCCGCACGCGCCACACGACTTGCCCGCGCCGAGATGGACGGCAAGAACCTGTCGGAATGATTTCCAGCCGGCAGGCCGCCGGCGGCGAGTGACCCGGAGGGATGATGCGCGCTCAGCGCGTAGGCAGGCGAGAGAGATCCTGCGTGGGTCTAGCCGTGCAGTTGAGGAATATGTGGCCCTGATTGGTGCAAAATTTGAGCCACTTGTAGAGGAAGCGATTCATTTCCCAGCGACGATCGAGCTCGGGCATGCGGCCCCGGATCCAGGAATGCACTTTTCGGGTGCGTTTGCGCCGACAGTGACTGACGAGCTCCGCGGCGCGGACATCGTGATACACGCAGACGCGCGCATTGGGCTCCAGGGCAAATTCACCCTCGTCTTCGAATCGATACGTCAGAAACAGCGTCGTGGTGTACTTGAAGCGCTCTTCCACGGTTGCGTAGAGATTCAGCGCGCCCGCGACCTGTGATACGAGCGTACCCTCGAGATCTTCCAAATCCGGCAACAGGCGCATCACACGAAGGTAATTGCCCTCGTAGAGATCGATGAGCGCAGGCAGATCCCGATGCCTGTATCGTTCGAGGTGCCCTGTCTTCAGCAGTTCCATAGTGGCAACATAGTAACACAGCTTTCGAAAAATCAACGGCCGATCGCGCATGGTCGCCTGTGACCGGAGTCACACGGACGACGTCATGTCGGCTTTATCCACAGCGGCATCGACTCGATCAAGCAGAACATGCCATATTGACTTTTCGTCGATTTCTGCTCTAAGCGTGGTACGATCATCGGCCATAGAGTCGAGACAAATCCTGCATCGTTGTGCGCAGGTGGATTCTCGCACCGAGGACTGAGCACGTGACCTTGACACCGTCGAACATGATCGCGCTGGGCACAAGGGCGCCCGACTTTCGACTCCCCGACACCGACGGCAAGCTGGTCTCGCTCGCCGATTTCGAATCCATGAAGGGACTGCTGGTCGTTTTCATGTGCAACCACTGCCCCTACGTCAAGCATATTCGTGCCGGACTCGCGGAGTTTGCGCGCAGCAATGCACAATCAGGGATCGGGATTGTCGGCATCAATTCCAACGACGCCAGCGCCTATCCCGCCGACAGCCCCGCAAAGATGCGTGAAGAGGTCGAGAGCGCCGGCTACTGCTTCCCCTATCTGCACGACGAATCCCAGGATGTCGCGAAAAGATATCAGGCCGCGTGCACGCCGGATTTCTTTCTTTTCGACGGCTCCATGCGCCTGGTTTACCGAGGGCAGTTCGACGACAGCCGCCCGGGAAACGACATCGAGGTAACGGGCAAAGACCTTCAAGCTGCGGTCGATGCCCTCTTGAGCGGCCAGCCGCCGCTTCCGGATCAGAAAGCGAGTATTGGCTGCAACATCAAGTGGATGCCGAATAACGAGCCCGGCTAGCCGAGAGCGCACAGCCCTCCTCGACGCCACCAGTTGTTGCGGATTCCACGGGACCGCGTGCTCGCTGCGCTTCAGTGCGTTGAATGGCCGTATTCCCGAGAACCAGCATATCCATTTTTGTTCGCAGGAAACATGCGAGCGCCTCCTCGGGCCGGCAGACTATGGGTTCATTCTCGTTGAATGACGTGTTGAGCACGATCGGCACTCCGGTCAAGTTCTCGAACGCTTTTATGAGTCTGTAGTAAAGGGGATTATGCTTTTCTGTGACCGTCTGCAGGCGGCCGCTTCCATCCACATGAGTCACGGCAGGTATGGTCGAGCGTTTCCATTCCTTGATCGAAAAAACCTTCATCATGAATGGCACATCATCATCCCGCTCGAACCAGTCACATACTCGCTCTCTCAAAATCGACGGGGCAAACGGGCGGAACGATTCGCGGCGTTTAATCTTCAAATTGAGGATGTCTTTCATGTCGGCCCGGCGCGGATCACATAGGATGGAACGATTTCCGAGCGCTCTCGGCCCCCACTCCATGCGACCTTGGAACCAGCCGACTACCAGCCCGTCTGCAATCGCCTGTGCCACCATTTCGCACAGCGCATCTTCGTTCTCGACCTTCTCGACACTGAAGTTAGTCGAATCCAGATCCTGCCGTCTCGGTTCCAGCGCGGCGGCAATGGAGTCGTCATCGAACCCTGGTCCCCAGAAGGCGTGCGGCATCTGCCCGCGAGCGGGGCTGCGTCCGGCAATCTCAGTTGCGGCAACGAAGGCCGCGCCTATCGCGCCACCGGCATCGCCTGCAGCGCTCTGCACGTAGACACGCTCGAACGGTGTGTACTCGGCTATGCGGCCGTTCGCCACCGAGTTCATTGCACATCCGCCCGCGAGCACCAGATTCGTGCAGCGATGTCTGCTGTATGCCGCATTTAGAAAATCGAAGAATATCTCCTCGTACACGGCCTGCACCGACCGTGCAATGTCCTTGTGACGTTGCTCCAGATCTTCGTCGGCTTTGCGCGAGGGACCGAGCAGTTTCTCGAGCTCGGGTGTGAAGAGCCGTCCGAACTCGGGAGCGCCGTCTGACCAGGCGTAACTGATCTCCTTCTGCCCGTGACGGAAGTAGTCGAGATTGAGAACATATTTGCCGCTCTCCCCCGTTTCGACAATGTCGCGGATCGCATCGCGATACCTCGGGCGACCGTAAGGTGCGAGCCCCATCACCTTGTACTCGTCGCCATAGGCGGGGAAGCCGAGGTATTGCGTCATGGCTTGGTAGAACACGCCCATGGAGTGTGGAAACCACACATGATCGACGACCTCGATGCTGCCATCGACGGCGTAACCCCACGCGCCGCTCGCGAAATCACCAAACCCGTCGATGGAAACCGCAATCGCTTCTTCCCATGGTCCTGCGAAGTATGCCGACGCCAGATGAGCGAGATGATGCTCTACGTGATGAACGCGATCGGAGAATCGTCTCCCGGGAAAGACGCTTGCCAGCCGTTCCCCGATGCCCGATCGATGCATACGGGTCCTGAGCTTGCCGAGCAGCAACGACAAGCTGGGTCCGTCGCGCAACGTGTACCACAGCTTCCGGCCCAGGTTCGCCCTCGGGTCCGAGTTGATTGCAACGTGAACGATTTCATCCGGATCGATCTCGGCCGCGGACAGGCAGTATCGAATCGACTCCGATGGAAAGCCCGCCCAGTGCTTGATGCGACGAAACCGTTCCTCCTCGGCACAGGCGATCAATCTGCCATCGACGAGGACACAGGCCGATGAATCCGCGTGATAGGCATTTATACCGAGAATGACGCTCATCGCGTGAAATCTATCCCTTCACTTTCGCCCAGAGAGATCGCTGAATCAGCCATTCCGCGACCAGTCGCTGCCAGATATATTTCCACCCCCTGATCCCGTCCCGCCACAGACCTTTTCCCATCAGGAGATACAGCGGCGCCCCCAGCACGACCAGCAACGGTATTCGTCGCATCTTGCCGCTGAATGGCAGGGCGCTCCATGGCGACTTGTCCAATTTCTCTGCCTCGAGATGCGCGTAACGCTGCTGATTCGCATACCAGCGCGTCCATGTCTTGCGGTCGTCGTGATAAATCGGATGAACTAGCGATCGGGTTGACCCTTCCAGCACGATCCTCTGAGTGTGACCGTCCTGAACGTAACGCGCCCCTTTCGCTCGAAACAGCACCGTGTGCGGCGGATACAGCGATGCCCTCAAGGGGAGTCCGTCGATGCAGTAGATGAAGCGTGCATCATAACCTGCGACTTCGTCTTCGGCCGCGAGCTCGCCGAGCTCGTCGATCAGCTCGTCGCTCAGGACATAGTCGGCATCGAGAGCAAGCACCCATTCGCCCAGTCGGGATGCGTGCTCGAGCCCGAAATTCCACTGCTGTGCAAGAGAGTCAAAGGCGCGCTTGTGAAATTCCACATGCTGAAACCCGGCGGCGATCGCCTCAGTCCGGTCGTCGCTGAAGCTGTCGACCACCACCACGCGCGTCGCCCACTCGAGCTTGGAGAGGACCCGCGAGAGATTGCGCTCCTCGTTGAAGGTCAGGATGAGAGGAACGATGCGCTCACGCACGCTTTTCGACAATGCTCTCGTATCCAGCGACCATCTGCCGCGCAATTCCGGACCAGGCATAGCTGCTCGACGCGAGCCGCCGGCCGCTCGAACCCATCTCGAGTCGTCGTTCCCTATCACGCAGCAGTTCCGTCACTGCCGCGGCGAAGCAAGCCGGATCTCCGGCAGCAACGACGCCTGCATTCGATGCGGAGACCGACTCCGCGATGCCGATCTCGGGAGTGACAACGACCGGACAACCCATCAGCATCGCCTCCAGAACGGCAATGCCGAAATTCTCCGAGTAGGAAGGCAGCACGAACAGCGCCGCCTGACGAAGAAGCCGCCACTTCTCCTCGCCCTCCACCATTCCGATAAAGCGGATTCTTTCTGCCACACCGATGTCGTCCGCAAGCCGCTCGAGCCGTCCCTGATACGACTCCTCGTCGTTCCCGGCAATGACGAGCTTGACCTCGGGGACCAGCTTCCAGGCTCGAATGAGGCGATCCAGGCCTTTCTTCCAGTTGATGCGTCCGAGAAACAACACGAATTCTCCATCGTTATCCTCCCTCGAGGACTCACGCAACGATTCGGTTGTCGGCCCAGCGACACCGTTCGGGATCACCAACGCGGAGCGTATGCCGAGCCCGAGTCGGTGTACCTCGTCGAGCTCCTTGCGGGTAGTGACGTGGACAGCCGTTGCGGACGCGAGCGTGTGCTGCTCGATTGCTCGAATCCAGATTTTTTTCGCCAGTGTGCTCTTTCTAGCAATCAAATCCTTAACGAGCATGCCGCGCGGCGAGACGACATAGGGAACGCCGCACTTCTCAGCGATCCTGGCGGCGGCCCACGTCGGCCAGAGAAAAACCGAATGCAGATGAACCAGGTCGAAGCCGGGGATCTCTCGAGAAAGCGCCTCTTTCATGCGAGGCGACCAGTAGAGCCTGCGCAAAAACCGACTTGGAAAGTAACGGACTGTCACCCCATCGATGCTTACCGGTTCGCCGAGGGGCACATTGCTGTCACCGGCCCCATCGACATTGGTGGTAAAGACGTGCACATCGTGACCCAGGAATGCCAGCGCCGCGCACAAACCGTGAACGGATCTGATCGGACCGCCGTAGCGCACGGCCGGGAGGTAGGTGGGCACGACGTTGAGTATTCTCATGTGTCGACTGCCATGATGCTCAACGAAGCACGGCTTCGACCGCCTGCATCGTCCCCGAAACCGCATTTTCCACGGTGTAGTTACGCAAGACGTGCTCTCTCGCTCGTTCTCCCATGGCCTGCAGACGCTCGGGATCTTTCGCCATCGACAGTAGGACGTGTGAAAGATCGCCGACCGCACCGAATTCGAACCTCTCTCCGGTCTCGCCGCGTTTGATCAAATCCGGTCCACACCCGACCCTGTCGCTGACAATGGCGGGCAGCCCGCACACCATCGCCTCGTTCACGACCAGACCCCAGGTCTCGTCATAGTCGGATGAGAGAACGAGGCAGTCGGCTGCGGCATAGGCGCCCGTGATCTCCGTTTGATTCATGAATCCGGCAAATGTGACCGGCAGATTGTGCTCGGCGACGAACTGCCTTGCAGCGTCCATGAGTTCCCCGGTTCCGACCACAAGAAGATGTAGCTTCGGATTCTGCAGAACCGCCTCTCTCATCGCGGTCAGCTGATCGAGGATTCGCTTCTTCCGAGTCAGCTTACCGACGTAAAGGTAACAGATGGAATCCTCCGGAATGTTCCAGCGGGCTCTCATGGCATTCCGCTCTTTTCTGTGCGATCTCGCCTGCTCGATCAACCGCTGGTTCTCGACGAAATACGGACAAGAAAACAGCTTTGAGTCCGGAATTCCGTAGCCAGCGTAAAAGCGATAGTTCGACTCCCCTATCACCAGAAACGCGTCGTAACGTGACAGCAGAGATCGATGCATGAATCGCACCGTCTGCTTTCTCGGTTTCATCGCGCTCGATTCCCCTCGGACTAATCGGGGAATATTCAGTCGCATGCAGGACCAGAGCGCCTGGAGTAGCGGAAGTCCCTGCCAGCCGGTAAGGATAAGAACATCTGGCCGATCGCGCCGCAGAACATCCGTCATGTTGCTGACACTGCTGGCAAAGAAACCGTCGACTCCCGGATTGCTCTTTGCATTGTTCAGCAACTCCCATTTGTAGCCTTCGTACATGGGAACATCCCAGCTGAACGGGTGGTCGAATCCGACACCCTGTCGCTGGTCATCCGGCTGGCAGGCATAGTAGACCTTGATGTCGAAACCAGGTTGGCCAGCCAGCGCCCTGAACCACGGGATATGGTATTGGATAGGGTGAGTCGCGACGATTGCGAGCTTTGTCAAGAAACGCGGTCCTACGAGGTCGAATGCCCGATACGAACGCCGGAAGACGCCATGTCACGATCAAGTTGCCGAATTTCCATGAAGCCCAGTCGCAACGCGACCTCGGAAGCCGCGATAGAAAATCCGAACACCCATCCCAGTATCAATAGAACGAAAAGATCGCCGAAAATCTGGGTTGCCACGATGAAGACCGGCACGTTAGCCGCGAGGAATGCCACGAGCCCAAAGAAAAACGGCACAACGGGATTGTCGAGTCGACTCACCTGGGTGACGAGCCGCCACAGGTAGATCAAGATTGCGCCAATAATCCATACGATGAGCACAAGCCCCGGCACGCCCAACTCCGCCACGATCTTTCCAAGTCCCCCTTCGCCGGCCCCGCCAAAACGTTGACTGCCGCCGCCGAAGTGTTGCCCCCCCTGGCTCGCAACACCGACGCCGCCCCCGAAAAATCCATGTTTCTCTACCGCCCATTGCACGCTGCCGAGACCGAGCTTGGCGAATCTGTCTTCAGCTTCACTGAAGACCGTCACGCTTCGTTCCAGATAGACGTCGAATCGGTGTGCCTGGCGCGCCGAGCTGTCCGTTATCGTGAAGGTTCCGATTACACCGAGCAGAATGGCCATGATGGCTCCAATGAGCGCCATTCTTCCGAGCCTGCGAGTAAATACCAGCAGCATCGCTGCGTAGAGCCCTGAGAAAATCAGCACTTCCATCAACATCTTTCGGCGACCCGTGAGCAGACCGGCCGACACGAGCAGCACGATCAAAAGCGCGACCAGGATCTTGGGCCAGCGTACGACGCCGGAGACCGCGAGCACGAGCACCAGACTGATCGCTGCTGCCGCGTGCCACGCCGCACCTTCAGTGCTGCGCAGAAACCCGGGGTACGACTCCAGTATGCCGCCGGGAACGTGAATCTTTACGCCGGTTCCAACCTCTTCGAGAAGCCCCGAATCGACCCCCAGAATCGAAAGGAAAATACCTCCGAGCATCAACGATGCGAAGAGAACGTAGAATTTCAAGAAGTGCACCGCACTCTGCACGCGCAGACCATAGTAATAAGCGACGAGGAATCCTGGAATCGGCGCGAGATACGAAAGAAGTCCGATTCCGATCAGGGCCAGATTGTCATAGTGATAGAAGGAAATTGCCGACTGGAACAACAACCAGATCAGAAAAAGCGTCAAAGNNGTCAAAGGCGTTCTCACTGGTCCCCGGAGGATCGCGATGTCTGTAAAGCGGACCAGACCATGCTGACGGACGAAGCCGACGGCCACCGCGAAAACGAACACGCCGACGAGAACGACGAAATAGATCGGCTGATCCGGGGTCACCTTCCTCACGGTGTCAGCAAGAAATCCGACTGCTACGCACACCAACATTCCGCTTCGCCAATCCGATACGCACAGTGCCAGCCCGAATATTGCAGCCATTACAAGCAGAGGGACCATCTCAGACAGATATTTCCTCGTTCATTTATTTCGGATTTCGCATGCCGACGTATTTCGGACCTCGAATAGACAGCCACCAGGCCCACACCATCCCCGAAAGCTCTGCGATCAGCGTTACAGGAATCCACCAGGGTCGGGAGAGATGGTGACGTGTGCGCACCGCAGAGATCGGACCCTGCACAAAGCGGCTGAATCGATTGGTCAATCGTTTTGTTGTTATCAGATAGTAGTATCTGCCCACCGAGTGGGCGGGCTTGAGTGACCTCAGATGATGGCCGAAGCTTCTGGTTCCTCCCGAATCGGCTTTCAGGTGGAACACACTGGCTGCAGGCTCAAACAGGATCCGGTACCCGCGCGCCAACAAGCGATCAGCAAACTCCGCCTCGTACCGGTAGGCAACCGCAACGAAATTCTCGTCGAACCCTCCGACTTCCAGTGCGGCATTCCGTTCGATGGAGAAATTGCCTCCGGCAAACCGCTCGACCAGACGTCGGCTGGCGGAATTGAATCGGAACGCATCCGGATCTTCGACACGGCCATCATGCCAGGCACTCTCCCACTCACCCAACTCGCGTTCCCACTGTTGCACCACGCGACCGGCAACACACGCGACATTCCCGGCATCATGTGCTGCAGCGTGCTCGCGCACGAGCTCCGACGTTACCCGAATGTCGTCATCGAGAAACAGCACGAAATCGCACTTCGCTGCCATCAGAGCGTGATTCATGGCTTTCGGAATGGACGGCTTCGACAGTCGGTGCCACACGATGTGGCCATTCGATTGAAGTTTCTCGAGCGTCGCCATGGTCTCTGCCAGATGACGCGGAGTTTGGTCGACAACTAGAATTTCCTTCGCGGGATATTGCAACGCCAGGAGCTGCTCCAGCGTATCCAGAAGGACGCCCTCCCGCTGATAGGTGGGAATTGCTATCGAGATGTCAGGCAATGCAGGAAAGATTCAATAAGTGCCGAGCTGTATCTGGACGGCTCTCACGATTGCCTTCAAGTGAAGCGGATTCTTCTTCAACGCTTCAATCAGATAGTGCCTGGCGCGGCCCGGGTCCTGCCCTCGGAGACAGCTGGCCAGGAAATAATAGAAGTCGGCATCTGTCTTGCGGCGACTGGCGGTCACGCTGTCCTCGAACAATCGTCTGGCCGCGTCGAGCTGCTCTGCGTCATTCCCGTCAGACGCTCGTGCTCGCATGCACTCGGCGATAACCTTCTTTGCCGCCATCTGCTGCGTGCGGTTTTCACTGCTGATTGTCCCGAGCCCAAAGGAAGTCTCGTAAAGCACATCCTGGATGACCTCGTGTCTGCCGAGTTCGGCAAGGCGCGTCCACAGGTCCAAATCCTGCGCCACTTTGAACTGGGAGCGATAACCGCCCGCACGCACATAGTGCTCCTTGCGAAACATGGTGCATCCATGGCAGGAAGGACCATGCAGTCTCGCCGGGTTCGTTGTTCTCAGGGCCGCGTCAGCCTCGGCGCTCGACTCCTGCACCTCGTACAGGAACTCGCCATCGGGTCCGAAAAATCGCGTTCCGCAGGATACGAGCGAGAGCTTCGAATCCGCCGACAGCTCGGCGAGCTGCTTTTCGAGCCTGCCCGGCAAGGATATATCGCCGACATCCTGCCGCGCGATGTACTCGCCAACGGCCTCGCCACAGCCCGTGATCAGCGCATCGGTCAATCCTCGATGCTCTCGACTGAGCAGTCTCAGTCGATTGTCCTTGCGCGCGTACTCAACGAGGACATCTCCAGAGCCGTCCGTCGAGCCGTCATCCACGACGATGAATTCGAGCTCTACGCCAGATTGACTGAGCACGCTGTCCACCGACGCCCGCAGTTCGCAAAGACCGTTGTGCACACACATGACGACGGAAACTGTTGCTTCTCTCACGGATCTCAGATCTGTTTTCTCGACATCATGAATCGCTCAGCGGATATCGGCATCGTCGAATCAGACGAGATTTCTGATTCGGTCCAGATGTTCACTGGCCTTGCCCATTACCCGCCAGCCGACCACTCTTGCCCCCGCTCCGTATACCAGATAGTCGAGACCCGCCCAGTGGTGAGAGCTGGATGACTCGCGGGATAACTCGAACAATCGTCTGGACGCGTCGACGAGTCCGGCGGCTCCACATTGCCTGCTCAGAAGGAACAGCTCGCGGGAGAAGTGCTGCATCTCCGGAACAGCCGGCTCGATTCCGGCCGCAACGGCGTGTCGGTGAATCATCTCGTGCGCCCTGGCCCTGCTCGCCAGCTTGCTCGGATCGGCGACGCCGTTGTCACTTGCTCTTCCCTCTTGGTGGCCGCGTACCTCCAGCAAGGTTTCCGGGACGAAGTGCAGCTCAATACCCCGTGCACCGACACNNCCGACACGGCAATCATATTCCCAGTCTTCTTCGTTCGTGAGATCGCTCCACGGTCCGACCGATTCGACGACCGAGCGGCGATAGAGCGGCGTCGATGTCGCCCACCATCTGCTGAGTAACATGGACGGAAACAACGTTCTGATGGTTTCACCGGTGCGTTTCCACGCGTCGGTGACTACGTTTCCTGTCGGATCGCGATATCGGGTCTTGCAGTAGCTGATTCCGCAGTCTGGATTACGGCGAAGATCGTTCACCTGCAACTCGAACTTGTCGCGGAGCAACAGGTCATCGCTGTCCAGATACTGCACGAACTCACCGGTCACGGCCCTTCTACCGGATTCCCGGGCAAGACCCGGGCCGCAATTGGCCATGTGCAGCACCTTCACGAGCTCGCCATTTTGCCTCTGAATATCATCGGCCACGCTCGGGGTCTCGTCCGTGGAACCGTCATCCACGATGACGATCTCGATGGGGCGGTAGCTCTGGCCGAGCACGCTCTCGACAGCCTCTCGAAGCATTCGCGGGCGATTGAATACAGGGATGATCGTGCTGACGAGTTCTTTACGAAGCACTCGAAAGACACCTTAGATGAGATAGATAAGGCGTTTTCACACGGCGAAAACTATTTGCGGGGCGCCGACTTGGACACCGACAATAGGGCCGCAATGTGTTCTATCGGTCCGATAGTCGACATCGCGCCATAGTTCTCGACGCCGTTTTTATGGCGTATTGCATTCTCTTTTTGCAGCTCATTCCCCAAGCGCAGCATCGCTAGATACGTACATGCGTACACTTCTCTCATCTATGCGCGTTCCCTGATTTCGTTATCCGCACCGCCCCACTCGACAAAACCCGCATCGAAGCCTTCAACCTCGAAGAAGGTGTCACGATCCATTCTGGAACTGGCCCACCTTCGAGTTTGTGAACCACTGCATCGGACCGCGAATAAAATATCGACTGTGACCATCCAACGAGATGGTGCCTGGTCGGAGCGAAGTCAGGAAATGGCTAGTGCCGGCTGCTGATGGACCACTGGATCAACGGCGCAATGATTCCAAGTCGATTCTTTTCGATTCCATAACCTTTTCCGGTGATGTTCATTTCCAGTGACACTTCTTCCAATACTCGAGCATGGTCATGACAGAATTCCCGCACTTGCACCGTGACGGAATATCTTCCCGGAACGAGGAGATTTGACGGCAGCTTGCACATTTCCTCGTATTCCTGTTTCGTCACGGTCTCTCTCTAATCGGCATGGAATCTCTGTCCCAAGAGCTGAAAATGACGTTGCTTTGTGCGTCGATCACCCTGACCACGATCGCAAAGTCACCGTTTCCGGGCGGCGATCTGAATCGAATCGATACGTGAGCACATTCATCGTGGGCGATTGTGTCCACGGCATCTCCACGTGCGTCCTCCACCCACACGGATCTGAGGATGCCGCCATCATCAGAAGCGCCTCCATTCGCCTTCCACCTCGCTTGCCCCTTACCTCGCAACGAAAAATACTGCGTCATTACTTCCTGTACGTCCCCGTATTTTTCGATTCGACCCTTTTCAAGGCACACAGCCTTGGAGCAAAGCGATCTGACGGCGTTCATGTCGTGGCTGACAAAGACTATGGTTCTTCCCTCCTGTCCGACAGCGCGCAGCCTGTTCATACAGCGCCTCTGGAACTCCGCATCGCCGACTGCAAGCACCTCATCGACCAAAAGGATATCGGAATCGAGATGCGCGGCAACCGCAAACGCCAGTCGAACGGTCATCCCTGTTGAGTAACGTTTAATGGGGGTGGTGTCGAGAAAGCGTTCTACACCAGAGAATTCCACGATCTCATCAAAGCGCTTTCGTATGTCGCTCTTGCTCATGCCGAGGACCGCACCGTTCACAAAGATGTTCTCTCGACCCGAAAGCTCCGGATGAAAGCCGGTGCCCACTTCCAGGAGACTCGCTACTCGCCCCCTGAAGTGAACGGCCCCCTCCGTCGGTGCGGTGACACGACTGAGGATTTTCAATAATGTGCTTTTCCCGGAACCATTCGCGCCGATCAAACCGACCACTTCACCATCGTCGATATCCAGAGACACGTTTCGCAAGGCCCAGAGTGTCTCCTGGCGCTTGGATCGACCCTGGATTTCCCGAAAACGTCGCAGTGGCTGCATGAGCGCGTCGCTGATCATGTCCCGAAAGGTCTGCCCCTGAACAAGACCACGGTCGAGAGAATAGCGTTTCGACAGAGATTCGATTTTTACTGCCAGCCGACTCATCGAATATCTACGTCAGATTACGTCGGCGAATTTTCGCTCGACACTACGAAAATACATTGATCCGGCCATCAAGAGCGCGACGGAAATAGAGAACGATACACCCAGCGCAAACCAATCGATCGCCCCCCCGAGAATTGCCGAGCGAAATCCTTCGATGTAGCCGGTCATGGGATTAATGAGAATTATCCAGCGATAATCTTCAGGGATAAAACTAGTGCCGTACACCACCGGACTCAGAAACATCCAAATCTGCACAGCAAAGGGAATGACAAAACGAAGATCCCGGTATGAAACCGTCAGGGCCGAAAGAAGAGTACCGACACCCAACGCACAAAGAATCACGCCGAACATCATTAGGGGCATCATCAGCAGTTGAAACGTCCAGGAAACATCGAATATCACCATCAGCACGAGCAGCACAGCCGTGGAAAACATGAAGTCCACGAAGCTCACTCCAATGGACGACATTGGAATGATTATTCTCGGGAAATAAATCTTGTTGACGAGCTGCGACGAAATCACCAGCGAATTTGCCGAGCTTGTAATTGCATTGGCGAAGAACATCCAAGGCAGAAGCGCAGCGAAGACGAAAATCGGGTATGGATATTCGCCGGAGGGGATCTTGGCGAGGCGGCCGAAGATTATGGTGAAAATAATCATTGTTAGCAGGGGCTGAAACACCGCCCAGGCGGCACCGATCACCGTCTGCTTGTAGCGGACACGTATGTCCTTCAATGTCAGCGTCAGCAGCAGCTCACGGTATGCCCAAACCTCGCGCAGATCGACGACACGCCAACCCGTCTGCGGACGAATCGAGGTCCAGGCTGAGTCATTCAACATTTCGTCCACTCTGCTTGAAGACGAAGCCCTGTCTCTCATGCTGTACGGACTCCACCCGTCGCCCGTAGAATTTGAAAAAATGTCAGTTTCAACTCGCCAACCCGGCCAGGACTTTCGTCATGTCCGCGACGCAGGCGTCAAATGCCCTACGGGAGAATCTGCTGCTTGCCGGTTCGGCACTTCCCCGCGGAGAGCCCAGAATGTCGACAATCGCTCCAGCGAGCTCATCGGCATCGCAGGTATATCCCAATTGTGATCCGGACAATGCGTCGATACTGCCACCGGAATTCAAACCAAGCGCCCGACATCCACAAGCCATCGCTTCCAGGAAGACGATCCCGAAACCCTCGCCTTCGCTAGGCATGACAAAAAGATCAGCAATCCGATAGAGCGAGACCAAATCACTGCCTTCCACGGAGCCGAGAAATCGGACGTGCTGCTCGACCGTCAGACTTTTCGTGAGCGCTTCCAATCTTGGTCGATCGTCCCCATCACCGACCACCAGGTAAACAGTATCCGGCTCGCGCTCGAGAATCCGCGGCAAGGCATAAATCACTCTGTCTTGGCCTTTGTATGCCTCGTTAGAAGCCATTCTCCCGACGGTGAGAAGAACCCTCTTTCCAGTCAGTTCCATGCGTGCCTTCAGATCGACTGGAGCATTTCCAGGGTTGAAGTTCTCGCTGACAGCAGTTGGAAGCACTTTGACCCGATGTGGGCTAATGGTCGACCAGCTCAGAAACCGGGAACGAGTGAAGCGACTGACAACGCTTATCAAACCCGTTGAGGTCAGCGCCCGTCGAATCAGCGGTCCCGGCTTCGACCAGGCCTCCACGCCATGCAGTTGCAGCCAGGTTTTCGCCCCTGTCATGCTCGCTACGAGGAAAGCCAACGGCATCAAGTGAATATGTCCACACAGGATGACGTCATCAGGACCGAGATCCTTCGCCTTGCTGAGTGCTGCCGCGACATAACCGGGCTTTCCAAGCCTCGGGCAATGCTGCGTGACCCGCTCGGGCAATCCATTCACCGGTGATTGTCGACGGACCAGAAGCTCTATTTGCTCGATGGAGTCGAGCTCGGCGAGAGCAGTAACCCAGTCACGATTGAACTTCTGGATTCCGCCCAGCGCACCGAATGCTTCGGTCATTAATGCGAGAACGCGCATCCATCACCAAAATGCTGATTGATCGATCGCGCCCAGCGTCGTGACCAGTGCTCTGTCGCCTTCGGAGTTTTCGATTCGATACCGCACTTACTTATCCAATTTTCGACCGGCGTCTCGAACCCGGACTTCTGACGTGTCAACATCGCCTTCGGCAGAAGTGAGCTGACCTTTGCAATTTCCGCCTTCGACGTCGGTCTCCCATGTCGAAATACCTGACGTTGGAGTACCGGGTCCACAAAGGGAACTCGGACCTCGAGTGAATGGGCCATCGACGCCCAGTCGGCATCTCTGAGCAACTGGTTGCGCATGTAGCAGCTCTGCTCCAATACGGAAATCCTTGCACCTGGAGTGTCGGCGTTGCGATAACCGGATCGCTCGAGATTTTCGAGCGGATCCAGTCGTTTGAGCCCTTCCCTGGCGAGTTCCCGGCCGACCAAGTCGGGCAACTCCCAGGGCATGAACAGACCCCGCTTGAGCAGATACAAACCGGCCAGTGAGCCGCCGTACTCGAGCATACCGACTGCTTTGGCATTGATTCCGGTAAGAGGTCGAAGGGGCGCCAAGATACCTCTCAGCATAGATCCGAGACCGGGTATTTTTCCGGCAAAGCGCGTCTTGCGATACCAGTTCGGAAGCACACGAAATGTCGGATAGCCGGCCGAGATTTCATCACCGCCGAGGCCGGAGACAGCTACTTTCAATCCAATTTCCGCACACGCTTTGCTCGCGAACCAGATATTGATGCCGTCAATTGTTGGTTGATCCATTGCATGGAGGATCTTCGGTAGATCCTGTTCGAACTCCTCCCGTGACACGAGACGCGTTGTATGCTGAGTATTGAAAGCCGATGCCACTTCCTCAGCGAGTGGCACTTCATCGGCACTCGTTCCTCGGAACTCTTCAAATCCAACTGTCACGGTTTTAATTGGCGTCGTGGCGCACTTCGACATCATGGCAACGAGAACACTGGAGTCGAGGCCTGATGACAGGAAAGCACCAACCGGGACGTCGGCGACCATGTGGTGCCGAACGCTGTCTTCAATCGCCTCGGAGAGCGAGTCATCGGTTGAGCGGGCACTGTCACACTCGTACAGCGAAGGCAAATCAAAGTATTTTCGGGGCGCGCCGATACCGGATCGGTCTACCCAGACATAGGTACCCGCGGGCACAGCCCTGATCTCGCGCCACAAGGTAAACGGCTCGGGCACACTGCCAAATAACAGGAATCCGACGTGACCAGCCGGCTCGGGATCGTCCGAAATCTGTCCAATCGCCCTCAACGCCTTTACCTGAGAAGCCACGCGACAGGTCCACCCGTCATCGGCGTAGTACAGTGGTTTGATGCCAAAGGGATCACGCGCCAACAGCATTCGCCGTTCCAATGTATCCCAGATCGCCAGTGCGTACATGCCACGCAGATGGTTGAACATGTCGGTGCCGTATCGGCGGAACATTTCCAGAACAACCTCGGTATCCGAATCAGTGGCAAACCGGGTTCCCGCGCTCTCGAGCCCGGCCCTGAGACTCTTGTAGTTGTAAATTTCGCCGTTGTAGCTGATCACGTATCGGCCGCACTGGCTGGTCATCGGCTGCGCAGCTTGTTTCGACAGGTCAATAATCGACAATCGACGATGTCCCAGGCCGACCCGGTTGTCTTCCGAGTACCACTCGCCATCATCGTCAGGCCCGCGACTTTGCATTCGATCACGAATTGCGCGCAGCTCACTGCGCTCGATGTCCTCGGCCGCGTAGTGATAGGAGTAGATTGCCGCTACGCCACAGATAAGCTCATCTCCGTCGACGGCGTTGATTCGAANNCTTCGAAGCTTTGACGCAGGCTGCCGGCAACCATTCCGACTCCGAGCAATGCGAAGAAGTAGCTCGCATTGGCAGGAATTTGTAAATTGAAATCGACCAGACCATGAACCATGAGCGAGGTACAGCCTGCGATTGCGGCGAACAATGCGCCGCGTGAGAGCGGGTCGTGCCGCTTCCAAAAGGCACGTATCAAATATAAAAAAATCAGGGTTAAGGCGGACAAGAGTAACGCAAATCCGAGAACCCCCTGTTCGCCCAGGGTCTCGAGAAAATCATTGTGCGCATGATCATAAAAATAAGTACCGAATCTGCCGTCTTTGTACGTTGGAAACACCCAACGGTAGGTGCCTACTCCGGTACCCACAACCGCGTTATCGCCGATCATCCGATAGCTCAGCTCGCGCAGCTCGCCGCGTTGACTGGAGAGTCCGGTGGACTGCAGCCGCTCGTAGATCTCTCCGGAGCCGAGCCATAAAATCCCGATCACTGCGGCTGTTACAACCAGGACACCTACCCGCAATTCCGAGGCCCGGGCACCTTTTCTCAGCACCGCAATGGCAATCGCGACGGTTATGCCAATCGCAAGGGCACCTATGCCACCCCGCGAGTTCGTCAGGATCAGCGCGGCCGCCATCACCAGGATACAAAACGCGACCATGCCGCGTGGAGATTGCAGAAAACCGAAAATCATGCGCGCAATTCCGCGAGCGCCGGTGCGGATTTCGCTTTCGCGTGGCAGACTCATATACAGTCCCATCGCGGCTGGGATCGCCATCTCCAGCAATCCGGCAAAATGATTTTGATTGACATAGGTGCCGGAAATCGTGACCTGTGCATGACCCGGATTCCAAAGTCCCAATTGATCATCAGAGAAGTAAACCAGCAAGCCGTAAACGGCTTCCACGAATCCGACGCAAACCACCACGACCAGCAGGGTTCTCAATCGGAATGCCGTCGTCGTCACCGCCATTACGATGAACAACACAGCGACTGCACCGCACTGTCTGATTAATCCGGAAAGCGTGGCGCCTCTATCCAGCGTGAGATAGGCTGCTGCGGACTGGTTGACATTCGGGACTTCCCCGTAAAGATCGTGCAGCTCGCCCCCGATCATTCCCGCCGATCCGACGGAGATCGGGAGAAGTTGGATGAGTGGATATACGCACCAAATAGCAAGGACGACCACTGGGATGCGTGCATCGAGAATTGCGTGGGGCACCTTGAAAGGCCTGAAAGCATATGAAGCTGTCCATACCGCCAGCATGAACAAAATACCCGCGTCCAGAATCGCAACGGACCATCCACGGGCACTGCCCACGGGGATCGGCGCCCACGCGAGCAGGATTAGTGTCAGGATGTAAATCCACCGATGACGAGGATTTGCGTGGAGATTGCTCGCCTCGGGAATCGAAAGGCCGCGCGTAAAGTGCCTCAAATCAACGCAGCCTCGTGTGCCGTCGGACGTTCTCGAGCGTTGATATCTGCGCGTGGGTTTTCAGCATCGGGGCAAGCTCGTCGAGCCATTCAAAGTGTGCTGCGAAACGCACAAGTTCATTCGTCATTGAATCCAGCTCAATCGACCTTCGAATACTTTCCTTGACAAGCATGCGCAGAGGGTCCGGTAACTCGTCCCAGGTCGCCATGCCAATCCAGGCAACCTTGCGCTGAACTCCAGGTTCCCACGGCGCAAGCACAATGGCGTTCTCCAGGGCGAGCAGAAAATTCGCATCCTGACTTCCTAAAAGAAACTGATTCTCCGCGTAGTGCGCCCAGGCATATCCCCAGGTTGGCCGCTTGCCGATAGCCTCTGCATAAAGTTCCGCAGCCCGTTCTCTGTGAAGTCCGTAATCCGTCGCCCTTGCCTCGGGGTGCCAGAACAACCACTCCATCAGGCGCCCCAGGTTCGCACTGTGATCGGCATCGATTGGATTCAATCGGCGCGCCAGGTTCACCCGTGCAAAAGCACGATTCCATTGCTCGAGATTGCTGACATGCCCTTGCTTCTCCCACTCGCGCATCCACACGCCGGCACTCGTTTCCGCCAGGTCGGCCACTCCAAAAGCTATGGCCAGCCCACCGAGCGACAGTGAAAACGTCGCCACGACGCACGCAGCCAGTCTGCGAAAAGTAAAATTGAGAGTGTCCGTCAACGGAGTTTTGGCGGTCGCCGTTGGTGTCGACGTCCGTCAGTCAAACGCCTGTCTGCGCTTGATAAGCGTAGTAGCCTTTGTAAGTGGTCGCGTATCGGCGTGCATAGCTACGCATTTTACGTATGTCTACCTGCTGCATGACGACACCCACAGGCTCGACCCGTGCAGACTGGAGACGACCGAGAGCCTCTCTAGCGATCTCGCAAGTAGTGTCGTCGGATTTGATGGTCAATATAATCGAATCAACCATGCGGGCCAGAACGATTGCATCGCTCACGGGAAGCAACGGAGCGCCGTCAAAAATAACGTAGTCGAAACTGTTTCGAAGCTTCAATAACTCATCATTGCATCGCTTCGACGAAACGATCTCCAATGGATTCGGTGGCACCGTGCCCGCCACAAGCAGAAAAAGGTTCTCCGCATCGACATCCGCGACGATCGCCTCCTTGGATGAACAGGCACCCGAGAGCATGTCCGTAAATCCCGGGTGATCTCTCTGCCCAACGATCTCACGCAATCGACCTCTCCTCAGATCCGCATCGATCAACAGCGTGCGGCCCCGCCTGCTGAATGCTAATGCCAGGTTGTAGGCGAGGGTTGTTTTCCCTTCGCCGGGAATGGCTGAGGTAACCAGCACAACCTTCGATGGCGTGTCGATATGAGAAAACAATATCGAAGTGCGGATATCGTTTATGGCCTCTGAGAATGCCGAATGCGGATCCGCTACTACGTAACGCTCGATCTGTATTTTCTTCGCCGGAGAAACTCGGAGTCTTGGCAGAACGCCGATCACCGGTAGATTCAGCTTTTCTTCCACCTCTTCTTTCGTACGGAACGTATTGTTCGTATGCTCACGCAGGAATGAAATCAGCACGCCGATTCCAAGCCCAATAATCACGGCTACGAGAACCATCTGCTTCCGATCCGGTTTGAAAGGTGTGCTAGGAATAATTGCCCTGTCGATAATCCGGGCATTGGAAACGTCGTACTCGTCCGCGACATCCGATTCTTTAAATCGGGCAAGATAAGTCTCATACAATGTACGATTTGCTTGGACATCCTGCTCGAGCTGCTTGAGTTGAAATGCCTTGCCACTTATCTCGCGCATCTCGAGTTGCTGCTCGTCTATCATTCGGCGGAACTGCCTTTCCTGCGTGGCAGCCAGCTCAAACTCCCTCCTTGCTGCGTCAACTGCTTTTTTAACTTCCGTACGAAGCCGGCGCGTGGCTTCCTCCAAATCCACCCGAGCGGCAATCATCTTCGGGTGTTTGTGGCCATAGCGCTCTGACAACTCCGCAACTCGTTTTTCCTGTATCACTGCCTCACGATGCGCCTCGAGAACTGTGATCGTATCCGCTATACCCGAAATTGCCTCGTAGCCACTGCCCCGGTCGGCCGCGGATTTGATCTGGACGTAACGGGTTTCCGCTTCTCCTCGTCGGGACTGGGCCTTGATCAACTCCGCCGTTAAGGTGCCGAGCTTGGCACTAATGATTTGTTCTCGTTTCTCGGAATCGACGAGACCTTCACTAGCCTGAAACGCTTGAAGCGCTTCTTCTGATTCGACAACCTTTCGACGCAGCTCTTCGATTCGATGCCCCAACCAGGACGTTGCCTGCTGTACGCTGGTGGAACGTGACTCTCTGCCGAACTCGATGTAGGCCTCGGCGAACGCGTTTGCCATCTCGGCTGCCGTCCGAGGATCTTGGGAGACATAGCTGACGATCAGCACCTCGCTCTCCGTGCCCCCCGAAACCGACAAACCGGAAAGAGCTCTGCGCACCAACGCCGCATGGCGCTCTCCCTCTTCCAGGGGCGCCGGTTGCGAGGTTCGAAACTCTTCCGGCAACCAGGATTTTGCCGAGTCCAGCCATTCGCGAACCTGTGCCGTTATCGCTGAACCCGAGCCGATCTCCGCCGAATCCACTTCGAATTCGTCGGCGCCTCCGGCTCTTTCCGCATTCAATCGATTGACCACGCGCTCTGCGACGGCGCTGCTTTTGATAATGTCTGATTGAGTTTGAAAGAACAGCCAGTATGTTGGAGCAGCTTCGAATTGCTGTGCAGTGGAGTATGTCGGCAGATTCAATTTCACCCACAAGCGCGCCTGCGCCTTGTAAATAGAGGTCGTGGCTGCCGCACTGATCGTCCCGATGATGCCGGCAATCAGGGCAATGCCCAGAATACTCCATTTGTAACGCTTGATTACCCGCCAATAGTCGAGCAGAGACAAGGTGTTCTGCTCTGCCCTATCCGACATGAAAAACTTTTCATTGCCGAAATCCACAGAGGCAAGTCTTGGGGCTTCGCGCCGCAAACGGAGATCGCTGGGTTGCATGTCTCTCTCGGAGATCAGAAGAAGCTTTCCCCGACCGTGATGATGTCACCCGGCCGAATGGCCGTATTGACGCTCACGGCTTCGAGTGCATTATCTGGATCCGATTCCCGAATCAATGAAATCTTGCTCTCTGATGCGCGTTCGGTGTATCCACCTGCGAGCGCTACGGCTTTAGCTACCGTCAGACCGTCTACGAACGTATAGCCCCCGGGGCGGGTAACCTCACCCTTGATGTAGTAAAGGCGGTAGCTGTCAATGCTGACGGTGACGCTGGGCTTTTTGAGGTAGCCGTCAAGTAATTTTCTCAGCACGAGATTCTGCAGCTCCTGCGATGTGGATCCTGCCACGTGAAGATCGCCGAGCAATGGATACGAGATCGTACCGTCGGCTTTGACGCGCACATCGTTGACGCTCAGGTCCGGTTCTTGATAGACGGTGATGGATATTCGATCGCCGGTGTCCACACGATAGGCTGACAGCCCGGACTGGGTGTCGCTCCGGCGAGCGCTTTCCCGCTCAATCGGCGCATTCTGGGAAAGCTGCAGCGCACCTGCCGTGTCGGGTCTGGACACGTCCCCTGCAAGAGCCGGGCTGACGAGCAGCAGCCACACGCCCATCGCGACACTCAATAAATGGGTTTCGACTGTTTTCACGAGGTGAGTCAGACGCTCCGCATGAGCCGGATCCGTGCTACCGCGGGGATCGTGGGACGGGGCCTTCTAGCACTTTAGTCGAATTCTCCTCGCCTCCAACGTCGAGGATTACCATTCCTTGAGCACCATCACATTCCGCAGCCGGATGGTGGAGAATATTTTTGTTCCTTATTTCCAACGCTAGAAGCCGTGATAAAGCCCGGTGGTCAGCTTCAGCAGCACCGTATTGTCGTCGTAGTCGATTCCGGGGATATTCGAGCGGCGATTCTCGTAACGGTACTCGGCGCTGACGTCGAGCCAGCGGTTCAGTTCGTAGCTGAGCTCGATGCCGAAGACGACGTAGTCGTCGTCTCTGCCCGTGTCGTATTGGGCGATCGTGTAATCGACGCCCGTGCCCATGACGAGACTTTCCGTAAAACCGTGCCGCCACGCGACTCCGAACGTATCAGCAAGGAAGCTCCCGATGCCTCCGGACGCATCTTCCTGGGNNCTCGGCTCCCAGAAGACCCGCACGAGCCAGTTGAAATTGGTGCCGCTCGGCTGCGTCGGACTTTCGAAATCCTGAATGAGTGTTCCGACGAGAACCTCACCGGACGTCTTTGCGGTCGCCTCCCAGCCAATTCCTCCGAGCAGATCGAATTCCGTTCGATCCAGCGTGTTGCTCGGATCGAGATGGTTGATAACAGCATAGCCACCGTCACCGATTACCCAGAAACGCGGCGAGATACGATAACGGGCCCGCAGTCGATAGTCCTGACGGTCAAAGTCACGGTCGGATTGATTGTTATTCGTGTATCGAATGCCCGAGAACGCCAATGCAGGAATGATTTGCGCGCGCGAAATCGTTCGCCCGATCACGAGCTCGGCACCTGCACGATGCGACCGCCAGGTATCCAGTTCGGGCGAGCAGACAATGCACGTTCCGGGGGCGCCGCGCGGATCGTGGCCCCAGAGCATCTCGCCGTCGATGTTAAAATCGAGCTTGCGCGTGACATCGAAGGATGCGTCGCCGAACAGACGGTGGTCGTTGAAGTCCTCGTCGGAAAACTCGAAGTGTCTGACGTAATCGCCGTTGTAGCCGAGGCGATACCGGTGCCGGTCCAGGCCACCGTTAAAGACCAGCGAAGGTCGAATCGACCAGAAGAAATCGTCGTCGGTGTTGGATTCGGTGCGGAATACATTGTCATCGTACCCGTTTCCCACCGAGAGACGCAGCTCAATGCCCCGCGTCGGTCTCGACTCCGCTCCGGCTTCGTTGATACCGGTCCCAGGCCCGGTTTGCACGCTGCCTATCGCGCTAGGGTTCGTGTCGTTCTCCCCCGTGACCCGCATATCGACTCCCTGCACCGGTTGCCGTGGTGTTTGCGCCCACGCGAAATTGGCCGACATCAAGGCAATAGCTACCGCAAGCCGGGCTCCAACCAGCTGTTTTTTGGCGTTCCTCGCCAACATTCGAGGCTTCAACAAACGTGAAGCTTCATAGGGGTTTGGCCTTCGCGTTCGCGCGTGATCGGATCGTCTTCTGCATCACTCGAAAGACTCAGTCGACGCACCACGTCGTGCCAAATCCGTGACCGCGCGGGCACACCGCGTCCGTTGCCGCCTGCACCCGTTGGCAGTCAAACAGCCCCTCCTTACGAAACAGATCCCTCCCTAATTAAGGCAAATTCTCTTTTTTGAGCGTATGTCATTGTCTTGAAAACGTAATCCATAGCACACGATGTTTCTGATTGACGCGTAACGAGGAGGTCGGAGGACATCCTCGAGGCACCGGCGACCGATTACGGATGTACTGCTGCTCGAGATGCTGTGCCAGCGTCCACGCTCTTGCGGAGTTCAGAAAGGCGTCGAGGAGACGCCCCCGCCCGTCCCGCTCACGGGCACCAGGGGTGGGGGCACGGTGAGCGGGCCGGTTGCGCTCGCCAGCACCGCCGAATCCGCCGGATTCGGCGCTCCGGGCTCGGCAAGCACTGCCGCCGACAGCTGGGGCGGCAGCGCCCGCGGGGCGCTGTCCGATGGCAGCGCCACCAGGGCCTCGCCCTCCGGCGGGAACATGCGCGGACGAATGGCGGTGTCTGGGATGCCGTCGGCCTCGGCGTAGCGCTTCAGCTCCAGACAGCGGCACAGGTAGCCGATGAAGCCGCGGCTCTCTGGATCAGCTGCGTTTCGCTCGAGCCAGCTACCGACGTCGGGCGGCATGGGAATGGGCTGGACGATGACCGGTGAGCCGCTGCTCGCTGTCTCGTCACGCAGGGCACGGGAGAGGTCGACGATGTCGCCCGCCCCGACACGCCCGAGCACGATCGGGTCGGCGCCGTCCCGCGCGGAATACCCGGCCACGTCCTGATGGCCGCTGAATCCGCAAATGACGCCGCCAGGATGACGCCGGAAGGCCGCGATTTCCACCACCGCCGGGTGGCCGTCACCTTGACTATCCGTGCTCGGCGTGAGGACACCGCGATTCGCCTCGATGCGGTAGTCGGTGCCCGGTGCGAACGCAAAGCGTCCGCCACCTTCGGCGATCCTGATGCGATAGGCGCCGTCGTCGCCGCGCACCAGGCTCATCCGCGAGCTCGGACACAGGTACACGCTGTTTTCGCTATCCAGGCGCAGGACCGCCATATCGCCGGGGCCGGTGCTCACCACCTCGCCGCCGAGATACGCGTAGCTGCCGTTCTCGACCGGGATTCGCACCCCGTTCCAGTCGACCAGCGCCGTTCCGGCCGTGTAGAGGACGCCCGCCATAACGGCGTTGCCGGTTCGGGCGGCACCGCCGCCCGTGGCCGCCTTCGACGGCTCCGACGGCGTCTCGCCGAGCGCCGCCAGCGTCGTCGCGTCCGACGCCTCGTCGCCCGACAAGAGGTAGGCGCCCACCGCCGCGGGGCCGCTGAAAATCAGCGCCAGCAGCACCAGGCCGGCAAGTGTCTCTCGGGCTCTGCTCATGAATTAATATTCTAACTTCGCGTTCGGAGCGAATTAGCGAAGTGGGTCACGGTTCCCACCATCTGGCGCCTCGAGGACCGGCTCGGCGCCGGCAATCGGCGCGGCCAGCCCCCGGGCGTGCCGTGGAGGCCTCGGCGGATAAAAAGCCGCGGGACGCGTCTCAGACCAGGCGGCGCAGCCGCCGCCAGTCGAAGTGCGGACCCGGGTCGGTTTTGCGCCCCGGCGCGATGTCGCAGTGGCCGACAACGCGATCGGCATCGATGCCGGGCCATGCCCGCATCAGCAGCCGCAGCAGGTCGGCCAGCCGGGCATACTGGTGCGCCTCGAAGGGCTGCCAGTCGCAGCCTTCGAGCTCGATGCCGATGGAGAAGTCGTTGCAGCACGCGCGTCCCCGGAAGCACGATTCGCCCGCGTGCCAGGCGCGTTTGGTGAACGGCACGAACTGGGTGAGCGCGCCGTCGCGGGCAATCAGCGCATGCGCGGAGACCCGCAGCGGTGCGATCTCCGCAAATGACCCGTGCGCCGAGGCATCCAGGCGATTGCAGAACAGCGCCTCCACGTGCGGCGTGCCGAACTCGCCTTCGGGCAGGCTGATGCTGTGCACGACCACCAGCTCCGGTTGGCTCCCCGGCGGGCGCTCGTCGAAGTTCGGCGACGGCACCCGGCGCACGCCTTCGAGCCACGCGTTCTCGGCATCGAGCTTCAGCGGCTCGCTGTTGACGCTCACGACGACACTCCATGGGCCGCCCGGCACCTGTGACGCCGGCGACGGTCCAACTGGCTTGAATGGTCTAAGTTTGACGCCATGTTAAGGCTTATCGCCACATCCACGCGCCTTTTTGACATCCGCGAGCACCGCCATGACTGATCCGAAGGAGACCACGCCCAACACGGGACGCATCGGCTTCGCGATGACCGTGCTCGCCTGGATCGTGGTGCTCGGCCTTCTGAGCGCGCTGTTCGGCGGCTGGATGGAACATCTGAACAACCCCAACCAGCAGGTGACCACGCAGATGCGCGCCGACGGCGTGCGCGAGGTGGTCCTGAGGCAGAACCGTGCCGGCCACTACGTGGCCACCGGCGCCATCAACGGCCACAAGGTCACCTTCCTGCTCGACACGGGCGCGACATCGGTGTCGGTGCCTGGGAAGGTGGCCAGGCGCCTCGGTCTGAGGCGCGGCGCGCCGGTGCAGGCGAACACCGCCAACGGCGTCATCACGACCTATTCGACGCGTCTCGACCAGGTACGGCTCGGCGACATCGAGCTCAACAACGTGCGTGCCGACATCAATCCGCACATGCGCACCGACGACGTGCTTCTCGGCATGAGCTTCCTGCGCCAGCTGGAGTTCACGCAGCGGGACCGAGAGCTTACTATCCGGCAATAGGCGCTAAGCGGCCGAGGCCTCGCGGATGACGGGTACATTCCAATGAACGATCGTGCAACACCTCCGCGCGCCGACGAGGTGACCGCCGTCGTGCGACGAGCGCTCGAGGAGGACGTCGGCAGCGGCGACGTGACAGCCCGCCTGGTGGCGCCGGACGCGGCCATTTCCGCCGCGGTGATCTGCCGCGAGGCGGCGGTGCTGTGCGGCGCGGCCTGGTTCGAAGAGGTATTTCGGCAGCTCGATCCGCACATTGCGGTGCGCTGGCGCGCCGCCGACGGCGACGCCCTCGAGGCGGGCGACGTGATCTGCCACGTCACCGGACCGGCGGCCGCGGTCCTCACCGGCGAGCGTTCCGCGCTCAACTTCCTGCAGCTGCTGTCGGGCACCGCGACGACGGCGCGCCGCTACGCACGGGCCGTCGAGGGCAGCGGCACGCGCGTGATCGACACGCGCAAGACCCTGCCGGGCCTTCGCAGCGCACAGAAGTATGCGGTGCGCTGCGGCGGCTGTCACAACCATCGCCAGGGTCTCTACGACGCCGTCCTGATCAAAGACAACCATATCGCCCACGCGGGCTCCATCGCCAAGGTGGTGGCCGCCGCGCGGCGCGACAATCCGGGCCTGACGGTGGAGGTGGAGGTGGAGAGCCTCGCCCAGCTCGACGAGGCCCTGCAGGCGGGCGCCGACATCGTCATGCTGGACAACTTCGATCGCGACGACATTCGCGAGGCCGTCGCGCGCGCCCGCGGGCGCGCCAGGCTGGAGATCTCCGGGAACGTGGAAATCGACGACCTGCCGTCGCTCGCCGAGACCGGCGTGGATTACATCTCGGTCGGCGCCATGACCAAGCACGTGCGCGCCATCGATTTTTCCATGGACTTCGAGAGCGACGAGCGCCCGGGCTAGTCGGCCCAGTTGGCGAGAAAATCCGTGTAGGCGAGGCGAATCCCCTCTTCGAGGGGCGTGCGATGACGCCATCCCAGGCCGTGCATCAGCGAAACATCGAGCAGCTTGCGCGGCGTGCCGTCGGCGCGGCTTCGATCCCAGACCACCTGGCCCTCGAACCCGACGACCGCGGCGACGCGCGCGACGAGCTCGGCGATGCTCAGATCCTCGCCGCTGCCGACGTTGATGAGCGGCGCCCGCTCGCCGCTGAAAAGCCCCGCCAACCGGGCCTCGTCCAGCGCGAGCACGAACAGCACGGCGTCGCCCAGGTCGTCGCTGTAGAGGTGCTCCCTGCGCGGTGTGCCGCTGCCCCAGGCCTGGATCTGCGCCAGGCCCGCCACCTTCGCCTCGTGGCACTTGCGGATCAGCGCCGGGAGCACGTGGGAGCGTTCCAGGTCGTAGTTGTCGCCGGGCCCGTAGAGGTTGGTCGGCATCAGCGCCAGGTAGCGGGTGCCGTACTGGCGGTTGTAGGACCAGCACATCTCCACCCCGGCGATCTTGGCCACGGCATAGGGCCGGTTGGTGGCCTCCAGCGGCCCGGTGAGCAGGTAATCCTCGCGCATCGGCTGCGGGCATTCGCGCGGGTAGATGCACGAGGAGCCGAGAAACACCAGCCGACGCACCCCCGCGCGCCAGGCGTTGTGGATCACGTTCGACTGGATCGCCAGGTTCTCGTGGATGAACTCGGCGGGAAAGGCGTTGTTGGCGGCGATGCCGCCGACCTTGGCGGCGCACAGCACCACGATCTCCGGGTGCTCGGCGGCGAAGAACTGCGCCACCGCGTGCGCATCGGTGAGCTCGAGCTCGGCGTGGGTCCGGGTGAGGAGCGTGCGGCAACCCTGCCCCTCGAGCGCCCGCATGACCGCCGATCCCACCAGCCCCCGGTGGCCCGCCACGTAGATGCGCGCGTCCCGGACGGCGGCGGGCAGCGCCGCGCGGCCGGATGCCCCGGCGTCACTCATGGTGGTCGAAGGTCTTGAAGCCGTGGTCGCGGGAATGCTTGTCGCGCCGCGCGAGCATCAGGTCCTCGCGCACCATCTCGGCGACCAGCTCGGCGAACGCCACGCGCGGCTGCCAACCGAGCTGGCGGCGTGCCTTGCTCGCGTCGCCGAGCAGCGCGTCCACCTCGGTGGGCCGCAAATAGCGCGGATCCACCCAGACGACCTCATCGCCGGGCGCGCAGGCCGGCGCGAGCCCGTCGACGGACCTGACCTGCTCGACGATGGCCTTCTCGTCGACGCCCTCGCCCTCGAAACGCAGCTCGATGCCGGCCTCGGCGAACGCGCGCTGGACGAACTCGCGCACCGAGTGCTGCTCGCCGGTGGCGATGACGTAGTCCTCGGGCTCGTCCTGCTGCAGCATCAGCCACTGGGCCTCGACGTAATCCCGCGCATGCCCCCAGTCGCGGCGCGCGTCGAGATTGCCGAGGTAGAGCCGGTCCTGCAGCCCCAGCGCGATGCGCGCGACGGCGCGGGTGATCTTGCGCGTGACGAAGGTCTCGCCGCGGATCGGCGACTCGTGGTTGAACAGGATGCCGTTGCAGGCGTACATGCCGTAGGCCTCGCGGTAGTTGACCGTGATCCAGTAGGCGTAGAGCTTGGCGACCCCGTAGGGCGAGCGGGGATAGAAGGGCGTGGTCTCCGTCTGCGGCGTCTCCTGAACCTTGCCGTAGAGCTCCGAGGTCGATGCCTGGTAGAAACGCGTGCTCTGCTCGAGCCCGAGGATGCGGATCGCCTCGAGAATGCGCAGGGCCCCGAGCGCGTCGGCGTTGGCGGTGTACTCGGGGGTCTCGAACGAGACCGCCACGTGGCTCTGGGCGGCGAGGTTGTAGATCTCGTCGGGCCTGACCGCCTGAATCACGCGCAGCAGATTGGTGGCGTCGGTGGTGTCGCCGTAGTGCAGCACGAAGTGAAGATTGGATTCGTGCGGGTCCTGGTAGAGATGGTCGATGCGGTCGGTGTTGAACAGCGACGCCCGCCGCTTGATGCCGTGCACCTCGTAGCCCTTGCCGAGCAGGAACTCGGCCAGATAGGCGCCGTCCTGCCCGGTGATGCCGGTGATGAGTGCGGATTTGCTCATGGCCTCCTCGATGCCTGCCGCTGCGGCACGGTTAAGACGGGGCTCGAACTGGCATTTCCAAGCCCTTGAAGTTTTCTAATTATCAGTTAGTTAAAGAAGAGTTCGCGAGTAATTTATCAAAATATTCCACGGTCCGCGCGAGGCCCTCGTCGAGACCCACCCGCGGCGCCCAGCCCAGGTGCTTGCTGGCGAGACCGATATCGGGGCGGCGCTGGGTCGGGTCGTCGGGCGGCGCCGGCTGGTGGACGATGGGCGAGCGCGAGCCCGTCATCGCCACGATGCGCTCGGCGAGCTCGCGGACGCTGATCTCGGCCGGGTTGCCGAGGTTGACCGGCCCGGTGAGGGCGGGCTCACTCGCCATCAGCCGCAGCAAGCCATCGATCAGGTCGTCGACGTAGCAGAAAGAGCGCGTCTGCGTGCCGTCACCGTAGACGGTGATGGGCGCATTGCCGAGGGCCTGGACGATGAAGTTCGACACCACGCGCCCGTCGTTGGGATGCATGCGCGGGCCGTAGGTGTTGAAGATGCGCGCCACCTTGATGCGCAGCCCGTGCTGGCGGTGGTAGTCGAAGAACAGGGTCTCGGCGCAGCGCTTGCCCTCGTCGTAGCAGGCGCGCGGGCCGACGGGATTGACGTGCCCCCAGTAGGATTCCGGCTGCGGGTGCACCTCGGGGTCGCCGTACACCTCGCTGGTGGAAGCCTGCAG
>JABAOG010001911.1_pt1 | contig 39522 bp, 40 predicted proteins | sample 7062131 | NCBI WGS metagenome assembly JABAOG01 (sample SAMN14538629, study PRJNA623070) | marine sediment metagenome | biome: marine biome [ENVO:00000428]; feature: marine pelagic biome [ENVO:01000023]; material: deep marine sediment [ENVO:00002113] | place: India: Arabian Sea | collected... | reverse complement strand
GATGCCACACAGATCATCAATTCCATCAAGTTATAGCGTTCAGCCATGTCTACTCCTGGTTCCTTTGCAACGGTTCGAGAGTTTTCAGCTCTGCCATGCGTTCATCACCGCCCTTGAGCGCCAGATATTCAGTAAAATCCTTTGTCCCATAGATGTATTTATGAAGAAAAGCATCAAGCGTCTCTTCGTCCTTTTCAGCCTCGAACCACTCGCTTAGGTGATCTTCATCGAAAAAGTATTCATACGGCATGTTGCCCGGATAACTCCCATAAGGCACGTGGCAGACAGCATCCACCAGCCAGTACGGGATCTGTGTCAATGCCGGGATGCGGCGGATCTCCTTAGTTTCAACAATTTCTTCGGTAGTAATGATCAAATGCCTGGCAGCTCGCGCCAGGTCCCAATCGGCGACGCTGATGCCATCAATCTGTGCATTACCAAAAATATCCGCTCGATGGACGTGGATGACAGCCACATCCGGGAAGAGAGCAGGAACTGCTGCCAGTTTTTGACCTGTAAATGGGCATTCAACCGTCTTGGCAGCGCTGTGCTTGAATGTGTCCGTTCCTAATAGAGTTCGAGCCGGTAAGTATGGCACTCCCATTGCCGCGGCTTTATAGCGCCAGCCGAGGCTGGCATTGCTCCACTCGGTGACTTCGACGGCTCCACTTTCCATATAGCGGCGTGCCTGTGGAGATAAACCACGCACTTCCAGGCCAACGATGTAGGCCACATCACAGCGATTGAAACACCTTCCAGCAGCCAGTATCTCGAAATCGTGTGTGGTGGTATGCCCAGCAAATCCCAGGTTTTTTATTCTTTGTCGAACAATCTCGTGGAGTACAGCTGTAGGAATCCTGATCATTCCGAACCCCCCAGTACTGAGGTAATCACCGTCGTGAATGTAGCGGGAAACAGCCTGATTAACGCTCATCAGCTTGTCCGTCATATCGCGAGATTTCCTGGCGAAAAACTGACGTGCGTCCTCAACATCAGGTGAGGAAAATAGTTTTCCAGTTGAGCCCATACTATTATCGCGTATCATAAACTTATACTCCAGACCTGACCAATGTATCCATAACCACTTCCCTTATCTAAAAGCTACCCAAACAGAGTTTATTAGATTTCAAGATAAACAGAAATCATCAAAAATCACAAGTCTCTACGTATTACTAGTTTATCACCAGGCAACAGTTAGCTAAAGAACAAATGTATTCGAACAATTTTCAGGCTTATCATGTATTCTTTTTATCAGCGTTATGCGGGGATCCTTGTGTGCCTGTACGACAAGGTGAATATCTATGCGCAATTAGAAGCCACAGCACGTATTTAATAGTTCAGTTTACGTTTAATTAGGTCTATGAGTAGAATTATTACATTATCCAGTAACCTTTCTGCAATTATGTCATCTGAATATGTATAATATCTCTACCAATCACACTAAATATGGTGAAAATAATGAAAAGACAAATTCTTTGGATAGTCATCTCTATTGTCACCGTCAGCGTAATTGCATTTTTCGGAGGAACCTGGATCAATCATGGAGGGTTTCCTCCCAATGGCCCCACTGGTGATACCCTGCCTGTAAATATCCAATATGTAAACCCTTCCGATGGTAGTCAGGTCGAAAATTCCCACGGATTCTGNNTTTTATGTCGATGGAAAAAATGTAACCGATCAGATGTATGAACTGGTGGAACTGGAATATCCAACGGGGATCGCTGAACCATGCTACCGGCAGAATGAACCTTTAGAACCAGGATGGCACACTGCGGTCATCAAATTTACCGATTCCAAGGATTTCCAGTTTGATTACAGGTGGGCCTTCTACAACACCATCGACGACTAATAACTGAAGTTTAGTGACAAATTACATATAGAATGTCATATTGATTAGGTGTAATTGCCTAATATAATTATATTTGACCAAATATAATTGAAAATGAGGAGCCTGATGCCTAATCGTGACCAAATTCGTCAAGCACTGACAAATGTTATCGACCCTGAACTAGGGAAGAATATCGTCGAAGCAGGAATGGTTCGTGAAATTACCCTGGATGAAGATAATAATGCGACTATCTTACTGGCTTTAACGATAAAGGGGTGTCCATTAAAGGATCAGCTGCGGCGTGAAACCCAACAAGCGGCTGCATCCGTCCCGGGGATCAACCAGGTAAATGTAGAACTGACAACAATGACCCCTGAAGAAAAAGGGAAATTAATGGGCGGGTTGTCTCCTGCGCAAAACATGAACCAGGTGGGGCAAATTATCGCCATTATGAGCGGCAAAGGTGGTGTTGGAAAGTCTTCCATGACATCACTATTAGCAGTTTCTCTCCGTCGCAAAGGCTACGAAGTTGGTGTAATGGATGCAGACCTGACTGGTCCGAGCATTCCACGTATGTTTGGAGTCAAAGGTCCAGTCCCTGGTTTGCCGCTGGGTATTCTCCCGATCAAGTCAAAAACTGGCATTAAAGTAATGTCCACGAATTTGATGCTGCCAGAAGAGGATATGGCTCTACTATGGCGTGGACCGGTTATGAGCAAGACGATCCGTCAATTTTGGGGAGAGGTTCTTTGGGGACGCGTTGATTATTTGCTGATCGATCTCCCTCCGGGCACTTCGGACGCAACAATCTCTGTAATGCAGTCCATCCCACTGGATGGAGTGGTTATGGTGACAACTCCACAAAGCTTATCATCGATGGTCGTAAGGAAAACGGTGCATATGGCTCAGGGACTTGAAGTACCCATTGTTGGGATTGTTGAGAATATGAGTTATTTTGAATGTCCGGATACCGGGAAACTCCACTATATTTTCGGTGAAAGCCATACCCAACAGATAGAAGACCTCGCCAATTCCCCACTATTGGGAAAACTGCCAATTGATCCTGAATTAGTTGCCCTCGGGGATACTGGATCCATCGAGGAATATGATAGTCCACAATATCAGGATTTGGCAGATGCGTTTATCCAGGCAGTCCCACACACAGAACCTGTACCAGTTATGAACAGGTAGAATTGGTCATCACGAGCAATGAAATATTACAATCAGTTTTTAGGCAAAATCAAATCGAAACCGGTTCATCACCGTGTGATGATGCTGTTGGCGGTCTTACTTCTTATTGTCATGACTGCTTGCCAACAGTTGCCAGAATCCCAATTGGCAGTGAGTACACCACCAGCCTCGAGTGCTTCTGAAGTTATAGTCGATTTCAAAGGAACTGAGATGGCGTTAATCCCATCGGGAGAAGTCACCCTGATAGAAAAAGACTATGTGTACCGAACAGAAAAAGAAGTTACATCTGAAGTACCCGGATTTTATTTGGATATTCATGAAGTCACTAACGACCAATATGCTGAATGTGTCGACTCAGGAGAGTGCTCTCCGCCAGAACTCAATCCCCTCTTCAGTGATCCTGCGTATGCTGATCACCCTGTCATCAATGTTACCCAGGAAATGGCGGCAGAATTTTGTCAGTGGAGAGATGCGCGGCTTCCCACAACCTTAGAGTGGGAGAAAGCCGCACAGGATGAACTGCGCAACGTGGATTACTTTTGGGGAGATCGCAGTCCAGTATGCCAACTCGGATCCAGATTGCCTCTGATTCCGGAGGAGTACAGGGAATTATCATCCATCACCAGTCCAGTTATGAGCCAATCTCAAAATATGTATGGTCTGTATGATATGACGGGTAGTATGTGGGAATGGGTCAACGACAATCCATCCAGTACCACAGGTAATTCAAATACCAATTTGCAGACAATTGGATATTTGAGAATGTTCACCAACGGCGGTTATGGTCCTCAATACGAAAGTTTCTATTGCAGCTTTCGGTGCGCCAAAGGTCAGTAATACTGGTTTACGGAAATCCATTTTTCCTAGGTCAGTCTTGATGTAAAATTAATGAAATACAGATCCACGTTCACATCATTTTATAAGAGCTAACGGTAATTGAGAGAACGGGAAAAAATGAACCTAAAAAATTTAGAATTGCTCGATAATTCACTCATGAATTTCCTTGATTCCAGCGAGCAAATCTCACCGCAACACCGCAACGAAATTGAACTTGCATTGATTAACGAAGCTGGGCTGATTGCCACTCAGCTCCTAGATTTGGATCAGATCCTGGAATTTTCGGTTGATTTTATGGTCAATCGGATTGGTATGGCAGTTGCCACTTTGTATCTATGGGATGATGAACAAGCGAGATTCACCTTGCGCGCCTACCATGGTGTGGACGAAAAACAAAGGGAGGAGATAAATCAACGTCGCATAGCTGGCTTCGACCTGGCTCAAAAGGTTATTGAAAGCGGAAGGGAAATATTCATTCCTAATATGCTCACAGAACCAGGTTTTCATGGTATCTGGGAGGATCTGGAGAACCGTTCTTATGTAAAAATGCCGCTTATCTCCAGAGGCATCATTGTTGGTATGTTTGGATTACAAACACATGGTGGTCAGCCGATGACCGTACGCGATGTCCAATTCCTGAAGACAATAGGACGCGCATTAGGGATCGCAATCGATAACTCCCTCTTAATTTCTGACGCCCAGAAGAGGGAAGAACAATCAGACACCTTATTCAACATTGGAACGAGGATTTCATCATCCCTTTCCCTGCGAGTGGTTTTAGACGCGATTGCTGAAGCGGCACGAGAACTCATCAATACGGATATTGGATTGATTGGGCTGATTGACGACCGCACCAATGAGGTACTCTACCAGGCTGGATTCGGATTGAGTAAAACATTGTCGAAAAAAATGCGACTGAAGATCAATGCCCATCCTGACTGGGCGTTACTATTAGATCACCAACCACTTATTAAAAATAAAGCCGATTTTTGTAAAAACTGTTTCCATGATCATGATTTCATAAAAGATGAAGACATAAAAGCTGGTCTTACAGTTCCCCTATTCCGGGCAGGCAGTATGATCGGATTAATTGAAGTTTTTTCTCGTGTTCCCAGAAAATTTTCAGCTGTTGACAGTCAGCTACTGAACAGATTATCAACTCAGGTCGTGGTGGCCATCGAAAACGCCCAACTGTACCATCAGCTCAGGCACCTGGCAGTGCTGGAAGAACGTGATCTGATCGCAAGAAATCTTCACGACCATCTGGCACAAGGGTTGGGTTATATCAAAGTAAAAGCTTCCATCGCACAAGACTTGCTGGAAACCGGCGAAATTGAAGAAACATCTGGATGTTTAAAAGAACTGATCAGAACCACGCAGTCAATGTATACAGATGTGCGCGAAGAAATTTTCAATCTTCGGCAGGAAGTAGCTGAATTTGATAATTTCTTCGTATCCATGGATGAATATTTGTGTGAATACAAAAAATATTATGATTTAGATGTGGATTTGATCATCGAACGGAACTGCCTTTGTGATCTCCCCCCTGATGTTGCTAATCAATTACTGCGAGTTGTCCAGGAAGCGATGACCAATATCCGCAGACATGCAAATGCCAACTTTGCTCATGTCACATGCAGCCTAGAATCCAAGTATTTCCAGATCGCTATTGAAGATAATGGGAAAGGATTTGACCCCAACAAATATACTCGTGACGAACGGCAGCATTTTGGGATTGCTATCATGGAGGAACGCGTAAAGAGCATGGGAGGGGTATTTATCATAGAATCTGAACCAGACCAAGGCACTAAAATCATTGTCCAGGTACCTTCAAGATTATTTCAAGGCAGAGAGTTATACTGATGCTAAGAATATTACTGGTCGATGATCATGTACTTTTCCGTAAGGGAGTGTCTGCCCTCCTGGAACGCAGGGAAAATTTCCAGGTTGTCGGTGAAGCCAATGATGGTTTGGAAGGAATAACAGCTGCCAGAGAATTGGTTCCAGATGTGATCCTGATGGATATTGACATGCCTAACTGCAATGGGCTGCAAGCAACAGAACAAATCCGGCGTGAAAATCCAAGCGCAAAAATCGTCATCCTGACTGTTTCAGATGACGATCAAAATTTGTTTGAAGCGATTAAAATCGGCGCCCAAGGCTACCTGCTGAAAGATCTCGATCCCGATCAGCTTTACGACTACCTGGATAATATTTCAAAGGGTGAAGCTCCGCTATCTGGCGTTGTTGCTGCAAAAATATTAAAAGAATTTTCAAAATCCAGTAATGAGCCTGAAGAGGATGAAGATGTTTACGACAAGCTCACACCTCGGGAGTTCGACATCCTTCATCTTGTCGTGGATGGTTTGACTAATAAAGAAATCGCCGAAAAACTGGTGCTTTCTGAGAATACGGTTAAAATCCACCTCAGAAATATCCTGGAAAAACTGCATTTAAAAAATCGGATCCAGGCTGCTGTTTATGCAGTTAGAGAAGGTCTGGTGAAAGATTCGTAGCAACCAGAAGCCAATATAGCCCACCTGGGTTATATAAGTTTTTTTTTAGTTCCTCAGCAGAGCTNNCTTATAGTTAATGGCAGATTAATTGGGATTCAACGAAGTCATCCATGATTTCGAATGGGTGGCAGTTGTGCGCAATTATGCATAGGAGTTGAAAGATAAGCCCCATACACAGAGAAAGGAGTTGCACATAGAGATTTTTTCAGCAGCATGTCACGTTTTTAAAAATCACTCACGCATTTGGAGGACTAGAATATGACAAATGTTGAACGAAGGGACAAAGCACCAGAACCTTCCCAGGAACCTACGGAGACCAAACAAGGTGTAACCCGAAGGGACTTCTTGGTTGGTGCTGGTAGCTTAGTTGTCGGGGGAGTTGTTGGTGGAGCCGTTGGCGGCGTAGTTGGCCGAAATACAGCTCCCCAACCCGAACCCGTGGCCCCAGTCGTGGAGGAGCCTGTTGCCGGCGAAGAAGAAGCCGCTGAAGGTCCTACCTACCTTGCGGGGCATACAATAGTATTTGATCCCACCCAATGTACTGGATGTAATTTATGCGCATTTGCTTGCGCAGAGAAATACTCTGAGTACCTGTATCCAGAAGAAACCGCCCAAACTGTCAACCTGGAATTCGCCCGGATCCGTTCCATGCGCTTCCAGCATATTGATGTCATCAATGTATGTCATTACTGCTTACTTGAAGAGTGGGCAGAAGGCTCAGCTGAATTCNNGACGTAATCAATGTGTGCACATATTGCTTGCTCGAAGAGTGGGCAGAAGGCTCAAGCGAATTCCCATGCGAATCGGTTTGCCCGGAAGATGCCATTATGACAGTTCCTGAAGGCGAAGGCGAAGCCGGATACTATGGGATGGGCTACAAATGGATCGATCGTGAACTGTGTCTTGGCCAGGATGCTTGCTGGCGCTGTGCAGAAATCTGCGAAGACCAGTTTGCTAGCGGAATTTCTTTCGATCCAATCGACAAAAAAGCTCAGGTTTGCAGCCGATGCGGCGGCGATCCTGAATGTGTCAAAGTCTGCCCAGAACCAATGGCTCTGCAATTTGTACCCGTTGGCCGCAATGGACGCTACTTTGCCAATTCACCCACAGCGTTTGCTGAACTTCTGTATCGCAAAATCTATGGTAAAAGGAGGGAACTCTAATGGCCGATTTATTAGGAATGACCGGCAAGATTGCCCGAGTTAACCTCACAGATCGATCTGTTGAAGTCATTGAACTAGACGAAGAAATCTATCGCAAACACCTAGGTGGTTCATCATTAGGTGCATACTTCCTGGTAAAGGAAGGTATTGCTGACCCGAGTATTGATCCCCTTGGTCCAGACAACCTGCTTCAGATCATGATTGGACCGGTCACCGGTGCTGCACCCAACGCCCGGTCGGTTGCCGTCACGAAAAGCCCGTACAACTTCTTCTGCGCCTCCACCTGTGGTGGCCATGCTGGAGCTGAATTGAAATTCGCCGGCTGGGATGGCATCCAGGTCGTCGGTAAAGCCGACTCCCCAGTATATATCGCCGTTATCGATGACAATATCGAGATCCGCGATGCTTCACACCTGTGGGGTCTGGAAGTTGAACCGGCTGAAATGATGATCAAGAAAGAAGTACTGGCAGATGCCGACTTCCGCGATGCCATGATCCGCGATGCGGACCTGACCCCCGAATGGGCAGCAATGCGCCCGCCAAAACGCAAGGGTATGGGCGAGAAACGTCTGGCTCATGTCTGGCTGATCGGTCCTGGTGGTGAAAACCAGGTCTGGTACTCCACCATCATGACGGAAGGCGCCCGTGCTCACGGACGCTGGGGCTCCGGTGCTGTTATGGGCTCCAAGAACCTGAAAGCCATTGCTGTACGTGGTACCAAAGGTCACAAACTTGCTGACAAAAAGAAGTTCAGGGCGCTGACAGCCAACATCCAGGCTTCTGAGCGTAATAACTACTTCTGGCGCTCTTACGGTACAGCTGGTATTGGTNNCCTACGGTACGGCTGGTATTGGTGCCCGCTCTGCATACGTAGAAGATGCCTTCCCGATCCGCAACTGGCAGTGGTGTTCATGGTCCGATCCAAGCGTCAAAGCGATTACCGGACCTTTCATGGACCAGGTCAGTTTCGTCAGGAAGACTTCCTGCGCTGGCTGCGTTCTGCACTGCATGTACCTGACCGAGGTGACCAGTGAAGATGAAATGATGGACAAAACAATGTCCGACATGCCGGACTGGGAAGCCATGGGTATGGTTGGCGGCAACCTCGGTTTCATGGAAATGGAAGGAACAAGTCCTGAAGATCCATTCACCGGAGACCACAACGACCAGGCTGAACATCTGGCCAAACTGCAGTATGCCACCTACATCCACGATGACAATGGTCTTGACTACATCGAAGGCGGTGATAACCTGTCCCTGGTCATGGAACTTTACCAGAGAGGTTTGATCACTGCTGATGATCTGGATGGTATCGAACCCGAATGGGGTGACATCCACGCTATCGATGAACTCGTTCACAAGATCATCCATCGTGATGGTGTCGGCGATCACATGGCTCAAGGAACCTATGAGACAGCGAAATACTTCGCAGAACTCAAAGGTAACGATGAGATCATGGATTACTGCATGACCGCACACCGCTACGGACAGCCTGCTCACGATACCCGCAGCCCTGCCGATAAGAACGCTCTCGAATATGTAACTGTCAACCGCTCCTGTGCACACACCGGCGGTGGCGGTGGCGGCTTCAAATCAGGTGACTATGCGGCTGCTGCTGCAGGTCAAAATGGGACCTCAGCTACCAACTCACTCGTCCACTGCAGCTTCTCTGCTGGCGACTGGGGCGGTAATATGATCGAAATGGTCAAAGCCGCAACTGGTTGGGACGACTACACTGAGGAAGATCTTAATGCCGTCGGAGCCAGGGAATATGCCTTATCGAGATTGTTCGATATGACCACGCAGAACCTGGCGAACTACAAAGAAGAATATGACATGCAGGTCCCGCAGCGCTGGTTCAACGACCCGCTGCCCAATGGTCCCCACAAAGGTGCGGTAGCCTACGAAGGTAACCCGGACGTGCTGTTCAATGAAGCCCTACCGGCTTACTGGGCAGCCCGTGGATGGACAGAGGACCAGGGAGTTCCAACCCTCGATACCCTGAAAGACTTGGGGATCGACGACATTGCTGGACCGCTTGCAGAAAAATTCCTTTAATCCAGCATAGGAACACCTGATCATCAACAGAAGACCCCAACTTAGTCCTTATATGGGTTGGGGTCTTTCCACTAAGAAATATGGTTTTGAAGATTTGCTTTGTATCGAGGAAAATCCCAGGTGACTTATAAAAATTACTTTGAAAGAAATTATGGGATATATACGGAAGAAGAACAAGAACGCATCCGCAATGGACGGGTAACCCTGATTGGTTCAGGAGGAATTGGCGGACTAACTTCCATTGCTCTCGCCAGAAGCGGGTTGGAGCACTTCGAGCTTTACGAGTTTGATACCTACCAGCCTTCCAATATGAACCGCCAGATCACCTGCTATACGGACACCATGGGGATGAATAAAGCGGTATCAATATCAGAAACCATCTCCAGGATCAATCCGGAGGCTGAGGTTGCTGTTCATCAACGAGCTGTAACAGCAGATGAGGCCGATGAGATCATCAATGATTGCGAGATACTGATCCCGGCAGCAGATGAATGGGCTATCAGTATTTATATGATGGACCGTGCCAAAGATTTAGGTAAACCTTCCATTTTAGCCTACCCGGTAGGCGCGTTGGGCCGGGTAGCTGTTTTCCAACCGGATGGACCATATGCATCCGAATGCCTGGTCCAACCCTACAAATTCCCATACGATAAATTACAAGCTTTCATGAAAGATCCCGAGAATCGCAGCATCCTTCAATATTACATGACCGAAGGAGCCTGGTCCGAAGACTGGTTCAAGGGATTCTGTATTGGAGAGAGAACGCACGCCCAGATGTGTACGACCGTATGGATCACTGGCAGCCTGGCTGCACAAGAAATATTGAAAATCTATTCAAAAAAATGGCCAACGGTCGATGCTCCAAGGTATTGGCAAATAACTCCAACGGGTGCAAAAATCGCCCGGTTCAGCTATGGACGCCGGTTAATGTCGCGCATATCATCCAAACCATGGGGTCAAAAGGTCATCCCCTGGATGGCAAAACGCCCAGGTTTGGTTAAAGCTTTTACCAGATTAATCAGTTGAGAGAATTTGGAAAAAGGACTGGATTTAATGAGCCGATTTCGAATTACGAGTGTAAATATCTTAGGAATTGCTGCAGTCATCTTAATGATTGTGTCCATGTTTTTCCCCTGGTGGTCTCTAATTATGATGGACACCAAGCAGACCGATGTCTATCCGTACATTATCGACGGTCCAATTACAGAATTTATTGGCTATAAACGCAGCCCGCAAATGGCAGCACTCATGGGTGCATTGGTTTTTAGTATGGTGATTGCCCTTCTTGGGTCATTTATTCGGGGCATTTGGGGAAGAATTTTATTGATTTTGGGCGGTCTTTTGTCCATATTGGGAGCCTGGAGACTGCTCGTTCGTGTCGCCGGGGTTGCCGCTCAATTTGATATTCCTGTTCAAGGTTCTGGGAGAGCTACCTATGGTGGATTTGCCCAAATAGAAGTCGCTTCTCTGCTTCGACCCGGTGTTTACATGATCATCATCGGGGGAGCAGTTGCATTATTGGCAGGCTTATTAAATAATTTTGCGAGGCTAGGTAAAAAATCTCAATTGTCACTCTAATTCCAGAGGAAGGAAATTAAATCATGAAATCAAGAATTATCGTTTCACTGCTTATTTTAGCCCTCATTGTGGTTTTCTTTGCCAGCTGTGGTCCACCTCCAACACCGGAACCAACACCAACGCCGACTGTCCATCCAGGCGAATCCCTGGTTTCGACGAAATGCATAGGATGCCATGATATCAACCGTGTTACAAATGCTAGTTTTGACGAACTGGGATGGCAGTTAACCGTTGATCGCATGGTGATGAGTGGAGCTCAATTAAATGAGGAACAGGTAAGCCAGGTCGTCGATTACCTGGTAGAAAACTATCCGGATGAATAATAAATCATGAAAGAAGAAGATAACGGAAAGCTCGCCAACCTGAAGAAACAACTGGACTCTGGAAATATTTCTCGTAGAGATTTTCTTCGCGCGCTTACCATTTTCGGTTTGTCAATAGGCACAGGTGAAATTTTAGCATCGTGCTCTTCACCTCCTACATCTCTGCGTCCTTCTCCAACACCTAATCCTACCGAGCAGGAGCTTCTTACAGACCCACTCGAAGATCTTTATGGTGTCGAGTACATAACTACCACCCCCGATCGTTTTGCCACCGCAGATTCTGCAGAAAGGGCGGAGAGAGTATCTCCGGCTGCTACTGATACCCCGGAAACACGGGACAAAACCATATTCTGGTACTGCAACAGCTGTGGAGAGCGTTTCTATACACTTGCGGAGCTCCAACTGCATATGGTCGAAGAACATGCCTGGAGGCTCCCGCATATTGAAAAAGTCGAAGAGCCAACCTACAAGCAGTTTCTGAATGATGAAATCAACCGGTTTGATGAAAAAAACACGGTGTTCTCCAGAAATATGTGGGACGAAGGTCACCAAAAATTGGTGGCTGAGGCAGCCGAAAAGGCTCCCAAGGACGATTGGGATATCTTGGAAAGAAAAGCTATTACTGCTGGAGCTATTTATGTTGATGCCACTGCCGGCTCATTACATGAGAATTACTACGGGTATGCAGGCTATACACGTGATACTGGCGGTTTATTCGCATGGGAAGATCCAGTCAATACGGAAAAATTCCCGGTGCCTGATCCACAGTGGATGACGGACCGGGTCAAGCAGATTGCCCGATTTTATGGTGCTGATCTCGTGGGAATCACAGAAATTAACCCCCTATGGGTGTATTCGCACTACTTCGAGCGTCCTACCAGGGAATATGATGAGCTGGATCTTCCATACAAATATGCCATTGTCATGGGAATCGAAATGGATCCAAAATTCATCAACGAATCCCCTGCTCCAGAAGCCAGTGCTACAACTGCCCTGGCATACTCCCAAATGGCAGAGATTTCAGCCTCCCTGGCGAAATATATCCGAGCACTGGGTTATCCCGCTGTTCCCAGCGGTAATGACACTACACAAAGTATTCCGCTTGCCATCGATGCGGGTTTAGGCGAACTTGGACGCCTTGGGTTAATGCTCTCTCCAGAATTTGGTCCGAGACAGCGCCTAACAAAGGTCTATACAGATCTACCATTAATCCCCGATAAGCCGATCGATTTCGGTATTCAAAAATTTTGTGAGACCTGTCATGCCTGTGCAAATGCCTGCCCGGTAAACGCTATCCGCTGGGAAGACAGGACAACCGAAAGAACTTCAATATCCAACCGTCCGGGGATTTTGAGATGGCCCGTTGATGTAGCTAAATGTTATTTGTTCTGGACGGAAAATGGCAATGATTGTTCGAACTGCGTGGCAGCCTGTCCCTGGGCTTTACGGTCACAACGTGTCTGGATCGAACGAGAGTAATGATCATCAAAATACACACAAAGGATTGACTTATGGAAGTAGAGATCAGCAAAATTGACGAAATGATAGATATTCACGGTCAGACTCCGCGAGGGTTGATACCGACCTTGCTGGCGGTTCAGGATGAATATCACTACGTCCCGGAAGAAGCCATCCACCGGGTCTCCGAGAGGATGAAAATCCCCCTGGTCCAGGTACACCAGGTAGCTGAATTTTACAAAGCTTTCAGCTTGGAACCGCGGGGTAAGCACATCATCACGGTGTGTCTGGGAACTGCATGCCATGTTCGCGGAGGCAATTTATTATTGGACCAGATTAGCCGGTCTCTGGGGGTAGAGTCTGGTGGGACAACGCCGGATATGGAATTCACACTAGAAGCGGTTAACTGCCTGGGAGCCTGTGCATTGGGTCCAGTCATGACAGTCGACGATAAATATTTCGGCAACATGACAGCCAGTAAAGTCAACAAAGTGCTGGACCAATATCAGGTTAAAGAGGAGGTCGTAAATGGTTAGTCAAAAATTAACCACGACACAGGAACTGGAAGCTCTATACAACGAACTGATTGCTGACCGGGACCCAGATCAACCATGCGTAACCGTATGTGCGGGAACTGGCTGCTGCGCTTCTGGCGCTTTAGAGGTACATGATGCTTTAGAAAAAGCCATCCAGGAGCATGAAGCCGATATTGATGCGGACCTGAAGATTACCGGATGTAGAGGCTTTTGCGAACAGGGTCCATTGGTCGCCATCCTCCCCAAGAATATCTTTTACACAAAGGTACAGCCCAAACATGCTGAGAGCATCATTTCAAAAACGATGCTCGAAGGTCAGATACTCAAACAGCTATTGTACAAAGATCCTGCTTCCGGAGAGCGGCTCGTTCACGAGGACGATTTACCTTTCTACCAGCTGCAGGAACGGGTCCTGCTCAAAGAGAGTGGTCATATGGACCCGACCTCCATCAAAGATTATATTACCCACGGAGGGTATAAGGCTCTGGCAAAAGCCCTCACCCAGATGCAACCTGAAGAAATCATCTCCCAGGTGAAAGATGCTGGATTACGAGGGCGCGGTGGTGCAGGCTTCCCTACTGCGGTCAAATGGGAGTTGTGCAGAAACGCGGTTGGTGAACCCAAATACATCATCTGCAACGCAGACGAAGGTGACCCTGGAGCTTTCCAGGACAGGAGCATCATTGAGGCCAATCCCCACAGCGTACTGGAAGGGATCATCATTGGTGCATTCGCTATTGGAGCCTCCGAAGGATATGTTTACATCCGCCACGAATATCCGCTTGCGGTTGAACGGCTGAGAAAAGCCGTTGAAACTGCACATGATCACGGGTTCCTGGGTGAGAATATTCTCGGTTCCGGTTTCAGTTTTGACCTGTATATCCAATTGGGTGCTGGAGCTTTTGTATGTGGTGAAGAAACCGCCCTGATGGCATCCATCGAAGGGAAAACAGGTGAACCGCATGTCCGCCCACCCTACCCCGCTGAAAAAGGGCTCTGGGGACAACCAACCAACATCAATAATGTAAAAACATGGGCAAGCGTTCCATATATCATCAAAAATGGTGCTGACTGGTACTCACAATATGGAACGGAAACCAGTAAGGGGACCACGATCTTCTCCCTGGTAGGGAAAATCAATAACACCGGGCTGGTAGAAGTGCCTTTAGGGATCACGATTCGCAAATTGATTGAAGACATCGGCGGGGGTAGTTCCAGTGGAGCGAAACTGAAAGCAGTCCAGACTGGTGGACCTTCTGGTGGATGTATCCCGGAAGAGCTGTGGGATATGCCCATCGACTATGAAAGCCTTAAAAAGGCTGGTTCGATGATGGGCTCTGGTGGTGTCATCGTCATGGATGAAGAGACCTGCATGGTCGATATCGCCCGCTACTTCCTGGAATTCAGCAAGTTTGAATCTTGTGGAAAATGCTCTGCCTGCCGTGAAGGTACCCGCAGGATGTACGAGATCCTGGACTACATCACGCGTGGATACGGTCAGGAAGGTGACATCGAACTGCTCGAAGAGCTTGGGCAGGCTGTCAAGATCGGATCGATGTGCGGGCTGGGGCAAACAGCCCCCAATCCGGTTTTGACAACGATCAAATACTTCCGTGACGAGTACGAAGCCCACATCAAAGAAAAAAGATGTCCTGCAGGTGTCTGCAAAGAACTGATCACGTACTACATCGTTCCAGAGAAATGCCCGGGATGCGGATTGTGCAGAAAAGCATGCCCGGAGAATGCGATTAGTGGAAGCAAGAAAGAAGTCCATGAGATCGACATCAATAAATGTGTCCGTTGTGGAATTTGTCGTGAAGTCTGTAATCTAGACGCCGTGATCATCGAGTAGGGAGAAGTAAACAATGGTAAAACTTACAATCAATAATCAAAATATCGAGGTATCTGAAGACACAACTGTACTGGAAGCAGCACAACAGGCTGATATTTACATTCCAACTTTGTGTCATCATGCTGACCTTTCCCCTTATGGTGCTTGCAGGCTGTGTCTAGTTGATATCACCCAGAATGGCAGTTCTTATATAACCACCTCATGCAACTGTAAAGCTATCGATGGAATGGTGATCGATACCAATTCCGTTGAAGTTCAAGCCACCCGTAAGGTGATGGCTAACTACATCCTTTCCAGATGCCCGGAAGTCCCCGCCGTCCAGAGAATGGCGAAGAGCCTTGGCGTAGAGAAAGCTTCATTCCCGGCTGACAATCCAGAAGAAGACTGTATCCTGTGCAACCTGTGCGTGCGAGCATGTGACGAAGTTGCAGAAAATCATGTTATCGGGCTTGTCGGTCGTGGAACCGAAAGGCGGGTCACAACGGGACTGGGTACCGATGCAACCGAAATCTGCGACGCCTGCAATCAGTGCGTTCCGTACTGCCCGACAGGCGCGATCACCCGGCTGCCCGAAGTCAAAATCGGAGGCAAGGCAAAGAAAGAAGCCAACCGCTGGAAGCGAGCACGACAGGTATTCCAATATACTGTCCTGGTGCTCTTCCTGGCATTGATGGGCTTCACCATCTTCAACATCGAACAGCCAGTCACTGAGAATATCGTTTCACGGCTTAACCCCCTGCAGGCAATCGCATCGATGATCGCCAGCCGGCAGATCATCTGGAACTACTGGCCCGCACTGATTACAGTCGGGGTAACTATCTGGTTGGGTCGGGTTTGGTGTGGATGGTTCTGCCCGCTGGGTGCTGTTTTTGAATTGTTCGGTTTCCGCGGACGCCGGATCAAATGGCAGGGACTGCGTAATCTGAAATATGTCATCCTTTTCACGATACTGGTCCTGGCTATCTTCGGCAGCCTGGCGTATATGTACTTCGAACCGATCACCATCTTCGTGCGTGGGCTTACCACTGCCGTCAAACCAGTTGTTGACTATGTCCAGCTTGAAGACAAAGAAGCGTTCACATTGCCCGGAACAGGCTGGTGGCTCTTCCTCGGTTTCCTTGTATTTGGACTGCTGGTCAACATCATCGAACGACGTTTCTGGTGCCGCTACCTGTGCCCACTTGGTGCACTGGTTGGTCTAGGGTCGAAATTCTCATGGATCAAACGGAGAGTCGACCAGATGAGCTGTGTGCAGTGTGGTGATTGTGCCGCAATCTGTACGATGGGTGCGATCAGCCCGGAAAATGATTTCAAATCCGACCCAGCAGAATGCATCATGNNCCCGGAAAATGATTTCAAATCCGACCCTGCAGAATGCATTATGTGTATGGACTGCGATCCGGTGTGCCCCAAACTGGCGATTTCCTTCGACAGTGAACAAAAAATGGTCGGCTGGGGCAACGAATTCGATCCCGGTCGACGCGAAGCTCTGGCGACTTTAGGTGTTGGTGCGGCCTCGATTGCTCTGCTTTCCTTGGATGTCGGCAATGTCAAAGCCAAACAGCAAAGTGTATTACGCCCTCCTGGTGCTCAAGGAGACGATTTCCTGGATAAATGCATCCGCTGCGGTCAATGCGTGATGATCTGCCCGACCCAGGTGCTGCAGCCTGCCGCCTTTGAAGCAGGCTGGGATTCCCTGATGACCCCGATTTTAGACCCGTTCGCTGGTGGCTACTGCGATTATGAGTGCAACCGCTGCGGTCAAATCTGCCCCAGCCAGGCGATCAACCCCCTGACATTGGAAGAAAAGCGGCAGGCAATCATCGGTACCGCTCAGGTTAACTTCGAAACCTGTGTCCGCTGTATGGATTGTGTGGAAAACTGTCCTTATGATTGCTTCGAAGATGTCGAGGTTGAAGGTATCCGAGGTGTATTCCCGAAGGTCATCCCTCAGGATTGTGTCGGATGTGGTATCTGCGTCGACGTTTGCCCTGCTAAGGATGAAAGGGCGATTGTAGTTTATCCTGCGGATTCTGTACCCGAGGAGAAATACGTTACAAAACCTGCAACATGATGTTGATAAATGGAACTCATCAAATCAAGGAGAACTTTTGACAATTTCCAGAATAATGGATGAAAGATGCATCCCGGGTTAATGAGTTCTAAAGTGAAAACGAAATCATCTTTGGTTCGATACTGTGGAATGGTGTAAGGTGAAGCGTGTATTCGTTCTTTCAAAACAAACCTTGTTTCACCAGGGCATAGAGACACTGCTGACCACAGAATCTGGAATAGAAATTGTGGGTCAGGATACATTACCGCAAGACGCTGTCAATGCTATCCTGACCTGCAAACCAGATGTCGTCATCTTAAATCTGGATGACCCTGAGTTGGACCTGATATCACCTGTATTATGCGTTCTTCGAGGGGAGAGAAATGTCCGCGTCATTGGAATGAGCCTTCGAAATAACAATATTTCAGTATTTCAAGGACATAACAAAGAGATCAGCGATTTGGAAGATCTTTTTGATGCAATTCTGTATTAAACTGAATATATAAGCCAATTATCTGGTTCGGATTTTTTTCAATTTCTCCAGCCGGATTCTATGTATGAATCCGCGTTCTGGAGTATTTTTGGGTAATCTGGTGAAATTTTACTGGTCGATCAGTCTGGTTCTGCGGCGAAATTTTGGTGGCAAACATCACAATAAATGGAAGAGTTTTCTAGAATGTTCTGATTAAGCCGGATGATCTTAGGGGGATAACAATTGCACCGGGCAGTGATTTGCGGCTCATCACACAACTCATCTAATGCCAGTTTATCAATGAGAAGACTGGCTTGAATCAATCCAGAATTCTTATCGATTGCCTGGGTTAAGTTTTCCAGGTAACTACCCCACCGACGCTTTGCCTCGGATGCTAATCGCCATCTGAAATGATTAGTCCTGCAATCCCGGATGGAGACCAGGCCATATACCCGCGCTGGGCATGTATAAAAAGGTGAGAATCGATCTACATTTGCAGTTATTTCAATGATCATATTCGCCAGTACAATTTCAGCTGCCTGCTCCGGTTTTGAAAGCTCGGCATCGCAGAAAATCTCATAGAGATCTGGCATCTGAGCAACGACATCGAATACATCACACAAAGCCTGCCAGGTTTCATTGATTACCGTGTCGAATAAAGCCACGGGATCAGTATCTAGATTGTGAGGAGCTGTTGCCATTTTGGAGCTCCTTTCTTTCCATATTGATTCTAGAAATCACTCATAATACGCTCTTCGCGATGATTGCTCAGATTAATGCAGACCGTACTGTCAAAATTCAATACCTTTGCGCCTCAATAATGGACGCGGATCAACGATATTTTTATTCNNTCGTTTTCCCAGACCCATTGCCAGAGCCATCAGTTGAGTGAAGTAAAGAATGGGCATAGGTTCATCTACATCCATCTGCATCTGACGAGCATCTAAATTCATGTGGCAGAGTGGACAGGCGACTGCGATAACTTCCGCCCCAGCATCTCGTGCGTGTTTTATAAGATTTCCACTCAGCTGCCTGACAATATCCGGACGGGTAAGAGAATGTGCAGCACCACAACAGGTGGTTTTATAAGACCAATCCCGTACTTGTGCTCCAAGTGCAGCAACGAGCTCATCCATATCCATTGGATTTTCAGGGTGCTTGGACCCCGTCACATCCGGCGGTCGCGTCAATAAACAACCGTAGTAGCAAACCAGGCGTAGGTTTTCCAATGGTTGAACAACTTCTTCGGTGATACGCTCAGCTCCAATATGCAACATGATCGCTTCAATCAGTGTGCTCACATGTACAGTGTCCTGGTATTGATATCCCATGGCCTCTTCAACATCTAACCGATGTTCATCATTGTGGCGGATCTCATATTGAGCAGCTTTATGGCGATTGAAACACGCTGCACAGGGCATGGTGAACTCTTCAAAACCACTCTGTTCTACCAGTGCCAGATTTTCCATCGGAAACTTCAAAGCTGCCTCAGTGTCAGTCCTGTGCGCCGCTGAGGAACCACAGCATACCCAACCATGCGGTTCTATCAACTTTAAATCAATAGCCTCGCATACAGCTCTCGTGGATTGATCGAATTCAACAGCAGTTGACTCTAATGAACAACCAGGATAATAAGCTACTGCCTTCGATGCCTCGACGATAGGTTTGATCTTTCTCGAACTTGGAAATCGTGTTGGTTTCGGGAAAAATCCGACTTTTCTTTTCTTTAACATCTGCATATACATGTTGATATCTTCAACCATGGACATGGGATCTCGCAGCATCATCTCAACCATTAACCCAGGTTCATAGCTCCTGTGCCACAAGCGTATCTCCCTCATAAAGGCTCGATTGAAGGTGTTGATCTCGGGTAATGGGGGTCTGACACCTCTTCCGATGGCTTCTCTTGTAAGAAAATCCATGATCGCGTTGATATCTAGCCCCTGGGGACAGCGGGTTGTACAGGTTTGGCACGATGCACACAACCAAGGGGTCTCCGACTCTAATGCGATATCTTCCTGCCCGAGCTGCAAAGCGCGCATAATCTGGTTTGGCTGCCAATCGAAGAAATCTGCAACAGGGCAACCACTTGTACACTTCACACATTGATAGCAAAGATATACATTCTGATTTAGTTCTTCACTGATCCTCTTGGCCAGATTGTCATTGATCGTTATCGTTTTGGTTGCCACATGTCTTTTTTCTTTCATAGGATCCTCCATTGATTTATGCAGTGATTTCAGCTTCAATGGTTGGTCTGGGATACAAACCTGCTCCTTCTACGATGGGCTTAACTGCCTCTTCCCACTCTATCGCCATGATATGCACACCTGCTACACCTTTAATTTTTTGGATCTCACGGATGAGGTCGACGCAGATCTGGATACCCTCTTCTTTCCATGCAGCAGAACGTGCCCGTTTGTCTTCTTTTGTCATTTCATCTTTGCTCTTACCTGCCCATGGCTCCCCCGCCGCTGACATTCGATCGATGATTTCATCTGGCACCAAAATTCCGGGGACATTATTTTTCATATATCGAGCCATCCCCGGGCTTTTGAGAGGACCGACTCCTGCGAGAATATACGTTTTTTCATGGAGTCCCAAATCCCGGACCTTTTCCATGAAATTTTTAAACGCTTCGATATCATAGACTAATTGGGTCTGAATAAAATTTGCACCAGCTTGTACTTTTTTCGCTAATCGATAGGGTCGAAAATCCAGCGGGTCTGCAAAGGGTGCTGATGCCGCACCGATGAAAAAACGTGGTTCTACACCTTTAAATTCGTCTCCACATTCGAAAATGCAGTTATCTCGCATATCAGCAACCATTTTCACCATTTGTACGGAATCCATATCAAATACATTCTTCGCTGTTGGGTGATTGCCAAACTTCTGGTGGTCGCCGCTCAAGCATAGCAGATTCCGCATTCCCAGGGCATATGCCCCTAACAAATCACTCTGGATTGCCAGGCGATTGCGATCCCTGCATGTCATCTGAATAATTGGCTCCAATCCTTCCTGGACAACAATGGTGCCCGCGCCAATACTGGACATCCGGACAATCGCAGTTTGATTGTCCGTGATATTTACTCCGTCAATATATCCCTTAAGCAGCGCTGCCTTCTCCCGGATCACATTCCCGTCTGCGCTTTGCGGAGGTCCCAACTCTCCGGTCACAGCAAAATGACCAGCCTTCAAAATTCGCTCAAGATTAGAGCCGGACAGGTATCCGTTGTTATTGTCAGTTGGTGTCATAGTTATCTCTCCAATCACGCTTCTTCCGCTGCAAGCCTCAAATCATCACGAACGATCCTTCGAGGACCGCCATCCCGAGAAGTGCTCCAATTTTTTGGAGGCTGCAGTTCCAGCAGCAGGTCGAGTTTGTCTTTTGATTTCAAACGGTCATAGATCAACTGCCATGCACAGGGAGTTTCGGGATCAATCTCGCAATGTCCCGCTTCGGAACCACCACAGGGTCCATTGAGTAATGATTTTGAGCACCGTGCTATCGGGCAAATTCCTCCGGTCAATCCCAAAATACAATCTCCACAGGCTGCACAGCGTTCTTCCCAAACTCCGTGCTCAGAGGGTATTCCCAGGAATGTCGTATTCAATCCGGGAACCACCCAGCTCTCGGGATAATGTTCTGCTATTGCCTGAACGCCGATCCCGCATCCGAGGGAAAGAATCACCTCGGCATTGTGTACCTGCTCATTAATCTCGTCCAGATATTCCCATTCACATTGCCGTTGAACAGTTACATCGGTGACCTCCATGGCATTCCCATCAAGCTTCGAAGACATTCGCAAGGACGAAGCAGTGATCTGTGCTTCACGCGAGCCTCCAGCAAAACACACGGTCACACATGTTCCGCAGCCAACCACCAGTACATTATTTACTTTACCAGTGAGGGATTTGATTTCATCTAGAGATTTTCTTTCAGCTATGATCATAATTACCTCCGTCGTCAAATATCGATTGATCACTTCTTAACGGATTTGGACCAATCTGCAAGATTTCTTTTGTAAAATTTTCTGCTTCGATGGTAAATTTTCTTCCCATTGCCGCTGAAATATTCAAAAAGTAGAGCCGTTCTGGTTCCAAACCAATCTCATCCATAATTTTTTTTGTATATTCAACACGTCTTTTAGCTTGTAAATTACCTTCCAGGTAATGACAGTCGCCTGGCAGTCAACCCGCCACCATCACACCATCCGCACCTTTTTCGAGGATATTCAGTACATGAAGCGGATCAAATTTTGCCGAGCAGGGAAGCTCAACCACTTTCACGGCTGACGGATACTCTAATCTCATCGAGCCTGCAAGATCCGCAGCTGCGTAAGCGCAGTAATGGCAGCAGTATGCGACNNTTTTACATGTTGCTGGCTATCTTTGTAGTGCAATAATTGTATTGCCTGCGCAGGGCACTCGGAAGCACATGACCCACAGCCATGGCAGACTGCCGGCTCAATGAAAGCTGCACCCGTAATTTTCCCTACTCCGGTATAAATATCACTGATGACTGGAACGTGATACGGGCATATCCGTACACAAGTCAGGCAACCAACACATTTTTCTGGATCAACCTGAGCAACCCGTGCATTCGTTGTCATAGTTTCCTGCGATAGAATTATCGCAGCACGAGATGCAGATGCCTGTGCCTGTGCAATTGTCTCATCCAAAAACTTGGGATAATGTGCCAATCCAGCCATGAATACACCGTCAGCAGCAAAATCTACCGGGCGCAGTTTCACATGAGCTTCAAGGAAAAATCCGTCCATATCTGTCGATAATTTTAAGCGGCTTGCCAGTTCACGCATTCCCCGCGATGGTACAACCGGTGTAGAGAGGACAAGCAGGTCCGGATTTAGAATCATCTCCCGGCTCAATTGAGGTTCCCAAACCCTAACTTGAATTGCTGACCTCTGGGGATTAAGGTCTGGTAACAGCTCTACCTGTGGTTTTTGATCGAACTCGTAGTGTACAAATCGGATACCTGCATCTCTGGCTTCTGTGTAAAGCCGTTCTTTGAAACCATACGTTCGAATATCCCTGTATAGAATCGTGATTTGCGCTTCCGGGTTCAACTCTTTAAGTTTTAATCCATTCTTCAACGCCGTAGTGCAGCATATTCTGCTGCAAAAAGTTTCAGCTGGACCAACACATTGGATCATGGTGACGTTGTTTGGAACACACTGCGTCAAGATTGAGGATACTTCGTCATCACCTCGCCCCGGATCCTCCTGTGCCGCTAATAGTTGTTCAAATTCTAATTGGGTCAGTATCCGGGGATAAGTTCCATAACCGTATTCATTTCCTCGATACTCTTCTCCCCCAACAGTAACGATCGTAACACCGTGTTTTACTTCATATTTTTCTCCCTGATTATCGAGTATTGAAGAAAAACTACCTTTGAAGCCGTTAGTATCAACTAGTTCAGTTTCCAGGTGAATATTAATCAAAGGATGCTCTTCAACTTGATTGACCATATTGGAGAGATACTCTTGAGGGCTAAAATCTGGTCGATTTCCATTGGATGGAACAAAATAACGCAAATTCCGCAGATTTCCTCCCAATTGGGATTCTCTTTCAACGAGATGAACAGGAAATCCCTGCCCTGCAAGTGTAAAAGCGGAGACCATTCCTGCTGCACCTCCACCAATAATTAAGGCGGCGTTTTCAACTGAAACTTCGGAAACCTCCAGTGGTTCGAGTTGGGATGCTTTTGCAATTGCCATCCGGGTAAGTGCTTTCGCCTTTTCTGTTGCTTTCATTCGATTATTCGAATGTACCCAGGAGCATTGGTTGCGAATGTTTGCCATTTCGAATAGATTGGGATTCAAGCCTGCCTGACGGATTGCATCTTGAAATAATGGCGCATGGGTTATCGGTGTACAGGAGGCAACAACGACCCGGTTGAGATTTAATTCCTGCACCTGTTCGATTATGTTCGAGATCGTGTCCTGAGAACAGGTGTATAAATTATCTTCAGCGTGCACGACACCCGGAAGCGTTCGTGCATGAGCTGCGACACCCGGTACATCCAGGTACCCACCGATATTACTACCACAATGACACACAAACACACCAATACGAGCATCTTCACCTTTGACGTCAAGCTCGCTTGGGTATTCCTGCTTAACTGTAAGTGAATTTCTGGAAAGCCCCAGTAATTGGGCAGCATTTGCTGCAGCTCCGCTGGCTTCCATTACGGTTTCTGGGATATCTTTCGGTTCTCGGAAAGGACCAGCCGCAAAGATTCCCGGACGACTGGTTTGGAGTGGATCGAATAAGGTTGTATGACAAAATCCATAATCATCCAGCTCAACGCCTAATTGACGACCAAGGTTTTTTACAGAATCAGAGATTTCCATTCCTACAGAGAGTACAACGAGGTCAAATTCATCTGTGTGGAGAGAATATCCTTGCTCGGCTTTAGAGGCATATCGAACCAATAAATTCCCTGTCGCCGGATCTTCTTTCAATTCACTGACGCGGCAGCGCGTATACTCGACACCGTATTTTTGTTCTGCTCGACGATAATACTCCTCATAGCCTTTACTGTATGCTCGGGTATCCATAAAAAATACCTGGCAGTGTACATCGGCGTTTTCCGAAGAATCATGTGTTTCTGAGCGCAGATGCTCAATCGTCATGATCGCTTCTTTAGCAGCATACATGCAGCAAACCGATGAACAATAATCATGTGTTTGATCGCGGCTGCCAACACATTGTAGAAAGGCGATTCTCCTCGGTGTCTTTCCATCGGATGGTCTTTGAATATGCCCCATTGTAGGACCACTCGCCGATAACATTCGTTCATATTGGATCGATGTCATCACGTTAGGAAATCGACCAAGTCCGAATTCTTCGGATAAATGAGCATTATAGACCTGATATCCTGGAGCAAGAACGACTGCACCTATATCAATTTCCCTGATTTTTTCCACGTCTTCGTGGTTAATTGCATCTCTACCACAAGCAAAAACACACGACCAGCATTCTGAACAAACCCCACACGCCAGACATCTTGAGGCTTCTTCCTGCGCCTTTTCGTCAGCGTAACCTAACTCAACTTCACTAAAATTATCGAGGCGTTGGTTCCACTGGAAGCTCTTGCATGGGGACCCGGCTTTGATGCTTTATTTCCCCGATAGAGATACGATTTTCGATCTCTGCCTGCGTCATTTTGACCACTGGAAGATCTGGTTTTGCAGCCGGTTCGAGCGGTAATTCCTGTAAATAACGCACAATCGATTCTGCGGCTTTATGCCCATTTGCAACCGCTTCAATGACAAACGCAGTTCCGGAGACACTATCACCTGCGGCGAACACTCCCGGGCGGCTTGTTGCGAATGTATTTGGGTTAACAGCAATTGTTCTCTGATCCGTTAAACCAACACCGGCATCATCCGGGATGAACGCCAGCCCGGCTCGCTGACCTACAGAAAAAATCACCGTATCACATTCGATGATATGCTCGCTGTCTGGTTCTTTTTCAAGATGCAGTCGGCCGCTTTGATCAAAGTGGAATGAGGAAACCCGCATACATTCAACGCCGCGGACATGATCCCTTTCATCTGCCAGAATTCTTTCAAATGTCCGATCTGGGAAAACTTGTACCCCTTCTTCCTCAGCAGCATCCACTTCCCAGGTATGAGCAGGCATATCCGCCCGTGGTTCCAAACATGCCAGCTGTACCTCACAATCCAGCCTGACTGCACTTCGGGCACAATCTACCGCTACGTTCCCCCCACCCAATACCAATACATTTTTACCCAAAGAATTTTGATTCTCGCTTCGATTACCATTATCAAATTTTCCAAGACGCACATCTCTCAAGAAGTGTGTATTAATAAGGACACCATTCAGATTAGCACCAGGGATAGGTAATCGAACACCCTCATGCGCTCCAACAGCAATCAGCACACTAGAAAAACCTTCATCAAAGATCTCATCTAAATCATCCACCCGTTGATTAAGCCTCAGATCCACACCGAGGTCGATGATCTCCTGTACTTCTCTTTCAATAATGCTTGTCGGCAATCGATATTCAGGGACGCCCAGCCTCAACATTCCCCCGGCGACTGACATTGCTTCAAATATTGTCACAGGAAAACCTTGTGAGAGTATGTCTTTCGCAGCAGTCAATCCACAGGGTCCAGCGCCTATAATTGCTACTCTGAATTCAGGGTATATAATCTCCGCCTTCTGAACTCTATCCGGAGGATTTTCGTATACTTTATCAGTTACAAATCGCTTTAGAGCTCGAATGTTGATTGCCTCATCTACCTGACCACGGTTGCANNCGCTCGCTGCCCCGCAGGGCAAGCATCCCTGCAAGGTGCAATTCCCTTCTTTTCTATAGCGAATGCATTTGGTACCGCCTGGGGGTAAAGCTGATAGATTGCTCGCCTATCCGTGAGTCTCTCATTAAAGGTATCGGGTACAACGACCGGGCAAACTTCGATACAATCACCGCAGGCAACACATTTATCAACATCAACATATCGAGGCTTGTGTCTTATTTGTGCATGAAACTCACCGGCAGACCCAGCAAGGTCAACAACTTCACTATTCGTCAGGATTTCTATGTTGGGATGGCGACCTGTTTCCACCAATTTTGGTGAAATCGTACACATTGCACAGTCGTTTGTGGGGAAAGTTTTATCCAGCTGCGCCATCTTCCCACCAATTGCCGCATTTTTTTCCACCAGGTAGACTTTAAATCCCTGTTCAGCGAGGTCCAGGGAGGTTTGCATGCCTGCGATACCACCGCCGACAACCATTACTGCGCCAATAGGTAGAGATTTTGTCTTCGATGCTAATGGGTTTCTGTTCATGTTCATATCACTTGTAATCTATTAACCAACAAATAATTATTTATGTTTTTCTGCCTCTAAATCCTGATTCATCTTCAAGATCATTTGATTCGGTAAAATCAGAGGTCGATTTCGATCCTTTTCCTTTAAGATTTTTCAGTGGGTTGGGTCCCAGAGATCTGATTCGTTCGGTCATTTCTTGAGCCGCTAGTGCAAATGACTGTCCCTGGCTCCCGGACATAAAGTACATATCCAATCGATTACCACCCAAACCAATCTCGTCGAGTATATTTTTAGCGTAATTCACCCTTGCTGAACCTCGCTCGTTTCCACGCACATGGTGGCAGTTACCAATTGGACAAGCAACTAGATACACTCCATCTGCGCCCTGCTCGAACGCCTCCAGCAAATAACGCACATCTGTCTTTCCTGTACAAGGTAATCGGATAAATTTAACATTCGCTGGATACTGGATAGAAAGTGCACCGGCAGTATCTGCTGCCATATAACCACAGTAAATACAATAAAAAGCGGTAATTTCAGGTTCGAACCCATTATTCTTTATTTCAGTCATTTTTCATCCATATTCCTGGCAATCAGGCTCAAGTTCCTGGTTTTAATACCATGTATCCTGTAACATTTTTACTCTACAACCATTTGTTCGAAATCCTGAGGCAGCCATGCACCAAGACCACCAATTTCCTTTTGCGTAATTTGTTCATCTGTGTAATTGGCTAATTGGATCGCGTTAGCCGGGCATTCACCTGTACAGGTTCCGCACCCCTGGCAGATCGTTTCATCAATATAAGCGGCANNCGGCACCTCCCAGGTTCCCAACACCGGACCGTCCCTCCTCCTGAACAACAAGAGGAATACCAAAGGGACAAACCCGAGTGCAGGTCAGACAACCAACACACTTGCTCGGATCTACGACAGCGACCACACCTCCTAAAAAGAGATCTTCAAAATGCGATAAAGTGGCTAAAGCTCGTCCTGCTGCTGCCAATGCATGGCTGATACTCTCTTCAATGAATTTTGGATAATGGGCCATGCCTGCCAGAAAGACTCCTTCACGTTTAAAGTCCATGGGTCGCAATTTCATTTGAGCTTCCTGGAAGAATCCCTCACTCGATAACGGTACGCCGAATAATTCAGCCAGTTCACCTGACCCTTTAGACGGCAAGATTGACATGCTAAGAGGAATGATATCCGCCGGCAGTTCAATATGATGGTCTAGCGCTGGATCACGAACTGTAACGATCACTTTCCCATTTACTTTTTTAATCTCTGGAGGCTCGCTATCCTCATACCGAATAAAGACCACACCTAACTCACGGGCTTTGTTGTAGTACTCTTCACGGAATCCATAAGTGACTATATTTTTATAGACAACACTTACACGACAGTCCGGGTTAAATAATTTCAAACGGATCACATTTTTCATGGTATTCGTACAACAAATCCGTGAACAATAATCCGAGGTTCCTTCCGGACGCACGCAGAGAATCATGACCACATCTTTCAGCGCTGCGATCTTTTCAGGCTGATGGATGATCTGCATTTCTAATTCACGCTGTGTAATGACTTGAGGAATCTCCAACCATGGGTGGCTTTTAGCTTCTCGTCCACCTGTAGCAATGATGGTGACTCCATGATTGATTTTGAATGCTTCTGGATCGCGGCCTGGACGTCTTGTTACTAAATCCGTTTGAAAATCACCCAGGTGCCCTCGATGCCCGACAACTTCTGTGTAGGTAATTGAATTGATATTCTGGTGTGTCCGTACACGATTGATCAGGTCTCTACCAAGACGCCGGGGGTTATATCCTTCCGCTACATAATAAATATCCTGTAAGTTGCCGCCTAGTTGATGTGAGCGTTCAACCAGAAAAACTTCATATCCGCTATCAGCGATAGCCAGCGCCGACGTCATTCCGGATAATCCGCCTCCAACAATTAGAGCTCCCGGTTGACATTTATGTTTCTTCTTGAAGACAGGTTGAGCTTTAGAGACACGTCCAACCGCGATACGGATCAATTCAAGCGCTTTCCGGTTAGCAATTTCTTTCTGCCAGTAATGTACCTGGGTACATTGTTCACGTAGATTAACCAATTCAACCAGGTAGGGGTTTAGTCCAGCCTCACGTACAGTTCGTTGAAAAAGAGAATCATGAGTGCGGTTGCTGCATCCTGCGATCACAATCCGATTGAGATCAAGTTCATTGACCCGTTCTTTGATAATGTTCACTCCTTCAGAAAAACAGGCATATTCAATTTCCTCAGCATGCGAAACGTTGGACCATGTTGAGATTTGTTCTGTTAATTTTCCAATATCCAGAGTCTTATTGAGTGTGGACCCACAATTACAAGCAAACATCCCAACCTTACATGGCTCATTGCTGACATCCCTTTCCACAGGGAACTGATCCGCTGCGAGGAAAGGCCATTCCCGGCTGTATTTATATGAATTCANNCACTGGCATCAATGATCGTCTCAACAATTTCTTTTGGTGAGGAGAAGGCGCCACACACAAAGACTCCGGAGTGAGAAGTATGCAGCGGAGTAAATTTATCCGTTTCGCAGAATCCAAACTCGTTTAATTCCAGCTCCAACATATTAGTGAAATGGTGTGCTGAATCTGGGGGCTGTAAGCCAGCAGCTAAAACAACCATCTCGTATTCTTGTTCAATTTGTTTTCCATTGGGATGAGCATAATGCAGGATTAAATTATTAGTTAATGGATCTTCACGAATTTGTGAGACACGGCATCGAACATATTGAATGTGATGCTCCTCCCGAGCTTTATCGAAATAGGCGTTATATTCTTTATTGAAAGTTCGCTCATCCATGATGAATACTGTGCATTCAATATCCTCGCCTAATCGCTGCTTTGCCAGCATGGACTCTTTCGTTGCATACATACAACAAATGGATGAGCAATACGAGTGCTCCTGGTCTCGTGATCCAATGCATTGAAGCCAGGCAATAGATTTCGGTCGTTGCTGATCGGAAGGTCTGGTGATAATCCCTTCTGTTGGTCCTGAACGGCTCGCTAAGCGTTCATAATCCATTGAATGCAGTACATTGGGAAAACGCCGATATCCTAACTCTTCCATTTCCGAAGGATCAAAAGCCTGGAAACCAAGTGCCAGGATGATTGCCCCAACTTCAATGGATTGCAGACGAGCCTTTTCACCTAAATTTATCGCTTGGGTAGGACAGATATCCTGGCATCGACCGCATTCGTTACAATAAAGACCTTTATCTACTACATACGCGTCTGGGATCGCACGGGGGGCAACTTTGTAGATTGCCTTATGCATCGTCATACCCTGTTGATATTCATCCGGCAGTTCAATCGGGCATACTTCCGAACAGTATCCACAGTTTATGCACAGGTCGACATCAACATAGCGGGCATTTCTTCGTAGCGAAATTGTGAAATCCCCAGCTTGCCCTTCAATATCCGAGACCGTTGTATTCGTGAGAACCTCAATATTCGGATGCTGATTGTGCTGGATATATGCGGGAGAAATTGACGGTCGAGTGCAGCCATACCCATGATCTGGAGTTCCACGGCAGAGTACACAATCGTGCTGGGGAAACATGTATCCTAATTGAGCTACCCGTCCCCCTAAACATGGTGTCTTCTCTATCAAATAAACCTTAAGTCCTGCATCAGCCAAATCCAAAGCTGACCGCATACCCCCAATACCCCCCCCAACCACCATTACGGCTGCTGGGTTTTGTTGAATGAAATTTGCAGGTAATGCTGGCATAGCATTTCTCCAAATCGAAGGATCCTGATTAACCGTATCACCGCCCAAATACCTGACACAATGGGCGGTGAAAATCGCATCGCGGAGTGGCAAATTGGGTCAGTATTGAAAGAGAATCCAATAATTTACTTCTTAAAAACCGCCAAAGAAGATAAAACGGCGGCTGCAATACAATTTGCGAATCCTTCTAGGATAAACGGATATACTATTATTATGAAATGTTACACTTAAGCACCATATACAGATTAACAGTAAAATCAAATTTATTATGATTTATTGTAGCAAAGCGGTAATTTGCTGTCAATATCGCCAACGAAATATATCTGCTTTATTCGTAATTATTAAAATTTAATTCTTCGCATTTCGCATATAATAATTCATGAAGATTTGTGTCTCGAAATTCTTGGGTATTGCAACAATATTAAATCAAGCACAATTTAGAATATCCATTTTTGGTATAAAATATCTTGCTATCACAATTAAACATCAATCCGTATTAATTGATTACAATAGATTGAAATTTGAAAGTTTATAACCCTTCCATTATTGGTAATCGTGGACGAACAATCAATTATTTCCACCGCCTTCCGCCAAAACGTCATCATCGTAAAGGGAGTTTTCTTAGGCAAATCTACAGGCAGCATTTTATCTATATGAAATTTTCCAATATTAAATCAAAATTATTCAAAGATTTACGACTGCAGTTGTTAGCGCTTTACCTGATATTTGGATTACCTCTTATTATAGGCGCCCTGGTGTTCGATTTATTTGCTGGTGACAAACTCCGGAATGAAGTTATGTCATCGGATCTCGCCCTTGCCCGAGCTATTGCTAAGGAAACAGATACATTCCTGTCAAATAGTCTAACTGCTGTGGAAAACCTTGCCACCTATCCGGATGTACTCAATATCGATAAGGATGAATTAGAGAAATTGTTCTCGCAAATCTATAATGTTCGCCCCGATGTAAATTTGATTTACCGCCTGGATGAGAATGGAACAATGGTTTACCACTATCCTGAAGGTCCAGGATCGACACTGGGTGTAGATTTTTCCTACCGGGAGTATTTCTCAAGATCGCAGACCACACAATCTCCATTAATGTCGCTTGGTCGGATTTCACCAACTACAGAAGAACCAGTCTCTACGGCAGTCATGCCATTATGGTCTCTCCAGGGTGATTATCTTGGATTGGTAGCAACGAATATCCGTTTACAATCCTTTAGCGATACACTGAACAGCATTGCTGTCGAATATCCATTCGATGATTTTGGCATCTATATCGTCGACGCCGCTGGGAATGTGATCGCCCACCCAGAAACAGCAGATTTATTAAAGGACTTTTATCTTATCGACCCCGCACTAGCAGACCAGGCTCTCAATGGATTTGAAGGGAACATTATCCAGGAAAATCCGCAAGGTATAGAAAATCTTTACAGCATTACAAGGATACCGATTACGGGTTGGTCAGTTATTGTCAGTCGTCCAACTCAGGTCGCTTTTGCCACGCCGCTATCTATTCACAAAGGAGTATTACTAACTGTAATTATTTTTGTTGCTATCGGTATCCTTTTCTGGTTGACGTTATCGAACCGCGTGATAAACCCGCTTGAAGTTTTACATAATTACAGCCAGGCAATCGCCAGCGAGGCAGAGCCTGATCCAGACCTGATGAACGACGTCATAACAGTCGCTAATCGGAAAGACCAGGTAGGTAAATTAGTTCACAGTTTTACCAAGATGGAGGAAGATGTCAACCAGCGATTTACAGAGCTGGCGACACTTTTGCAAACAAGCGCTGCTGTTGTCTCGACGCTCGATCNNAAAGCAAAAGCCAGTCGGGGGTTATCAAAACGCTATTCGGAACACCTGGTCATCTCTCCTGATGAACATTTTTCTGCTACATTACGTTCGATCCGCACTGGCCAACCCATCCTCATCAGTGATACGGAAACAGATCCTTCTTTCACTTCATTACGTCCCAGGGCAAGAGCAGAAGGTTATCGATCCCTGGCAGCAATACCTTTGAAAACAAACATTGCACCTCCATCAGCGCTGCTGATCTATGGGCAAAATCCTCATAACTTCTCTAAAAGAGAGATCAACCTACTAGTGAATTTTGCCAATCATGCAACCATGGCGATTGAAAATGCTGAATTATATCGACGCAGCGATGAAAACCTGGAGCGCCAGACTCGTAGATTGGTATCCCTCATTCACTCACTGGATAATGGATTAATCTTGGAAGACCTTTCCGGCAAAATTATTCATATTAATCGAAGCGCTTGTGAACTGGTGGGAATCACTGAAAATGATGTCATCAATACTCCCATCACAAGGTATTTCGAGGAATTATTAAAAAAGAGAAATTCCAATGATATTACGCTTGATCATATTAGAAAATCCTTATTGAGCTCCAATACAGACCAGATAATTGAAATTGACATTCATACCCAGGGAAGGAAACGAATCATCCGAATAAATGGGTTCAATGTGAGCAATTCTTCCAATAGAATTATTGGCCAGGGTCAAATACTTCGGGATATCACCCAGGAATATGAACTAGATATTATGAGAGCGAGCCTGATTTCCACTGCATCACACGAACTGCGAACACCACTCGCAGCCATCAAAGGGTATGCATCAACTTTACTGGCTGACGATGTTGATTGGGATAGTAAATCTCAGAAAGAATTTTTGGAGATCATCTCCAATGAAGCAGACAGGCTGTCAAATCTTGTAAATAATGTCCTGGAATTATCGCATATTGATGCGGGTAACCTCACCTTATCGAAGAAACTGCATCAAATAGATGACTTGATCAAGAATGGAGTTTCAAGGACGTATTCTGACCAGAAAGATCAAATACAAATCAATCTGGATGATGAATTGCCAGCAGTTTATGTGGATTCCCAGCGAATAGAAGCAGTCATTCGCAACCTGGTGGAAAATGCAATAAAATATTCAGGTAATCCGGCAGTTGTTAAAATTTCATCTACTCAAAAGAACGGTTCTGTCGTTGTGAAGGTGGAAGATAATGGCCCTGGAATACCAGAACAGCAGCAGGATATTGTTTTTAATAGTTTTTATCGATTAGAAAATGAGCTTAGTCGCCGTGTACAGGGAGCGGGACTTGGATTGGCTATCTGTAAAGGTTTTATCAAAGCCCATGGTGGTGAAATATGGGTTGAACCAAAGGAACATGGTACCTGCATCGCTTTTTCCATCCCTCTTACAGATTTCAACGATGTATACACCTAATTTCCGGTTGAAGTAGGCGATCTTCATGAAGAATATTTCAGTTCTTGTTGTCGATGATGAAACCTCTCTACGTAATTTTGTAAGAAAGAATTTAGAAGTCAGAGGTTATACGGTTCATTGTGCTGGAAATGGTATGGAAGCAATAGCCATTTTCCAAAATGAATATGTGGACTTAATCATCTTGGATTTAATGATGCCTCATATGAATGGTTTAGATACAATCCGCAGAATTCGGGAAAAATCCATAGTACCAATCCTGGTATTATCCGCACTCGGTGAAGAAAAGGATAAAATCCAGGCACTCGAACTAGGTGCAGATGATTATCTAACGAAACCATTTGGGGTTGGTGAACTTTTAGCACGAGTCAAAGCTGCCGAGAGAAGGTCTCGATGGTCAGAACATAAACCACATCCCTCTTCAAAAATTATCCACGAGAATATCAAAGCTGATCTGGATCGACATATCGTTACAGTTAACGGTGATCAGGTTGTACTAACTCCTACAGAGTTCGATCTCTTAGTATATTTTATGCAAAACAAGAATAAGATACTCTATCATGAATTTATTTTAAAAAATGTTTGGGGTCCGGAATATGGGCAGGAGTCAGAATATTTGAGAGTTTATGTCGGCAGACTGCGGCAAAAAATCGAAACCGACCCGTCAAATCCAAGGTATTTACATACAGAGCGGGGTGTTGGATATTGTTTCGAGACCAGATAAGACGGGAAGATGTGATGTCTTGATTGATTTTTATGCATTTTTTATATTGGGGGTAAACAAATTTAGCATGTATTTATCCTGTTTTTATATACTCTTAGTACATCATATTTCATAACCGCAATAACCTACAATCCATATATTTTTTTAAGGAGATGTGAAAATGAAAAGGAACGCATTCCTCTTTGTCGTGGTACTTCTATTTGCGAGTCTGATATTAACCGCGTGTGGAAGCACAACGCCAGAACCAGTCGCCGAGGAACCTTCCGGCGAGGAAACCGTCGTAGAAGAACCAGTTGATGAAGAGCCAGCCGGAAGTGAAGTTACTCTGGTGATTGGACATACGATTTCTAATTCCGGCAACTACGAAGCAAATTCCGGAAAACAATTCCGCGGGTTTGATCTGTGGATGGAAGATGTGAATAATGCCGGAGGTATCGAATTGTCGGACGGGACAGTCGTCAACTTTACTTCGGTATCCTACGATGATGAAAGTGATTCCGGACGAGTCCAGGAACTGTACACTCGATTGTCGACAGAAGATGAAGCAGACATTTTAATCAGTCCATATTCAAGCGGATTGACCGGTGCAGCAGCAGTGATCGCAGAGCAGTATGGGAAAATCATGNNTGCAGCCTCAGATTCGAATATGAATCAGGGTTTCACCAGGGTATACCAGCTGTATACACCCTCAAGTCGATATTTGAATGGTGCAGTCGATCTGCTGGCTGCCAAGGCTCCTGATGTCGAACGGATCGCTTTTGTTTTTGAAAATGATAAATTTGCAGTCGATGTTGTAACAGTCGCCAGTGAATATGCCGAATCCATGGGGTACGATATTGTTCTCAACGAAGGATATGACACAGATACAGCAGATTTTGGTCCTTTCTTGAACAAGATTGAAGAGGCTGGTGCCCAGGCTGTATTAGGAGGTGGACACACAACGGACGGGCAAACATTCGCTCGCCAATTATATGAAAAAGGGGTTGATATCTCTTTCTTTGCCCTCTTGGTAGCACCACCAGAACCTGAGTTTGCAGAGTTAGGTGACGCGGCAGTCGGCGTGATTGGACCCAGCCAGTGGGAAGCCCTGGCATCATTTACACAAGAATCCGCAGAGGCTGCCGGTTACACCTGGTTAGGACCAGGCAGTGCAGAATTCGCTGAAGATTATGAAGCAGCATACGATGAAGTGCCTTCCTATCATGCAGCAGGTGGCTATGCAGCAGGTCTTTTGATCCAGCAAGCCATTATCGAAGCAGATTCAGTCGATCTGGATGCCATCAATGAAGCATTGGAAAATATTAATTTCATGACCTTCTACGGTGCACTCTCGTTCGATACAACAGCAGAATGGCATGGTTTGCAGACTGGACACTCAATGGTTTATGTCCAGTGGCAGGAAGAAGGAGAAGATCTGGTAAAACAGGTTGTTTGGCCAGCCGAAGGAGCATCCGCAGAGCTGCTGTACCCGATACCATAACTAAGACAAGGTCAGATCAACGATAGTCTACAATTCCCCACAGGTATACATGTATCTGTGGGGAATATAATACATCAGGAGATCTATATGAATCAAATCAGCCTGGATCTAATTCTTTCCTCCCTGAGTGATGGTCTACTATTGGGATTTGTGTATGGGGTTGCGGCGATGGGTNNTGATGGCATTTTACTTGGGTTTGTGTATGGTGTGGCGGCGATGGGTTTGACCCTGATCTGGGGCGTGATGAACGTGATTAACCTGGCACATGGACCAATCATCGCATTGGGTATGTTCGGTGTCTACGGTTTGTTTATCAGCCTGGGGATGAATCCTTATATCGCAATCATTTTCGTAGCAATCGCCGGCTTGCTTCTGGGAATATTGATTTACGGTATTGCCGTTCACAGGGTGATCGAAGCTCCTCACCTTTCTACGCTTTTGGCGACTTTTTCTATCAATATGATCATCATTGGATTAGGGACTGCATTCTTGTCCACAAATCCAAGAAATATCGAATTTTCTCTCAGGAATTTTCAAATCGGACCAGTAACTCTACTGGGTACAAGACTGGTTGCAGCTCTTGCGGCGATCATAGCAACCATCGCTTTATATGCATTCCTGTATCGAACAAGACCCGGTCGGTATATACGAGCAGTTTCCGATAACCGCAGTGCCGCCGAGTTAGTCGGAGTTCCTTCAACTTTGATCCTCGCATTGAGTTTTGGTATTGGAACAATGCTGGCGATGATATCTGGTGGTTTGATTTCGACTTTCTTTTCCTTTTCAATCCTATCGGGTGGTCGTTACGAGTTAAAAAGTTTCGTAATTGGTGTCCTGGGTGGACTGGGAAGCCCAATTGGTGCACTGGCAGGTGGATTAATCCTTGGGATGATTGAGGGCTTAATACCAGTATTTATGGAGACCAGCTGGGTACCGGTTATCGAGTTTGCACTCTTTATAGTCATCTTACTGGTTCGACCGAGTGGATTATTTGGAGAGAAACAATGAAAAACATCAAAGATTATCTTGGACTGATCATCTCTCTAGGTTTCGTTCTGATAATGGCTGGGTGGGCTGTCCTCTCAGGCAGTGCGCTGAACCGTGAAGTCGTATTTACGATCTTACGTGCTGTTGTCCTTGCTGCCAGCCTTAACATCCTACTCGGATACACGGGATACGTCAGCTTTGGGCATATCGTCTTTTTTGGATTTGGCGGATATGTTGGTTTCTTTGCCGTATCAGCCTTAGGTTGGAATTTATGGCTGGCAATGCTGGTTGGAGGTCTTTCTTCCGGCCTGCTTGCCTTTTTAGTTGGAAAAGCGATCCTGAGGTTAAGAGGAGCTTACTTTGCTCTGGCTACAATCGGGGTAAATGAAGCCATCCGGGCATTTATCAACAATTTCGACCCGTTCGGTGGTCCAATCGGAATGACATTGAACTTCAGTGTTTACAACGATTACGGTGGAGCAGCTCAGGCACTGGAGACAGTTTTTTATATCATGGTCGGGATTACTCTCCTGGTTGTGCTGNNCTGGTAAGTTATCTGGTACGCACATCTAAATTTGGGCTCGGTTTACTCGCTATTCGGGAAGACGAAGATGCTGCCGAGGTGATCGGAATTGTCACTCCGTCTGCAAAGACGTGGGCATATGTACTATCTGCAATTTTCCCTGGAATTGTCGGCGTTTTGTTCTTCTTCAAAAATGGGAACGTTGAGCCACTACCTGCCTTTCCTTTACATTTATCCATCGAAATGATTGTAATGGTCATGATGGGTGGTCAGGGAACCGTATTTGGCCCAATCATTGGCGCGGCAGCATACCAACGAATCCGGGGCTGGTTGGTTATCAGTCCAATCTTTAAGAACATTCAGCTTGCCGTTGCTGGTGTAGTTCTGCTGCTGATCGTCTTGTTCCTGCCAGAAGGACTGATTGGTTGGGTGCGGTCTCGGTTCCCCAAAATGAGGAGGGTATTCCAATGACGTTATTGCTGGAAGTCTCAAATGTGACAAAGCAATTTGGTGGCCTGGTTGCGGTCAATCGTGTCACCTTTGATCTGGTAGAGAACGAAATTTTAGGATTGATTGGTCCGAACGGAGCCGGGAAAACGACGCTTTTCAATGTGATCAATGGTGTATATTCTCCCACAAGCGGCCAGATCCGTTTCAATGGAGAGGATGTAACAAACAAAAAAACTTACGAAATGGCACACCTCGGTCTCGCTCGCACGCACCAGATCGTCAAACCTTTGAGTGAACTCTCTGTTCGGGACAATGTGATCGTTGGTGGTTGCTATGGTGGAAATGGAATGAGCCTGGGGGATGCTGGTAAAGTTGCCGATGAAGTCATGGACTTTGTTGGATTGCATTTGCGAGGCGAGCAATTAGCGGGCAGCCTGAACGTTGCTCAAAAGAAACGGTTGGAGCTCGCTCGTGCCCTTGCTGCTCAACCAAAATTGCTNNCGAGCCCTTGCTGCCCAACCAAAATTGCTTCTTCTGGACGAAGTATTAGCCGGATTGAACCCAACAGAAGTCGCTGAAATGGTTGATACAGTGAGAAAAATCCGCGATCGAGGCATAACAATTATTATGATCGAACATGTGATGCATGCTGTTATGAATGTGTCGGAAAGAATGCTGGTCCTTGATTATGGAGAATTGATCGCCGAGGGTACACCACTGGAAATTCAAAACGACGAAAAGGTTATCGAAGCTTACCTGGGTGATCCAAAGCTGGCAGAAAAATTAACCATAAAGATGGAATAGAAGGAGATACACTCATGTCAATTTTACAAATAAAAAATGTATCTTCCGGATATGGTGAAGTGCAGATCCTTTGGGATACAGATTTAACGCTCGATGAAGGAAAGCTCACTTCACTGGTTGGAGCTAACGGCGCAGGAAAAACAACCATGCTGCGCACTGCGATGGGTTTACTAAAACCGTGGGAAGGAAAAATAATATTTGAAGGAGAGGATGTGAGCAATCTGTCCGCCCATGCAAAGGCAGACAGGGGATTAATCCTGGTACCCGAGGGAAGACAGTTATTCACCAGCATGTCCGTCGAAGAAAACCTTGAAATGGGTGCATCTCCCAAGCGGGCAAGACCCAATGCGGAGAAAAACCTCGAATTAGTTTATGAGATTTTTCCCCGATTGAAAGAACGGGCAAAACAAAAAGCGCTCACATTGAGTGGAGGTGAGCAGCAAATGCTGGCTGTCGGGAGAGGCCTCATGGCTGATCCCAAGGTATTAATGATCGATGAACTCTCACTGGGACTCGCACCTGTCCTGGTATTGGATATCTACGAAAATCTATTAAAATTAAAACAAACTGGATTAACGATGCTGCTTGTTGAGCAAAACGTGCAAATCGCTCTCGCTGTTAGCGATTACACGTTCGTTTTAGCTCAAGGAAAAGTTGACCGACAGGGTCCCAGCAGCGAGTTAGCACAAGATACTCATATTCGAGAGGCCTATCTTGGTATTTAGGAGGTTGAACTATGCTTGTTCATGAAAGAATGTCAAAGCCTGTTGTATTTGTCAATCCGAATATGCCGGTCCAGGATGCACTCCAATTGATGAAAAGAGAAAATA
>JABAOG010000009.1_pt2 | contig 39540 bp, 56 predicted proteins | sample 7062131 | NCBI WGS metagenome assembly JABAOG01 (sample SAMN14538629, study PRJNA623070) | marine sediment metagenome | biome: marine biome [ENVO:00000428]; feature: marine pelagic biome [ENVO:01000023]; material: deep marine sediment [ENVO:00002113] | place: India: Arabian Sea | collected... | reverse complement strand
ATCTTCACGTCGAAGCCTCTTCTCTTCGCCATTCAGGCTTTCGGCAATGTTGAAACTCTCGACGGTGGAACTACTATTGTTCAGCCCCTGCTCTACTCAGAGCTGGGTAACCAGGGTTCCTACTCTGGTTCCGACACCTTCCTCACTGATGAGGATGAGGGTATCACTGCTGCCGAATATGACTGGCGTCAGTACTACGCTGCGATCAAACTCAAGAACATCGACGTCGCTAAGAACAGCGGCGCATCTGCCGTACTCCGCATTGTGGAGAACGAAGTGATGCGTGCTGAGATGTCGATCGCTGAGTCGCTTGATGAACTGTTCTTCCTGGACGGCACTGGCAACTCCAACAAGGATTTCCTTGGTTTGGATGCTATCGTCTCCACGTCGACCACGCTTGGCGGGATTAACCCTGCTACGGCTGGTAACGATTGGTGGCAGTCTAGCGTTACAACTGGTGTAGGTGCTATCACCGACTTCACTGGTATTCGTACACGCTACCTGGCATGCTCGGAGGGTAATGATTTCCCGACGAACATTTTCACCACGGAGACCCTGTACGCGAAGATCGACGGATTCTTTGAGTCCAACCAGCGCTTCATGGACCCGACCATGGCCAACCAAGGCTTTGAGACGATCATGTTCCATGGCGCCCCGATCTCGTTCGACAGAAACTGCCAGTCTGGTCGCATTTACTTCCTGAACCTGAAGTACATCACGCTTTATAAGCTGGGTGACACTTGGTTCAAGATGAGCGATTGGCTGGAGCCTGTCAACCAGGACGTACGTGTCAAGAAGATTCTGCTTTACGGGCAGCTCACTGCGAGCAACCGTAAGCGTCAGGGTCTTATGACGGGCGTTTCGTAATAAATTGAGGACTGCGGGGGGCTAATAGCCCCCCCGTCCCAGAGGTAATATGGCAAAGAGAAACACATTTCAAAAAGGGATAACGATGAGGGAACACCTGGGTACTAACCCGTTTCACGACACAGGTGTCCCAGTACAAGGATTTAAGGGCGTGCCCCAAGACCAGGGGCGCGGCCAGTTCGGGGTACCGATCCCTGGACAAGGTAAACAGTCCAGGCCAGAGCCGAAGGTGGCTATGTGCTTGGGAATGACTAAGAAAGGGGAGCCGTGCAAGGCTCGCCCCATTACGGATGGCGAGTACTGCATAGGGCACCAGAGACAAATTGACGCTAACTGAACTGCTAGAGCATGTACGACTGGCAACAGTCGTTGAGGATACGAACGTCACTGACGCACAGTTGACGGTCATCCTCAATCAGGGCATCCACGAGGTCAGTGTGGCTACGTGGTGGCCCTTCTTAGAGGCGTCCGCAGCGTTCAGCGCTGCCGCCTCCACCCAGACGTACGCGCTTAGCACGGTAGCGTCTGACTTCAACTATGCGCAGGCACTCGTGGACGATGACAATGATACGACCATCGAGTACCTGGCAGCGGGAGACTTCTTCCGCAGGGTAGGTAACGACACTGGCAACGAGTCTGCCACTGCCGACTACTGGACTATCTGGGAGGAGAAGATTTACCTCTCACCGATACCGTCCGCAGCGGATACCAACAGGTACAAGCTGTACTACTATAAGAACGCCACGGAGCTGTCTGCTGGTGGCGACACCCCTGAGTGGGATGAGGCTTTCCACTGGATACTCGTAGAGTATGCGAAGTGGAAGCTGTACGAGCGTGAGGAATACTACGATCAGGCTGAGAGGTCGTTTATCATGTTCACCCGCTACCTGGCCGACATGGAGGCCTATTACCGCAAGCGCGTCCAGCGCTCGCCATACCTGTATGGAGATGGCTACGGGTGGCGTCAGGGCGACCCCAACATCCCTAGCCTGTATCGAATCTGATGCCCCGCTTCTGGGAGCGTCCGCAGGGTATTAACCCTCAGAGCCAATACCGCCGTCCTATTTCAACCTACACTCAGAAGGGTTGGCCAGGCGGCTGGCAACCTGATAAGCCGCATTCTGCGTTGCGTATGGACGAGTTGCACGAGTGCCAGAACCTTGTCTGGTTGGATGGTCATGCGCTACGCAGGCGCGGCGGGTTTGAGAAGATCACTACTGACGTGGCTGGAATGGATGAGGCCCAGTTCGTGTACGCTCCGTTCCTGGGCACAGCGTCTGGTGTAGCAGCACAGCCCAGCTTCACGCAGCAGGTCATGTACTTTAACGATGATGATGGGGAGCTGTGGGTGCAGACGATGGGTGAGCTGCTCGACCAGGAGCAGAACGCTACAGGCACTGACCTAGTCTACTCGTCACAGTCTATCGGCCCCTGGGATTCGTCCACTACGAACTACTTCCGCACGTGGAACGTTGAGGTGCTAGTGTTCGGTGAGATCATTTATGCTACGGGTCTCCGCTTCGGCGGCTACTCTGGTACGTCCACCATAGAGACGCATGACGGCTTGGCGGCTGGAGCGTCGAAGCCCATCAAGTATGATGTGGAGGCTGGCACGTATTCGCGGCCCGTACCGCATGCGTTCGACGGGTCCACTAGCGGGTTCCCGTCAGCACGCTGCGCCATTACGGCTTACAACCGTGTCTTCGTGGGTAACATTTACAATGCGTCTGACTCGTTCCGTTACCCGTCTCACATATATTTCTCTGATGCTGGCACAGCGGAGACGTATCCTGCTACCGCCTTCCTGAAGGTGGGTGCTGATGACGGTACTGAGATTACGAGCATGACTCCTATGGGGGAGGGCATCTTCATCACTAAGGACAACTCGTGTTGGCTGCTGTTGGGCACCAACGACGAGGAGTTCAAGCTGAGGGAGGTCAACCCGAATATGGGCTGCACGTCGACTCGTGCGGTCACCTACCATGAGGGGATCATCTACTTCTTCGACCCGTCGCATGGTCTCATGCGGTACGACGGCGCACGGTTCGAGAACATTTCAGAACCTATCAACGAGTACCTTTTCCAGAACTTTAACTACGAGAGCGACTTCCGTGTGAATGTGACACAGGACGAGGATCGCATCTACCTGAGCATCCCGACAGGGTCGGGTATCTCTGACATGGTGGACACTACGTTCATATATGATACTCGTCTGAAAACTTGGGCTGAATGGGACTTCGGCATTCCCTGCGACATTTGGGAGTACATCACTGACCACTCCGTGTCAGGCATTGGCCTGGCAGGTGCAGGCCAGCCGTACTGCGGTACTGCTGACGGCACCAACCTGGGCGTGTTCCGCCTCGACTCTCTCGGCGTACCCGACGAGAAGGCTGGAGGTGATGCACTGATTGCGGCCAGACTGGTAGCCGCCTGGTTCGGCGGTGAACAGGAGTACGGGAACCGTCACAGGCTGCGACGTCTGGACGTCCTGTCGTCCTCGGGGACGACGCCCTCTGTGAGCATTGACCTGTACCGAGACTTTAAGACAGACACGGCGTTTACTAGTACGTCCTTTGATCCGAGCGGCGCTAACGATGCGTGGCACGCTCAGGACCAGGGGATAGATCATGCTACTGACATGTGGACTTGGCTGCAGGTGGACATCAACTGGAGTGCCACCGCTTCTGCTGGTACCATTGAGGGTATCCAGCTATCCTACTCCTCGCGTCCTTGGCGGAGAGGAGTGCAGGGTAACCTGAACCAATAATGGGTGTAGGCGGTACTCCTTTCTGGTTCCCAGTGCGGGACTTCTCCGACGACGTAGGGTTGTGGAAGAACTTCCGTTACTTGGAGGACTTTCTGCAGGACATCAGGACGAACGCTGGTGGCGGTCACGCTACTGTCATCATCGCTCCTGAGACTAGCAGCCGTGCCTTGGAGGCGGACTATCTGACTGATGGTACGAACGACGAAGTGCAGATTGAGGCGGCGTTCGGCGACTTGCCTGCTACTGGCGGCAGCGTGGTCATGTTGGAGGGCAGCTACACGTTGGAGGCGGACTTCACTATCCCGAACCCTGGGGCCGACCAGGTGGCATCTGTGCGGTGGATAGGTAATGGTGCCGTGCTGGACGTCAACTGTCAGATCACGATCGGTGATGACACAGGGTCGACTGACGACTTCCACATTGAGATTGCACACTTTTCCATAACACGTACCACTGACTTGACGAGTATCATGTTCCGTGGTCGTGGTGCTAGTATCGACTTCCACTCCAACTATGTCAATGATGTTGCTGGTGCGTATGCGCTTTGCGGTGGTACTACGCTTCTCGACTTTGGGCGTTGGACTATCCATTCCAACGAGATCAATACGATCAACCTGCGGAAGGGCGGTTCAGGCGCTGACGATAGTGGCGTGTTCTTGGCTGGTGGTGGCGGTAGCCGTAACCAGTTCATGTGGATTTACGGCAACTCTATCGACGGTGTGACGTATACTGCCGCGTCGGGACACACAGCCCACGTCATGTATCGTGGCACTGGTGAGATGGTCGTGTTCGGTAACGAGATCAAGAACTGGAACACGATCAACGGAGACATGATCTCTAGTGCTATCTACGCGTTCCACAATCTGGTGGACGGTACGCACACTGACGGCGACCACAACCTGGCGCTAGACGATCTGACCGACGCTACCATCACTAGCGTTGCTGACAACGAGTTCCTCGTCTACGACAGCGGTGGGGCTGTCTGGCAGAACGAAGCATTGGACATTAGCTTGGACCCGTCGCCTACCCTGGGTGCTGCCCTGGACGCTGGTGGGTTCGACATTAACAACGGTGGTGTGATCTTCCTGACTGAGCAGGCGGACGCTGAGGCGGACGTTGCGGGGAAGGGTCAGATATGGGTACACGACGATACGCCCAACACTCTCTACTTTACTGATGATGCTGGCACTGACCACCTGATTGAGTTCGACGGCCACACCCATGTGGAGGCCGACGTCACAGACCTTGGTACTTATTTGACCGACGTTGTGGGTGACACTACGCCACAGCTAGGTGGCAACCTGGACGTCAACGGCCAGTTGATCACTTCCGCATCCAACGGGGACGTTGACATTTCCCCCGATGGTACGGGTAATGTGATCCTCGGGTCGTTCACGTTCGATGCTGACCAGTCCGTGGGCGCTGGGCAGGACAACTATGCGTTGACCTACGACAACGGGACTGGGCTGATCAGCTTGGAGGCTATTCCTGGTGCGGCTACGCCTGACGAGATACAAACTACTGCAGGTCCTGACACCGACGACTATTGGAACATCGTGGAGATTGACAGTGGGGATTCTCTGATTATCCAGCAGTGGGACAATAGTGCTGCTAGCATGCTGGAGCGCATAGAGATCGTCGGCAAGGGTACTGCCCTGACCGACGAAGGTGACATCAAGATATACGACCTCGACGGAGTGGAGATGCTCCGTTGGGATGAGAGCCTAGGCCGCTGGCAGATGCTGTCGGGCTACAACAAGTGGGACTTTGCAGGCGGTGGCTCCGAGTTGACGAGCGTCGAACTGATCAACTCGTATGATGCTGACATGAAGGTTACTGCGACGGGTGCTGCTGCTGCAGCCCGTGACTTCCGCGTCTACGCGAACGATGCGACCCCGACCGAACAGCTTCGTTTCGAGATTATCGGTGACGGGGAAATGAATTTCTATAATAGTTCAGGTACGTTGATCACCACTCTTACTGAGCTGGATGACCTGACTGATGGTGGGGAGACTTCTCTCCACTCACACGCTGGCGGTGGAGGTGGCGGTGGTGCTGCCACGTATTCTGCTGGCCATCCATTCTTACTGATGGGAGCATAACATGGCAAGTGATTTTAAAAATCTAGGACAATCGAATCCGAGCGCGGCGACAGACACGCTACTGTATACGGTGCCCGCATCACACCAGACGATCGTATCGTCTGTCGTGATCTGCAATCGTAGCTCAACGGCGACGTCGTTCCGTATTGCTGTGCTGCCTGGTGGCGGTACCGTGGCGAACGAGGACTACTTGTACTATGATCATCCGATCCTGGGCAATGACACGTTCGTTGCGACAATCGGGATCACGATGGCTGCGACGGATACGCTACGCATTTATGCAACGTTGGCGACTCTGTCGTTCAACTTGTATGGTGACGAGTACGCAGCGTAATGGCACAGGGACCTAGTCTCGGGGGGCAGACCCACGAGCATACCGAAGCTGATATTAGCGATCTGGCTCATACTGATCCGAACGCGATCCATGATGATACTGCTAATGAGATCACTGGACTGACCGCTAAGGGTACTCTAGTGGATGCTGACCTGTTCCTCCTTGAGGACAGTGAGGCGTCGTATGCTAAGAAGAAAGTGCAGGTTGTGAACATTGCGGGTGGTGGCGACACCGTGTTCCAAGACTTTGATTTCGTTACTGCCACATCGTTTTCGGATACTGCTGCTACGTTGGCGTCTAAGTCGATTACGTTGGCTGCGGGTGATGTGTTGGAGTTTGAGGCGACGATCAAGGCGCATGAGTCTGATGCTGTGAGCGACCAGCCTACGGGTTATTTTGATGTGGGGGGAGTGTTCTCGGCGCCGAGCGTCGCCCTCCACGCTGCTGCGTCGAACTACTCGTTCTACAAGATGCGAGGATGCTTCTATGTTGCGTCTGCGTCTAACTCGTACATGTATACGTTTAACAGCCACCAAATCCACGGTGGCTCCGACACTCCACCTTCTGTTCCCGACACTTACGATACGGCTGGCTTCCACATGTATGAGACATATGCGGGGGACCTGACAGGCGCTCAGACGGTAGCGTTCAAGGTGATCGCTAATACTGGTGAGACTGGCTCGACCTACTGGTCGTTTAAAATTCAGAAGAATGGGCAATCATAATGGCACACGGACCTAGTAAAGACACAACACATACGCACACTGAATCGCAGATATATGATCTGGCGCATGATGATACTAATGCTATCCATGATGACGAGTCGGGGGAGATCAGTGCCCTGACTGAGAAGACGGGCGTCGTGGGTAATGATCTGCTGCTCATGGAGGATAGTGCTGCTTCGTTCGCGAAGAAGAAGATTACGATAGCGAACGCGGGGTTCGGCAGTGCCGACATTGTACATGTCGAATCGTCGCTAGGTATCAACGTGGCGACTGACCCTGAGACCCTTATCTCTGCCAGCGTTACTGCTGCAGCAGGAGACGTATATTTCATTAGAGCATACGGGACCATTACGAACACGGATTCGCTTAACGCTAGACAGTTCACGATGTACCATGATATCGGTACGTCTACTGATCCTGGGACCAGCACCGCGTATGACAAGACTGCTAACAGTACGGCTTCGTTTCACTATGACGGTTGGGTCGTTGTGGAGTCTACTTCCGACACGTACTGCCATGGCATGATGTATGCTGAGGAGGGGAACCAAGTGTCAGGTACGGGCTATGCGGTTTCCAACTCCTTGGGCCAGTTGTATGAGATACACTACAACACTGACAAGACTGGGTCTACTACGATTAACCTGCGGTGCGCGTCTGAGGTGGCGACTGACTTCGACATTGACATTTACGCTTGCATAATCAGGAAGGTGGCGCAGTAGTGGCACACGGAGGAGCGAGCAGGAGCGCACATCATCACAGTGAGGCAGACGTTACTGACCTCACCCATTCGGATACTGCTGCTATCCACGATAATGTGGCTGGTGAGATTAACGCTATCACTGCTAAGACGAGCGTGGCTGCTTCCGACGTGTTCATCATTGAAGACTCGGCGGCGTCCAACGCGAAGAAGAAGGTGACAGGCTCTAACCTGCCTGCTGGAGGATCAGCAGCCTGGATCGAATCAATCGCCGCGCATGATAACACGCATAATACGAATGCGAACAACTGGAATAGCGTCACCGACCAGAACTTTTGGACGTCATCGTCGTTTACTGTGTCGGCTGGTGACCTGATTGTCGTCAGGTGGGGCTGGTCGCATGGTGGTATGTCCACGTCGAACGACCCTTGCGTGTACGTCGAACTAGACAATGGTACACAGCAGATTGGTACCGACCAGTCGGCGGGTCTGGTGAACAACGACTCGGGGTTCACCTACTGCGAATTCTTCTTCTACATTGAGTCGACGTCGCAGGCTGACATGGACGCCTGGTGTATGCATGCGGTCGACAGTGTTGACTTTGGGTCCAGTATTACTGAGAACACGTCGCATTTGAATGCTGGTGAGAACTTGGGTGGTATGCGGCAGAACTGGGACACTGATGCGACGAACGATTTCACTGGTTCTTGCACGCTGAAAGGGTGGTCTGATGCGTCGACTGCGCTGGTTAATGCCGAATATTATGAGGAGTTTGTGATTATTGAGCAGTATGCGAAGGTCACATAGTACAATTTAACGTATATTATGAGGAGGTATTATGCCTAAAACTGGAGGTTCTGACTATCAGCCGTATTCGACGGCTAAACCCCCACAGGGCAGTCAGCCGTACTCGACGTTCAAACCACCGACGAGTACACCCAAAACATACAATCTGCCACCTAGGAAGACCAGCCAGCAGGCCTACGATGAGGCTGTGCTGAAGGCGTTGGGTTTCGAGATTGGTGACCCTGCCTCTCCTGGTAGTGGCCCTGGTGCTGGTAGTGGGCGTAGCAGGTTCAGTAGCCTGGCGTTCCAGCTTAAGGAGCTGGGACTGCAGCGTGAGGGCTTACAGTTCGATCAGAAGACTGGCCTCCGTGACATTCAGGAGACTAGGCTGGAGGACTTGGAGGATGTGAACCGTAACGCCCTGTCTCGTGGTATCTTCGACTCGGGCATACGGCAGCGTAACCGTAACCGTGTGAACCGTGAGGCAGACCAGGCGAAGGGTGATCTGATGGAGCGTATCCGTATTGCGTTGGCGAGGATACAGAACAACGAGGACCTGGCCAGGGCGCAGGACGCTCATGCTGCTGCGAACTTCAGCAGCGGTAGTGGTGGCGGTGGCTCTGATCCGTGGACGATCAGTGACCCCGACACGATCAAGCAGCTTTCAATGTACTACTTCCAGAACATTGATAACCTTGACCCCGACTTGCAGCGTCAGTTGCTTGCTCTGCAGGAGTTGAAGGACACCTACTATGATATTCCTGGCGGCAGCTATGATGACAGGCGTCGGGGCGGTCCGCGATGACATCGTTCGATAGGGCTGAACGGGAGCGGATGCTCCGATACAAGCCCGAGACTCCTACGGTCGAGCAGCGTCCTCGTACGGGCAAGCAGAATCGTGCTGCCCAACGGCGGACGCCTAGCATGGTGAAGCCGATTACGAGGTGGGTGCAGGAGACTCCGCTGCCGTGGATGCCTGGTATGAGTGGCGCGTTGCAGACGCCAGGTAGCCGCGATGATCGTCTGGACCTGTACGGTCCTAAGAATCCGCGTATTGGCCAGTTTGGTGAGGAGATTGATCCTGTCACTGGTGAGTCGGCTGGGATTTACGACAGCCTGGAGCAGGCTCGTGACGCGTACGGTGGCCCGTATATACCTGGGCAGAACAGGAGACGCGAGTCGGACCTTCGTGAAGAGGCGACGATTATAGCTGAGGTTGAGGAGGAGATGAACTTCAACTTCACTCTGCAAACTCAGGAGGAGTTGACGTTTGAACGTGAGGAGATCGCCGAGACTATTGCTGCCCTGAAGGAACAGCATGACGACCAGTCTGAGTACGCTCAGTTGGCGCAGGTGATCATGGACGGTGAACTGGTGGCCATGTTCGGCACGTCGAGCCTGGTGCCCGACGATGATGAACTGTCACTGGCGATGCGTGAGGACATGATCATTGGTGATCAGACTGGTGGGCTGAGCAGCAACATCATTGAGGGTATCAATGCTATCCTGGCTTCCGACATGGACAAGGGCGAGAAGAACGCCCGCATCGACTACATTTTCGAACGTTTGGACATCCAGTATAATGTGAACAAGAACCTGGCTGACCTGACAGAGGAGATGACTGCCTGGGAGAAGCTCGCCAAGATGGACGACTACGAACTGGCAGGCGCCCAAGGGATACGCTTGGAGTTCATCAACCCCACAGTGTGGGATGTGATGATCCCGTCGCTACCCAATGGGTACACTGTTGGTGAGGCGGGTAACGCTATCATGAGCGGCGCCATCCTAGAGGCAGGGGACCTGGAGTTCAAGGACCTGCCCGACACCGACATTGATAAGATTCTGGAGATCATGTTCGGCGACGAGCAGAATGGGATCGTGGGCACGTTGGACGACCCGCTCATGTGGGAGAACAGTGCGACCGAGAGTGCGTTGGCTGCTATCGCTGAGAACATGGAGATACCTCTCTCTTCGTTGGTCAACAAGTTGAAGAACATACAGGCGCAGGCGCAGTCTGATGCGAACAGGTTCACGGAAGTGTTCAACGAGGGCAGCATGCAGAGCGACCAGGTGGCGTATGCTGTGTACCGTGTGGGCCGTGAGGTTCTAGGGTTGAGCGATGGTCAGGCTAAGGACGTAGCGTTCGCGAAGGACTTGGAGCTGATCGTGAATGCGTTCTCCCGTGGGAAGGTTTTCTATGAGGGGAACGGTAGCCGCGTGGGCTTGTTTGGCCTGAAGCGTGACTGGATTGAGCAGACGTTGGGCATGCCGTACGAGGAAGCCGTTGAGAAGTTTGGTAAGGTGCAGGCCGACGTGATCGCCCTGTACGCTTACGTTGATCAGATGGGTGGTATCCACCAGGCGATGAACAGATTTAAGAGTACTAGGAGTTGGGGTTAATGGGATCGTTTAGTGATCGTTATAAGGAACGCTACGGTGGTAGCAGTCGTGGCGGTAGCAGCCAGACGCCTGGTTCGCAGGGTGCTTATACGACTGGGCAGAACGCGCAACGGTTGACTGCGAACATGCAGTTGGCTGGTAAGCTGGTGGGCGACCCGCGCCTCAAGAACGTGCATGGTGCTGACCGTGATCTTGTCAAGGAGGCTGCGATCAGTGGTGTGGCCGAAAAGTCTAAGACGCTTGGCCTGCAACTGTTGAAGCTGGTCAGTGGACCGTTCAAGACTGCACAGCTACTCGTCAACGACATACTGGGCGGTTCTGCTAAGGGCGGCTACGAGGACCCGAGCATCTGGGACTACGGTAAGACGCTGCTAGGCCAGACCGACGAGACGGAGCTGCAGGCTCGCACTGGTCTGCGCCTGACAGGCTCGCAGACACTAGAGTTCCTTGGCTGGGAGGAGGCCGAAGAGGGTGACTGGGCGAACCGCATTGGCCGTGGCCTGGCTCACTTCGCTTTGGAAACTGCGATTGATCCGCTCACGTATGTGACGTTTGGTATGAGCGGCCTGGGCCGCAAGGTGGCGGCGCAGGGTGCCCGCGTGTTTGAGAACGCGACTGCTGGTAGGGTCATGTCGTTCCTCGACGATGCTGCTGCCAAGGGCATCAAGAAGACTGACGACCTCATCTCGTATGCTAAGACCGTGGACGATGATGTGTTGAACGCCTATGAGAGGAAGATTGTTAACGAACTGGACGTCCATAGGACCGACCTGTTGCAGAACAGTGGTGAGCAGCTCCGCGCGTTGAAGCAGTACGATGGGAGCATGCCGCTGGTCGACACTGTCGACGAGCTGGCTGTCCGCAAGCAGATATATGAAGACGTAATCGAGCCTGCTATCAGCCGTAACTTCAAGCAGGTGAACGAGTTGGCGTTGCCGCACATCCCCGCGTACCTGCGTGGCGGTGCGAGGCTGGGCTTCCCGAACCTGCCGTTCGTGCCGAAGGAACTGTTGGCGAAGGCATGGGATATTCCTGGGACCCGTGGGTCGGGGCGCTGGGTGAAGGATCATATGGGCAACTTCCTCAACAGTCTCCCTGGGAGCAGTGCAGCGAAGCAGGCGTTGAAGGGTGTGAAGAAGGCTACTGACTGGGATGAGCCTCTGTTCCGCATGTTGAAGGAGGGCCGTATGGACTCCCTTGAGTGGGGGCTGGCCATGACTGCCCGTGACACTGTCTTCAACAAGGAAGCTGTGACTGGGTATACGGCGTGGATGCGTGGCCAGGCTGACCACTTGGGTAAGCTGGCCGATGGTCTGGTTAACACTGCGAAGTTCGCTGACAGGACTGCGCAGGATGTGACTGCTGAACTGGCGCGTGCCGTGCAGACTCGCATGGAGAGTCCAGGGGCCAGGGTTGCAGGCCAGTACCCTGAGGCTGTGGAGAAGACGTTGGACAGTATGGCTGAGAAGCTGCGTGAGACTGCGGACGACCTGTTCAAGGCGTACGCCGCTCTGGACGAGGACTTCGCCAAGTCGTACATCGAAGGCTACCTGCCTCACCTTCCCTCACAGGCAGGACACGAGATCGTGTCTGGTCTGATTAAGGATGGTGCTAATGCTCTGAACCGTGGGATGCGTGACAGTGAGACTGATGCTGGTGTTCACTTCTTGTCGAAGATGGCTGCGAGCATGGGGTACGCTGGCAGCGAGATAGATGAGGCCATGGGGTCCGTGAGGTTCCAGGGCCGTGAGGGTGGTAAGATGTTCACTGCTCTGAAGAATGGTGGCGGGCCGCTGCTAATCGGCCCCGACGCTAAGCGTGTGCTGTGGCGTGTGGGCGCTGAGTCTGAACTGACTAGCACTAAGTTCCTCTCCGCCCAGGAGATGAACGAGATACTGGAGCCGACCATCAGGGAGATGGCTGAGAAGTCTGGTGTCAAAATACCGAAGGATTGGGACGGCAAGTTCTTTAGCGAGGACCCGTTCCAGGTCATGCAGGAGTATGCGCGTAGCATGACCGACGCTATCCAACAGCAGGAGTTCGTGAAGGCTATGAAGGTGCTGGGCCTGGTGAGGCACAGCGGTAAGAAGCTGGACATGTTCACTGTGCTGGACAGTATGCGTAACGCTAAGATGCAAGTGTTTGAAGCCGCCACTGAGAAGGGTGGCGTGCGTCTCCTTAAACGTCCGCTGGCTACCGTGAAGGCGGGGACTGGTAAGGCGCTGGCACGTATGGGCCATGCTGACGACATTGAGAACGTGGGCAAGGTGGCCCGCTTGTATGAGAAGCTGACGGGTGTGCCCAAGACAGAATGGAATAGTCTGATGGGTGGTGTGCGTGATACTGCTGAGGTGAGCGGCAGGCTACAGGGTCTGCGGGCGGCTCGCAACACGACGACCGTGGCGAATAGGTTCGCTAGCCTGACAGACCTTACTATCGTGAGGGACCATAAGACTGGTGAGGTGATCCTCGACATAGCGTCAGTGAGTGAGGACGCCCTGATGAATGCTAGCAACCTGCAGATGGCTGACGCTGCTAGGATGACCTGGGATGCGTTGGACGAGGAGTTCACGCGTGGTTCCCTGAAGGGGATGCTGACCGACGAGGGTATCCAACAGTTGTATGATGCTGGGATGACCGCACAGACGTCGAGCATCCTGCACGACTACCTGTCGGCCAAGATGAGCCGACTGGGTGACGACTTCCTTACCACTGCTGGTAGCAGCGATATCGCTGAGCTGGGGTCTGCCCGTCACATCTACAATCAGATAGAGGAGGCGATAGACCGTTTCATTCAGGAGTACTCTACTGTTGTTGATGATGCTGGGGAGGTCCTGTCGTGGGGTCCCAAGCTGGGCGACGATACTGCTGTCGCTAAGATAGCTGAGATCGAGGAGCTTATCCGCGAGTTGGGCGAGGCTGGTTACGATGATGTGGCTGAGAAGCTGGGCAGCTTCGGCAAGTTCACCGACGTAGGCGAGTGGGGGTTCGTGAAGCCGAAGGATTTGAAGCTGGGAGGCTCTGCCCTAGAGGATATGGTCATCCAGCGGGACATCGCCAACTGGATGAGGAACATGGCTACGAACAGTATGATCATGAATACGCCAGTGGGTGCGGCTGCTGCCAAGATGGCAACCAACGCGTTCATGAAGAACTGGCGTGGCATGGTCACTCTGGCCCGACCTACCTTCCACATCCGTAACGCTGTGGGTGCTGCCACTATGAACATGTTCATGGGTGTGAAGAACGCACAGTACCAGCGGTTGAACCGTGGCGTCCATGCGTTCCGTAAGGGAATGCAGGAGGCTGTCCTGGACGATGGGACTGTCCGCTCCTATAAGGAGATGATGGATCATGCGCTCTCGTATGTGGACGAGGCTGACCGTGGTGCGTTCCGTTCCATGTGGGATGAGGGTGTCCTGTCTGGATACGTGGACACTGAGTTCCGTCAGCAGATTGGTGCGTCGGCTGTGAGGCCTGGGAAGTGGGAGAAGCTAACCCCGTGGGATGTGGACAAGTTCGTGTTGGGTAAGATTGGTGCTTCCACTATGCAGAACATTGAGGACTATGCGCGTGGCGCACTGTTCCTAGAATTCTATGATGAGGCTCTGGAGGGGGCAGGCGGGTTCGCCCGTGAGATGGTGAACGCTGTCCACTTCGACTACGCTCACCTCACTCCTGCGGAGGAGTTCGCTAAGAGTATCATCCCGTTCTTCGTGTGGATGCGTAGGAACATTCCCCGCCAGCTTGAACTGATGGTCGAGCAGCCGTGGATGATGCAACGCTACCAGCATGCGATGACCGCATTGAACGATAACATGGGCGGCAACGAGCAGGTGCCTGGTACTAGCGACCCGATGTGGGCTTCCGCTAACATGGCGGGCACTGACATTTTCGTGGGTAAGGACACGCCGTTCTGGATGCGCGTGTTCATCGACCCTGACCTGCCGTTGGGTGACGTGCAGGACATACCTAACCCGTTGAACGTTAACCAGCTCACCGAGTTTGCCAACGGGCAGCTCGGCCCGCACATCACACTGATCACTGACCTGCTGGCACAACGTGACTATAATGATGTGAACATACCTGCACCTTTCAATCAGGTGCTGGGTGCGCTGTCCGCTACGGGCCTGTACGATACGACTACTGACGGTGACGTCCGCTGGTCGTACGTGCAGCAGTCGCTGTTCGACTTGGCTGCTCCGTGGTGGGGAGAGGTTGTGAACCCGCTGATGGCTGGAGGGTCTGACCCGAACGATCAGTTACGCATGGGCCAGCAGCCTGGTGAGGGCTGGAGTCCTCAGGGTGCTATTACTGCTACAGCGTGGATGGGTGCCCGTGGCATGGGCGCGAAACTGTCGACGCCCAAGGACACGACACGTGACGCTGGGTTCACCCGCGCACAGTTAGAACAGATTGCGAAGGAGATGGGATTGTATGGCAGATAGTCCAGGTGGCGGCTACGGCGGCTTCAAGTCGCGTGGCCTGACACCGAACGAGAGACGTAGGGTGCAGGCTATTGCTGGTGCTGGTATGGGCGGACCCGTTGCGACGGGCGCGCAGGTTCCCAACCCCGTTGACCTTGACCCGCACCTCCGTTTCGCGTTGGACCGCATTCAAGGAGACTATGGTGTGACTGCTAGTGTCGCTGCGAAGAGGAAGACACTGTTGAAGTTCGGTCGTAACCAGAACGTGGGGTCTGATGCTACTGGTTATACGATCTGGTATACTGGCCAGGACCAGGCGCACGAAACGTATGTGGCTGCTGGTACGAACAGTATTGATACCATCTCATCTTCTGACGGCGGTGACACTCAGGCCGTCGTCATTGAGGGGCATACGTCTGATGCTGATGGTAACTTGACGTTCGTCGTCCAGTCTGCCACGTTGGAGGGCCAGGGCAAGGTGGTACTGTCCACTCCGCTGAACCGTATGACCCGCCTCTACAACAATGGTGCTACTGATTTTGCTGGTGAAGTATACGGCTACGAGGATACTGCCATTGTGGGTGGTAAGCCCACCGATACTACGAAGATTCATATTACTGTGCCCGTGAATCACAACCAGTCGGAGAAGGCTTCGACGTCTATCTCTCAGAGAGACTATTGGGTCGTCGAAGAGATACACGTTTACGTGAACGAGAAGGCGGCAGCGTTCGCTGACATCTCGCTGCAGGTACGAGAGAAGGGAAAAGTGTTCCGCACTATCTTCACTGCGTCGACCAGCAATGCCTATGACTTCTCGGTCCGCCCGACTCTCATCGTCCCTGCCAACTCTGATGTGAGGCTGGTGGCTGTCTCTGACAGCACGTCACGAGATGTGGGAGGTGTTATCAACGGCTACTTGGCTATTGATAGGGCGCAACTATAGTACTTAGTTGCATATATTATGAAGGGAGGAATGCAAATGCTACAACCAGATCAACCGCTCTACCTACCGCAGGGGTCAGTACGTTCGCTACTGGCCATCGGCGTGGTGGGTGCTTTCATTGCGGGTCTAGTAGAGATAGAAGTGGCGACACTCGTGTTGGGCTTCTACTTCGGCGTACGCTCAGAGCCGTCGTTGCCCGTATGACATGGAACTTCAGCAAATCTACGACAAGCTGGAGAAGATAGATAACGAGGTCGTCGACATTAAGGTAGCCATGGCTGCGCTACCGCACGTGTTCGTCCCTCGCGAAGAGATGCAAGAGGTGAAACGAGAAGCTGTACTGGCCCGCCGTTGGGCCGTTGGCTTGTTTCTACCCACGTTCATGGCGATCATCGGCATCTTAGTCTCCGTCTTATAGTACATTTTCGCCTATATTATAGAGAGAGTTTTCTCTCCAGCAACCCGTGACGCTCGGAGCCTAGTAAAGGAGGAAACATTATGTCTAAAACAAGTAGAGCTGGTTCAGCTTTCGCGACCCTGCCCTTTGACGGCATCGATAACGCTGCTAGCGTAGTCATCCACGACGATTTCATCGGAGTGCCTGACCTCGCTGACTTCGTTGATGCTGGTGGTGCAGTTCTCCAGTCCACGGTTGCGTGGAATGGTGGCGAAATTGCTGGTGGTGCTGTATCTAACGCCGTGCGCGTGGCTGGTGTTGCCGATCACCCTGGTATCGTCCAGGTGCAGGTTGGTGCTACCTCGCCTGCTGATGGTGATGCAGCCGCGTTGCTTCTTGGAGCCGCTGCGGCTAACGATGCAGATGGCGACATTGTTCTGGATGACAATGGCGTGTACATCGCCTCTGTCCTTCGTATCCCTGATGTGGATGCCCAGGTTGTGGAGTTTGGCCTTATCGGCCAGGCACCTGCCGTCCCGAACTCGTCTGCCACTGACGTCGTGTCGTTCGTGTGGGACCCCGAAGATTCCGTCAACGTTGGTGACGAGCTTTTTATTGCTCAGATCAACGCTGCGTCGACTGACACGGAGGAAGCGTTCACGCTTGCCTACACTCAGAACGACTGGGTGCTGCTGGAAATCTATGCTGATGACACTTCAGCCCTCTTCCGTTTGACTACGGAGGATGGTTCGGAGACCATTCAGCTTCAGCCTTCAGCTATGCCTACCGTCGCTCTCCGTCCCGCTTTTGCGGTGGAGAACGTGGGCGCTGCCGAGGAAGTGCTTGACATTGACCTGTTCCATCTCCGCTATATGCGGAAGGACCCATTGGTCGGTCAAGCTAACGACTGGCTTGGAGCCTAACACCTAACCACTACTGGTTAAGTAGAAAGCCCCCCGCTAAGGGGGGCTTTCGTGTAAGTCGTCTCACTCCTTTCCTTGGCAAGCTGCTATTATATCGCTCGTATGCATCCACGCTTTCGCCTGGACTACGAGCAAGCCTATCCTATTCTTCTCTATGTACGGCCACTCCAGGCCGCACGCCTCTAGGAAACTGTCGTTGTCTCTCCAGTCGTAGCCTCTGGCTATGTAGTCAGGGTCCACATCCATGCACTGTTGCCGTATGCTTCTCCTGTCCCGTTCGATGACGGGGACGCCGAGGCGTTCCACCATGCTCTTACGTACGTAGTATGGTTGGATGGGACGCCGCTTGTAGCTCTCCTGGTAGTCGTCTGTGCCGAGGGCTACGGTGGTTTCACCTAGCCTGGCACACTCCATGATGATCTTGAGGTGCCCCTCGTGGAGCAGGTCGAAGCTGCCTGGTAGCAGTATCCTTACTGGTCTATCGCTTTGTACCATACTCTTTGTAAGTGTCCTCTCTCTGCACCTATACTGTTTATCGCGTCAAGCACTTCGGGGGTGTAGGCGTCGTCTCCGCAGATCACCTTGCGTGCCTTCGGCATCCACTCCTCTACGTAACGCCCGTAGTAGGGGCTGACTCCGTCAATGTACACCATGTCTGCTTCTATTTCAAGCTGGACTGCTTCGTCCCAGTCCATGACGATACCCCGAATGTTGGGGTAGGCTATGGTGTTACGTACGAACTCCAAGTACTGGCCTGGAATGGAGGGCTGGTGGCGCTCCCAGTAGGGGTCCCACTCCTGGCTCTCTACGTGGAAGTGGTCGATGCTGATCACATCCAACCCCTTCTCCGCGAACCAGCAGGTGGACATGCCCACGTAGGCTCCTAGTTCTATGACGCTCTTGACTTCGTAGTCACGGATGAGCCGTGCTAGTTCGTCGAAGGCGGCGATACTCTGGAAGCCTAAGACCTCGCGGCCTCTGAAATGCATGCTATATATGTTGCTCATATTTACTCGGGTGTGGAAATGCGTAGGAGAGGTAGTGTGCTATACGTGACTCCATGAGTACGTTCTCTTCGGAGGAGATGACCTTGGGGTTCTTCTCCAGTAGCTTGTACAGCTGTGCCTCTTTGAGAACCTTGTTCTCCCCTAGCTTGAATTTTCTATTGTACATGTGATAGTTGAAGTAGAGCATCTTCCAGTCGTATGGTCCTTGCCCGTCGTCCCATGCTGGGTCGACCTTCTTCCGTGTCATGGGGAACGGCACGTGTGCCTGACAGTGCTTAGGCTTAGCAATACCGTTACGCCTCAGATGATGGTACGCGTTGGTGTAGGGTTTGACCACTGCTTTCTCGTTCACGTTCTCCAACCATCCGTTGTGGAACGGTGTGATCTGCCGTACGGGGCGGAGAATATACTGGTCGTCGTCCATGTGGTAGATGTCTGGGCTGGTGGGGAACGAGTGGAGTTCTTTGAACTTGGCGCTCAGGTCTGCCCACTTGCCCTTCCTCTGTTCCCAGGGTATGTGGATGACCTTGGAGGTCACCCACTCTGGGAGGCTGGGGGCTACCGCGAAGACCCTGCCATGGGGTAGGTTCTGGAGAGATCGCAAGCTAAAGCGGAACTCTACCCCATTTTTTGGCAGGTCATCAGTGAGGAAGTACACTATGTCTCTGATGGTGCGTCCTCCTCCTTGTAGCGTAGGAACTTGGCTCCATCGTCTCGGCCTGTGGGGTCGACGGCAGCATGCCATTGTCGTCGTGACGGCATGAGACCATGTATCCACACGGCTGCACAGTACGTACACTTGAAGGAGACGTCTACCCGATACGGGTAGCCTGTCTCCCCAAGGTCACGCTTGAACCAGCGTGAGTGGCGTGCCACATACTTGGTGCTACCGCAGAAGCCACAGCGAATGAATGGACTGTAGGGTTTGGGGATGTTCCTGTCCATGTCCCACAACTCTTCGTTGTGTTTCACTATGGCTTCGTACTTATTCATCTTCTGCTGCTGGCGCTCCGAAGAAAAGACCAGCCCCCTTGCTAACATTGTCGGTGCCCGCAGTGATCTTCCTGATACCTTGGGCGGACTGCTTCCGCCACTCATCCAGTAGCCCCGCAAACTCTTCCTCTGTCAGGTTGAGACCATCTGTGAGGATGTTGTCGAGGCTGCGGATGAGCGCATACAGGTAGGCCATGTCATTGACAAAGGCAGCTACCAGTTTCTTAGGGAAGGGTGACGATGAACTCATCGCTATCTCCTATAAGGGTGACGGGTAGCTGACCGTTCCACACCTTGTACCACACGTACTCAGTGGGTGTCAACCCTAGCAGGTCCTGCTCTGCCTGTCGGGCGAGCGCTTCGATCTCAATGGCGGTGGCCTCACCAGTAGCGGTGGCGACACGCTGCCGTGCCTCGTTCTCGGCTACGGCTACGAGCCTGGCTGACTCCTGTGCCTTCTCGTCTGCTACCTCTTTGGCGAGGACAGCCGACACGAAGGAGGCGTCAAACACTGCATCTTCGATCGCCACGTACGTCACAGCTATACCGAGCGGCTCAAGCCTTGCTCTGAGACCGCTGAGGATGCTCTGTGCGAGCTTTTCCCTCTGCTGTGCGAAGTCCAGGGCTTCGATTAGTCCTGCTTGTTCCTTGGCGGTGTCGAGAACTGCTCGTTCGATGACATTTCCCTCAAAGTCTCGTCCCAAATCTCTATAAACTTCTGCCGCTTGACTTGCCTGTACCCTGTAGTTGACTCCGAGGACCATCGTGACTTCGAGGAGGTCTGATGTTTGGGCATAGACACTCTCGTTTCTGTACGCTTGTTCGCGGACCGAGACATTAGCCACATTGTGGATGATAGGTAGGATAAAAGAATATCCCTCTCCCTTCTCCTCTTCATGTACTCCCTCAGCAGTGTAAAGCACCCCGCGGTGACCAGGAGGGACGACAACAAGGGATGAAAGAACAAGGAGACCAACAGCCCCAACGCCAAGAGTGCGGCGCAGGCGATCTCTCCGTAGAGTCCACTTCGTCTGAATAAATTCTTCATCTTCCCCTTCTATTTTAATACGCTTGATCGACGCAATCAGTCCAGCGAATACCCCGATGGTCAGGACTGCGTACAGAACAGGCTTGATCAGTATCTCTGTACCTAGATCGAATATCATTCTGTTTCCTATGGTTGGTAAGGGACACCCGTTGGTGTCGAGGAACGTGTCGTGCCTTCACGGTCTCCCGTTCGTGCTTTGACATCTTCCTTGGCTTGCTTCAATGTGTCACCTGGCCATGGGAACCTGCGGTTCCACTGGTTGGTGATCTGTGCGTCGTTGGTCGGCCAGAACTGTCTGGCGTTGACCACGTTGATGCAGTCTGCAATGGGGAACGAGTACTTGTCGTACAGTCCACGGCAGAACGTGCCGATGACTGCGTTGACCTCTCGTTCGTGGCTGTAGTTGCTGCGCTCCTCACAGCCTTCCACTTCTTCCCTGTTGGGATTGTAGGCTGAGTAGTAGTAGCCGCTGCAGTATGCTGTCGCTGGGTTGTCTGCCAGTATTCGACGGTTGGCGTCGAGGAGAGGGATGGGACCTGGGTCACGCAGCAATACCCAGGCTCCCATAACGAGGATGATGACCCCGCATACAGCGAGGAACCTATTCACTCTTCCTCACCCTCTCGCTCCATCCGCTTGTCGTCGGAACTAATGCCTCTAGCTGATGGGCCAAGGCGGTTAACCATAGCGTACCGTAGACGCTCAGCACTGCAAGGAAAGCAGCCGTCTCGTTTGCCCAGTCTATGCCAGCCTGCTGGACAAATCTCATTCCCCAACTCCATGTTCGTCGAGGATCGCTTTGACCTCGTCACCGTGTACGGTGTGCCGTCGCTGGAGTTCTTCTGCAAGGGCGCGGACTGCGTCCTCGTGTTGTTCGATGATCCAAGCAGCGAGTTCATAACCTTCCTGTAGTAACGCCTCGCGTTCACGGTGAAATTCCTCTTTATCTCTTTGATCTGTAGCACTTATCTGTCCTCCATGTCCTAACGTAACCATTCGGGTGGCCTTTGATGTTGCGGCGGGGCCGTCGCCGCCGTGTCCATTAGACATCTCCCCAAGGAAGTGAAGCTCCGCTGCTCTGGAACCCAGACTAACTGCGATATCAGCAACAAGTTCACTTCGTGTTTGGAGCCAGTCATCGTCGATAGGCGATCTAGCGACCATGCCTCCAGTTCGTCCACGCTTTTCAACTGAGGCAAACCAGATAGCGTGGCGGTGTCGCAGCAGTTTGTACAGTACGACTGCGTGTCCTGCTTCGTGGACGCTGACTGCCCATAGGTTCTGTTCATTTTCGAATACTCCTAACGGTTCACCGAACCTCTTCCACAGCATGGCTTTCATCATGTCGTCACGCTGTATGTTGCCTTGGTTGTGGTGTTCCCTGAATGTAATTAGTAGGGCTTCGTTGACAATGTCTTGTATCTCGGCGCCCGTGCCTCGATAGTGGTTTCTTGCAAACCAGGAAACGTCGTTATCATCCATGCTGTGTTGCACCTTAGACAGATAGCCTCGGTACGTGGCAAGTCTGCCGTCGTAGTCGGGATAGTCCACACGAATCTCTCGGCCAAAGCGGCCTGCCCTCTTGAGGGCTGCGTCCACAGCCGAGGGGCGGTTCGTGGCACCAAGGTAAAACACTCGCACGCTTGGCGGCGGAAGCGGCTTAAAGCCAGCGAGAGCCAGAATCTTATTAACGAAACCACGTGGTTCCTCCATTCCATCCATCATTGAAAGGAAGGCTTCAAGCGTACCCATGTTCATGCCGCCTCCGCCCGTCACGACCACTGGGTCGTGGATAGGTTCGTAGGTGGTGCAGCATTCCAGGTCGAGGGGGGCTGCGTCGCCGCCTTCCACGCCTGCGCCTCTGTTACCTAGCACGTCGATCTCGTCGAAGAAGACGATGACTCCTCCGTGCCTCTTACTGTACTTGCGAATGTATCGTCCCAACTGCCACACTTTGAGGAAGTTGATGCCGATGAATGTTGATGCGAATGCTCCAGGTGGGATGAGGATGAGTGGCTTGGTGCTGCGGTTGGCAGCAGCCTTCGCCATCATCGTCTTGCCTGTGCCTGGGGGGCCAGTGAGCATGACTCCCTTAGGCATGTAGCCGCCTGCCTTGGCTACGTGGTCGTCCTCCTCAAGCAGGTCAACCTGCTCAATGACTCTGTCCCTCGCCCTGTCCTGACCGTAGACGTCGTCGAATGTTACGTCTATCGTTCCAGGTGGCACAATTTTTACAAAGCCAACCTTCGTCAAGGCGATAAACATGAAAGCCATCTGCATCATCCCGAATGCAATACCAATGAATATCTGTAATATCGTGGGTATGTTCTCGACCACAAGTTGGACACTCAGTAGTGCGCATTGGAATCCTCCTTCACATCTGTCGGTGAAGAGGCTGACGACCCAGCCGTAAATGTAGAAGCCGATGATGATGGTGAGGAACCTGCGGAACCTGTACCGTGCGTTGGCATCTATCTTGTCTCGTTTGATCTCCCACTTACGCTTGTAGCTTTCAGCTCTAGCGACGGCAGGGATGCTGACCTCCATGCGGTAGACCATGAACTGTCTGATGATCTCAAACGCTACCGTGATGTAGAGGAGCCATGCTAGTGGCGACTTGAAGAACGGGAGTGGGTCCACGTACTCCAGGGCTACGGCTAGCACCACTAGGAAGAGGGTGCGCTTCGCCCTGTCGAAGGGGATGGTGGGTATTCTGAGCTTAAACTTCTTCTTCATTCGGTGTCCTCCGTCAACGCCAGGACCGTCCACAAGTGAGGTGGCGAGTTGTACTTCAACACTGGCTCATCGTTGACGGCGATGGTGATTGTGCCGCCCTCGTCCAGGTAGATTGGTCCGACCTCCGTCCATTGGCGTCGGACGTATCGCAGCTTCCAGCGTTCCCATCTTTCACGCAGACTCATCTAGGTACCTCTCTGCTTCTATGATCACGTACCATTTGCCTCTGTCCTCTCGGGCGATGACTCCGTGGTCACCTTGATCTGCAGCTTGCTGGAGCCAAGACTTAATTCTGCTAGGCCAGGCTTTAATTCTCTTAACCTCCCATGTTCTACCATCCCAGTCAATGATATCAGAACCAGATTCACCAGTCCGTGAAATTCTCTCCCCCCGTAGAACACTTGCGGCTTCAAGTTCACCGCGTCTGCCTCTTGTCCTGTTGTTAGGCACCTGCACTCCTCATTGCGGCATCCCATTCTTTCTGCCTCCTCTTACAATAGGCACACTTGTTGCCTGTGCGATCACTCTTCCAAAGTCCGCCGAGTTCCCAGTTGTCCCAGTCTCGGACGGCGCCGAGGGGACGGCCACACCATGCGAGTTCATCGTTCGCCCACTCTTTCTCCTCGCCGAGGAGGTGGTCGCCCGTCCACATGGGGGAGCGATACCATTCGTGGTTCACTAGCATCTCGCCTGGGTCCAACCGCTCGTAGTTCGTGCGGAAGTCCCGTGCGCTACGTTGTTTCCTCTTTGTCATCTTCTAGTTCCTGTATTCTTATCTTCAGCCCAGTGTTCTGGTTCTGCAGTGCGCGCACCTCCACGGTGAGCTGGTAGATACGGGTGGCTAGCCCGTCTATCACTGCTGCCCATTCAGTCAATGTCATCTTCTTCCTCTAGTAGGTTAAGGATGCTGTCTTGCATCACTTCTTCTGTCATCTTGGCAAGCTCTGACTTCCACTCGTCTATCCACTGAGCGATCAGGTCCTCGTCGGGCCACGTTCCTGTCTTCATCTCAGTCTGCAACGCTTGCAGCATAGCGTGTAGGTATGCTTGGTCGTTGGTGATGACGATGAGCAGTGCTTTAAGGAGTTCTTCGTTCAATTCCTTCCTTCACTTTCTCTGCGATCTTGGCTATCATTCTTTGTATCACCCAGTGGCTCTTGTATTCTAGCATCTCTGCGATCTCTCTGATCGAAAGATTCTCTCCAAAACGTAGGAAGAATACCTCTCGCTCCCTTGCGGTGAGGTCGTTGTCTACGATTTCCTCTACGGTACGCTGCAAGGGGTGTTCCTCCTCGTACTGATCTTTGGCGAGAGCGTCTAGGATTCTCGGGTCGCCCACTAAGATTTCCCATCTAGGCCTCATCGTCCACTAGCTGACGGTACAACCACATTAGGTCCACCGCAATCTCCTCTAGTTGAATGGCTGCGAAATCTATGTCGTCAGCCAGCATGAGGACCGCTAGGTTTTCGATCTCATCGATGAGGCGGGCGAACTTCTTGAGGGTACTACGACTCGTCGTCATGTACACCTACCATGGCTGCTTTGTCACGCAGCCTGTCCCAGTCGAGACGGTAGTATTCTACACCGTCCGACTCAAATGCCTGGACGCCGTACTTCCTCTTGGAGTAGGCTACCTCATCCTGGATTGTCTTCCAGTCTAACGTGATGAACTCACGTTCACTGCTGTTCCAAATGAATATGACCAGACCCATCAAGCCGCCCTCCTTGGCTTGCTTGTGCCACCACTTGAGTGCATCGTACTTGGATACTTTGATGCTCTTCAGTATACCATCACGGCCCAACCCCACGACCTCCACTAGATAGGTGGGGGTGATGAAGTCGGGCATGTGGCGGTAGCGTTCAGGGAAGTGACTGAACTTCACTCCCTTGGGGCGTCGGAACCCGAACCTAGTAGTGTTGCCGAGTGGCTTTACTTCTAGGTAAACGCCTTCGGCTGTGTCTCCCATGACCTGGAAGCGTTGGCCGAAGGGCTGGTCCCGATACGCCTGGCTCATATCAGCTCGTCGATCTCTTCGTTCAATGCTTTAAGCGTGTCGTATATTCCCTTGCGGTAGGCTCGTTCAACAGTCGTATGCCCACGACGACGGCTTGCCTTCGTAAGCCTCTCGTATATCTTCGAGAATACTGTCCCGTTGCTCTTCGTGAACGTTGCCTTCGTATCTGTTAGGACGGTCATCTGTTCCCTTTCCTGTAATAGCATAAAAGAGGAGGGTAAGCGCATGCCAGGCCGCGTGTGCCAGGTGGTAATGGCCACTCTCCTCGTCTCTGTCGTCACCATTCCAGAAGGCCCAAGCGTGCCTTTGCATAGCATCAAACGTAAGTGACCACCGATAGCCTCGACGAAAGTTGTAGTCTTCATACTTGCTAGCACCATAGTAGTAGACTCTGCCCAACTCTTGTAGTGCTTCCCACGGTATCGCGTGGAGTTGGACAGGCTTGGCTCCCTTCCGTCCGCCAGTCTCACTGGTCTGTATTACCTCTTCGTTCTGCTTTGAGTTCATCTATGTACTCTTCTAGTTGTTGTTCAATGGCGGAGAGTAGGCTGATCTCGTACGTCCAGTCTTTGTCGAGCTGGCCGAGCGTGATCTGCGCATGGTTGATGCTTGCCTTCACTCCTGTTGCTAGTGTGATCTGTGCTGTCATGTTAAGTAGTGTCATAGGTCGACCACTTGGTCCCAGTTGAGCCACCGATACTTCTGGTCTTGGTCCACGAACGTGGCGCCAATGTCATGGGTGTCGAGTGGGTCTTGTAGTTTGAGGTAGGGGTCAATCTTTTTGTTCTTCTTTCTGTGTGTCCAGCCCGCTTCTTTGGCTTGTTTGTCTAGCCTTCGTCGGCCTGCGGCGCTCATTCTTCCTCGCTCGTTGCCTCGCTTTGGGGTGTCTCGTCCTCTTCGTCAACTACTTCTCCTTCCACGTAGGCACCTGCCAGCGTCTCCGCTAGGTCAGCACCGTACTCATTAATGTACGCACCGAGCAGGGCGTCGTAGTTCATAAAGGTTTCGACTAGTATAAGTATCTGTTCTTTAGTAAGGGTCCTGCCTCGGCCACCCTGGGCGCTCTGCATCAGCAGGCCGAGTGTCTGTTCCACTTCTAGTTGGCTCGTCATCTGGTCTCCAGACTCTTAGTGATGGTGTAATGTGCAAGTTGATCAGGTCTTTCTCTAGGAAGAACGGCCTGTTCTTGAGAATGTTACTTGCTATAATATTTTTTTTAGTCATTTGCTCTAGGAAGTCTAGCGTGGGGTCTTTGTGTGGTCGCCACAGTCCGATGACAAAGTCTGCTTCGGTGAAGCCAGCGTTCCTAGCGCTGTCCTCCGTGGGTGGCATCCACTGACGTTCCTGCCTGTTGGTCTGGTGGAGGACGAACACTCTCATGTGTTCCTCCCGTGCCCAGTCTTTGAGCTGCGTGGCCTGCATCTCTGTTGCGATGTAGCCTTCGCCGCTCTGCTTGGCACCGCCTAAGAGTTCAAGGTAGTCTACGACTACGAACTCGGGGCGTTCACCGTACTCCGACTCGTAACGGTACAGTTCCTCACTCATCTGTGCGACTGTGATACCACTGGTGTCCACTATCTTATGCTTGGGGAACGCTTGGATAATGTCCCACATGTTCTCGGGTGGGGTGCCTGCCTCAATGGCCTGCTGTACCTCACCTGAGTTGGTGTCACTCCACATGGAGTACAGTCTGATGAGTGCCTGCATCGCTGGCATCTCCATGGAGAAGAAGATGGAAGGGAGACCAGCGTTGGAGTACACGATGTTCTGGCCGATGATGCTCTTCCCCGAGTAGCTTCGTCCCATAATCATGCATATCTCTCCTGGCGCTGGCCCCTTGATCAGCTTATCTATCTCCTTGATGCCTGTCCCTACCCTCTTGGTGGGTTGGGATGCGAAGTCGAACAGGTGCTTGACTTCGTTGTACAGGCTAGGTGTTATAGGTAAGCTCCTCCCTTAAAGTCGAGGCTCTTCCCATCGGGAAGGCCTAGCTCCATCTGCCCGTCGTCTTCTGCGTCGGGGTCGAAGCCTTCTAGCATTGCAAAGAAACCGTGTGCGTCCTTGCCAATGTAGGTGAGTAGCGTGTCCACCATGGATACGTACTCCTCTACTGTGTCGTAGTTGGAAGGCACGACGCCTGCCTCACCCAGGTAGGCGATGAGAGTCATCCGCACCTTAGGGTGACGGGGGTCGAACTCCATCCGCAGTGTGTCGGCCCTGTCCTTCCAGCTGGCCATTAGAATACTGCGCTAACGTCCGCTGCCTTTACGAGGGCGGCAGCTTCATCGTTAATCTCTCCCTGCTTATCGTACATCCAGACACTCTTGCCCGATGCGCTCTTGAAGTCAGGGAAGTTAGCCTTCACCTTGCCCTTCGTCTTAGCCTCACGGAAGTCACGCCATGTGTCACCGTCAAGGTTGAACTCCTGGCCGAGGAGGGTGGTACCAGTGGGGCCACCGCCTCCGCCTTGCCTGCCGCCGCGCGGGCGGGTCTGCTCCTCCAGGCTGATGTTCAGCGAGGAGTGGAGAGCGATGAGGGTCTCAAAATATTTTAGTGTCAAAGTCTCGACCTCGTTTACGTCGGGGCCGACGTTCTTCGCGGCCTCCTTGAAGGCCACCTGAAGCAGGATGCTCTTGGTTCTACTCATTACCAAGTCCTTTCTGCAATAACATCTTCGTCCTTGTCGTCGGGTAGGTGTTTGAACTCGCACACGTTCCACGCTCCGCAGTAACGTGGGCTGCAATACCATGCCCGCTTGTAGTCGAAGTAGTTCTCTTCTAAAGGAGTCGCGGGTAGTATCCCCGACTCAAGCTGTAGTCCATAAGTGTAGGCGATCTTCAGTCCCGTGTCAATCTCATCTATGGTGCGACGTGCAGTGTGCAGCACCCACTGTGAGTCCTGCCTGCTGTACACCCAGAAGTCCATGCGACGTATCGCTCGGCCCAGGTTCTGTTTGACCAGGGCTGGGTAGAGTGTCGCTTGGATGCTGAACTGTGCCTTCGTTGGTTTCCATGCTCTACGACTTGTCTTCCAGTCGACGAGCGCCTTGTCTGTCACCGCGTCGGCGGTGCCTTGTAAGAATATGTTACCGTCCCGTCCCTCACCCAGGTAGAGAGTCATCTTTTCTTCTTGCGTCAGCAACTCAGCCCGTTGGATTTCTGGTAGTACATAGTGTACCCATGAGCGGTAAGCTATCGCAATCTCACCGAGGAATAGGTGAAGGTCGGGGACTCTGTTGATGGGCCAGTCGTATTCCTCTAGGAGTATTGGTTCTACCCACGCGCCCATGTTCATAAGAAGTTTGTCTTGCATCTCACCTGAAGCTAGGTGCTGTTCGATAATGTGGTGGGTCAGCGTGCCGAACGCGAGTGGCTCCGACACTGCCTCAAGGTAGCCTGGGTGGGACTTCAGAGCCACACGCTGTCCACATTGTTGGAGAGAGTTGATTGTGCTTTGTCTAATAAAAGTATCGTTCTCTTCATTGGGCACTGGACTGTCCCCCAGTGGCAGTGATTTCCAGTTGCTCATACTAGTAATGTTACTCCAGTCCAGCACGCTCGCGACGTTCACGCCGCGCCTTAGCCTTGCGCCGCTCACGCACGTTCTTATCCTCCGCGTAACGGCGACGAGAATGCACCCTGCGGTACACCTTGCGCACGTACGCTGGCGTAACGTCCAGCGCGTGCGCTGCCAGCTTGGTATCCATATTATTGTCACCTAACGCCTGGAAAACAGCCAGCTCCTCATCGGAGAGTGCTAGATCGACGGCACTAGACCCTATGAGGGGCCAGCCAGAAGGGTCGGCGCCCCCAAAGGGCGCAGGGTCTTCAAGCTGTAGCTCATCTATGAACGTCAGAGGAATAACCTCGTCGCTGCGGTTACGATTAGCATACTCATGGTTGACGTACTTCGCGTAGGCTTTTAGGCCACGCTCGACGTCACCCTCTTCGATGATGTAAGTAAGCACCGCCCACTGCACCGCGGCGATGCCACCCTCCTGCTCCAGCCAGGACTTCCGACCGATGCGACGCATCAACTTATGCATTTCGTAAGTGTATCTTCGGACAATGCCACGCACCTCACCGTAGTCCTCGGCGAATGCCAGCTCCATTTGCTGCTCCAAAATTGTTTTGCTCATACGGACACTATACCTACTTTCGCTGAAAAGTCAAGAAAAAAAACTGGCCCAAAAATTTTTTTGTAAAAAACTCGCGGGGGGCTATGCTTGCGAAACGCCGCGCGTGGAGGGGGCTATGCTTGACAGTCCCACTACGAGTGACAGGGCACCGTCCTTAGCGGACGGTACCCTAGCCCTCAGGAGGTTGTAGCCATACTTGGTGGCCGTCGCCTCCGTTCACACTACGGTTATCAACCTAAGGGCTGAATCGTCACTCCGCCTTTACTGGCGAATCATACCATTGGGGGATGAGATGACCAATCTCACCGTCATCACCCTCGAAAGTGAAGAGAAGGAGGACAAAAATGTCCTCCAAATCTTCCTCATATACGTAATCTATGACGCGTACATCTGTTACTCTCATAGGTGGAAACCACCTGATAACATGAGAATGATGATGCACCACCATACGTATTTAATTGGATTTTTCATGGGCCTCCTCTGCCAGGCCAAGCACGGCATTACACTCTATTGCTCGGAACCCGAATGGGTCTACAGTTTACCGATTTTTCCAATACCTCACTGCCCCGACAATGATCCACTTGAGGCGTCCGTGCCATAGATGCGCCCAAGCGTCGTGCCTGTTGAACAGGTAGTCACTCAGTCTCATCGTCGTGATCGTTGACGGTTCAAATACATTACTGCTCCGACAACGATCCACAGAGGCCATAGGGCCACGAGGAACTGCAGAACAGCACTTAACAATAAGACGAAACAGAATATGCCAAATACCCAGGCAAGACCTTCACCTGGATTCGTTGGGTACATCATCCGATCCTACCACCAGATGAGGATACGCGCAGGTTTCTTAATGAGAAGATGAGACGTAACCCAGCCCCAAGCAACCAGAACATACCAACGTCGAGAAGGATGTTCAAGCGCTCGCCAGAATGCTCTAGACAAGGTCTCAGGAGCGTAGGCGTCCCATAACCACACGAACACTGCAAGGATGAACCAACCATGCTCTCCTTTCAGGTGAGCCATGCGCCAGCACCCTCCAGCACCCATTCCGACTGTCCGCCGTTAATGGGGTGAGTGTACCTGGGCGAGACAAACGTATTCGGCAGAATCCGCTTTGCCTGCTCACGCATTGGGAAGATGTCTTCGTCCAATTCGCCAGCGAGTGCTGACTGCACACCCCAGTACCTGTGATGTACGATCTCGAAATCTGGGTACAAACCCCAGTTGTGCTTCATGTCGTCCTTGAAGAAGGTGCCTTCCTTATTGGCAGCAACCATCACATCCACGAACTTCTCGTAGAAGTAAGGGTTCAACGTGCCGAAGCCACCGCCCGACAGACGGTTCTCGAAGACACCAGGCTCTACCTCATACCTGGGTAGGACGGGGAAGATGCGCGGGTACATGTCCCGTGCAGCATCCACATCATGGTGACGGATCGCATCGTAGACAGCCGTCAACGACACGGTCGGCATTAGCTCGTTCTTCACGTACTTCGGGAAATCACCACTTATGCCGCTGACGAACGACTTCACCATGCCAATCGCCCAACCCAACAGCAGCGGAGACCTCAGCAGCTCACCAGACAGAGTACGAAACTCGATCTTGTTCTGCTCACGTTCCCACCTGAACGAGCCAGGCTGACCATACAACTGGCGACGTTCACGCTCATCCGCGCCAACCTCATCGCCCAACATGGCGACGAAAGGCAAAGCAACCGCATAATCGAAGATGATAGCAGCCGCAGCAGCCTCCCTGATCGTGTCATCCTCATCGTAGTTGTTCTTTGGCACATACGGAGAATAGTAGTCCTGGAACAGCTTCGACGCGTGGATATGACCACCAGTCCACCGACGCAGATCGCCAGTAGGACACGTAGGCGACTTCACCCGCATGTTGTACGCATCGAAATCAGGGGCACACCCGAACTCCGAAATATCAGCAGGAGCATTCTCCAACGACTTCGAATCCAAGACAATCTTCGCCGCACTGGACATCTTGAAATGTCCCTTACGCCACTCGTCCAACTCCACGTGAGTCCGCCTCAGCGCCTCACCCAGATACGGAACAAGATTGTCGCGACACGCAGTGGGGGCCAGAGTACGCACCTCAAGGACGGCACCATCCCTGGAAATCTCAGACCCAAGAATGTCATCCGTCGCACCTTCGACGTACTCCTCCTGGTCCTCATCCCAGTACTCCTCATAGTTCTCAAACCTGAACTGACGGTTCTCATCTCCAATGAACATGTGTGCGGAACGCCCCTTACCTGTCTTCTTAGACACGATGGCGATTTCTGGGTCGAGACCGATTCGTTGTACGGTCATAAGCATGCCTCCTTCATGGCTGCTATGATACGCCCAGCAGTCGCTTCATTGACGCCAGGCGAAGTGTTTGCTTCTAGAAGAAACGGACGGGAGCCATCATGGATGACATCCCATCCAATGACTGCACGGTCGAAGCCTTTGATCCTCTCGACCGCATTCTTGATAAGAGGGATAAAACCATCAGATTTGATAGCATTTACACCAATCCATTCATAGTTGAAAAGAAACGGAACCTCTGTCTTATGCTTACGCGAAGCCTGAACAACCTTGTTGCCCACACTGAGAATACGATACTCAGAACCAGCAATATGCTTCTGAGGCATCGGGTCTGTCAAATCACAAGTCTCGGGACAATACTTCTTATTCGCGCCGCCAAAACCCCCACCCTTATGCCAGTGCGAACCCTCATTCGTCGCAGGAGGCGCAAGGTCACGAGAATACAGTTCAGCGAACTTATTCGGATGAGACACTTGCAAGATGACATCGCTATGGTTCCACACGGGGACGGGCACATCCTCCCACCGTTCACCCAAGGACCCAAGATTCAACACCATCTCATACCTGTCATTGAACTTGTCCAACCACGTCGCATTGGCATTACGAGGACGAAATCTCACACCCGCACTACGCCAAGCACCACGTACACTTTCAGACAAGGGAACTGATCTAAAAGCCAAAGTCTGCAAAGTCCAGCTCTCCTTCCCTCTCCGTCCACGATTCCGACTGTGGACTCTGAGAGAAACCATACGTGATATTGTAACGTTCTATCTGATCATTCCAAAACGTTTCGTTGTTCCACTGAGAAGCCGCAAACACAATCGGTCGCTCATCATTGTGTTCCTCTATCCAACCAGGCTTCAGGAAAGCTCCCTCAAGCCCTCCCGTGTCTTGGACTCTTCCATCTAGCGCGAGCCAATTGGGATTGATATACACCCCAATTCTCGGAGACTTACGATAAGACAACATGATGATATCAGGATGAACATCATCCCTCTCCGTAACAAGCTCAACTAACGAGACTTTCCGTTTCGTATGGTTATGTGTGTCCATACGAATGAACAATTCCATTGGCTCATTGTACGCCGCGCCATTTTCCCATTCCCCAGTCATGTCCTTTATCGAAGATATCTGTATTACTTGCTTCGACACTGTCGTCTGCGCACGAGACAGATTCTGAGTAGACGCATGCATCCCCCAGTTAATCCAATGATATTGACGGTCAAGGTAATACTGATCCCCTGAACAGATCACACCACCAAGCAGAGGCTCAAGGCCATACTCTGGAAAGTAGCCACTCCACAGATTGGTCAACGGTTCTATGTGTGGGATAGCGTTGCTTGCCCAATACTGCAGCATCTTCTCGCCCATTTCCTGTTGGAAACCAAACGCATAGAACGACGTGTACTTCTTGTTAGGTGACATGGGAGCAGATGTACACTCCCACCACTCCTTACAGTCGAAATGGCCAGTATGGTGGAGTACTTCATCGGCCACACTACCTCTGCGGTTCCTCACTTCAATAGCCACTTGTTTCGAAGCCCGATTCAGTTCAGCGACCTGTTCAGCAGTATACTTCACAGCCGCATCCTCGCATCCTCAAACATGTTCGTAATCGTCTGAACACCCATTGTATCATCCTCCAGGTTTTCGACAATAATACGTTCCAATGTCTCCAAACGGTCCGCATCCAACAACTGGGTGATGTGATCAACCTGCGTCGCATAATCCAACTTCGACAAGTCAGGAGATAAGGCAGCACCTTTAGCGATCAGATCAATCACACGATCCCGACTCATCATCACACGACCCAAAGCAGCACCCAGGTAGGCAGCACGATTCACGTACTCCCAATGGCCATACTCGGCCTCCCACAAACGCCACTCCAAATACACGTTACGATCATACTTGATCGCACGAGGCTGAATCCAACCATGATGAGTATTGTCATGCGATATCTGACGACGCGTAGGAAGCCGATACGTCATCCCACGCTTGTAATCACCAAGATCAGAAAGCGTGAAAATCTCAGGAGTAAAGAACTCCAAAGCAGTCATCACCTCACTGTGAGCAATTGGCTCATCATCGAAGTTCGCCGCACCTGCAGCCAACGCCGAAATGTGCAAGTGGATAGACGGCGACGAATAGTCACCATTGATCGCCTCGATAGCATCATCCCACACCGCACCCTCAGTAATGATCTCCCAGATCGGCCTGATCTCATTGATCCCGAACTGACCCATAATAATCGGGGAAGTGATAAACTCACCACCCGACGATGGGAGCGATGCATCATACTGCACAGCGACAATCGGAGGAACCATGACCTTACCAGCACGCACCTTGCTGCACCCCGCAGAACAACCACAGTGGTACTGGTGTGTCTCCTCATACGCATTATGAGTGCCGTAAATATAGCCAGCCTCATGCAGCATATCAGTGACATCATTCAAGTCACGGTCCCTCCAATACGGTACCTCTATTTCCAATCCGACACGAATTAGACCATTCTCAATTAGCATGCGCAACTTCCTTAGAAATGATCTCTCTTAGAGTCAAATACTCGAAGTAAGACGGCAAGTCTTGCAATGAAATCTTGAGGTTACAAAGCGTACATGTCTGCTCAGTCATCACAGGGAACACTTTGTACCCATACTGAATATTTACATACTCTGTACGCATGAAATCGTGCAACACGCACGGCTCAAACCCCTGGTCGAAGGGACGCTCGTAATTCAAATCCCAATTCACTGACAGCTTAGGATAAACTCTCAGGTCCTTGATAGCAGCCAACGAATAAGCGGCAGCATAAAGAGCCTTATCACAGGCCATAGGCTCCAAATGCGTCTTGAATGGTGTCTGATGATCAGGGCATTTCACAGCCTTGAGAAAGAATAAGTCACCATATGCATTATGCTGCTCCAACTCATCCTTGTAGTTGTTCAGTGTGACCTTGACTTCGGGGACCGACAACTCTGGAGGACTACCAATCCCACCCAGAGTATCCCCTGACGCTTTTAAAGCCGTACCACCATTACCGACACCACGAATCTTGGGATTGTACTCGTACTCATACGAATCCAAGCTCGTCTCTATGGGCACCTGATACTCATACTTGCCATGAGTCCGCAAGAACTCATCAGGCGCCTTCTGCGTGTCCAACACAGGACGCTCAGCCTCGCCAGGCTCCAGAGTCTCAACGACAAAACGCTCATGGTCAAGATCATGGTTGAAAATGTCCTTGATCGTACGCTGCTTCGTCATCACGACTTCAACGTTACCCACCATGATATGCACGAGATCACCACGCACAGCAGCATAGTCCGCATCTCCAAAAGCTGCGAACATGTTGTTGTCAGTAGGCGTAGGCCACGTACCCATGCCAGGCAGAGGACCATCAGGAGTGAAATTGTAGTCGAGATCATCATCATCAAACATCGACCAGCTATTCACATTCTTGACAGCAAAATCGTTGTTCCAATTCGACTGGTACACTTCCTTACCAGTCTGACTCATGCGAGTCACACTGAAATCAGCCTTACCACCATTATTCTTGGTGGGACGATACCGAATGGCACCATTGTCAATGATCTTCCCATCTTCAACGATGAGTAGGGCACCAGGCTTCAACGAATAGTAGTCCCAACCCTTGTCAGCATAATCCATGTACTGGCCATCGACAGTCTGCGCACGAATCATCGAACACAGAGCCTCCATCTCAGACGCATAGAACACAGCACCTGCTTGATGGACACCAACAACAAGAGGCGACGAGTTGCCCTTGCCTATCACGCTGACACCAGGGAACTTAGTCCACACAGCATTGATAGCCCATCCCCCGTACAGCATATCCAATGCATCAGCAATCCCATCAAGATCATAGGGATTGTCAGCACATTGCGACAGAGCAACGGGGATAGCCCACGAGTCCACCTCGGGACTCTTCTTGCCCCCAGCCCCAAAAGACTTGAGGACGATATCATCGTTGCTAATATGACCATTGTGAACCACATGCACTCCCTTGTGGCTCACAGGATGATTGTTCCTGTTCTGCTTGGGATCACCTTGCGTCCAGGCACGCGTATGCATACCCATGACGCGGGAGAGGGGTGGGTCCACCTTCTCTATCAGCTCATTAGCTGCGCCGTCACTCTTGAACGCGGAGAATTCGTCGTCGAGTGAGAATGAGAAGTATCCAGCAGCGTCCTCCCCACGGTGCTGGTTATGAAGCCACCCCTCTCGGAGGATGTTCTTCTGATTGTCTCCGATATACTTGGCAGTCCACTCAGGACTGCAATTATATCCCGCAATACCACACATTTATACAGTTACCACCTTCTTGACCGTGATCTGCTCACGGACCAGAAAATCCTCAGCCTCCTGAGGAGTCGCGTTCCTTACGAAATGGACGTCCATGCCAGCCTTCAACGCTTCCACATTCGCATAGTCGTCCGAATCCACGAGGATCATGCTGCTGTTCTCACGACTCTTGTCATGATACACAACGTGGGCACTGTAAGCCCTGTTGTCCGAAAGCACATACCATGTACTCACGAACTTATCCTCATAGATGTTACCCAAAACAGCCATTACAGCTCCTTCATGTCTTGCTGAAGCTCCAAGGCCATCTTGAAAGCTTCATGGGCCTGCTCATTGTAATCACGCATCTCAACGAACGACTCCTTCAGGATGTCGATCAGATTCAGCGTCTCCTCGTGACCAACCAACATGCAATACATGCCAATCGCATCAGCTGCCTTACCCGACAACTCCACAGCCGTAGCCAAGAGTATCTCAGGCGGCTCACCTGCCAAATGGGACGCCAAGTGAGTAATCACTTGAGTGTCCTTCTCCGCTAACATGGTATCCTCCTTCGTTCGCTATAGATACCAAAAGCCACCCCCCTGGTTTCACGACAATAAACAGGGAAAATGGGAATCATGGTGAATTACCTGTCCACAAACTACATGTTTGTAAAGAGAGGTGGCTTCTGCTACCTATGGCTATGCTTGAAACGACCGACCCCTTCCCCCACTCCCCCACCGCGGGTGGTGAGTGAGGCGAGGTCCAGCTATGACGCTACAACCCTACGCACAAATCAAAAAAGGCATGAGCGCAGCGAATTCATTAGGCCGAAAAATTACAACGGGGCAGACAGGTCCCGAAGGACCCGTCCACCCCGCTGCCTGCCCTATGCCACGGTGGCGGTTAGATTCTGATGCCAGCCCGCGCAAACGCATCGGCGACGGCTTCGAGATCAACCCCCGCCTGATCGAGCTGGTACATCGTGGCGTCGGGAGCCGAATCGGTGGGACGATCCACCTGCTCCAGGGTGCCGATGTGCCAGTCGAGATTGCCCTCGATCTGCTGACCGATGGCCTTCTGGAAGACCAGACCCTGGCCTTCGAACGTCGCTTTCACGCTGCCGTCCTTCAACTCTGTCAGCCGAACAATGTCAGCACGCGGGACGTCAACAGTCCCAAACTGTGTCTGCACGTTCCGCACCAGGTCGTCGAACCTGAGAGCCAGTAGCTCTCCTTTGTACTCGCTGAGCCTTACGCTCGGGGATGCCATTCTGAGACCCATGTTACTTACTCCTTAGTACTTGTGGATCGAATTCGTCCGACCATCCAAGTCGAACGAACGGTTCTATCTCCTCGACATCTACGTCGGAAGACATTACTTGCTCTGGCCTTTGCTCGCTCCTTTCGCTCGTGTTCTCATCAAACGTCGCGACGTAGTCATGACGCTCATAAGACGGTTCAACGTACTCGACATCAGTCATCAGACAGATCGAGCAAGTCAAAACGTCTAAGTTGTGGATGCAGTCGGCCATGGGCGCCGCTTCAGCAGCGGGGGGGGTCCCCGCCCGCGGGGGGGGACCCGCTGCTAGGGTAGCCTGCGCGAGGTTTTGGGAGCGCAGGCCGCTCATGGCCGATGCAGCCACAACGCAAGACCCGTTGACCACCTCAATACCCCTTAGGCACGTAAACGAGACCACGGATCATCTTTGTGAACCAATCACCTTTCCAACGGGTCGTCACAGCCGTGACCACATACATGTTCAACCTGTCCCCAATCACCGTCACGTGTTCCACCTTACGTCTCATATTCCTAGTCCTTTCGAGTTTAGATAGGCGTCGATAATGTCCAGAAAGTAGATGCCTTGCAATCGCACCCACACAATAACCAGCAACGCAAGCACGGTGATCAGCCGTGCTACATGTTCCTCTTTCACTTCGGTCTCCTCTCTCGGGCCTCCTGCACGAGCTGTATCAGCACGTCGCCATGGCACGGCAAAGGTGCGCAAAAGCACCCTAGCGTCTTGCCATCCAACTCCAACAGCTCCGCATCGCGAAACCTGTCACGTGCGTACACTTCGAACTTGGCTATGACCTCAGCCCGTGAGCCATCGCGTCCGATGGCGAATGGGTTGCCCCACTTACTAGGCCTACCAATGTACACGTCGTACGTGTCGTACCGTTTGTTACGTGTCTCCACCTTACTTCCCTTCTCTCGCTTTCAGCACCTGGGGCCAACCCCCACCAACCTTGACCACGCGGACCTCCAACTCCTGGTTTCGGGCCTGCAAGATCATGTTCTGCGTGCCACTACCGTCACTCGTGGGAAACGCGATCAAATGTGTTCCCAACTGCGCCATGGCCCAGTTCCTCTCAACACCAGCACGCCTTCCGTAATGGTCCCAAGCCGCGGGCATCAACACGAGGTCCCAACCCATCTCCTTAGCCAAACGTTCCCCCATCTGGTCCGCACCCTTAGCACGGCCACTGATGACGAACTCCACCTCTTTGTCCCCAACAATCCTGAGGACCTCAGCCTTAAACATGTCGTAGTCAGTGAAACTACGTGAACCAGCTAGAATCAACCTCATCTTAGATCATCTCCTTGTCAGTCTGATCGAACCACCACGCGGCGAGAGTTCCCACCACGCCCCGCACGTCGGGACCACCTTGCACCTGTGTGACAGCCTCACCACAGTCTATGCATCGAGCCGCGATAACCGCAAACGCGAAGCAATCAGGTCCACAACCATCAGCATTGCAACGACCACAGATAGCACCACCAACAGTCCACGCATTCGGCTCGTCAAACGCGAAAGCTGAATGACAGCAGTAACAGTGCAAGCTCTTATTATCCGACATTTCGTACTCCTCTGGATCAATCAATTCGTCTACGAACGGTAGGGGCCAAGTGGTAATCATCATTTACTCCATTCTCTAACGTTACCTGTGTCCAACAGCCAATCCGACAAGTTCACACCATCTATCTGCACCTCACACACGAGCCGTCCATACTTACCCAGTTCACTCTCACACCACAAGATAGCCTCATGTCCGTGGAAGAGGTCAATCACTTGCGCCGTAAGGGCAGTACCAATCTTACTGTCCGCCTCGGGCGCATCAACACGTGCCAACCGAACAGGCTTGGGCACACCACTAACATGTAACGTGTCAGCATCAACCACCCAGTCAACAGTTCCCTGATAGTCTGGGGCGTTCCACACTACTACGCCAAAAACGCCCAATGCGACCACCAAGCTCGCCAACGCCACCTTCGTGTCTCTCATGCCGCGCTCCTTTCTACGCTCTACGCTGCAGCATACTCTCATTGATACCCAGTGGTCCACCGCACAACCGCGCAGTAATTGCGTCTGAAATACGAGGTAAGAGTGTATTAGATACAAATAGGTCGGGAGACACCATTGCGAGGCTTTGCGAGACAATGGGTCTCACGAAGTGCTGCGAGTCTTCGAGCAGCCCGACTCTATTTGGATCGGAGGCTGAGCAGACAATGAGAACTGCTGCAGCCCACTGAGGCCACTGCTACTTCACAGCAAATGACGATAGGAATGCGCTGTGATAGTAGCCCAAGTGGCCGTGACAGGCGACACG
>JABAOG010013031.1_pt1 | contig 39654 bp, 34 predicted proteins | sample 7062131 | NCBI WGS metagenome assembly JABAOG01 (sample SAMN14538629, study PRJNA623070) | marine sediment metagenome | biome: marine biome [ENVO:00000428]; feature: marine pelagic biome [ENVO:01000023]; material: deep marine sediment [ENVO:00002113] | place: India: Arabian Sea | collected... | reverse complement strand
CTGGAAGGTAATACCTCCCCATCGCGGTGGAGTGAAAACAAACTGGCAAAGGCTGTCCAGCAAGCGGCAGAATTGGGCGAAACACCTTCCCGGGCTGCCCGACGAATTTCGAAGGAATCCGGTTGGCCCCGCCGAGACATCTATGATATGCTAGTGAAAAATTAGAATTCTACGAGACTCGTAATTTATTCCGGGTCGCGGACGCCAAAATAAGGTTAAAGAAAAAGCGAGATCAACGCATGAATTTGAATGATATAAATACCATGAAAGAGATCGATACTCAGAACATGATCGACGAGATCGATCAACTTCCAGATCAATTGGAAAACGCCTTCAAATTAGGGCAGGATTTCGATCTGCCAGAAATCCAGGGAATCCAAAATGTACTGATCGCGGGGATGGGCGGATCTGCTATTGGTGCTGATTTGATGGCTGCTTACACATCCCCATACACACCAGTCCCTGTCTTCGTCCTGAGAGATTACAATTTGCCTGCCTGGGCACGGGGCGCTCAGACCCTGGTGATCGCCTCTTCGCATTCCGGGAACACGGAAGAAACCCTGACCGTCTTCGACCAGGCGATTGAAGGCCACAGCCAATTGATGGCGATAACAACGGGTGGAAAATTAGCCGAAAAAGCCAGTGCATTGAAGATCCCAACCTGGCAGTTCGAGCACAATGGTCAGCCGCGTGCAGCGGTTGGTTATTCTTTTGGTCTCCTGCTTTCTGCGTTCACCCGCCTTGGAATTCTGCCGGATCCCCGTGAAGAACTCGAACACACGATCGATGCCATGCGATCACAGCAGTACAATTTGCGGATTGATGTACCCGTTCCAACGAACGCCGCCAAACGCTCCGCCGGTCAGTGGATAGGACGGTGGTTAACCGTCATCGGAGCTGATTTCCTGGCACCCGTCGCCCGCCGTTGGAAAGGTCAATTCAATGAAGTTGCCAAGACCTGGTCGCAATTTGACACCCTCCCCGAGGCGGATCACAACACTGTGGCGGGGATCATCAATCCGGAAGATGTGTTGCTCAAAACCATGGTGATTTTCTTGCGGGCTAACCACAATCATCACCGTAATAAACTTCGCACCGATCTTACGAAGAAGATCTTCATGCTTGAAGGTTTGAATACCGATTTTGTGGATGCTAAAGGGGAAACCCGCATGGCGGATATGTGGACCCTGCTGCATTTTGGAGACTACGCCGCCTACTACCTGGCAATGGCTTATGGTGTAGATCCAACGCCGGTGGCGGCGATCGAAGATTTCAAAGTAGAGCTGGCGAAGGCGGATCAGCCTGTCAGCTAAATTCGCAGATTTCCGACACGAATGATATCCATTTGTCCAGCTTTCTTCGAAATTATCCCCCACAGATCGGAACGGATTAAACGACGATATTCAAAACTTCAATTTACTCCAGACCCGCTTACAAAATTCTAAGATGTTCAGTCTATAATAGGAATAAGGCTAACCAATTTACCAACAATTGAATATCGGACTAGGAGGTAATCTGATGTCATTCACATTCAAATGGTACGGCCACGGAACATTTGGAATTAAGACCGGCGGTTACGATGTGCTTATTGATCCTTATTTCGATGGCAATCCAGCGGCGTCCGATCCAGCGGATCAGGTTCCAGCGGATTTCATCATCGTCAGTCACGGTCACGGCGACCATATAGGGGATGCCATTCCTATCGCTAAACGCACAAACGCCAAAATGATCGCCAATGCGGAAATTTCCGGATATTTGAGCAAGCAAGGGCTGGATGCTCATGCGCAGCATATCGGCGGAGGATACCAGCATCCATTTGGCTATTTGAAGCTGACCCAGGCTCTGCACGGGTCAGGTCTTCCAGATGGTTCCTACGGCGGGAACCCCGCGGGATTACTGTTGACTACCAATGATGGTGAAAAGATTTATATGGCCTGTGATACCGGATTGTTCTACAGCATGAAACTGATCGGCGAAGAGGGTATCGACCTGGCTGTCCTGCCGATTGGTGATAATTTCACGATGGGACCGGACGACGCACTGAGGGCTGTTAAACTGATCGAACCCAAGCATGTCATCCCCGTGCATTACAATACCTGGGATCTGATAAAACAAGACCCCAATGCCTGGGCACAACGTGTGGAGCAAGAGACCAGCACCAAAGCACACGTACTAAAACCAGGCGAGACCTTCGAACTGTAAAACATCCATTTTCAACGCTGTATGAGGCTGTCCTTTAGCAAATGGGCAGCCTCTTTAATTTTGATCGAGAGATATTCATCCCTGGGCAAACTTGTCAAGAAGTATGCTTCTGATGGGTGAAGATTCCATCATTCAGTTCGATATATTTGCCAGAATATTTTTTCCACACCATTGAAATGGAAATATCCTCTGATATAATCCCGCATATTCGGAGGTTCATCCCATGCCTGATGATGTTTTTTCGCGAAAAATTGAGGAAAATCGAGTCCGTAAGGAAGGTCGTCTGCCGCCGGGGCAATCTCTGACCCAGAAGTTCCCGGTTCTGCACTACGGGCCTGTTCCTGAGGTTGATCTTTCCACGTGGGATTTCCGTGTCTGGGGTGATGTCGAAGAGGAAGTTCGCTGGACCTGGGAAGAATTCAACCAGCTCCCCATCACTGAAGTAACCATGGACCTGCACTGCGTTACCCGCTGGAGCAAATTCAATACCACCTGGCGGGGAGTCTCGCTGAAAACACTCGTGGACCAGGGCTTCATCCAGCCCAAAACGACTGCTCAGTATGTTATCCAGCACGCTGAATTTGGATACTCGACCAATCTGCCCCTCGAAGTCATGCTGCAGGATAATTTCCTGCTGGCAACCCATTATGACGGCAAACCCATCCCCCTGGATCACGGCTACCCACTGCGTGGTGTCGTCGGTCATATTGTCGGGCGGGAAGAACTGAGAGACCCCTACCTGTGGAAAGGTGCTAAATGGCTGCGCGGTCTGGAATTCAGCGCTCAGGATAAACCAGGTTTCTGGGAGAATGCCGGGTACCACAATCGCGGTGATATTTGGAAAGAAGAACGCATGGGGTAACCCTGGGGCAGGATACGCCAGGCTAAACCACAGCAGGTACTACCTCTGTGTTGTGGATATTTCCTTTTTTCAATTATCAAATCACTCGGGAATAAAATAGCGGTAGACTGAATAATCCTCATCCCGGTAGACAGAATCTAAACGATCACAAGTATATCCCATATGGTCTGTCGGAAGCACAACATGAGAAATGCGAGCTTCCATGTACAGCACGTCAAAATGATCGCAATCCACATCTTCCCCGCTCAAGCGANNTCTTCCCCGCTCAAGCGATAGACACGGCTTGCCATCAATACCCGGTGGTACCATTCCAGGACATCTTCCGCCTGGTAAGGAATTGATTTGAACTCCGTGTAAGCAGCGGCCCCCGTCTCCAACCGGAAATCCTGCATCTTTAATGGGATCACATAGACATCTCCGGGGTGTTTATGTGACTCTACATAAGCCATCATTGGCCGGTCAGCAGCCTGGATGCGCTCTTGATAATCACGATAGGTTTTGGCAAATCCTGATGCAGCAAACACAACTCCGATCAATAAACTAAAAATTATCAAGGTATTGCCAGGAAATCGATGCTCAAGTTCAAACCTGGCAATCAGCCATCGCAGGCTGAACCCTATCAAAACCATGACAGCTAGAGGTACGAGGATCACCGAGACCCGCCAGGGAAACAACAAAGCCAGGAATTGGTTCTTCTTAACCACCACCAGAGAAGTCATAAGGATCGCGAAGACTGATGGCCATAAAATAATATGGAACAGTTGCCTGTGCACAGAGAATTCATTCCTGCGCTCACCACGCAGCAAAATCCACAGGGCAACCACCACGAACCCGAGCTTAGCAAAATCGCTGCCGTTGACCCATTCCCTGGGTAAGGCATGATGGGGAATTCGATAATTCACCAGGATCTCACGGGCTTGTTCCACGCTTCCCGCATCTGTTCCTGTGAAAGTTGAGAACGTATGCACCACAATGGGAAGCACCCCGATCAAAACCACGATGCCGATCATCAAAGACAGCTGCCAGTTCCTTCTGGTCGAATAAACTATCAGCATGTATATTAATGTCAACATGGCGGCAGATATCAGGTAGGTCGGGTGCATCACCGCAGCTGAAATTAAAAGTAAAACCGCCCATCCAGGACGTTTATTTAGAAAACAGGCCACCGATGCCAGTAGAAATACACCGAAAGCACTGGGCTGCAGCACCTCTCCCAAAACCCGCTGACCGGCAACGCCACCATCCAGCAGATAAACCCAGTTGACTCCCAGAACCCGAACAATGATGAACCGCAGCGCTGCTGAATTGATCACCACCAGGAACATCAGGAATATCCAGCGCCAATGATTTCTGAAATCAAATAGCTTCATCCCAATGACATACAGGCTGATAATAAATACAGCAGCGAGAACTCCATATAGGATGTAAAAGATCCCTTCCCAGTGAGTCAGTGAGTATACTGCATAGATCAGAAAGCTAAAAACCGGGGTCGCTGTTTGCGTTTGAACCAGCCAATCATCACTCAAATTTCCATAACCCGCCCGGGCAAGACCTTCAAGAAAATATTGGTTCTGATTAGAAGTATAGAGCGGTGCAGGTGCATAGGCAAGTGCGAAGATCAACCCCCACAAAACCAACAGCAGCCATCTCTTCTCAAAGATCTGGCTGAATTTATCGAATCTTTCCATCCTCATTCCTCAACAAGGATGGTATTTCCTCTGCGGATCTGGTATGTATCGAAATCTCGGGCGACGAAACTGTTGGGGTACACTTCCCGGGCTTCTGCAACCACGTCTCGCTCCCGGTAGCGACGGGAAATATGGGTCAGGATTAAATGCCCGATCTCCGCTTCGATCGCGAATTCAGCGGCTTGCTGTGCTGTCAGATGTCCATAGCGGTCTGCCATTTCGGTCTCCGCATTCAAATACGTCGCTTCAATCGTCAATGCATCCACACCGCGCAAGTGTTCCAGTAAATTTTCAGTCTTTCCGGCATCACCGATATGCGCGTATCGTGTTCCTGGTTGCACAGGACCGAGCACCTGTTCCGGGTGGATCACTCTTCCATCTGGGAGAGTTACTTCCTGCCCCAAGACCAGGTCTCGCCGCCATGGTCCCTGAGGAATGTTCAATTCTTCTGCCTTCTCGGGTAAAAATGGTCTCCGTGAACGCTCCTCGAAAACATATCCATAGCAGTCTGGTCCACGGTGGCTGACCTGCACCGCTTTAACTGTAAAATCTTCAGTTTCAAAAATCAATCCTGGCTCCACCTCATGAAAAACCAGCTCCATCGGTGGGCGTACGCCGCGCAGTACAACGCCAAATAACAAATCCTTAATACGTGCCAATGCGTGTTTGCCAGCGTAGATCTCCATCTCCTCGATCGTCTCCCAGCGCATAAAAGTCGATAGCAATCCCCCCAGTCCTAAGATATGATCCAGGTGACCGTGGGTGATCAGGACTTTATTGAGCTTTTTAAAACCGATCCCAGATTTGAGTATCTGTCGTTGTGTCCCCTCTCCACAGTCGATCAGGAAACGCTGATCCTCATGCTTGATGACCTGCGAGGATAGACCTCGATGGATCGACGGTGCAGACGCTGAAGTACCAAGGAAGATCATTTCAAACAATGCTAATATTCTCCATTTCTATTTTCAAACGAACGTACAGGACTGTCTATTTTACCGCAAGTTATTTGCGATATTGACTGCAACTTGTAAAGACCTAATATCTATCTCTCTTGACCTTACAGTTGTACTGCCCGCCTTATTAAATGATGTTCATTTCCTCATTTTTTCGTAGATCCTTTAACCTTGCAGCAACATTGCTATGCAACAGTATCACTAAAATGTTGATGAAGAGGCAAATCTGTTTGAAATCACTAATCTTAACAATTGAACTTTTTAACTTTCAAACCCTCATTTTCTTCTTCCTTCACGCATGGACTATGCGCAACGACTTCGTCTTTTTTCCTTTCTTGACGGTAATTCGACCATTTGTGCTATAATTTCGGAAGAAATTACTGTTTGAATACACTGGTAACAAATTCCCATGGCACGAAAATCAAGAAAAAGCCGCAAGAAGAAAACTGGACTCTCATTGCCTCAATTTCCTAAAATATCTCTCTTTGGAAATGGAAGAGCAAAGAAGAAATCTACAGCATCAAAACGAAGTACCCCACCTTCAGATAACGGTCTCTCTTTAGATCGAAAACTGGATATCACCGGGGTGATCATGGTCGCTGTTGGTCTGGTAACCTTGCTGGCAATGCTCACCCAGGATGCCGGGATCATCATGGGCACTTACGTATCGATCCTGGAAAAAGTTTTCGGTTATGGACTTTACCTGTTCCCCATCGCGTTGATCTCGGTTGGAATCTGGTTGATCTTAAGAAATTTCGAAAGTTTTCCCAGCCTATCCATCGAACGTGCTGTAGGGATCGGTTTACTTTTCTTCAATATCATCTCATTGATACATTTCTTTTACTTTCCAGAACAGCGAGCGGACTCATTGAATCTGGCAAGAAACGGTGTTGCTGGTGGTTATGTCGGCTACGGACTGACAGAGGTATTGATCACTGGTTTTGGTATGGGTGGAGCGGCAGTTGCTCTATCTGCCTGGTTGATCATCGCACTGGCCATGTCACTGGATGTATCCGTTCCGGGGCTTTTCCGCTGGATCCCCCCATTATTCCGCCGGCTGGGTGATGCCTGGGTAGAATTCCAGGCGAAACGAGCCGAACGCAAACGGAAAGCAGTCTACACCCAGATGGACATGGGATTGGATTCTAAAAATCCAGGTTTGCAGCCTATCACTGTAACTCCCTCAACAGCCCAGAAGGATGAAATTCCACCCTGGGAAGAGGACCCGGAACAGCGAACCTGGGTGCTACCTTCACCCGCGGATATTCTGGATGAAGGTGATGATCTGCAGATCGACGACGAGATTGACCGCCATCGGGCACAAATCATCGAAGAGACCTTAAATTCTTTTGGCGCACCGGCAACCGTGGTAGAGATTAACCGCGGTCCGACGATCACCCAGTTCGGCGTCGAACCTGATTTCATCGAAAAACGCGACCGTCGCACACGAGTGCGGGTCAATAAGATCACTGCCCTGGCGGACGACCTTGCCCTGGCTTTGGCAGCAACCCGCATCCGGGTCCAGGCACCAGTCCCTGGAAAAGGTTTCGTTGGTATCGAGGTACCTAACGAAGACATTTCACTGGTGGCATTGCGGGATATCATCGAAAGCGAAGCCTTCCAACGTCTGGAAAATCGTCCGCTGCGTTTCGCCCTGGGGCAGGATGTCTCCGGGAATGCGATCGCCGCCGATCTGACCGGCATGCCGCACCTGCTGATCGCCGGAACGACCGGGTCGGGCAAGTCAGTATGCGTCAACTCTCTGATCTCCTGCTTGCTTATGCACAATACACCGGACCAATTACGCTTGCTGATGGTTGACCCCAAACGTGTTGAACTGACAGGTTATGACGGTATCCCCCACTTACTCTCTCCGGTAGTGGTCGAATTGGAACGAGTCGTTGGTGCACTGCAGTGGATCACCAGGGAAATGGACCAGCGCTATCACAAATTTGCTAAGATCGGTGCACGAAACCTGGAAGATTTCAACAGCAAGGCTTCCTCCTACGATGAAAAAGAGCTGCCCTTCCTGGTGGTGATCATCGATGAACTGGCAGACCTGATGATGGTCGCCCCAGAGGAGACCGAGCGGACGATCACCCGCCTGGCCCAGATGGCCCGGGCAACCGGCATCCACCTGGTGATCGCCACCCAGCGTCCGTCCGTTGACGTGGTTACCGGGCTGATCAAAGCCAATTTCCCTGCCCGGGTTGCCTTCGCAGTCGCCTCCAGTGTGGATAGCCGGGTGATCCTGGATCAACCGGGTGCTGAACGCCTGTTGGGCAGGGGTGACATGCTCTTCCAGGCACCGGACGCTGCTTCCCCGGTCCGCTTGCAGGGCGTCTTCGTCTCCGATGAAGAGATCTTCAACCTGGTGCAGTACTGGCGCATGCAGGCAGGATACGTCTCAAAAAGCGGCGTTACAGCCACCGGGGGAATCCCCGATCAGCTGCCGCGTGGGATTCCGTTGAAACAGATGGAAATGTTTGATAAAGTAATAGAAGAGGAAGACCGAGACCCGCTTTACGACGAGGCCGTTGACCTGATCCGTCGCGAAGGGCGCGCATCGATCTCCATGCTGCAGAGGCGGCTGCGGATCGGCTACACGCGTTCTGCCCGGTTGATCGAAAATATCGAATCTAACGGCATAATTGGTCCANNTTGATCGAAAATATCGAATCTAACGGCATAATTGGTCCACAAGAATCGGGGTCCCTGCACCGTGAGGTCTTGGACTACGGTTCAGCTGCACCCCCAGCGGATGCAGATTAGTTTGAAGGAGGAATAAAAATGGCATTTGATGAAAAGTTGGCTGAACGGGTACGCAAAGTGGTAAGCAGTACCCCTGGCTACTCCGAACGCAAGATGTTCGGGGGAATGAGTTTCATTATCAACGGGAACATGGCTGTCGGCGTGAATGACGACAAACTGATCGTCCGGGTCGGTCCGGATGCATACCAGGAATCATTAGGAAAACCACACGCCAGCGCAGAAGATATGACCGGCCGGGCTATCAACGGTTGGGTGACAGTTGCCCCCGCCGGGCTTGGAGACGACCAGGCTTTACAATCTTGGGTCGCCAAAGGTGTCAAGTACGCATCCAGTCTGCCTCCCAAATAAAGAATTAATTGCAGTCCCACAATTATTCGATGAGAAATCTTTCTCATCGAATAATTATCTATTCTTGATATAATCCTCCCCCGATGAATAATAGAACGACTCGATTAATGATCGGTCTCAGTATACCGGTCATCCTTTTATTATGTGTCCTGGTTTTCCAGGTACCTGCGATCAATAACCGGATCTCCCCACGCATCGATAGCCTGAGAACGCGCATCCAATATGCCATTAATCCGCCAGATGAGGCGATTTTTGTCCCGCAAAATCCCAATGTCACCCAATTAACCTACACCCCAACCCCATTACCTCCAACCCCGACATCAACACAGACCCCGNNCCAGCACCCGACCAACCTACATCTCCACCGCTGCCCAGCCCAAGCCCAACATTAACCACCACACCTCTTCCGGAAAAAACCATCTTGGATGGTGTGGTCTACGTGGACCAGCACGGACGCTGGAATTACTGCGGTCCGGCAAACCTGACCATGGCATTGAATTACTGGGGCTGGACCGGCGATCGCGATGATGTCGCCGCAGTTGTAAAACCTGGTGTACAGGACCCTTCCCTGGATTTCATCCAGCAAGGTCGCTGGGACAAGAATGTGATGCCTTACGAAATGGCAAATTTTGTCGTCGACCAGACCGAATTCAACGTACTCACCCGCTATGGAGGTGACCTGGAGGTTGTCCGCAGAATGATCGCCAGCGGCTATCCAGTCCTGGTTGAAAAAGGCTATTACGAAGCGGATTACACCGGGAAGGTCGCCTGGCTGGGTCATTATTTATTCACCACCGGCTATGATGACACCACTGAAGAATTTATCGTCCAGGACGCCTATTTAGAACCCGGCAAAAACATGCGTGTCAGTTACGATGAATACATGGACGGATGGCGATCGTTCAATTATCTGTTCATGGTCATTTATCCGCCCGAGGAAGAGCTGGCAGTCTACGAGACACTCGGGCAGTACGCGGACCCTAACTGGGCAAACGAACGCGCCCTGCAAATTGCTGAAGAAGATATCCAGACGATGGAAGACATCAATCTATTCTTTGCCTGGTTCAATAAAGGAACCAGCCATGTCCAACTGCTGCAGTACGTCGACGCTGCCACAGCCTACGACCAGGCATTTTCCCTATATGCTGACTTGGGCAATGACGACACCCAGCGTCCTTACCGCATCATGTGGTACCAGACTGGACCATACTGGGCCTACTACTATTCAGGTCGCTACCAGGACGTGATCAACCTGGCGAACACGACGCTCAACGATACGATCTCCGAACCCACATTGGAAGAAAGCCTGTACTGGCGTGGGATGGCATACCAGGCACTGGGTCAGACCAACGAAGCTATTGCTGATTACTGGGAGACTGTCCGCCTGAACCCCAACTTCGGTCCTGGATGGGCACAACTGCAGGAGCTAGGGGAGACGAACTGAACATGGTCCGGATTTTACATTTTGCTGATGCGCACATTGACATGGCAAATTACGGCCGCCACGACCCGGAAACCGGGCTGCCGGTGCGGGTCATGGACTTCCTTAAGTCGCTGGATACCATCATTGATACAGCCATTGAAGAGCAGGTTGACCTGGTGCTCTTCGCCGGTGACGCTTACAAGGACCGCAACCCTGCCCCGACTTTTCAGCGGGAATGGGGAAAGCGCATCATGAAGCTCTCCCGGGCTGGCATTCCCACACTGCTGCTGGTCGGCAATCACGACCTGTCCCCGGCATTTGGACGTGCCCACGCCCTGGCAGAGTACTACACCCTGGAAGTCCCCAATATCAAGGTGATCGACAAACCAGTATTCTTGCGCCCGGAAGACCTGTCGGGCTTACCCCTGCAGGTTTTCGCTTTACCCTGGATCTCCCGCTCCGGGATGATGGCCCATCTGAACGTCCGCGCAGGTGATCCGAAAGAGGTAATCGAACAAATCGAGGTGCGGGTAGCTAAAATGATCGATCACTGGTTCGAGCAGGCAGACCCGGAACTCCCCACCGTACTGACGGCTCACGCTTCGGTTACGGGTGCCAGCTACGGCAATGAGCGCACCGTGATGCTGGGACGAGACCTTGTTTTACCCGGTGGTCTTGTCCGTGATAAACGCCTGGACTACGTCGCGCTCGGGCATATCCACAAGCCGCAGGATCTGAACGAAGGTCTTCATCCACCAGTTGTCTATCCAGGTTCCATCGAAAGAGTCGATTTCGGCGAGATTGATGATGACAAATTCTTCGTGATCGCAGAGATGGAGAAAGGTGAGACCAAGGTCGACTGGCGCCAACTGACCGGCATCCGACCGTTCATCAGTAAATACGTAAAGATTGATAATGAACAGGGAGTTGCACAAAAAATGCTGGATGCGCTGCCTCCCCTCGATGAGTGTCAGGACGCCATCATTCGCCTGATCGTCGAATACCCCCGAGAACTGGAACCGCTGATCGATGAATCGGCTTTAAGTGAGCATATGCTGGCTTCATTTGATTTTCAGTTGGTCAAACGACCGATCATGGAAAACCGCATCCGCCTGCCGCAGGATCAGAACATCGGCAGTTTAACACCTCTGGAACTGCTGGAGATTTACTGGGAAGCCAACCATGTAGAATCTGACCAGATTAAAACCCTGCAAAATCTGGCTGAAGAGGTCATCCATTCCCCTGAAGAAGATTAACGTATTTCAGCTATAAAATCCAGGCGGCTGATTAAATAACAATATCATTTCAATTTCACCCATATCCTATAGATTGCAATGCACATTTCAACCGTTGAATTCTAATTGCCCGACCTTAACCACTCCGGTAACGAATTCCCCACCCACAAATTCATCCAGTAATCCCACCAGGTCCCTGAGTGCATCCTGGATATCGCTCTCGCCGCCTTCGTGCTGCGACTCGATGGTAAAGATCGCCTCAGTTGTTTCCAGCCGTGTAGCTGACTCATCACTTTGTCTCCAGCACCAGCGCCGGGCGACAACCAGGTCATCTTCATCAGCAAAGATGACTTCACCGGCATCAGGGTGCTCGAATTCTTCAGAGAACAGGGGTTTGAATCGCTCCCTGCCGGTAGCGAACTTCACAGTGATCGGTTCTGTCAGAGAGCGGGTATCGAATGCCGCCACTGGCAGTTGATTCCGGATGCTGATCATGTTGCAGATATCCACAACTGCATTGATGCTGGGGATATCGCCTTTTTTGGTCAACCGTCGGAGCAAAGCTTCGACTGCGCTTCGGTACCGGGTCGGGTTGACCCCAAAATCTCGGAAAACACTCCGCCAGGCTGAAAGATTATCCAGCTCACTCAGAGGGGTGTCACCAATCCGCTCGATGACTGCCCGCTGTTCAGCAACATATAAACCCAGCAGTTCAGCGGACGTTGGACTGTTCTTCAGTCCGCGTGCCAGGATCACACCCCCAACCACATTCGGAAATCGACTTATGATTTCTGGGTGGTAACAAAAACCAGACATTTTTAAACTTTTCAATCCCTTATGAGTTGGAATTCTTCATATACACTGTGCGGATCGGGAAGGGGATTTCGATTCCTTCTCGTTCGAAGGCAGTGTTAATGGATTGTACTCCCTGATCCATGCCTCCCAAGTATCCGGGTTCGGTTGTATCGATCCAGTAATACGCAGTGAAATTAATCGATGAATCTCCGAATGTTTTATAAATTACTGTTGGTGCGGGTTCGGGAAGGACACCCGGAGTCTCCGAAATCGCCTGCAAGGCGATCTGTTGGGCTTTTTCCAGATCCGTGCCGTATGCCACCCCGACATTGAGTTCAATGCGCCGGGTCTTTTCGCGGGTGTAATTGACAATGGCGCTGGTGAAGACATCACCATTAGGGATGTTCACATACAACCCGTCCAGGGTGATCATTTCGGTTGCTCGAATCTCGATATCTACTACCGTTCCGGTAAAATCAGCCACTTTGATCGTATCGCCAATATCGAACGGTTGCTGCCACAGCAATAGCAGTCCAGCAATGAAATTCTTACTGACATCCTGCAGAGCAAAACCCAGCGTGAATCCCAGGATTCCCAACCCTGCCAGGAAGGATGTCACATCGAAACCAATCTGCTGCAGTGCAGCAATGATCCCAAGGATGATCACAGACCATCGGGTAATTTGATTGACCATGATGATCAATTCCTGATCTGCTCCTCTTTTTCGCATGCTGTTTTTAATAAGCTTACTCAAGAGCCCTGCCAGATATAAACTGACGACAAAAATCACCAGTGCCGCGATCAATGATGGAATGAACTCGATCGCGTTCGTCAATAAATTCTGTATTCCTGTGGTTATATTGTCCATGTTTTCTCCTTCTTTGACATAATCCCCAGCAATCATACCGCACAGTATTTTTATGGTAAACCCTGCGGTAGAATCAACTCCATGACAAAGGTTTCGATCCTCATGCCGGTTTATAATTCTGCCGATACCCTGGAAGAATCCTTACGATCTCTTCAATCGCAAACACTCCAGGACTATCAATTGATCATCGTTGATGACGGGTCAACAGATGTTTCCCCGCAAGTACTTCGCCAATGGGCCGGTGAGGATTCCCGCATTGAGATCATCACCAGTCCGCACCGGGGTATCATCCCGGCACTCAACACGGGCATCGAAGCATGCCAGGCACCTTTCATTGCCCGGATGGATGCTGATGACCGTTGCCACCCGCGCCGATTGGAACTTCAGCTGGAGTTACTGCAATCCGATCTCTCCCTCGATGTCGTCAGCTGCCTAGTGCAGGGCTTTCCGGCAGACCAGGTGCGAGAAGGCTACCGCATTTACATGGAGTGGCTGAACCAGCTGGTCACGGATCATGATATCAAACGGGAAATTTTCATCGAAAGCCCTCTGCNNCTGCCTCGTGCAGGGTTTTCCGGCAGACCAGGTGCGAGAAGGATACCGTATTTACATGGAGTGGCTGAACCAGCTGGTCACGGATCATGATATCAAACGGGAGATCTTCATCGAAAGCCCACTGCCGCATCCCAGCGTGATGATGCGTACGGACAGGTTAAGGCGAGTTGGCGGCTACCAGGAACATGGCTGGCCGGAAGATTATGAGCTGTGGCTGCGGCTGTATGCCAACGGCGCCAGGTTTGCCAAAGTCCCCAAGGTATTGTTGGACTGGCGAGAACACCCCGACCGCCTGACCCGTGTAGACCCGCGATATTCGGTGGAGAATTTCTTGAGAGCGAAAGCTCATTATATGGGTAAAACGATTCTGGCAGATCGGGATGCGGTCATCATCTGGGGGGCAGGGATGATGGGACGCCGCCTGGGAAAGCGGCTGCAGCGTGTGGGTGCTTCTATCGCCGCCTTCGTAGACATCGATCCTAAAAAGATCGGTCGCACGCTGCGCCGCAGGCCGATCATCGCCGTGGATGACCTGCAAGATTGGTGGAAAAAATTCACCAATCCTGTCATCCTGTCTGCTGTCGCATCCCGCGGTGCCCGCCCCCTGATCCGCGAGCAGCTGGTGGAATTCGGTTTCATCGAGGGTCAGGACTGGTGGTGTGCGGCTTGAGATCAACCATATAAATTCACAGGCATCTGGTTGATTCCAGGCGGCGCACCGGTGCCTCAGTCGGAAAGACACAACCGCAATAAGATTTTTTCACCCCATTAAAAACATAAACTGCGAGTACAGACTTTCACTCGCAGTTTATTATCCTGTTGCCCTGCCTTACTTTCTCAGTTTAGCTACCGTCACCCCGTCTCCTCCCTCGGTGCGTTTACCGGCTTCAAAAGAAGTGATTTGCGGGTGTCCCTGTAATTTCTCGCGCACGACTTCCCTCAATCTGCCGGTACCCTTCCCGTGAATGATCCGGACATACGGCATCCCGGAGAGGTAGGCACGTTCCAGGTAGCCTTCCAGTGTGTCCAGGGCATCGTCAGCGCGTTTACCGCGCAGATCCAGTTCCACACCCGGTGTCTCTGTCTTTGGCGCACTGACTTTCGTTTGCGACCGTTCAGGTTTGACTTCCGACGGCAGGCTTTTCAATTCCAGTTCGGATAAACGTGCCCGAACCCGCAGCATTCCAACCTGGACTTCGGCTTCATTTTCACTCAACCCGGTAACCACTCCCTCGGTGCCCAGGGTGCGCAGACGCACCTTGGCTCCCAGCTGGATCGGTCCCTCCACGGGTTTCGGGATATCGATCTCCTCGCGTTCCACTGGCTTGGCGACCTGCTCTTCTAGCTTTTCGACCCGGGACTCAACTTCCTGCACCACTTCCAGCGGCTGGCGTGCCCGCTTGAGTTCACGGGACAGACGGCGCAGTTCCTCACGGATATCCTCAACCTCTTCGAGGGCTTCCAAGCGAGCACCTTCCAGCACCTCCCGGCGCTCGTCTTCGATGTGGTCCAGCCGTTCTGCCAGTTCACGCTGCAGGTCTCTGGCTTTTCGCCGAGCGGCATCAGCATCTTCCCTTGCCTGCCGGGCCTGTTCACGCTGATGGTGGATCTCTTCCAGCAGATCATCCGCTTTCAGGTCCAGCGGATCCAGCTCCGATTTGGCTTTTTCGATGATCTTCTTCGGCAATCCCAGCCGCTCCGCGATCGCCAGTGCATTCGAACGACCAGGCAGTCCGATCGTCAGGTGGAAGGTGGGCTGCAGGGTTTTTAGGTCAAATTCCACACTGGCATTGATCACACCCGGCGTGGCGTGAGCGAACTCTTTCAGTTCCGGGTGGTGGGTGGTCACAAAGGTGGTGATGCCGCGGTCCAGCTGGCGGGTCAGCAGCGAGCGTGCCAGTGCCGCACCTTCCTGCGGGTCCGTTCCAGCTCCCAACTCGTCCAGGATGACCAGTGATCGTCGGTCTGCCTGCTCTAATATGCGGATGATATTGGTGATATGCCCCGAGAATGTCGATAAAGACTGCTCGATAGATTGTTCATCCCCGATATCGGCATAGACATTATCGAACAGGCTCAATTCAGAACCTGCCTGGACGGGGATATGCAGACCAGATTGAGCCATCAGCACCATCAAGCCGACCGTCTTCAGAGTGACTGTTTTTCCACCCGTATTCGGTCCGGTGATCACCAGGGCATAGGTCTGTTCGTCCAGTTCCACATCGATGGGAACAACGGTTTCTGGATCGAGCAGCGGGTGGCGTGCCTGGATCAGGCGGACAACGATCCCCGGTCGTCTCACCTCGGGATCAATCTTGATCGGTGTCAGCACCGGCATGATCGCCTCCAGGTCTTCTGCATAGGAAGCCCGGGCGAATGCCAGGTCCAGTTCCGTCAGAACGTCAACCATACTGATCAATACGTCTTTATGGTCGCCAACTGTGCGGGAGAGTTCAGCCAATACCCTGCGGACTTCATCACGTTCTTCGAGTTGAAGCTCACGATACTCGTTGTTTTGGTCGACAACGCTGAGCGGTTCAACGAAAATCGTCGCCCCGGAGGATGACTGGTCGTGAACCACCGCTTTGATCTTCCCCTTGAAATCTGCCCGCAGTGGGATCACATAGCGTCCGTCTCGCTGGGTGACCAGGTTTTCCTGCAGGTATTTGGAAATGTTCGGATCGGAAACCATGCGCTGCAGTTTGTTTAACAGGCGTTCGTGGACGATTCGCATGTCCCGACGCAGGTTGCCCAGGCGGACTGATGCGCTGTCCAACACGTCGCCGTTTTCCGATAGCGTCTGCGATATCGTATCTACCAACCCCAGGGGAGGCGGGAGGCGCAGGGCGATCTCGGAAAGATAAGGGTACCCTTCTTCACGTTTTTCAAAATCTCTGCGTAAAGTGCGGGAAGCAATCAGGGTATATTTGATATCCAGCAGCTGGTGCGGCTCCAGGACAACATTGCGGTCGGCGGCCTCAGCATACAGGCGGACGTCGCGTGCTCCGCCGATGGTCGTGTCCGGTGCCACGCTGAGCAGCGCAAAAGCCTCACCTGTTTCTGCCTGCAAACGGCGTGCTTCTTCCAGATCGTCGGTGGGGTGCAGTGCCAGCGCTTTTTCCTGTGATGCTTCGAAGGCACAGTATTCCGACAGGCGCTCTAATATTTTGGGGTATTCTAAAATTTCTAAAGTCTTTACGTCCATGATGTTCTGTTTTATGTGGTTAAATGAATAATGGCAAGTCGTGTTAGCCAACGATTTGTACCAGCCAGATAGAGCACCCAGCGTTGATGAGTGTACCACATTTTAGGAGTTCTGTTTCAGGTTAGCTGTATGAAATCACGCCGTTGAGGTATAAATAGTCAATGAAGCAAAATGGGTATGGTTTTTTACTGATCCTATTCATAACAGCCTGGGCTTTTACTGGAACGCAATCTATTTCTGCCCAGGAGTGCACACCGATAACGGATTACTTATTCCTGGAAGAATACCAGATCAATAAAATCGAACCGGAACTGCCACCAGAACTGCACATCGACAGAGCACCGTTGGGTAAGCGCGGCTACCTGCAGATCATCAACCAGGCAAACCAGCCTGCATACCTGGTCCCAAGGTCTGAATACACCGCAATCATTACAGAGTCCAGTTCTACGGGAGACATCGAAGGACTGGCAGAAGATGACCTGTCCAGCGAGATCATCCTGCTACCCGAAGTGGTCCCCGGACACGCCAGCCTCATCATAGAAGAGAATGCCAGTTTCGAGTTGAACATCCAGAATATCCCCTCGCTTGTGGATGATCGTTTTGAAGATCATAATATCGTCACAGGCTCCAGGGATTCATTCATCGTCGTTCCCCCTCCTCAGCGAACGGATTTCTATCTTGTCTACGCAGAGCAGCTTTATGAAATCACATTTACAATTACTTACAAAGTGAATACGGGTTTTGAGGGGGTAACTTGCGAAGATCAGACCCTGGTTCCAACCCAGGTGGTCCAGGTGGAAGCAGGTACTCCATCCGAACAAAGTATCGCCTACTGGGCACTTGGGATCCTGATTGTTATTTTCCTTGCTATTTTTCTGACACTTGGATGGAAGCTCTACACTCTGCGGAAGCTCCAATGAATTAAACGCAATTGGGCTGTCCGCTCGGGACAGCCCAACTGCCAAATCCAATCAATTCAAGCGATGCTCTCAAGAGTCATCTGCTTTTTCACATGATTTATCTATTTCCCCTGATCGTTATCGTTTCCTGACCGAGGTGCATCCTGGTTGTAGTTTCCACCATTTTGTCCGGCACCTTCGGGCTGACCATCACCGGTAGGAACTCCATCCCCTCCTTGCTGGGGACCGTCACCGATCGGTACACAATCACCCGGTACTTCGCAGTTACCCTGCTGGTGAGGAGCATCACCATCTGGTGAACCAGCCTCACTATCTTTCTTGAATTGGTAATTCTGCTGGAATTCCAGCGGATCTTCAAGGCAGGTAGTTGCGTCATCACGACATTCCTGGACTACACGGTTGTGATTTTCTAATCGATTCACAAACATTTCCAGAGCAGGATCCACATCATCCGGCATGCCTGCCATCGCCTGGATCTGGTCACGGGTTCGAAGATGCCTCTCCATCATTATCATGGCGTCTTCTGCTTGCTCAGGTGGTACGCTGCCGAGCATCGCCATCATGGCATTCAGGTGTTCATCCAGGTCCTTCATCACCTGGGCAGGAATGGTTTCACCCTTGTTGGCCAGTGCGATGATCTCATCCACACGTTCATTTGCGAACTTGGTCATCAGTGCAACATCTTTGAGGGGGTCCTGGGTCATTTCCAGGCGCCAGTCCTCGATCTGTAATTTCAGCGGATAGAGAGCATCATTCGGTAAGCTCTCCTGGGCAGCATATGCTGTCACACCGCCTCCACCCAAAACCAGGACCATTGCTACTAATATTGAAGAAATTGTCATTAACATAGGTTTTCGCTCCTTAAAACTTCCAAAAATTGGTATTGATCCGATCCATTGATTAAGACGGTTCTCTTTGCGGAGCGATACGGGTTTCTTGTAAAATTCAACCAATTTCATGAATTGGGCTTTACCTCGTTCAGCGGCTTCAGGGTTCCTGGTTTCAGTTTCAGCCAGGTTTTTGAGGTGACCAATCAGTTTGTCTTGTTCGGGTATGTTCGTCTTCTTCATCATTCATTCTCTCGATCTGATGTCAGGATCCGGTGCAGCGACCGCAACCCCCGGTGCTGCAGGGCTTTTACCGATCCTACTGTCTTCTCCATCGACCTCGCAATTTCTGCGTTCTTCCATTCATCAATGTATTTCAGCACTAAAACCTGACGCTGGTCTGGAGTCAACTGCATCAGGGCTTGGCGGAGTCTTTCCCGTTCGATGCCGTCTTCTATGGTTTCAAGCACTTCGGCATCCTGATCTTCATCAGCGATCGGATCTTCCGGGAGGGGAACCTCTTCCTTCCCCCGGTAAAGATCCGTCACCCAATTATGAGCGATCCGGTAAAGGTAAGCCTGAAGATATCTCTTGGGACCTCCGCCGTCGTGGATTGCCTTGAGGAAGCGGCTGAAGGTTTCAGCAACACATTCCTCTGCCAGATCCGGATCACTGAGCAACCGAACTGCATAACGATACAATTTTGTGCTATATTGGTCATAGACCAATTCCAGAGCCTCAGGTTCGAGGTTGCGCGCTCGTTTTAGCAGCTGTTTCTCAGAATTCATTGAGTGTTTATTATTATGACGGGATTCCCGGTCCCCAGATACGGGTATTTCACTACCCGAGGATTAATATTTCATAAAAAACCAATAAAAAATGCAGCTTTAATGCTATGGATCGATAGAATTGACCGTGCCAAATGAATTTACGTTTAATCCCCACTGCGTACCAATTTCAAATTGCTGGAAAAGATCATAGTTGCTGGTGGTGTAAGTGCGTGTGCCGTCACTGGTTTCAAAAAAGACCTGATATTCTTCTTCCCGGTCTCCCAATTGCTGATCTTCCGTGAGTTCTGGATCAGGCCAATAACCGCTGTAATCCGTTCCTGAAACAACGGCTCTATCCACTGCCTGCCATTCCAGGCTGGTATAGGTGCAAAATTCATCCATTACATGGTATTCACAATCCTGCACCACTTCGGCTGCCCCGCTGCCCGTCTCTACAGTGTAGGGAGTACCACAGACTTCAACGGAATTCTCAGCAGGTTCATCCTGAACATTCCGAACTTCCAGCTCACAGGAAATTATTTCTGCACCCGACGGGATCTGATCCTGCCACTCGGTGTATTCTACTGGAACCAGCTCTTCGATAATGACCGAACGTTCCCAGCGCACACCTTCCACGGTTCCGCGTACACTTTCGGTCCGGTTGGCGAAGACGAGAAAGATAATCAGGGCTGCACACAGGGTAACAAAGACCGCTAAGAGAATTAACCCGATCTTAGATCGTCCTTTTCCTGGGGAAGTCTGTACAGCAGGTTCTGGCACAGGTTTCGGCTGTGGGATTTCCGCCTCAGAGCGCAGTACAGCGCCGCATTGATCGCAAACAGCACGATCGTGTGGATTCTCTGCACCGCAGTTCGGACATTGGATAAGCTCAGCCTTGCCTTCTTGAAAAGCACCAACCACACGGCCGGCTTCCCGCTGAAACCCGGTCGTCAGGTCACCACCACATTGGCTGCAAGTCTCTGCATCAGCGGGATTACGAGCTCCACAATAAGGGCAGTGGATATCTGGTCCCTTTTTGGCAGCCTGCAGTTTTTCTGCATCCGTGATCAGTTCTTGTTTTTCAGCCTGGTAAAACTCAACATCTTCCGGTTGAGGTGCACCGCATTGATCGCATACCTTTGTCAGACCCGGGTTCCTGCTGCCGCATCGGGGACAATCCCAGAACAATTCAATATACCCTTTAGACTTTCGAGCCATAACCTATACCTCCACTGCAATTTGTCGTTTTGTTAATCGATGATTCCTAATTCTTTTGCTCGGATAGCTGCCTGGGTTCGGTCCCTGGCACCGATTTTCCCCAGGATGCTGGTAACATAATTCTTGACGGTACCCTCTGCAAGGTACAGCTGATTGGCGATCTCTTTATTGGTCAGACCGCGGGCGACCCTGCCCAGCACTTCCATCTCCCTCTCAGAGAGTGCTTCTGTAAGGTTCTGTTTTTCCGAAGGACTTGGAGGGGCTATGCGGGCGAACTCTGCCACCACTTTCCGGGCAACCGATGGTTCAATCAGCGCACCGCCTGAAGATACTGTACGAACCGCTTCTGCCAATTCGTCCCCAGAGACGTCTTTGAGCAGATATCCCATTGCCCCAGCGCGCAGTCCGTCGAATACATATTCGTTGTCATCGAAAGTTGTCAGGATGACCACTCTCGCCTCCGGCCAGTTCGAAATCAACCGTCTTGTAGCTTCCACGCCGTCCATTTCTGGCATTCGAATATCCATCAAGACCACATCCGGTCGCAACTTTTCATAGAGAGTGAGCGCCTGAGCACCGTTTTCCGCTTCGCCGATCACATCAATATCATCCTCCAGCTCCATAAGAGTGCGCAGTCCGTCACGCATCAAGCGCTGATCGTCCACCAACATGATCTTGATCAAATCCTTCATTTGTTGCTACTCCAATAACACCATTTTAGCTGATTCCGTTGCTGCTGAGGATTAATGACCCGGTGCTGGCAATCGGAACTGAACGACAGTTCCTCCTCCATCCCGATCAGAAATGGTCACGCTCCCGCCCAGCTGACCTGCTCTTTCACGCATCCCCAGCAAACCAAAACCCTGAATCCTGTCTTCCTCTGATCCCTTTATCCCGGAAAGTCCTTTGCCATCATCGGAGACTTTCAATTCGATCATTCCGTCGATCATCGCCAGGTCTATCTGGGCATGCTGGGCATTTGCATGTTTGTGGATATTGGTCAGGCTTTCCTGCAGCGCCCGGCTGAATGCGATCCTGTAGGCATCGGAAACGACTGGTAGATCGTCAGAGATATGGGTTGCCAGCTTCAAATCGCTGGCCCGTTCGAAAGATTCAATGACTCGCCGCACAGCGGTCTGTAAGGACAGGCCCGCGTACAACGGCTCTCGCAAGGTTGCCACCGTCGAGCGCAGCTCGTACAAAGCATCTCTGATCTGTTCCCGGACCACCGCAACCATTGTCTCCGCCCGAGCAGGATCTTTGGAGATCAGTTTATGTGCGCCTTCCAGCTGGACCGCGGATACCGTCAGCCGGTGCCCAATCGTATCATGCATCTCCCGTGCCAGTCTATTGCGTTCCTCCGCCACAGCCAGTTCCTCGACCTGGTCAGCATACTGCTTAAGCTGCTGGTTTGCGACCTGGAGTTCAGCCAGAAGGTCTTCGCTGCGCTGTTGAGCTTCTTCTGCCCTGGCTAATGCAGACGCGAATGCAGCAAAGAAAATATACCCACCTGTGTAAGGCAGCAGGATTAATAGTCCACCGCGCCATCCATTGATCGCTACAAATGCAATCCCTGAGATTAGCGTGATAATGCCAATCCAGGTCAGGCCCCATTTTGGTGGAAGGATCAGCATTGCCTGTGAAGCTATCACAAAAAACAAGATCGGGAAAACGCTCCAGGACTGCCCCAATGTAAACATCAGGGCTATGAATGTGGATTGGATGCTCAGGTAAAGATGTTTCTTCCATTCCGGAGAACTGCGCCCGGGACCAATCGTCATCGCTGTGGTGAATGCCGCGATGAGGAATATCAGCGCCCAACGCGGAAAGCCAGGATCAACTACTGTGATCCCGACAATCCCTACGGCTGCTATGGTCAGATAACCTGTGACCTGCATCATGATCGGTGGATTTTTATCATCTCTGTGTGAGATCATATTTAAATTTTACCTTCGATCAAGTTCGATAACAAAACAATTTCGTTAAGATTTCCTGCGCAGCAGGATCCCCAGCCCCAGGATGATGAGGACAACTGGCCAGATATAAGGAGCCCAGTTCAGCAGGTCCATCACAGCAGTTTTAAGGGCAGAGTCACCGGGTGATTCAATCACAGCGACAACAAAAGCCAGCAGTCCAACAACAGAAGCAACCACCAGTGCCCACCAGTGTGAGTGGTCCGTGAAAAGCGAGCTGAGACCCGTCACAAGCAGAAAGCCAAAGGCGATCCCGCCCAGGATGATCGCATCGTTATAGATGGCAAAGTTTTGTGTCAGTCCCGATTCAGTCAGCACCAAGCCAGTACCAAGCCCCAGTAAAATGCCAGCAGGAACCATCAACCCTGATTTTCTACTGATCGCTCCTGAGACTGCAAAGATCAAACCCAAAACCGGAATGACAACCGATCCAGGCAGTTCGATGAACTCGCTGACCAGGAAGATTACGCCCAGCAATACCAGGATAACCCCGCCAATGGGGAAAGCAGAATGTTTCATCTTGGTGGTGTTTTCGATTGAATTTGAGTTTTCCATTTCATTCTCCTAAAACATTGTGATTTTTATTGGAACGTCCCCAGGATATCCCGAACAAGGTCACAACAGGAAGTGCCGGAGGTCATACGCAAGGTCACATCCAAAACTTTTCTCAAGGATCAATCTTTCAAGACGACAGGAATTCCCCGAGACGATTGGCAAATTGATCCTCTGGAACTATCCATTAAATGCCATTCAGGCAGCATTCCCAGCCTCAAACCAATACTTATAATTTCCTAATCGATGCTTGTTATGATATATTACTTTTAAATCAAACGTATTAAACCCATCCATTGATTTACTTCCCGGAGGGACAGATGCAGCCCGATCTAACCAAAGAATTTACCGAATTTATCCGATTTACATCCACCAACCTGCCTCCAGATGTGGAAAAACGTCTGCAGGAGTCTATGGAAGCAGAACAAGAAGGTTCTGCTGCACGCAGCGCGCTGGAAACTATCCAACAGAACGTTGAGCTGGCTCGCCAGGACTCCACACCGATCTGCCAGGACACCGGTACGCCGATCTTCCACGTGCGATATCCAGAAGGTTGGAGCACCCGCAAACTCAGCGCCCAAATCCAGGAGGCTGTCCGTGAGGCGACCCGGCAAAATTTCCTGCGCCCCAATTCAGTAAATTCCATCACTGGGAAAAACACCGGTGATAATTCCGGGGATGAACATTACCCAACCATTCACTTCGAAGAGGTCGACGGCGATACATTAACCGTTGAGCTGATGCTCAAAGGCGGTGGTTGTGAGAATGTCGGTGCCCAATATAAGCTACCCGACAACCGGCTCAACGCTGGACGTGATTTGGAAGGCGTTCGGAAAGTTGTCCTGGATACCGTTTACCAGGCACAGGGAAAAGGCTGCGCTCCTGGCGTTTTGGGAGTAGCCATCGGTGGCGATCGGGCGAGCTCATATGTCGCCAGTAAAGAAGTGCTGCTTCGCTCACTGGATGATGAGAACGATGATCCCGAGCTGGCATCTTTAGAAAAACAGCTCACTGAAGAGAGCAATCAGCTGGGAATCGGCCCGATGGGTTTTGGTGGACAAACCACCGTCCTCGGCACCAAAATCAAAGGGCTTCACCGATTGCCGGCAAGTTATTTTGTGTCCATCTCGTATATGTGCTGGGCATACCGTAGGCGGAAAATGACCTATAAAGATGGAGAAGCTAGCTACGAATAGAACTACATCACTGATTCGCTTAGAAGAGCGCATACAAAGCCGCCTGCTGATGCTGGCGGCAGTTTTTATCGTCGGTTTTGCCGGAGCGATGACTATTTCTTCTGGGCTCTCCCTGCCTGGATGGGGTGTGGACAATCCCTGGATGCATTGGATTGGTGTGGGTGTCTGGGCTGTCGGTTTCACCCTGGCAACCCTGCTGACACGCTCAACTGAAAAAGGTGATGGAATACTGCTGCCGCTGGTTGCCATACTGAGCGGTTGGGGATTGATGACCATCTGGCGTCTGTCTCCCGTTTTTGGTTTGCGCCAGACAATCTGGCTGGCTCTTGCCCTGGTCGTTTACACGGTCGGGGTGCGAATCCCTGCAATTCTCCGTCTGCTCCGAAGGTACAAATACCTGTGGCTTACTGTAGGCCTGTTCCTGACTGTCCTTACCTTTCTGCTGGGCACCAACCCGCTCGGTTACGGTCCCCGGTTGTGGTTGGGAANNAAGAGGTCCCTCTGGTTTGCCGTTTTGATGCCAACAATAGTCATGACGGGAATTGCTCTGGGCTTGTTGATCTTTCAGCGAGATCTGGGCACGGCATCCATTTTTATATTCATTTACGCTGTGATGACCTATCAGGCAACCCGATCAGTCTGGATACCAATAGCGGGTTTTACCAGCCTGACGGCATTTGGTTTGATTGGGTACCAGCTATTTGATGTTATCCGCCTGCGGGTAGATGCATGGCTCAACCCGTGGTTGGATCCCAGCGGGCGCTCTTACCAGATCGTCCAATCCCTGATTTCCATCGCCAACGGTGGACTTCTGGGTCGCGGTCCGGGGATCGGCTATCCGAATATCGTTCCGGTAGCCCACTCAGATTTTATCTTTGCTGCTATTACAGAAGAGATGGGTTTGATTGGTTCTTTAGGGCTATTCATCCTGTTGGGCGTTTTTGTCTTACGGGGGATGCGCATTTCTGCATATGCCCAAAATCGCTTCCACCGCTACCTGGCTACCGGATTGACAGCCCACCTGGCTGCCCAAAGCGTGCTGATCATTGGCGGCAACATCCGTTTACTGCCCTTGACCGGCGTTACTCTTCCTTTTATGTCGTATGGGGGATCTTCTTTAATGGTCTCGTTTGTCAGTGTAACCCTGCTGGTGCTGATCAGCCGTTCCGACAAACGAACCCAGCTGGGTATGGGAATTGCTGGCAATTGGCTTAAGATCACCAGTTTTCTGCTGGTGGGGCTCGCCGCCTCCGGGTTGGTCACCGGCTGGTGGTCTTACTATCGCGGGCCAGATTTGCTGACCAGGACGGACAACGGTCGCCGCAGCCTGTCCGAGTTTTTGATCCAGCGCGGGTCGCTGATGGACCGCAATCACCAGCCGATTGTGACGTCAACTGGGGACCCGGGAGAATACATTCGGTCCACGGAATATGCAATTGGTCCGATCATCGGATATGATCATCCCGTCTACGGTCAATCCGGGTTAGAGGCCAGCCTGGATGGTTATTTACGGGGAGTCAATGGCAACCCGGCCGGGGAGATCTGGCTTCACCACCTGCTTTATGGTAATCCACCTCCCGGGGTAGATGTTCGGTTGACCCTGGATCTTGCCTTCCAGCGTCCCCTCGATCAGGCATTCGAGGGGAGAAAAGGGGCGGGGTTGATTGTCAATGCTGAAAGCGGCGAAATCCTGGCAATGACCTCAGTTCCAAGCTTTAACCCGGATTTGCTGGATGAGAATTGGGAGGATTTGCTTTCTGATCCCGATGCACCCCTAATAAATCGGGTTGCGATGGGAATTTATCCAATCGATGAATTGATGACATCATTGGATCTTCCAGATGGCAGAGTTGACCCATCAGCTGTCGACCCGTCACTGCGGATGGAAGTCGTCTTGCCTGAAAGCGACAGCGATACCGCAAATCCCCTCCAGATGGCTCAGCTGGCAGCATCGATCACCAACCGGGGAATTGCTCCTTCTCTGCGCATCGCACAGGCGTTTAGAAGTCAAGAAGGATGGACGGTACTCCCCTCAATGGGAAACAACCAGACGTTATTACCTGATACTCAGGTAGAAGTAATTCGCAGTGAGCTGGCATTAGCAAACGACCCGTATTGGCTGGCGGTTCACATCCCCCCGGAGCAGGAATTTACCTGGGTGCTGGCTGGGACCCTCCCCCAGTACGAGCGAGCACCGTTGTCGATGGTTTTTATCTTGGAAGAGACCGATGACCGGGCAGAAGCGGCAGAGCTGGCCATCTCGACTTTACGGCTGGTCACCCAGCCCTGATCTGCTGTAGCATTGATCTTCACCGTATAGGAATAGCCACGTCGATTTCTGTAGCCGGGTTGCCAAATCCTTTGTATCGAGAATCATAAACCTGGATCATGAACGGACCAGTAACCCGGTAGCCAGCCTCCGGCAGCCATAAGCGGTATATCTTTTGCGGCCAGTTACCCGTAACCTGGTTTCCTTTGAGCGTAAAAACTGCGTAGCGGCTCGCTGGCAGCACTTTGACGGATAACCGGGCCGGCAGATGGGAAACTTGTCGGATCTCCATCCCCACAAAGACTTCATGTGACCCTTCAATCTCCGGGTCAAAGCTGCCGATTTGGATCTGGTATCCAGTATCAGGATCAACCAGGTGGCGCCATACCTGGGGGTGAGAATCCATGAAACGGCTGAAACGATCCCACAGGCGAGCGATATCATCATCAGTATGTTGTTCGGCGTGAACGGTAAAACAGTCGCTGTAAAAAGTCATTCCTGCCAGAATGGTTTCCGGTTTATGGATCAGGTGAGGGATCATTGATTAAGTTCCTCAGCTCGGATGCGGCTAAAGTCGTTTAATTGTAGAACAATTGTTCTTTTCCCGCAATCTTGCGCTGTGCAAATCCCCCATAATTAACCTTCACCACTGTAAGCTTATCTAATTGACCACAGGTTGGTTTTTCTGGCAGATAGATTAGCTGGCATTTCAAACGTCAAATTCTGCTTCAGCATCCGATAAAATTCTGTGTTCGATTATCCAAATGAAACAGCAGGGGTAACAAGTAATTATAATTCCGCAATATTTATTTAATTATACTGAATTGAATTGCAAATTACCTTCATGGTATACTCTCATAAATCATTCATTTGTTAACAATTTGCTCACAATGGATCGATCATCGGGCGGGATGAGCAACATCGGTCTCCATCATAGTACCTCACCATCAACCCTTGGGTAGTTGAGATACTGCTACGTCGAACGCAAAGGAGAATGGTTCACTGAAAGGTGAGCATAATAGAATAACCACGAGCCATGGCAAGAGAACTGATCTTAGTTGTAGACGACAATCGACAAATCGCGGACTTCATTGCAGGAAGTTTACTGCCAAGCCTGAACTACCAGGCGCTGGTTGCCAATGATGGTCTCACCGCGATGAGGCTTGTTAAACAACGCCACAAAGATATTGACCTGATGCTTCTGGACCTCAACTTACCAGACACGTCAGGTCTTGAACTTTTAAGGCGCATGGTAGATAAAGGGTATCATGTCCCAACCGTGTTATTCACTGCGCATGGGTCAGAGTCGGTGGCGGTGGACGCCTTCCGGCTTGGGGTTCAAGATTACCTGAAGAAACCCATCAAAGTTAATGAGCTCAGCGCAACCATCAATGAGGCCTTGTCCATCTCCCGGCTCAAGAAAGAAAAAGGACACCTGAACAACCAGCTCCAGCAGCGAGTCACCTGGTTGACGACCCTGACACAGGTCGGACGCAGTCTGACATCGACTCTCGATGCAGAAGAAGTTCTCAAACGGATCGTTGATGCTGGTGTGATGCTCTCCAGGGCAGAGCAGGGCTTCCTGGCACTGGTAGACAAAGAAAGCAATGAACTGCTGCTGCGGGTGGTCAAAAATATCGACGAAGATAAGATCAACACTCTGCGTCTACCGGTCCATGACCCTCTCATGGGCAAAGTCTTCAATACCGGGCGACCGCTTCGCCTTGTTCAGCAGCCTGGCGGCAACCGCCTCAAAGTAAGTACCGGCATGCTGGTGATGAGTCTGCTCCATGTCCCGATCCGTGCCAAAGGCGTAACTATTGGAGTGATTTCAGTCAACAACCATTCCTCCATGCGCCCGTTCACCGAAACAGATGAAATGCTGCTCATCTCTCTGGGTGACTATGCCGCTATCGCTATCGAAAACGCACAGCTCTACCAGCAGGCTCGCGGTGAAATCCAGGAACGCAAGCGCATCGAAGGAGCTCTGCGGGAAAGCCAGGAACGCTACGCCCTGGCGGTTTCCGGTGCCAACGACGGAATCTGGGACTGGGATCTGCGCACCAACAGGATCTTTTACTCTGGGCGCTGGAAAGACATGATCGGCTTTAACAACCAGGAGATCAGCGGGCACCCGGATGAATGGTTCAGGCGCATCCACCCCGAAGATCTGGATAATACCAAACGCAAGATCAGCGCGCACATCAACCGGCGGACATCACACTTTGTCGATGAGCATCGCATGCTGCATAAGGACGGCAAATACCGCTGGGTCCTGGTGCGTGGACATGCAGTCCGTGATCCAAAATCAGGTCACGTTGTTCGTATGGCAGGTTCGCAATCCGACATCACGGACCGTAAAGCTATCGAAGCCCAATTGATCCATGATGCCTTCCATGATTCATTAACCGGTCTGCCGAACCGTTCCCTGCTGATAGACCGGCTTACCCGAGCCATCGACCGCGCCCAAAGAGATCCGAATTTCAAATTTGCAGTCCTGTTCCTTGACCTGGACAATTTTAAAAACATCAACGACACCCTCGGTCACCTGGTAGGTGATCAATTGCTGGTCGCCGTCGGTGATATCCTCAGCCAGGGACTGCGCGGCACAGATACCCTGGCTCGGTTCGGGGGTGATGAATTCGTTATCTTGCTTGAAGGTCTGCGCAGCGAAAAATCCGTCACCCGGATGACAGATTGGATCCGACGTCAATTCGAAGCCCATATTCAGATCGGTGACAACAGGATCTTTACGACTACAAGTATTGGCATTGTCATTTTCAACAACGAGCATGAGGCCGCCGAGGAAATGCTCCGTGATGCCGATATCGCCATGTACGTTGCCAAATCCAAAGGGCGGGACCGGGCGGAATTCTTCGAAAGCAGTATGCGTACTCGTGTCTTCCAACGCATCTACCTGGAAGCCGAATTGCGACAGGCACTGGTCAATGGAGAACTGGAAATTTACTACCAGCCCATTATCTCGATGCAGGATCATCAATTAATCGGGTTAGAAGCTTTCCTGCGGTGGATGCACCCGGTCAGAGGCGTTTTAAGACCTGGTACTTTCCTGGAAATGGCTGAAGAGACCGGGATCGTCATCGATATCGATCATTGGGTCATCCGCGAGGCATGTCACCAGATCGTTCACTGGCAAGAAATGTACCAGGGCGATAGTGACCTGTTCGTCAACGTCAACATTTCTGGCAAACACCTTACAAAACAAGATTTTCCGCATTTCATCCGTCAGGTACTGGCTGAATCCGGACTTCCCGGTGACCGTCTGAATATCGAGATCCCAGAACGCCGTTTCGTGATTCACGATAACGAAACGACTGACGTTTTCAACATCCTCTCCGAGATGGGAGTGGATTTCCTGGTTGATGATTTCTCTTTAGGCTACGCAACACTGAGCCAAATTTCCGGGATGCCAGTAACTTCCCTCAAGATCGACGCGGGATTTGTCTCTTCCATGTTCGAAGATGAAAAACAGCTCGAAATCCTGCGCAAGATCATCGAATTGACCCTTTCCTGGGGACTGCATATTATGGCAGAGGGGATCGAAACCGAAGAACAAATGCAGCAGTTGGTCGACCTCGGCTGTGAGTTTGGACAGGGCGAACTGATCTGCGGACCTCTGGTGCGGGATCAGGTAGATAACTGGCTCGAAGAATACCAATCAACTGGAACGTTTGCAGCCCATACTCCAGAAGAAATACCTGGAGACGAGAGTCTGCCTGAGGAATTGCCTGCAGAAGAAGAAATTTCACCGCAGGAAACTCCTTCAGAAGAGACCTGGATTGAAGACGATTCAATGGAAGAAAATCCATCGGAAGAATAATACAAATCTGATTTAAACGCCAAGACCTTCCGCTTACATCGGAAGGTCTTTGTTTTTAATCCTGCATTCAATCATCAAAAAATATTTCTTCGTCGTCTGTCCCCCGATCTATCAAGACATCGCGTTCGCGTCCACCACCCAGGTTGGGTCCGACTACCCCCAATTCCTCTAATTCATCCATCAAACGTGCTGCCCTTGGATAGCCAACCCTGAGCCGCCGCTGCAGCATGGATGTGCTTGCCCGTTGTGTCCGTCTGACAATGTCCACCGCCTTCTCCACGAGCTCATCCCGGTCAGCCAGCACTTCCTGTTTCTCGATGATCTGTTCCCATGGTGGATTGTCTTCATCATATTCTTCTTCTTCGGGTTGATCCAGGTTTTGCTGCCAATAAGTGATGACCCGGTCGATCTCCGCATCGGTGACGTAAACTCCCTGGATTCGGTATGGGGAGCCAGCTTCAGGAGGCAGGAAGAGCATATCCCCCTTGCCCAGCAGGTGCTCCGCCCCGGGGGTGTCCAGGATTACCCGGGAATCAACCGATGATGCCGTAGCGAACGACATCCTGGCAGGAAAATTTGCCTTGATCAGACCTGTGACCACATCTGTGCTGGGTCTCTGGGTAGCCACAACCAGATGTATACCCGTTGCTCTGGCCATCTGTGCCAGACGTACCAGACTCCCTTCAGTAAGCTCAGGTGCCGACATCATCAAATCGGAAAGCTCATCGACCAAAACAACGATGCGCGGCAGGATTTCCGCATCCTTACGACGGCGCATTTTCTGGTTATGGGTGTCAATATTCCGGGAGCGGGAAGCTTCCAGGACTTTATAGCGGCGTTCCATCTCAGCCACTACCCAGCGAAGTACTCCACCAATGCGCTCAAGATCAGTTTCCACCTTACCGTAAAGGTGTGGCAGTCCGTTGAATCGCACCAGTTCCACCATCTTCGGATCGATCATCACCAGCCGAAGGTCTTCCGGGGGATTGTTCATTACCAGGCAGGTTGTAATCGCGGCGATACACACGGACTTACCAGATCCTGTCGTTCCCGCGATCAGCAAGTGAGGCATGGCTGAAAGGTCAGCCACGATGGGTGTGCCGGATACATCCCTGCCCAGGGCAATCGCCAAACTGGAACCCACCTTGTAGAAATTTTCGGATTCCATGATCGGGCGTAATCGCACCGTTGCTGATTTCTCATTGGGAACCTCGATGCCCACAAAAGGTCTCCCGGGAACCGGGGCCTCGATGCGCAGCCGCTCAGCAGAGAGTGCCAGCGCCAGATCCCGGGACAGGCTGGCGATCTGAGAAACACGGACTTTCCTGAGCCGTGCTTCTTCGTCAGCGGAAGTCGGTTTTTCGATGAAGCCGGGTTCGACCGCAAATTGAGTCACCGTTGGTCCGACTTCAAAGCCAATCACACTGGCAGGGATGCCAAACTCTGCCAGGGTCTGTTCGATCATCCCGGCTCGCTGGTTGATGTGCCGCTCACTGGGTCTGGAACTTTTGCCTCCCAATAACAATTTGATCGGTGGTAAACGCTCATCCCGGGGTCGCGGCTCAACCGGTTGAACTTCGGATTCGTCTACTCTAAATTGCTTCTTAAATTCCGGGGCGACCCGCTTCGAAGGTTTCCATCCACCTCGACCTCGGGAGCTTTTAGAATCACCATCCTTGGTTGGAGCAATGCTGATCGCCGGTGTAACATCAAAATCTTCGGTTTTGGGTTGACCTTCAGCTACACGGACCAGCCATCGCCATGCCGGGCGGATAAGACCCAGCCCGGAGACTGCACCAAAAATCACCACCAACCCGATGATTGTTCCCCAAATCCAGGGGGCTTTGGCAAAACCCAATAATTCCACCAATCCCCAGCCAACCAGTCCACCGTCCAGACCTGCTTCAGCACGTTCCAGCTGGCTGCCGCCAATCAGCGTCAGGAAGACCAGCAAACCGAAACCGGTTGCTTCGAGGATGAAGACACGTTTCCAGTGAATATCTGTCGGTCTGCCGCTTCTGTGGCGCAGTAAGGCTAATCCCAGTGCGGAAGGCAAGATTACCAGCATGATGCTCCCCCAGCCAAACCAGTGCAGTAATAAATTTGCCCACCATTGGATCACCAGCCCGCGCATCAACCACGGCATCAGGATTGCCATTAATGTCATCAGGCCAACAGCCAGAAGTACGACCCCCCCGATGTCCCAAACCAGCCGTTTAATACGCAGCCAGATGCGGGTAACGTTATCCATCACGGATGAGTTTTCTGAAGGTGCTGATTTGGATTTCTTATCTGCCATGATTGAATTATATAAGGGTCAGACTCTTTACTCGATTATCAATTGTTGTGTTTTTCTTCTCATCGCCAGCAGTTCACTGCGGGAAGCAACGCCGATCCCCGTCAAAATAAGTATAGCACCAATTAGTTTGATTCCGCTGGGCACCTCATTCAACAAGAAATATGCCAGTATTATGGTCCCGATCGGTTCGCCCAGGAAACTGACTGAAACATACGCCGCCGAAAGATACTTGAGCGCCCAATTAAAGGAGGAATGCCCAAGCAGCTGGGGCACGAGTGCCAGCATCAGCAGCCAAAAGAACAATCTTGGGGAATGTCCCAGTAAAGAATGACCAGTTGCCGCCATCCAGATCAGCAGGAAAACAGCCGCAACACCGTAGACGAGGAAAGTATAACTGATCAGGGAAATTCCACTGCGCACCCGGCGACCGATCATCATGTAACCGGCGCCGGCTAATGCGCCCATCAGGGCGAGTAAGTCGCCAATGAAGGCTCTTCCAGTAAGGAATTCTGAAGCCGGTGGACAAACGAGTCCACCCTGACTGAGCGTGCAGGCATCGCTTAAGCCTACAACGATGCCGCCCGCCAGTGCCAAAACGATCCCTACCAGGACCATCCGGGTAATTTTCTCTTTCAAGAAGAGTGGCGATAACAAAGCCACCCATAATGGATTGGTGGTCACCAAGACGACGGAACTGGCAACCGTTGTGTATTCCAGGGATGTGATCCAGGTGGCGAAGTGCACTGCCAGGATAGCCCCGGCCAGTATGGAAAAAGCGAGCTGTTGGCGGGATAAAAGCCTCAATTCCCTGCGGCGGCGGGTTAGGGCGATCGGTGCCAGCAGCAGGCTGGCCAGGGTCAGGCGACCAGCTGCCACTACAATGGAAGCAGCGTCCTGCTGAGCATAGCGCACAAAGATCGATGATGTGGAGACCGCCATAATCCCCACAACCATCATCAGCAGGGGAGAAATTTTGGGTACTTCCGGGTCATTATTCATGGGAGGCATCCCGGGGTGCTCGAAAGTGCCAGATCATTTTTCCAATCACAGTTTGTGTTTCAATGGGACCAAATGTACGGCTGTCAATACTTCGCGGGTGGTCACCTACAACATAAAGCTGATCACCCGTATTGAGCACCTGGTCAACCCGTTTGACCATCAAACCATAGGGATCCATTCGAAAGGCAATCACATTGCCGGGTTTGATTTCCCGGATCCACTTTTTCCTGAGCAGCAGGAGGTAATCCCCTTCTATCAGCTCAGGGGACATTGAGTCTTCAACAACTTTTACAATTTTGAACATGGTCGATCCATATGCATGATTCAGACCATTGTACCGGAAAACATCTATCGCGGTGGTTAAAAACAAATCCCCCGCCGGGGAGACAGGGGATATCGGAGTGCTTCCGGTTGAACGAGTTTATCTCAAACGATCAACTCGAACCGAATGATAATGGTTTATAGATCCGGATACACCAATTCCAGGCCGGGGGCATAAGGAGCCTTAGCTCGCTTTGTGTTGACACCCTTGATTGCCCAGAAAATCTCTGCGAAATCATTGACTTTCTCAACCAGGGCAACACCATTTGCACGGTCTGCTGTCTGGCGGCTCTTCGATCCCAATGCCATGATCTCATGGACAATAGTGTGCAGCTGCGGATATTTTTCGATATGGTCAGGTTTGATGAAATCGCCCCAGATCACCCGGATCTCATGTTTGGCTTCTTCTGCGTGATCCTCTTTGACCTTGATATAGCGTGACATGTTATTACGCCCCGTCAGGTCTTTACCGCTTTCTGCGCCCAGGTCTGCCATCAAGTCCATCATTCGTACGACAGTCAGGGCAGCGATCTGTGCAGAGATCGGGTCGTAGATCCCACAGGGAATATCGCAGTGAGCTCTCACCAGCTCAAAATGCATTTTTCCATCAAGTTTTTCAATAAGATTAAACAACATGCTGTCCTCCAAAAATTGATTCAATTTGTTTTGTTAATAATCTTGATAATGATCATAATTTTTTACCGATTTTCTGTCAAGATATATGTCTAATATTCAAAGGATTTACTCATCAAAACAAATCCTTTCGTCAATGAACTTGACGGTTCTTTAGAATGTCTCTATACTGAACTCAACCAAGGTCAAAAATAAGAGGTAACTATCATGGTCGTACAAGATCCACTGTGGAGATTATTAGGCGTGCTATTCCGCGGGCACCCCTGGCATGGGGTCCCGATTGGTGAGAATTATCCTGATGAAGTCACAACATACATTGAACTCGTACCGCGTGACACCATCAAATACGAATTAGATAAACAGAGCGGCATCCTCAAAGTCGACCGCCCGCAGAGCTTCTCCAACGTCTGCCCGACGCTGTATGGGTTGATCCCGCAGACCTTATGTGCCGAGCGGGTCGCAGAGCTGTGTATCGAACGCACCGACCGTCAGGAAATCGTGGGGGATAACGACCCGATGGACATCTGCGTGCTGACGGAAAAAGACATCCCCCATGGAGATATCCTGCTGCAGGCAATCCCGATCGGTGGGCTGCGGGTCATCGACGGCAACGAAGCCGATGACAAGATTATCGCTGTGATGAAAGGAGATGCATCCTTTGGTCACTGGACGCAAATCAGCGATGTACCCCAATCCGTCATCAAACGCCTGGAGCATTATTTTATGACCTATAAAAGTGCACCCGACAGTGAAGAGAGCATCATCGAAGTGGTTGACCTTTACGACCGGGATGAGGCTTTTGACATCATCAAGCGTTCTCACAAGGATTATTTATCACGTTTTTCAGGTTTTGAAGATCTGCTCAACATCGCTACCAATCCTATTAAATAAGTAAATACATTTCTCGACTGGTTTTTGTTCATTTCAAAGAATTATCGTACCCGGGAAAACGTGAAAAATGTATGCACAATCATCTTCCAGCAGTCTTAGAATGGGAAAAATACTGGAAATTTCAATCACTGATCCTGGTTAGAAAAATTTTCCGACGCAATAAAATGACATCTTGACTATGGATGATATGACAAAAGGGATAGACAGAGCAGACTTGCTTTGGTAAAGTATAGTACAATATTAAATGATTATGAACAATTTCAGTTTAACTTCTGGAGGAAGAATATGACCTATATTATTACGAGCCTCTGCCTGCGTGACGGTGGATGTATTGAAGTATGCCCGGTTGAATGTATTGTTCCTGGGAAACCTGTTGAGGAATGGCCCTGGATGTACATTGATCCGGACACCTGCATCGATTGTGGTGCCTGTGTTCCAGAATGCCCCTACGAGGCGATCTTCCCTGAAGATGAAGTACCCACAGCATTCGAAGCCATGGGTGGTGAATTGATCAACAAAGTCGGTCTGACCGGTCACTACGAAGGTACAGATCACTATGGTGAAGAAGTTGTACTGGAAACCACCCGTGAACTGGAAGCAGGTGAAGTTCTCGACCTGACAGAAGACATTCAGCCCAACTTCGATTTCTTCACAGAAGGTCCCGGTTACGGAGCTCTCGAAGAGTAATTTAATTTTTTAATAGAAAAAATCACCCCGGAATATACACGGGGTGATTTTTCATTTAAGGTAATTTGGATTTTAAAGATTAATCGCTAATAAAATCAGTTATCATCCACATCAAAATCGGTTTCAACTGGATCAACGATATCATTGGATGCCTGCGGTTCCTCAGGGACAACGACCAAAAATATGATATATGCCAAGACTCCGGATCCTCCAGCTAATGTAAAGGCAACAAATAACAACCTGACCAGTGTTGGATCGATATTAAAATATTCACCAATCCCACCGCATACACCAGCGATCATTCGTTCACTGCGGGATCGATACAGTCTTTTTGTTTCACTCATTTCTAAACTCCTTGACAATTCTTACGGGAAAATTCCCTTTTTATTTCAGTTTTACAGTACATAATACGCAAGGGAGCTTGAAAGGTTGCAAATAAGCCTTAACAAGGGAAAGATTGGGGTGCATCGATAAAACACTGGTGGCTGCACCCCGATCCACATGATTCCTTTTCCAAATCAATTTTCAACGTCGATCAGATCAATAACCTTTTCGAAGATCGCCGGACCGATCCCCTCGACCCGTTGAAGGTCTTCGATGAATTGAAATGGTCCATAGAACTGCCGGTATTCGATAATTCGCCCGGCAATTACAGGTCCAATCCCCGGTAAGGTTTCCAACTCTTCCCGTGAGGCTGTATTAATATTGATCTGACCATCACCCGGGATGGTTTCAACAACAGTCACAGTATCGGCTGGCGGTTGGCTTATTTGTGTAGGAAGGATGAAGGGAATGTGAATCTTTTCCGCATCTTCCAGGACTGCGGCCAGGTTCAAACTGGAAGTATCTGCACTGGCAGACAGCCCACCGGCTTTTTCTACCAGTTGTTCCACACGACTTCCAGCAGGCATCTGGTACACCCCCGGCGATTCAATCTCCCCATCAATATATACTTGCAATGGTGCAGGAGTGGGCGGTGGGATCAACTCCACAGGTGTACCGCGTGGAGGCGCGCTGATCATTTGAATGACCGCCGTCCCGATAATGCCAATTAAAATGGCAATCACTGCCCCCTGCCAATACTTCATCCCGCCAAATCCGCAATATCCACAAGGCTGTGCAAACTCAATCCCAGCCTCTGACGCTCGGGTTCCACATGCAGGATGCTGACCTGGACTTTTTGTCCTTCACACAGGACCTCCCCTGGATGTTCGACATTTCCCACAGCTCCAAACTCGGAGATATGGATCAGACCGTCGAGACCATCATCCAGACGCGCAAAGGCACCAAAGTCAACCACACTGGTGATCACAGCTTCCGTCACCTGTCCCGGCTGGTATCGATCCAGGACTGAATCCCAGGGATTATTCATCAAGCGCTTGATGCTTAACGCCACCCGCGATCGTTCTCTGTCAATCTGAAGCACATAGGCTTCCACTTCTTCGCCCACCGAGAGAATATCCCCCGGATGTCGAACTCTTCCCCAGGAAAGTTCAGAGATATGGACCAATCCTTCGATCCCCCCGAGATCGATGAATACACCAAAAGCGGTGATCGTGGTGACATTACCACTGATGATCTTCCCCTCTTCCAGGTCTTCCAGCAATCGGATCCGGCTTCCGGAATCCGCCTGAGCGGCACGTTCAGAAAAGACTACTCTGCCCCGTTCTGAATCACACTCAATGACCTTCAACCGGATCATGGTATCCAGGTAACTCCCCAACCATTCGTCGACATCAATTTCATCGTCTTCGGTGCGTTCTTCCGAACCGACGAGATGGGAGACAGGCACAAACCCTTTCAGGTCACTGCCTTCTACCAATAACCCCCCGCGGTTATATCCGGTTACCTTCAGCTGGATGACTTCATCTCGATGATAAAGTTCTTTTGCTTTTTCCCAATATTCCGATTCGCATTCATCTTCTACAGTATGAAATTCGCCGACATCTTCCGATTCGTAAACCTCATCCCCGCCGTAGAATTTTTCGACTTCCTGCAATACGGAGTCCCACCAGGCATCTGCCATCGGTGGGGGGCTTCTATCAACATTTTGTTTGTAAGGTTGCTCCACCATTAACCCTCATCTCCGATAATGATTTAAAATACTTCATCTTCTATAATTCTATTACTCTTGATTAATACGCAAATCAACCGGCATTTCCCCGCCGTTCATTCCATAATGCTCCTCCTGTCTTGCACGCCTCTCCATCTCGACAATCGCATTTGCGACAGCTTCGATCGCTACTCGCTGCTTGCGGTAGAGATCTGCTTCAGACATTGCCAGACGCATTGCGATTTCACGAACCTTGCGGCCCTCCATAAATTTCATCTCTAATATATTATACAAAATCCATTCCGCTGTAAACCGTCTTTCCCCTTCTGGTTTGATCCGTTGGATCCCTTCGCGTAATATGGACCTTAATGCTTTCGATGGCACATAATCGTATTCTTCCAGACTTTGTTGCACAACCTTCAATTTGAGCAGTGGACTCTCCGTAAGTTTGGGTCCACCCCAGTAATGGCTCAATGCATCTTTGACCCAGACTTCAAGATCCGCATTATCGAGTGGGACGGGATGCTCATTCAGGACCCCTTCAACCTCGTATCTCGAGGCAGCTCGTAATCTCTGGATGAAGTCTACCTGGCTGGTTAATTCTTCCAACGAAGTGAAGACTTGCTGCTGCAGATATCGGTCTTCCAGCGCGGTTTGTGCCCTGCGTGCCAGGCGGACCAGCGCTTCCACCTGCTCTTCATCCGGTGGAGCTTCAGTCTGAGTAACTCCCAATAATCCTAAAAGCTGCTCCGATTCCTCATCGCTGCTGAACAGGGGGATCAGCCAGTGGTCTGCCCAGGTGAACAGCATGGACGGTTGTGTAATTACCCCGCCATTCCCATTACTTACAACTTGATGCAGCAACTCATCCGATAGATCCTCGCGCCGAAATTGATTGCTGTTCCCCACTGTAACAACAAATTCCTCCCCTCTGGGTTCCAATGCAACCACAAATGCTGAGTCGACCTGGAAGCGATCGCAAACCGCCGTCAGTACCGACTCCAAAAACTGGCTCAGGTCGCTGGTGGTCAGCATCCGCTCTTCCAGTTCCTGGATAAGCTGAATATTCTGCCGGTCTCCTCCATAGAAGAACCATCTCTCCCACATCGGAGCAGCCAGCGTGATCAGGTACTGCATCAAAATCAAGGTAGCAATCATCGAGATCGGCCCAAGAATTATGAAATTAGGTGCAGTTGTGGATGTCCATCTGCCAACCAGGGTGCCTACAGCCAGGACCGAAGAGCCAGTCACAGGTCCACGCATGACCCATTTGAACAGGCGCCGTTTAATTACCCGATC